>Ga0123353_10002950_pt1 | contig 21285 bp, 21 predicted proteins | sample TergutLab28metaG_3_FD_92763 | JGI IMG/M metagenome (GOLD analysis project Ga0123353, IMG submission 92763) | Labiotermes labralis P3 segment gut microbial communities from Petit-Saut dam, French Guiana - Lab288 P3 | ecosystem: Host-associated > Arthropoda: Insects > Digestive system > Gut ... | reverse complement strand
TCTCCAGCGCGATGGCGTCGTATACATCCTCCCCAAACAGCGGGGACACGGACTGATATACTTGCAGTTCCAACGTCTCCAGGGTTTTCCCCCGATCGATGCACAATCGCACCAGCCGCCCGGTCACGCCCTAGGCCTCCCGGAAGGGCAACCCCTTTTTGACCAGATAGTCGGCGCAGTCGGTGGCGTTGATGAAACCGGCGGCGGCGGCTTGCCTCATGCGATCCGTGCGGAAGGCCAGCGTCCCCACCAGCGGCGTAAACACAGCCAGGCACCGACCCACCGTGTCCATGGCGTCGAAAACCTGCTCCTTATCCTCCTGCATATCCTTGTTGTAGGCCAGCGGCAACCCCTTCATGACGGTCAGCAAGCCCATGAGCGCGCCGTACACCCGCCCGGTCTTGCCACGGACAAGTTCGGCCACATCGGGGTTTTTTTTCTGTGGCATGATGGAGGATCCGGTGGCGTAGGCGTCGTCCAGCTCGGCGAAGCCGAATTCCCAAGAACACCACGCGATGATTTCCTCCGACAAGCGGGACAAATGCATCATCAGGATGGACAGGGCGCCGAGCAACTCTAGGCAATAATCCCGGTCGCTGACCGCATCCAGGCTATTGGGCGCGATACCAGAGAAACCTAGGGCGGAAGCCGTTTGATCCCTGTCGATGGAATGGGTGGTTCCGGCCAGCGCGCCGGCGCCCAAGGGGCAGAGATCCATCCGTTTCCCACAATCCTCCAGGCGGGTGACGTCACGAACCAGCATTTCGGCGTAGGCCATCAGATAGTGGCCCATGGTGACCGGCTGCGCGCGCTGCCCATGGGTATACCCAGGCATGACGGCATCGATGTGTTCTTCGGCCTTGTTGACCAGCACGGTCAACAGCGCAAGAACCAAGTCGCGCAGCGTCGCGATTTGCCTTTTCACATACAGCCGCATATCCACCGCCACCTGATCGTTGCGGGACCTGGCGGTGTGCAACCGCTTCCCGGCGTCGCCAATCCGTTCTGTCAGCAAGGTTTCGATGTTCATGTGGATATCCTCCGCATCGGCGGAAAACGAAACCTCGCCCCCCTCAATGTCCCCCAGCAACTTGACCAGCCCAGTCAATATGGCGTCGGCATCCTCCGGGGCGATGATGCCCTGCGCCCCCAGCATGGCGGCGTGGGCCATGCTGCCCTCGATATCCTCCCGGTACAACCGGGCGTCAAAGGCGATGGAGGCGTTAAAGTCGTTGACCGTCTCGTCGACGTTTTTGGCAAAGCGCCCGGCCCAGAGTTTCATAGAGGGACCCCTTTCTTGACAAACAGGGACATCGCGTGATAGCATTATATGACAGATCCTAGTAAGCGTGCTGGACGGCTGCTCGGTCAGCCTTGCCGAGGTGTTTGCCTGAGCAGGGCCTCCATTTGGCTCGGTAGGCCGAAAAGGTTGATGAACCCCTCGGCGTCCTTTTGGTTGTAGTCGCTCTCGCCGAAGGAAGCCAGCGCGGTATCGTACAAAGAATGGGGCGACGTGATCCCGGCGGGGGTGATGTTGCCCTTGTAGAGCTTCAGCTTGACCTGCCCGGTGACATAACGCTGGGTTTCCCTTACAAAGGCGGACAGCGCGCGGCGCAAGGGCGTGAACCACTGGCCGTTGTATACCAGTTCGGCGAACCGCACGGCAAGCTGTTCCTTACAGTGTGCCGTTTCTTTGTCCAGCGTCAGGCTCTCCAGCAGGCTGTGGGCGCGGTACAGGATGGCGCCGCCCGGCGTCTCGTATACGCCCCGGGATTTCATGCCCACCAGCCGATTCTCCACCAGATCGACGATGCCGATGCCGTTGGCCCCGCCCAGCCGGTTGAGTTCCCCGATGAGGGTCACGCCGTCCATCCCTTGCCCGTCCAGCGAGACCGGCGTCCCCTCCGCAAAGCCGATGCTCACATAGGTAGGCTTGTCCGGCGCCGCCTCCGGCGTGACGCCCAGCTCCAAGATCTTGCCATACATCGGCTCGTTGGCCGGGTCCTCCAGATCCAGCCCCTCATGGGACAGGTGCCAAAGGTTTTTATCCTTGGAATAGTTGGTCTCCCGGGTGATGGATAACGGGATGCCCCGCGCCTCCGCATAGTCGATCTCGTCCTCCCGCGAGCGCAAATCCCACTCGCGCCAGGGGGCGATGATTGTCATCCGGGGCGCGAAAGTCTTGATGGCCAACTCAAAGCGCACCTGGTCGTTCCCCTTGCCGGTACAGCCGTGGGCGATAGCGTCGCAACCCTCCCGCAACGCCACTTCCACGACCCGGCGGGCGATGACCGGGCGGGCAAACGAAGTCCCCAGCAGGTACTGCCCCTCGTAAACGGCGCCGGCTTGCAACGTGGGGAAGATGAACTCCTCCACAAACTCCCGCCTGAGATCTTCGATGAAGCAACCCAGTGCGCCTGTCTTTTTGGCTTTTTCGTCCAAGCCGGACAGCTCGTCGCCCTGCCCCACATCGGCGGCCACCGCGACGACTTGGCAGCCATAGTTCTCCTTGAGCCACGGAATGATAATGGAGGTGTCCAACCCCCCCGAATAAGCCAGCGCGACCTTCTTGATTTGTTTCATAGTCATATCCTCCTCTGATAATGTGAAATATTATACCATATGATGAAATTTTATGCAATAGGAAAATAAAAAAAATTTTACCGACGAAAAACGTCCCCGTCCCCCGTCCCCCCTCCCCCGTCATTCTGCGCGCAGTCGCAGAATCCAGAACCCACGCAGAAACCACTCCGTGAAATTCTACAAAAATCTATTGCAATAACTATGTCAATAACAATCCGCGAAAAAGCCATCCGCGAAAAAGCCGCGAAAAAGCCTCCTTGTTATTTCCCTCTCGTTGACGTATAATAAGGTCAGGTAATGATTTCATTACCTGACCGCAAACAGAAGCAGAAGAACGCAAGCCCATTAAGAACTATGGGACAAGACCGGTTGGGCATTAACTCATAATTCCAATATATTCAATTACTCTGTCCGTTGGTCGCGAAAGTAGCCAATCTCGCGGACTTGACACCTTGCCATCAATTAATGCGAAAATGCATGCAGGGCATTGTGTTTTCTTGACAACTTCGGCCAACTCTTTTCTGGAATCGAACGCAATGGATGCAATCATTGATAAAACTTCTGATTGCCTGTTTGAAAACGACGCGATACCGGCTAGGACACCATTGAAAACATCCCGGAATTCCGGAAAATATGTCAAGAACTCATCCTGCTCGTTCTTTTTAATGATATCTATGATATTACCGTGTGTCGTAACTCCCTGCGAGACATGATTCAGAGCTACATAGAGCGGAGACTTGACTTTGACGCGATTGTAGTCTTTGTCGACGACCACAAAGCCTTCGTCGTCACATCCGAGTTTTTTTGCGCTTTCTATGCATGCCTCAAGCGTATCAAAGATAAACTCATTAGGCTTGGAGATACCAATATCGACTTCGCATTCACGGAGCGTGCGCATTTCGCGCGTTCCAATGTGCCGGATCGTTGTATCGCTATACCTTACGACAACACGGTTATGCGGTGAGGTCAGCTCAAACATATAGGTGTAGCTCTTATCCAAGCCTTCAAGCCGGATACCCGTTTTTACCCAAGCATCCATGAACAACGTATAAAGATCGACATCCCCCTGTCCTGCCAGCAACGCACTGTGGATGTGGGCGTTGCGCGCGTCGATCTCGCCATTGCTCGATACATGCCACTGCCCGCTATAATGCCACAGCTTGATCAACGAACCGTCCAGCTTCTCCTGGATACGCGCCGAAGCCCAGTCTATATCAGGTACATAGCTCTCGCCGAAGTTCCCAAATTTGTAAAAAGGAACGCAAGCCGGACGGTATCCGCCCGATTCGTCAAGTATTATGCCCCTGCACTCTCGAACGAGAGGAAGGGTTAGATCAGAACGGATCTGATCGTACTTCAGCAATACAAAAATGCCATCCCGCTTCGTTTTCACAAAGTAGGGAGCGTTGGCAAGCAACGTTTCCCAATCCGGATGGGTGTGTATAAATTCGATTATTCCAAGTTGCATTGCGTTTCTCCAGTTTCACTCCAACAAAAAATCCAACAGATTCAGGTTTCATATCCCGTCATAGTCTGACACGGGGGTTCGATCCATCGATCCATGCGATCCATGGGGGTTCGATCCATTGACAACCTAGTGTTGCAAAGCTGCTGACAAAGGAAGGGTTGCTTATGAAAACCAAATTATTAGTAGTGGGTGCCGTGATAAGTTTAATCGCAATTGGGATAATAATTCTGCGAGCATTCAATTATATGGATACATCTTTTGCTACAATGGTTTCAATAAAATACTATTACGATGATATAAAAATCGATGTTGTGGTAACTGATGAAGATGACATGCGAATTATCAAAGAAAACTTGACGGGAGTATCTTTTGCAGATAATCCATCGTGCGGTTTCGATCTTGATGTATCCATATCGTTTTCAGACGGGGAAAAAGAAATAGTAATTTGTCCAGCATGTGATAGCTGCTGGACAGCAAGAATTGGTGACTCTGGAAGATATATAGCAATTAATGATCGAAAAGTGCTAGAAGCTGTCTTGGCAAAATACGGTATGACCTTTCCTTGTGTATAAGAACATATGCGCCTCACATCTCACATCTCACATCAGTTTGACTGCTTGCGCCAGGACTGTTTTGGCGATGCTCGCCGCCGCGCCGCTTCCGCGTCCGCCATTTTCCACCAGCACGATGAAGCACAGCGGCGCCTTGTCGCTGTCCAGAAACCCGGTGAACCAGGAATGATCCTCAAGCCCGCCGCCTACCTCGGCGGTGCCTGTCTTGGCGCAAAGGTTGTATCCCGCCAGTTTCCCTTCGCCGTAGCTGTTGATTACGTTGTCCCGCATCATGGCTTTTAGGGCATCCGCCGTCTTTTTGGATAAGCTGTCCCCAGCCGCCCTTCCCAAACCAACTTTGGGTTCATCGAGAAAACCGCTGCCCACGCCGCGGATGACAATGGGCGCGACCCGTCGGCCGCCGGCCGCAATCGACCCCACATATTGCATGAAGTGCAGTGGGTTGACCTGCGTTGTGTGCTGCCCCACGCTCGCCCAGCCAATCTCAGCCGCGCTGGCGTCGGATAGATCGAAGGAACCGCCGGCCACGGCGATATCGTCTATGCGCATACCGCCGTCGCCGATGCCGGCTTGCCGCGCGTACCGGGTCAGAACGTCCGGCCCCATCTCGATGGCCATGGTGGCAAAGGCTATATTGCACGAGTTGGTCAGCGCCTGACCCAAGCTTTGTTCCCCATGGGCCCTCATACAGGTAATCCGCCCGCCAGGCAAGGGGAGCCGCCCGTCGCACGTAAAAACGCGCCCCCCTGCATTGGGCAGGCAGTCTATGGCCGCCGCCGCCGTAACCAACTTGAATATGGATCCGGGGGCATAGGAGAATGATAACATCCGGTTATAATATACGTCCTTATACTTGGGGGCGCTCAAATCGGGCGGTTTTTCCGGGTCGAAGGAGGGGGAAGTCGTCATGCATAGGACCTCGCCGGTGTGATAATTCATGACCCCCACCACGCCGGCCCGCCCGTCCAGCTGATCATAGGCCAGCTTGCACAGGGCGGCGTCCACTGTCACGGTGATATCCTTGCCAGACGACGCATCGTACGAATATGCGCCGGTAAAGAAGTTCCATCCGGACAGCGCGTCGCTGCGGGAAACCTGGAGGCTGGCGGCCACATTGCCGTCCGAGTCGCCCACCAGGTGCATCAGTGCCCGGCGCGTGGTTGCATCCTTATGATATTTGCGCCCGCTGTCATTCACGGCCAGCAGTGTTTCGCCCCTCCTGTCATAGATGGCGCCGGTATTGACCAGGCGCCCGTTTTTATACAAGTGCCGGTTGGCCGGATAGGTCGCCCACCGGGCGGCCGATCCCCCGTAAGAAAACAGGAAGAACACCACGCCAAAGGCAAATAGAAAACTAAATGCCATCAGGATCCGCGCGCGCCTACTCATCAATTTCAAACAAAACCACCTCGTTTAACAACAGCCTTGACAACACTAAACCCTAAATCCTAAACCCTAAATCCTAAACCCTAAATCCTAAACCCTAAATCCTAAACCCTAAATCCTAAACCCTAAATCCTAGACCACCAGACCCTAAATCCTAGACCTCCTGCGCCCTGTGCCTCTCATCGATCGACTTGATGCAGGCCAGCAATCCCCAGCAAGCCACCATGCTCGAACCCCCGTTGGACACGAAGGGCAGCGTCACGCCGGTCAGCGGCAGGATATCCAGCGATCCGAACACATTGAAGGCGGTTTGGGACAACAGGATGACAACCGCCCCGCAAGCCGCGATGGCATAAAAAGCCGTCCGGCCGGACTTGACCGACATGGCGGCAAACACGGCCAGCATCAACGGCGCCAAGGCGCACAGCAACGCGACGACAAGCCCCCATTCCTCGGCCACCACGCCGAATACCAGATCGGTATCGGCGGCAGCCACATTGTGCAGATACCCCTGCCCGACGCCGACGCCGAACAGGCCGCCGCTGGCGGTGTACATCATCGTGCGCGTCTGCTGGTACCCGGAGGTGTCGATGAGTTCCCAAGCGTGGCGCCAGGCCGAGAACCGGCTTTGGATGTAGGGCAGGAAGGACACCGCGATTGTGGCGCCCGCGGCGGCGACCGCGGAGACGATGACGAGGACCCGGGCGTTCCCGGATCGCATAAAGGCCATGACCAGGAACCCCATGAAAAAGACCGTTGCCGATCCGAAGTCGCGCATGAGCACCAGCGCGCCGATACACACGCCGGAAAAGCCCATAAACAGGATGAGGTTTCGGCGGCTCAACAGCCTATCCAGCGTGGACGCGCCGGCGAAGACAAAGGCCACCTTGACAAATTCACTGGGCTGTATACTGATGCCCCCCAAAGAAATCCAGTTGCGCGCGCCGTACTGTTCCTTGCCAAACACCAGGTTGACGGCCAACAGCGCGATAGCTCCGGCAGCGAACACATAGCGGGCGGTCCGCGCGCGGTCGATGTTGTTGAGGAAAAAGGAAAGGACGCCAAACAACACCATGCCGATGACGATGGCGGCGACCTGTTTGAGCAAGTCAACCGGGCTGGCGGCGGCCACAAACAGGCCGATACCGCACAGGAAAAAGGCCAGCAGCTCCGGTTCGACATGGCGGCGTCCTTGCCCCCTTGTCACCAGGAAATACAGGCATTCGAGGACGATAAAGACCAGGTATCCCGCCGGCACATACAAACTGAACCATTCCCCGGCAGACAGGCAAAACGTGGCAAGCGCCACGATTTGGAAAAACAGCACAAACAACAAGGTGACGCCCGGCCTCAGCCCAGCCGCGACATCGGCCGCCCGCGAAGCAAACGTCTTGCGGACGGGTTGCCTGTCCTCGTCGTCGTCGTCATGGGCGGCGGGGAGCAAAGTAAAGTAGGCATCAGCCAGGCCAATGACATCGCCCTCACGGACAGGGGATTGCCCGACAATGCGTTCCCCGCCCACCGTCACGCCGCACATGGAGTTCACATCAAAAACGATCCAGCCCTCCCTTCGCCGCGACAATACGGCATGGGTGCGGGAAACCGAGGGGGAGGATAGGACGATGTCGCATTGGCTGCTTCGGCCCAGCGTGTTTTCCCAGTGTACAAGGGGGATGCGCGTCCCGTCCGGGGAAGACAGGCAGGCCCAAGGCTGGGATCGGCGTCCGCCGCTCATCAGCGGCCACAGGCAACGCAAAAAGACCGTGAGGGCGGCCACCGGGAAGAAGAAGCGCGTAACGAAGATCAGCGCGTCGCCCGCGCCGCCCCACTGGGAAAGGGTGTCTTGGATGGACTGCTCCCACCCGGAAAAGATATCCGCTATGCCAAACATATCTTTCGTACCTCGACCAAATAATGCGGGTCTAACACATGTCTGCCCCTCGTCCTTTAGTATTATCCCACGAAGCCGGCGAAAACGCAAGCCGGGGTTATGTTCTTTCAGGGCAATCGCATGAAAGCGGGACAAACGCCCCGCGCTGTGGACACCTTGCCAATTCCGCGTGACAAATCGGCGATATGGGGTTTAAGCAGTTGACTTAATAGCTATGATTATCTATGACAAACTTGCAAAAGGAGTTGACTTGCCTCGCCAAATATGTTACCATAATACTAACACGAGGAGGATGATATGGTGAACGGGATAGGCAGGGTTATCAAGGTAAAAGAAAACTCTTTTGTCACAGATATAGGGCGTGAGTATGAATTTCCATTTGACCTCGAAGGTGTAACGGCTGACTCTCTCAATGAGTGGCTCGATTATTTTATTGAGCAACTTATAGAGCGGAGGGCGCATAAATGATTACTGCGTCAGACGTAGCGAAGGAACTTGGTTTACACATAGATAGTGTCAGGCGCATGCCGGAGAGTGCGTTGCCCGTATACAGGACCAAAGGCGGGCATCGGCGATACAAAGAGTCTGACGTGGCGAAACTCAAAGGTGAGACGCCCGATGACTACAAACAGCACTGGGCTGCGATATACAGCCGGGTGTCGAGCCATGACCAGAAGCAGAAAGGCGATTTAGACAGGCAGAAAATCCGGAACATGGACTACTGCGTGGAGCATGGCTATTAAATCGTTGCTACGTTTGAAGAGTGTTCCTCTGGTATGAATGATAACCGCCCAAAGGTAAAAGCACTTATTGAAGCCGCCAAAAAAGGCAAGTTCGCTAAACTCGTTATTGCGCATAAGGACAGGTTGACACGCTTCAATTACAAGATGTACGAGTTCTTCTTTAAGCAACTTGGCGTTGAGATCGTCTGTGTTGAGCAGGTGCTCCCTAAGTCGTTTGAAGCGGAGCTTGTTGAGGATATGCTGGCATTAATAGCGACATTCAGCGCGAAGATATACGGCAAGCGCAGCCACCAGAACAAGAAAAGGAAGGGGGCTGACGCGAATGGAAATGATACTCCGGGCGCACAAAATCAGGCTGTACCCGAATAACCAACAGGCCACATATTTCGCAAAAGCCTGTGGCGTTGCCCGTTTCGCTTACAACTGGGCGCTTGCCCGGGCGAAGGAACTATATGAACAGGACAATACGTACAGGTTCAACGAAGCGGCGTTACGGCGTGAGTTAAACGCGATTAAGGCGGAGCAGTTCCCGTGGATGCTCGAAGTAACGAAGTGCGCCCCACAGCTGGCAATCAGGGACGATTTGAATAGCGCTTTCAAGAACTTCTTTGCAAAGAGAGCCGACTTTCCGAAGTTCCACAAAAAAGGCGTCGACGATAGCTTTGCACTATCAAATGACCAATTCAAAATCAAAAATACCCATGTGCAGATACCAAAGCTTGGCGATGTGAGGCTTGCGGAGCCGTTAAGGCTCAGCGGCAAGATAGTGGCTGCAGCAATCAGCAGGAGGGCTGATAAGTGGTTCATAGCCGTACAGGTAGAAATCCACAAACCGGAACCAACGCACACAGGCGAAAGCCAAGCCGTAGGCGTTGATTTTGGCGTTAAATCACTCGCGGTTTTATCGGATGGCACTGTCATCCAAAGCTCGAAAGCGAGCAGGAAGTACGAAGACCAGCTTAGGCGGCTAAATCAAGAACTATCCCGGCGCAAAGGCGCAAAGAAAGGAGAGAAGCAGTCGGCCAATTTCAAAAAGACAAAGCGAAAGATAGCGCGGCTTTACGCGAGAATGGCAGACCTGCGAACTGACGAAACGCACAAGCTCACCACCATGCTGACGCAGAACTATGCTGTGATAGGCATTGAAGACCTAAATGTGAAGGGAATGATGGCTAATCACAAGCTAGCGAGGTCTATCGCGGACGCGGCACTGTCTGCGTGCAGACGGCAAATCGAGTACAAATCTGAGGTTTCAGGTTCCCGTGTAGTTGTTGCCGACAGGTGGTTTGCGTCCAGCAAAACCTGCTCGAACTGTGGCGCCGCAAAGGAAACTCTGTCCTTGTCAGAGCGTACCTATCACTGCGATGCCTGCGGGTTTACCTGTGACCGCGACCACAATGCAGCAAGAAACTTGGAAAATTACGCTGTGAACGCATAGGAAAACAAATCGCGGTGAGTTACACCGTGTCAGCCTGTGGAGAGTTCTTGGGTTACCTCCTCTGTGAAGCAGGAATTGAACAGTAAGTTTCGCTCGCGAGATTTACATAGGTTTCAAATAACGGTTATAATAGTTATGAGCTTATGAAAAGGAGCGATGCTATATGCCGCATATCGTGATCAAGACCATCGCCGGGAAGCCCCACGAAAAGCTACAGGAGGCCGCCGAACGAATCGCCGCCGTTGTCCACGACACTATGGGTACACCAAAAAAAGCGACAGACAAAAATAAAATTTATCATTTTTGGCGGGGTGCAATATGAAAAAATTCGAGTACAAGGTATTATCACAAAGAAGAGGTGTGTTCACCTCTGGCGAAAAGTATGCGGAACAATTTGCAACAGAACTGAATAAGCATGGCACTGAGGGATGGGATTTAGTTGAGGTTACAGGGAATGTATTTATTGACGGCTATGCTATTCTGGTTTTCAAGCGCGAAATAGACATAATTCAACAGTAATGAACGGAAACGGGAATATTACAACTATATATTCGAGTGGATGTAATACAAGGTACGCATAGACATATCAACATAGTAGACACTATAATTTGTATATTTTCCGAAAATATCATCCTCGTCTATTGTTTCTCCTTTATCGATGACGTAGAAATAGTCCCCTTTTTTTATTTGCGACTGACAATTAAAATCATATCTTTCATAATAGTTTTTAAATTTCATCCATTCATCGAAATCTATGAAATAGCCTCTAATACTCTCGATATCAATTTCTTCGACTTTTTTAAATTTGGGGTGTGTTTCGAACTTTTTTATATTGTCTTCATCATAAAAGTATTTGCAATAATCAGTATAGTCTTGAAAACCCTCACCCCAATAGCACTCCGAACCATAATAATCGGGTAATGAAATATAATTGTTGATTTTGTGATAATCGCAACCAACGAGACCTAATAGTATGAGAAAAATCCCTGTAACACAAATTGTTTTCTTCACAATAGCCTCCTTCCCGCCGCTTGCGGCGGCACAAATAGGAATGAATACGGGACAAACGCCCCGCGCTGGGGGTAAGGTTAGCTTGCGCGAAATACGCCGCAGTATCTGCAACGGCATATGCCGCGCCTATCTATAGGCATCGTGTATAAACCATTTGGTTGATTCTCAATCAATTCTACAAGAATATCATATCATGCTGTAGGGGATTTGTAAAGAGGCTGTTGACAGGGTGACAGGGGATAGATCCTGCGCTCTCGATAGCGCCCTCCATGGAAGTTTTCCCTGCAATGCATGGCGATACGCCAATGAAACTTCATGCGACCAGCCTCGCCTACATCGTGGCGCAGGGAACCCGCATGAAGTTTGCTGCCTAAAGACCTGCGGCAAGCCGCACACCACCCTCTTCGATCATAGTGAACAATTTATATATAAACCGTAAATTTTTTGTGTACGCTATTGTTGACAGGTTCCCTATCAGCTGTTATAATGGTAATAATGGTAATGCAGAAGCGAGAGACAGAAACAGAAAATATTTTGAAGGGAGCCTCTACCATGGATAACAATTACGGCGGCCAGCAACCTCCGCAGCAACCTTACCAGCAACCCTACCAGCAACCCTACCAGCAACCGCAATACGGTGGCCCGGGCGGCCCGGGTACCCCACCCAGTTCCCCGGGCGGGAAGGCAATGTCAATCGTCTCGTTGGTTCTCGGTATCGTGGCATTGTTTTTCGGAGTTCTTTCCATGCCTCTTGCGGTGGGCTTTTTTTGTCAGATCATGGGCTTTTGTTGCGCCATACCTTCCCTGATTCTCGGGATTATTGGCAAGAAGAAACTGAGCCAGGTCGGCGCCCCCGCTGGGGCGGCGACGGGGGGCATTATTTGCACGATTATCGCGCTGGTATTTTGCGTGATCGGTACCATTATCTGCGCCGTATGTTGGAGCGACGTGAACAACTGGAGCTACGGCTTCTAAAACACACCCTACGCCGCAATGATTTCCTCGCCTTGCGCGGGGGGATCATTGCGGTTTACTAGGAGATGCTATGCATCCTTTTATCAATATCCTCGGCAGGGACATTTCTTCCTATGGGCTGATGTTGCTGCTGGGTTTTGCTGTGGCTATCCTCGTCGCCTATTTCCACGCAAAATTCACCCATTATCCCGCCGCGGACATCGTGTATGTTTCGCTCATTGCTGTTTGCGGCGCCTTGATTGGGTTATTTCTCTTCCGTCCCATCACCAAGCTGCCCGAAGTATTGTTCAACATTGATAAATACATCGCGATGACGTTGACTGAGTTCCTCTCCTATATGTTCGGGGAGCTGGTCTTTTACGGCGGGTTGATCGGCGGCGTGGTTGCCGCGCTTTTGTTTTGCCGCGGCTTTAAGTTAGCCTTCGCGCCTATCGCCGAAACCATCCTCCCCGCCGTACCGCTGGGACATGCCATCGGGAGGCTCGGTTGCTACTTGGCCGGTTGCTGTTATGGCATCGAGGCTGGCGCCGCGTGGGGCGTGTGTTACCCCCCCCACGCGCTCTCGGCTGTGAGGGACGGCATCCCCCGTTTCCCCGTCCAATTGCTGGAAGCCGGCCTAAATGTCTTGCTGTGCGCCGCGCTTCTCCTCTATGTACACCGTAGGCCGGGGCGTGGGTATCGCGTGATAGGCATCTACCTCACCGCTTACGCTGTCGAGCGGTTCGCGCTGGAATTCCTACGCGGCGATGTGGTGCGCGGTTTTGTGCTGGGCATCTCCACCTCGCAGATTGTCAGTTTAGTCCTGTTCCCCGTCGGGCTTCTGTTCCTCTTCTTCCTCCGCACACCCCAAACAGCGAAAAATGAATGATAAGACAGAGTAATATTTAAAATGATAAAAGAATAATAGATAATCTGGGAGACGACATGATGAATCAGGTTACAAAGGATTCCCTCATTGGCGACATCTTGCGGATGGACATTTCCACCGCGCGGTACTTCATGGAGATCGGCATGCACTGCCTCGGCTGTCCGGCTTCCCAGGGGGAATCCTTGGAACAGGCCTGCATGGTGCATGGCGTGGATCCCGACGAGCTGTTGGGGAAAATCAACAATCACCTGGCTGCCGCCCAATAGCCGGCGCCTGTGGTCGTATTGCCACCGCGCCTGCTGGCTGTCGCCGCTTTCATCCCGCCGGGCGCGCGCGTGGCGGACATCGGCACGGATCACGGACGGTTGCCGGTGTATCTGGTGCAACAAGGGTTGGCCTCTTTCGCGTTGGGAACCGATTTGCGTCCCGAGCCGCTGGAAAAGGCGCGCCGTCTGATTTCGCGATGCGGATTGGAAGGCGCCGTTTCTTTGCGTCAATCCGACGGTCTGGCGGGGTTGCCAATGGATTCCCTTGATATCGTGGTCGTCGCCGGCCTTGGCGCCGACACCATCATCGATATCTGGCAAAAAAACCCGCCGCCGCCCCACGTCACATGCCTGTTACAGCCCATGTCCCACGCGGAACGCCTGCGGGCGTTTTTGGGCGCGTCTATCAACGCCGAGCGGTTGGCGCGGGAGGGGCGGCGTCTGTACTGTATCATAGCGGCCGCGGCCGTACCCGTACCCGTGCCCGTACCCGTGGCCACACGGCGCGATGGCGCCGTGGCCGCGATCTCCCCCGGCATGCGGCCATCCCCCGGTCGCCGCTATGTCAGCCGCGCTTTGGAAAACAGCGGCGATCCGTTGCTACCGCATTATCTAGCCGCCCAAATAGCCCGCCTGGAAGCCGAGCTGTCCGGACTGCGCGCGTCGCGCCGCAAGGCAGACCAGGCGCGCCGTGCGGAGGCGGCGGAAGCGTTGGCGTTTTTGCGGCATATCCTTGTTGGAACAAAATGCAAAGAGGAACATACTGTAGAGGAGGCGCCCTTATGAATCACCCCCCCATGACAACCGTTTCCCATGTGCTAACCTTGCTGGAAGCGTTCGCCCCTACATGTTGGGCCCTGCAGGTGCATCCAGGCGACAACGTGGGGTTGCTGGTTGGGCGTCGGGATAATGCCGTCACCAACCTGCTGGTTGCGTTGGACGTGACCGAGCCGGTCATTCGGGAGGCCATGCAGATAGGCGCGGAACTCATTGTGACCCATCACCCCATCATCTACCGCGATGGGCTGAAATTCATCTCCGACGCCTCGCACACCGGCCGCTTGCTGTTGGAGCTGATGGAAAACAGGATTGCCGCCATCTGCATGCACACCAATTGGGACGCCGCCCCCGGCGGTATCAACGACCTCTTGGCCCGCGCCGTGGGCTTGGAGGGGCCGCTGTCGTTTTTGGGCCCTGTCTTTACCAGTTCTGATGGCCGCCGCTATGGTTTGGGCCGCGTCGGTCAATTGCCCGAGCCGGTTTCGGCGGATCGACTGGCCCAGTCAGTCAAAGACGCCTTAGGCTGTCGCCACCTGCGTTACGCAGACGGCGGGCGGCTTTGCCACACGGTGGCGGTGGGCAGCGGCAACTCTTGCTCCCAGTGGGACGACGTGCGGCGGCATGGCTGTGATGCCTTTATCACCGGCGATGTCAGCTACCATCTCTTCTTAGAGGCCCAGCATGAGGGCATCACCCTCATCGACGCCGGCCACTACCCCACCGAGCAAATCATCGTGGCGCCCATCGCCGCGCTCTTGCGCCGGGAACTGCCCGGGGTCGGGATCACGGCTTCGCGCGTGGGGGAGGAACCGTTTGACTATGAAGATGGCCCCCGCACCCGCATTCCGCATCCCGAGCAAAGGGGGCCGGGCTATGCCACTTGACGCCGTTTGTTTGATGGCTTTGCACCGGGAGCTGGACGCCGCGCTGGTCGGCGCGCGGGTGGACAAAATCTATATGCCTGGGCGCGACGAAGTCCAGCTCATCATGCGCACCAAAAGGGAAAAAAACCTGCGGCTGCTGCTCAACTGCAACCCCGGCCATCCCCGGGCACATCTCACCAAACAAGCAACCGATAACCCCGCGGCGCCGCCCATGTTCTGTATGCTGTTGCGCAAACACCTGATAGGCGCCCGTTTGGCGGCTGTCGAGCAACCGCCCATGGAGCGGGTTTTGTACTTTCATTTCGATATCACGGACGAGTTGGGCGAACCGTGCCGCAAGACCTTTGTCGCCGAGATGATAGGCCGCCATTCCAACCTGATCCTCCAAGGCGCCGATCGGCGGATCATCGACTGCCTGAAACGGGTGGATTCCGGGATGTCGGAAACCCGGCAGGTGTTGCCCGGCCTGTTCTACCGCGCGCCGCCGACGCAGGGCAAGTTGGATCCATTGGGGACAAACGAGGAAAGCTGGAAAGATATGATCCTGGCCATGCCGCCCGGCACGGCCAGGGACGATTGGTTGTTGAAGCATTTTACCGGGATGTCGCCGCTGGTTTGCCGGGAGTTGGCCGCCCGCGCGCCGGAAGGCGTTGCGGCAGGTGCGCCGGATGGCACCACGGCAGGTGCGCCGGAAGGCGTTGCGGCAGGTGCGCCGGATGGCACCACGGCAGGCACCCCATATGGTTCCCCGGAAGCGTTTTGGGAGCAGGTTCTGCATTGGCGTCGCCTCGCCTCGTCCGGAGGCACCGCGCCGTGGATGCTCTATGACGGCGATCAGCCTGTGGATTTCAGCTATCTGCCTATCACCCAATACGGGGATCGGTATCGCCTCGTCTTGGCGGAGAGTTTTTCCCACATGCTGGACGCCTTTTTTTCCGAACGCGCCCGTATCGATCGCCGCCGCGCGCAGTCACGGGATATCGCAAAGCTACTCACCACGCTACGCGACCGCGCCGCTAGAAAAATGGCGTTGCAAGAGGGGGAATTGGCGCAGACCGAAGGGCGCGGACGCCTGCGCGAGTACGGCGATATGCTCATGGCTTACCAGCGCGACGTGCCTGTCGGCGCCTCCTCGGTCACGGTTTTTGATTTCTACCATGACGAACCCTGTGAAATACGCTTGCACAAAACCCTGTCGGCTATACAAAACGCGGCGCGGTACTACAAGGATTATCAAAAAGCCAAGAATGCCCAAATCTATCTGACCGAGCAGATCGCGCGCGGGCGGGAAGAGCTCGCCTATTTGGACAGCGTCGTCGAGGAGCTGTCCAGAGCCGAGAGCGCGGGCGATATTCAGGACATCAGGCAGGAGCTGGCGCAAGGCGGCTATCTCCGGGAGGCCAAAGGGAAGAAGGCCATTAAGGCTGTCCCCTCGGCGCCAATGCGCTTTGTCAGCTCGACCGGCGTGGTCTTTTGGGCTGGCCGCAACAACCGGCAAAATGAAATACTCACGCTCAAAACAGCCGCCCGGGGGGACATATGGCTACACGCCAAGAACACCCCGGGCAGCCATGTGGTCGTCCCTGTCGCGCCGGGTGGCAAGGGTGGCACGGGCGGCCCGGGTGGTTCAGGCAACCTAGGCGGCGGTCCGGGCGGCCCCAACACCCCAGGCCGTGACGACTCCCCGGGTGGTCTGGACGACACGACGCTACGCGAAGCCGCCCAGGTCGCCGCGACGCTGTCCCGGGCGGCGGGCGGCGGGCGCGTCGCGGTGGACTATACACGCGCGGCCTATGTCAAGAAGCCGCCGGGCGCCAAGTCCGGCATGGTCGTCTACGACAAATATAAAACCATCATCGTCGCCCCCGACCGTGACCTTGTGGACAGGTTACAGCAAACGAAACTTCATGCGCCGAAAAGCGCCACGAAGTAAAGTGAAGGCTGGTCGCATGAAGTTTCATCGGGCAGTTGCTGTGCCTTCGCACAGCAAATAGGGGCAGCCACGCGGCCGCCCCTGGATTGCCCAAAATACATTGTATATGGCTTTCTTATTGGATCTTTGCCAAGCCTTCCTCCAATTTGGCCAGTTCGTCGGCGAGTTCTTGGGGAAGCCTATCGCCGTAGCTGACATAATTCTCCCTGATGGACTCGATTTCCGCCAGCCACGCCTCTTTGTCTACATGCAACAGTTCTTCCATATCGGCCTCGGTCACATCAAGACCGCTTGTATCGATGGCGCCCGCCGCCGGCAGGTTCCCGATGGTCGTCCGCACCGCCTGGCCTGTCCCCGAGAGCCGTTCCACGACCCACTTGAGCACGCGGCTGTTGTCTCCGTACCCGGGCCAGATAAACTTGCCTTCCTCGTTCTTGCGGAACCAGTTGACAAAGTATATCTTGGGCAACTGATCCGGGTTTGCTTTTTTGCCGATATCCAGCCAGTGCCGGAGGTAATCGCCCATATGATACCCAGTGAACGGCAGCATGGCGAACGGGTCGCGCCGGACTTGGCCCACCTTGTCGGTGATATCGGCGGTCGTGATTTCCGAACCCATGATGGAGCCCAAGAACACGCCGTGGTTCCAATCCAAGCTCTCGTTGACCAGCGGGATGGTAGCCTTGCGGCGCCCGCCCACCAAAATGGCGGAGATGGGCACGCCGGCCGGATCGTCCCACTCGGGCGCGATGACCGGGCACTGGGAAGCGGGCGTCGTGAACCGGGCGTTGGCGTGGGCGGCGGGCGTCCCGGACGCGGGCGTCCAGTCGTTCCCCTTCCAATCGATGAGATGGTCGGGCGCGGGCGTCCCGATGCCCTCCCACCACACGTCGCCGTCGTCGGTCAGCGCGACATTGGTGAAGATCGTATTCGACTGTATTTGCCTCATGGCATTGGGATTCGAATGCATTGAGGTGCCGGGCACCACGCCGAAGAATCCGGATTCCGGGTTAATGGCATAGAGCCTGCCATCCGCGCCGAACTTCATCCAGGAGATATCGTCCCCGACGGTTTCCACCTTCCAGTCCGGGAAGACAGGCTCCAGCATGGCCAGGTTGGTCTTGCCGCAGGCACTTGGGAAGGCGCCGCACACATAATATGTTTCGCCCTTAGGATTGGTGAGTTTCAGGATGAGCATGTGCTCAGCCAGCCAGCCCTCGTCCCGCGCCTGCACGCAGGCGATCCTGAGCGCGAAGCACTTCTTGCCCAGCAGGGCGTTCCCGCCATAGCCCGATCCGAACGACCAGATCATGCGCTCGTCGGGGAAATGGCTGATGTACTTTTCGTCTACGTTGGGGACGCATGGCCAGCCATCGTCGGCCTCGCCCGCGCCCAGCGGCTTGCCCACCGAATGCAGGCACTTGACATACTCCCCGTCTTCGCCCAGCACATCCAGCACTTCCGTGCCGATCCTCGTCATGATCTTCATGTTGACGACGACATAGGGGCTGTCCGTGATTTCCACGCCGATCTTGGCGATGGGCGATCCGATGGGCCCCATGGAGAAGGGGATAATGTACATATCCCTGCCCTTCATACAGCCGTCGTAGAGTGCCGTCATCGTGGCCTTCAGCTCGTCCGGATCGATCCAGTTGTTTGTCGGGCCGGCGTCTTCCTTGTTCTTGCATGCGATAAAAGTCCTCTTTTCGGCGCGCGCCACGTCGGACGGGTGGCTCCTGAACAGATAGCAACCGGGCTTCTTTTCCGGGTTGAGCGGCGTGGCGAGCCCCGCGTCGACCATGACTTTGATCAATCTGTCGTATTCTTGTTGAGAGCCGTCGCACCAGTGGACGCTGTCCGGCTTGCACAACGCCCTGACCTCCTCGGCCCAGTCCCGTAAGTTTTTGTTTTTTACCAGCATTCTCGTATCCCTCCCATATTTACGTCCCGCAAAGCATAGGGGCGGCTTCCGGTTGCGCCTCGCGGAGACCTCCGGTTGCGCCTCGCGAAAACGATATTCACCGCCAATCATACCATGCGCCCGTACCCATTGTCAACAAAAATCCGCTGATAATCACCGAAAATCATTGCCGCTGATAATCACGCATAATCGCGCATAATCACGCTGAAAATTATTTGGGAAGGGGCCTTGCCGCCATGAAACACCTGGGCAGATTGTTCAAAATGGCCAGTCCCTGGTATAAGCACTTGCTTGTATCGACGCTGGCGCTGTTCGCCGTAACCGGGGTCAACCTCGTGACGCCGTATGTCACGACGGAGATCGTCGGCATGATGGAGACAGGCGCCTACCAAACCGCCGTGGACGCCATCACGGGGCTGGCGTTGCTCTTGCTCTTCTTGTTTGTCGCGCGCGCCGTATGCGCCTTCCTGACGCAATACCTGTCCCATGTGGCGTCCTGGCGGATGGTCACGCGGGTGCGCTGCGCGTTGTACGACCACTTCCAACGCCTGTCCCTCAGCTATCACCAGGACAAGCAGACCGGGCAGCTGATGTCCCATGTCATCAACGATACGGCAACCTTCGAAAACGTGATAGCGCACGCCATCCCGAATCTGGTCACCAATGTGCTCACGCTGGTTGGCGTGCTTGTTATCTTGCTGACCATCGACGCCGGCCTCACCGGCCTGGTCTGCATCCCCATCCCCTTTTTATTTTTCCTGTCTTTCCTCGTGCGCCGGATACGCCATAATTTCAAGATTGGGCAGGAAAAAATGGCGGAACTCAACGGTATCCTCCAGGATAACTTTTCCGGCCTCAAAGAGATACAGGTCTTCAACAAGCAACGATACGAGTCCCGCCGGGTCGGCCGCAAGGCGGATGAACACGCCTCATCGCTCCTCCGCGCGCTATTGTATTCAGGCATCCTCAACCCGGCCGTGACCTTTGTCACCTCGATAGGCACTGTCGCCGTACTGCTGGCGGGGCCGATACTGGCGCTCCACTACGGCATGGCCATCTCCACCATGGTGGGCTTCCTGTTGTACCTGAACCTGCTGTACACGCCGGTCTCCCAGCTGGCGCAGCTGGTCGAGGACGTGCAGCTGGCACTAGCCGGGGCCGAGCGCGTCTTTGGCGTGCTGGACACCGAACCGTCGATCCGGGATGAGCCGGGCGCGCGGGAGTGTGGGCGGCTGACCGGGCGGCTGCGCTTCGATCACGTTTCCTTCTCCTACGAGGACGGCCTCAAGGTGCTGGACGACATCAGCTTCGAGGTGCGACCGGGCGAAATGATCGCGCTGGTGGGCCCGACCGGCGTGGGGAAAACCACGATTTCGGCGTTGATTTCCCGGTTTTACGACCCAGACGAGGGCACGATCACGATGGATGGCATCGACCTGCGGGATATGACCCTGTCCAGCCTGCGCAACCAGCTCAGCCTTGTCTTGCAGGATGTATTTTTATTCAACGGCTCCGTTGGCGAAAACATCGCCTACGGTTGCGAGGGCGCGACGCGGGAAGGGATTGCGCTCGCGGCGCGGGACGCATGCATCGCCGACTACATCGCGACGCTGCCCGACGGGTATGATACGGTTATCGGGGAGAGGGGGGTGCGGCTGTCCGGCGGGCAGAAACAGCGGGTCTCCATCGCCCGGGCCGTGTTGCGCGACGCGCCGATCATGCTCCTGGACGAGGCCACTTCGTCGGTGGATACCGAGACAGAAAGGGAAATCCAAGACGCCATCAACAGCATCGCGGGCACGCGTACACTGATCGTCATTGCCCATCGCCTGTCCACCATACGCCTGGCCGACAGGATCGTCGTGCTGGAAAACGGCCGGATAGCCGAACAGGGGACACATGAAGATCTGCTGCGGAGAGGCGGCGCCTATGCCCGGCTGGTGAGAAATTAGGAAATCTGTGAATCGCCCTCTTGCTTTTTCGCCTTATATCCGATAGTATGTTGTAGATAAACAAAAAAAGGGGTGACATCATGGTGGGAGAGAATAGCGAGCGGAAAATCAACCGCGTCGGGGTGCTGACCAGCGGCGGCGACGCGCCGGGGATGAACGCCGCCATACGCGCCGTGGCGCGCGCGGCTGACGTAGCCGGCGCACAATGCTTGGGCATCCGCCGCGGATACAATGGGCTGATTAACGGGGACATCGTGGAATTGACGCACAGGAACGTTTCCGGGCTCAACCGGAGCGGCGGCACCATGCTCTACACGGCCCGGTGCCCCGAATTCATGACGCAGGAAGGGCAGCAAAAAGCGGTCGACACCTGCCGGTACCTGGGCTTGGACGGCATCATCACCATCGGCGGGGACGGCACGTTCCGGGGCGCCATGGATCTGGCCGCCCGGGGCGTGCGCACGATAGGGATCCCGGCCACCATCGACAACGACATCGCCTGCTCCCATTACGCCATCGGTTTCGACACGGCTTGCAACACGTCCATAGAATGCATCGACAAGCTCAGCGACACGATGCAGTCCCATGAGCGGTGCTCAATCGTCGAGGTGATG
>Ga0123353_10002949_pt1 | contig 21287 bp, 12 predicted proteins | sample TergutLab28metaG_3_FD_92763 | JGI IMG/M metagenome (GOLD analysis project Ga0123353, IMG submission 92763) | Labiotermes labralis P3 segment gut microbial communities from Petit-Saut dam, French Guiana - Lab288 P3 | ecosystem: Host-associated > Arthropoda: Insects > Digestive system > Gut ... | reverse complement strand
CCGCGCCTTGCCCTTCGCCACACCAGTGCCCGTACCCATACGCGATCTCCTTGGACCGCATTGTCACCGACAACGCAACAAACGGGGAGGTGTGCTTCACCGGACTGATACGTACATGCCACACGTTGACGAATCCAAGCGAATGAAACTCTTCGGCGATTTATCCAAACTGGCGGATCGAACAGGAAATTTCGTGGGTCGAAACGGCCGCCGTGTTGGCGACGTCGCCACCGCGATGCAAAACGAGCCCGAAGCCACCGCGACAGCACCGCCGCAAGCCCCAGCGCCCTCACCGCGAACCGCCGTGCCACCACCGCCAACCGACGTCGTGACGGCCTCACCATCGTCCGACGCCACGGAACTCTGCCACGCCTGCCCAGCCAACGGTTCCTGCCCGTCCTTCTGCCGTACCTGCGGCGGCGGACGAACCATCATCGCCCCGTGTCCACTGGGGCGAAGGTAGGAAGGCATGTCATCTTAGAGTAAACCTTCTTCCTGAAGAATGGACATGACGCTTCGTTTTTCCATTCGTGCTCGGCTGCACAGACGTGTGACATAATCATAGCCATGCTCTCGACTTAGCCGCTCCACCAATGCGGTTGTGCATTGGCAATGTTTCTCCAACGAACTGGCGTTAATTTCTATGCCTGCCAAACACTTGTTTTCAAATGATATTATGGCCTGTTCCAATAAATCCATAGCATCCAAAATGCTACAGACAATCAGACTCTCCCAGATATTCAAATCCAGTTCTCCGTGATCCAACCCCATCCGTGCTGCATGACAATGACCGATAGCATCCATGCATGATTGTATGAGGAATTCTGGCATAACGGGGTTCACCTTGCCAGGCATGGCTGTAGATCCTGGTTGCACCGCAGGAAGAATCAACTCGTTAAAACCGGCTTCTGGCCCGGAAGCTAGCAATCTGAAATCCTTTCCGACCTTGATTAGGCAGCGAGCCAAATCATCCAATCCGCTGGCCACGGCCAGCATGTCATCTGGATTTTGTGCGGCGTCGAAGAGATTGGCGTGACGTTCAAAGCCCGGGTCGCCGCTTATTTCACGCAATGCCGGCAACACCGCATGGAAATAATCAGAAGGAACAGCTTTGGTGTCGCCTACAATCGTACCGCCGAGATTGACGTGATGTAGTCTATCTACATTTTCGGCAAGCCGTCGTTTTTGTCGCCCCACCATGGATTCATAACCGGAAAAAAAATCGCGACTTGAAATGACAACAGCGTCTTGCAGGCAGGTTCTAGCAAGATGATCTACGTGGGCATATTGTGTAGTAAGATCACGGAATGCCAGTTCTAACCGACATAAAGCGTCATCGAGCGTTTTCCAATCCAGAATGATGGCGATATGGCAGGCTGTAGGATAAACATCGTTGGTGGACTGATGCAAATTCACATGTCCGCAAGGCGTAAAAGGCTCATCAAACCCTTCCTTCTTAAAGTATTGCTGCACTTTTCTTGCCACAACTTCATTCGCATTCATATTGGCAGACGTTCCACCGCCGCCATGTAGTCGATGCACAGGAAACATTTCTTCCAAATTGCAGGCCAGCGTTTCCTCTACCGCTCGAACGATAGCTCTCCATTGAATGTTACTGAGGTAGCCGCATATCCCATTCGCGGTGGCTGCCGCCTGCTTCACCCACAACAATCCCTTGACTAATGAATGGTAGCCACCAAGACTACCTTGTTTTTTACGCGAGAAATTCAGTCTTGCCCGTTCTGTTTGGATGCCATAAGGGGCATCGACGGGAAAGCTAAGCGTTCCGAGCATATCTTCTTCTATGCGCATGCCTGAATGTTGGCTCATATCACGCCAGCTCTTTCGTTTTTTGCCCATCAGAACAATACCATCACAGTATTCGCAAGCTTTTTGAAGATCATTAAATATCTGTGGCTATACAATGCATTCCCAGTTAGTGAGATGCAGGATCACTTCTGTCCCTTGCCATGTCAATTGATCGCCATCTTTCCCGTCAAAGGTGAATGTTATCGGAAGAACGCTTCCTGGCTTCCATACTCTCTTGGCAACTTCAGTAATATCAAAAATTAGGGTTTTGCTTATTTGGTTCTTCCGACGCTTGAAATGATCCACGCAATTGGATTCACGACCATCTAAGCTGTCTCCATCTTTCAATCCTAAATAAACACCGATAGTTATGTAGCCAGGATCATCGCTAATGCTCAACTCGGCACCTCGCAGTCGCAGTAATATTTTACTTATCTGATCGACCGCAGGACGCATAGGCGCAATGGGTTTCCCTGCCACACGAATTCTGTTCTCCGTTGAATTTAACAGATGCTGCTTGAGGACATACCTCTCTTCGAGTATACTCAAACTCTGTTCGCCAGCCATGTTCTGTTGAATCAATTCCCCAATTCGACTAGGAACCACCTGGAGATCATCATCTCCTAACAAAACCATCAATTTGCACATGGCCGCTTCTGGAGTAATATCAGCAGCACTTAGCACTCCTCGCTCAAGCAGGGAAACACTAGTCTCATAGGTCCCCTGCTCAACCGCTCCTTCGACGCACTGAGTAACGTTTAATACGGAAATCTTTTTCGCTGCATCTCCAACAATGTCAAGGAACCCTCCGTCGGTAGGAGCATTTCCCGTACCATAAGTCTGGAGAACTAGGCCAGCAAGTTTTTCGAGATGCACAAACTGACGCAACAGTTCTCCATCTTGCACACCTGGGAAAATGGAAAAGTTTATCACATTGGTGTTCAGTTTTTCTCTAGTGGTAAAATCGGGCAAATCTTCATGTTTTCGTAGCAACCCTTCATGAATGTCGATATGTTCGCCAGCTTCACCCAGCGGCGGATAGTTCAAAGAATCGAATCCTTGATACCCGCTGGCGCTAATTTTCCTAGCGCGGTTCCCCCGCAATAATTTGTCGCGGAAAAAGATGCAAACTTCAGGCACCACTGGCAATTTATAGTACGGCCCATTGGCGATCATGATAGAGGTAATCAAATTTTGTATACCATCACTCCGCGGTCGGTCTATAACAGGGAGTTGAGACCCTGTAAGGATAACTGGCTTGGCCAGGTTTACCAACATGAACGATAAGGCAGCAGCCGTATACACCATGGTGTCTGTGCCATGGAGTATAACAAACCCGTTGTACTTACTGTAATTGTCTCGTATGATTTGAACAATTTTGCTCCAGTATCCGGGCTTCATGTTTGTTGAATCAATGGGCTTTTCAAAGATTTCCGCATCGATGCGAAACTTTTCTTGCAGAAGTTCCAATTCATGAACCGCTTTACTGAAATACTCCCAATCAGCTACGTTCATTGGACTCAGCGGATCTGCAGGATCGCTCAGTTTGCAACCGATGGTTCCTCCCGTATAAATAACGAGAACTCCCATGTCGTCGCGTTTCGCGTTCCTTGGGGACGGCCCTTCAATCTTTCTTGTACGCAGGTCCAGAGTTACTTGTTCATGAGTGGGCATCATCGGTTTTCCTTTCACTGCAAGCAGTTCTTTTTTCCCTGATTTCTTTTACAATATCAACAATATCTTCGTCAATATTTTTCTTGAAGAAGTACGTCCCTATGTTAAAGTCTATTTCGCCCACATACGATCTTCCCATGGCTTCTTTTATGACGTCCAAGCGGATGTCGACGTCTGTAATGGCCCTTGTTTTCGCGAGCACCATACTCAGTTTTGCTATCAAGGCAGGAAGAACGTAACCCGATATACTAATGGCACCCGCATCTTCTGCCTCCTGGGTAGAATCATAAATCTTTTCTGTTACTTTGGTCGCATAGTGGCTGCCGATAATTACCGGCACGTTCTTGCTTTTTGCTTTTTTGATAAGCTCAAGATAGTCATAGGACGTTCTTTTTTCTCTACCGTCTGTAGCGCCTGTAGGAATTGTAGTGCCGCCAAATGACAGCAAAACAATAGCAGTGCACCCTTTGCCCTCAAGAAGATCGAAGTAAAACCGAGGGAGATTTCCAGGACTTAAAATAATCGGAATTATTCCGTCAAGAAATTCCTGGCCTGAATCCGATGTTATTTCGATTTTTCGCTTTTCATTTTCATTTGGCTGGCGTCTGGTCAAGACATTCGCCTGTTCCAGTGGGTCCTTGACTAGTATCAGCGGCGGGTGGGTTGGAGAAGATAGTGCATCAAAATCCTTATCATCGCGTTTTTGGGCACGTGTCGCACGGAAGGCTTTGTTATTAAAAAGAATCATTACTTCCGCTGGAGAAAAGTCAGTCGTTGCCACTTCTGCGCTGCGAATCAGATTGATCAGGGCGTCTCCATATTCTTTCGTATATGGAACTTGCGCGCCAGTGAAAACAACTGGTACCTGCAGGTCTTTCCCAAGAGCATAGGAGACGGCAGAGGCTGAAAAACAGATGGTGTCCACACCGTGAACCACTACGATACCGGCAGGATCAAAATTTTGTTGCTTCCGAACGGCATTAGCAATTTTTTGCCAGTCCACCGGCTGCATGTCAGTGCTGTCCTGATTCATCAAATTTTCGACGGAAATCGCGTACTTTTTGAATAACTGTGGGAGCACGCCAGCAAATTCCCTGGGGTTTGCTGGTGGGCGACGCACAGGCTGCCCTGTTTTTTTGTCTATGTCATCGACCATGACAATAGTGCCGCCCGTAAGGATGATGGAAAGCCTTTTTTTTTGAACACTGTCACTCATGTTATTCCTTTCGGGCAGTGGCCCGTTCAGCCTTCAATAAATAAAGTATCTCATAATTCTGGCCGTTTTTTTCAAACCAAAAAGCCTTACCTTGGGTCCTAAGTTCCTTCCAGTGCGGCAACATGGGAGCATAAAAATCGCGAAACGCTAAGGGCATCGTCTCAACAATCCCTACAGCAAATCCTAGCTGCCGTAGTTTTCCCAAGGACCACTCTAAATCAACCAGCGACGTATGGACAAACATCAAGGCACCGCTTGATCTCAGGACAGCATATGAAAAGCCATACAACTTTTCCAGCATATCTGTCCCGTGACAACCAGCTCCATACGTTGCCTCCAGTGGATATAGTGCTGGAAGAGACGATGGATTGGAGACAATATAATCGACTTTTTCAGGAGGAGACGACCAGTTTTCAGTCTCCGCATTGATCGCCAAAAAACTCTTATGCCCATTCCTGCGCATGTTCCGATCAGATAACGTCAATGCTTCAGGATGAATATCAATTCCGATCACTTTTCTTGCGCCATATTTTGCAGCTACCACCGACTGTATACCGCAACCCACGCCAAAATCTACTACCGTTTTCTCGGCTAAGGGAAGAAATTTCGGAAATCGTTTTGCCAAAAATAGTGAATACGGCGTTACATAAAAAGGCGGGCGCTCCTCCAATACCATAGATGAGCCAGAAGGCTGCCTTTCACGATCGCCAATTAATTCATACGTATTTAGTTTGGATACGGCGTCCCAAGGACGACATCGCTTATCATCTGCATCAGAATCCTGATTGTCGTGAACGATTACGTCCATCGTACGTCCTCTCTACATCAATTCAACAGTTAATCACTATAATTATGTTTAGTCCCGTCTGGTTTTATGATTTTCTCCATGCTGTGACACTTCATATTGTCCCAGACCAAGTCCTGGGCTCCTGTGAAATCTACATCGCTTAGTATTGAATCAGTGAATTCCGCATCTTTGAAAAAAGCACCTTTGAAATCCACAGAAGCCAACTGGCTACCTGCTAAGTTACATCCAGTTAAATCACAGCCAGTTAAGTATGACTCGTGAAATTGGATACCTGACAGATTCTGTCCGGCAAAAGAGATAGAGTTGTCTTGTCCGCAACTGAGATCACAACGAAGATATCGGCCCTTCCTTAGTGGCACACCACTCAAATCAAGTCCTGTACGTGCGAGAATTGAGAGTAGAAAACTCGCAAAATACCACCCTCGTGACTTCTCCCACTCCGAGTTTAAGGTTTTGACGAACCACTCTATCAATATTCTAGAAATTTCTCCTGGGATATGCTTCTCATCCTCGGGGACGCTCACATCCAAAAAGACACCGTCTTCCTTGTGTATGTTGCCGTTCGGTCGATCCGTGACGCAAATGTCCTCCTGTTGGGTGATGGCCAGTAACCATTCAACCGTCTTCCGAAAAGGAGGTGAGATACCAAGACCATCCGGAGTTTTCTCTCGGATTTGCTTAAGCCAGAATCCAGCCAAAAAATAATGGAACCAAAATTCATGCTTAAAATGAAATTGGTTGTGCGAATCGAAAGAAAAAAGATCTGGACATACCAGTAGAAATGCATGAGCAGGGCCAAAGCTATTTTTAATCCGTCCGCGATTCTCCTTAACATTTAATTCCTCAAACTCACTTGGATCACAGAAGGCATTCGCCACGCTAGAACTTTTCTTGTGCTGAGTGTGGGCAAATCGCTGGAGCAGAACCACAGTATCGTCGAAGTTCTTAATGAACGGAGCGGGAACATTTCTCAGAACTTCTCCCAGCATGATGTGTATCAAGCTAGGAAGGCTCAGATGCGGTAGTTCGGAGAAATCTCGGTTTTCCTTTCCATCAACCATTTTCGTCGTGATTTGGCGCAACACGCCATTGATTAGAAGAGCGGTGCCAAGCATGCCGAGAGATGTTATCTTTTTAAATAGAGGATCGCCCAATGACTTCCATAGCTTGGATTCGAGGCCTTGGGCGATGAGTATTTCTTCTACATTGGATTCTAACGTCTTCCGAGAGGAATCCTGTGCTGCCCGAGACGATTCTTGTGGCCCTGAAACCTCCCGCCAGATATGCAGCATGCTGCCGAGGTTGCCGGGCATTTCTTGCAGAAACATTACAACCGCTTCATCAATGCGATTACTCCCCAAGGCTTCCTTGTAATGTTTTTGGGTGGCACGCAGCTTAGTATCTTCTTCATTGCCTCTTATTACCTCAATAATTTCATTATCGCCGTCATCAACGACTTTGATCTCACATGAGATCACAGAGCCCGAAATCCATTTCGCCAAAAAATAGCAACGGAATACTTCATGGGTAAATTTGAATCTCCCATCAATATTTGTAATAAAAGAATCAGTCGCTATTGACAAAAAGAAGTTCTCGGGTACTGTTGCGATCTCCTTCGATTCTTCCGATTTCTCAAAGGCACTTCGTGTCCATCCCTCCAAGTCGCTCTGCTCGGCAAAAAGGTTGTCGCTTGAAAAGAGACTACAGGCCATCTTTTGGCAAATGCGATCCACGGTTTTGATGTCCTTGATAGTGCGATTTTTGAAATTTCGCTTAAACCATCCAATAAAATATTCATCAAAAATGTCAACAACAGAGATAGTTTTTTTATCAAAAAACTTTTCGAAAAGTCCCGCGTGGTCAAGTTGCATGATGATCTCGAGCATCATAGGATGCCGGCTTAGCTTCGCAAATCCGAGCAATCCGCTTAAGCGGTCATACAGGCTATCGTCTTTGCAGCCTGAGTAAACTCGGATGTACCGTTTGACCTCGGGAACACTAAAATAATCCGGTTCTATCATGCAAACTGACGAGGTTACATCGATCCCAGATAATCGGAGTGCATTGTCGAAATCCGCGTCACTGAAAAATAACTGTTTCCTGACTGCCAAGACGAGCTTGCCGCCTGGCCGAATCAAAGCACCCACCTTCCTCAGGTTGTTAATGGTATTTTCCTTCGTGCGGAGGCTGGACATTTCATCAAAAGAGTCTAGAAGAAAAACGACGCGACCCGCGTCGGCCAGACGTTGTAAATGTTCCAAGCCTTGGATTTCACTTAGCCTGCCATGTAGATTGGCCTTGAGAAAAGTATCCATGTCGCTCGGAAAATTGGAAAGATTCAGATATAAAGGCCATATGCTCTCTCCGTCGGTTTTATCGTATTCTTCCGCAAGCAAATATGCCAAATGTCGCAAGGCTGTAGTCTTTCCCATCCCGATATCGCCTCGCAGAACGCAGAAATTCCCCGCAGATGGAGACATGTCTGTAATCCATTCTCGGAGCTTTACATGAATGAATTGGTCGCTGCCAACCTCGCGTTGGGGGATGAAAAGACGCTCTTCCGGCCGACGGTCCTCGTCGTACAGTATCTTGCCATCTCCCACCGATATCGTTAAAAAATCACGACTTCGGCTTTCGGCATACTTCATTGCTTGCTTGTCTGGCAGCTTGGGTGTCGCCAAATCTTCTGTGAGATCCTCCGATAGCAGGGTAATCAGTTCGTCGGCTCCTGACACATTGAATTGTTGATATTCTTCCCTGCTCAAGTTGGAAGCTAAAAGGCTGATGCTCGCTTCCCTTGCGGCGTGCGGGTCTATCCCATGAATAAACCGTTGCAATGCCGCAATGAGACGACCAACGTTATATAGCCGCATGCCCTTTTCCCCGCTAAGGTAGCGATCAATGTTGGAACGATGAATTTCGGATATGCGAGAAATCGCGGGAATGACATTGTGGCTGGCATATTTTTCCACAAGAGCTCTAATCTGCTCGCGTAGTTTTGAACCTTTATTGTCCTGTTGGCTCGAGGAAGAAGGCATCACTCACTCTCCTGAATACGGCGACTAAAGAGCCATATCTAATCTTTGGAATCTGCTTAGACCTAAACGGCCAGCGAAATGCCGCAAGGGTCCTATGTGCCCGGTCGCGTCTTTGCTTGTATTTGACATCAACTAAAGGTCTTGAAAGAAACAAGAAAACATCCCAAAAAACATTTAGAAATGCAATCGTAACAACAATGGGCGACAACGTCAACTCTTTTGCGGGCGATATCGCCACCGATTCCCGGCCACCCTTGCCTGTGGCAGCTGCGAGGTCTGCCAAGCGGCACAGGCGACAATCGCATGCACTGGCGCACTGAAAGGCTGGCCACCCCGGCATCTCCGCCAGCTCCACGCCCTGCCCCGTCCCTTTCATGTACGCCACCAAGAACTCACCTGCTTTTCGGCGTAAATGTCCGGAAAATGAACGTTTTGGCCGAAAAGTAAACGCCGAATCCAAGGCAACGCCATGCCTGTGCAAATTGACCTTCCGCCCTTCTTGTCGAAATTTGAACGTTTTTTTCGACAACGAGACGGCCAGTAAAAAAAATATAATCTGAAACGCAAACCATTATAATGAATGACATTACGAATTCAATTGTCAACCACAAGAGGGGTGGCTCTTTAGAAAATTGTTGACACGCCATACTTCGAGCAGATAATGCAACATACTGATGTGTGGCCAGAGCAGTTGCGATAGCATCCTGAATCGCACGCAACAACAAAAAGACTGGACCGACGTTTTTGTCCCTGAAAAAAGGAGAACGCATGACCAGACACTTCCATCCGGCGACCCTCATCGGCTTGTGCTTCGGCCCCATGCTTCTGGCGGCAGGCATAGTCCTCTTTATCGCTCCGCATCAGCTTGCCTTTGGCGGCGCGACCGGGTTGAGCATTATTGTTCAGAGCGTGACCGGGCTGCCGATTTTTCTGTCAACTCTTGTGCTTAGCGTGCTGGTGCTGCTCCTGGGGTGGTTGACCTTCGGCGTCCGCTTCCTGCTGAAGACCCTATTTCCGACCCTTATGACCCCTTTGTGGCTTTGGCTGATGGCTCCGCTCGCGGGGTTCTCCGGCCCTCCAATCGCAGCGGCGATGTGCGGGGCCATTCTGGCGGGCTTGGGAGTCGGAGTCGTGATGGTCGTGGGCGGATCAACCGCAGGCACCGACACGATCGCGCTCGTCGTCCAGAAAAAGTGGCGCACCATACCCGTCGAGCGAACGATGAAGATGGTAGACACGTCGATTATCCTGCTTGGCTTGTCGATGTATGGCATCGAAACCGCGCTGATGTCGGTCGTGGTCGCGGTCATCATGGCCGAGACAGTAAAAAAAGTCATCCGTTTCGCTTCGAGCCCGTTCTTCCGCTATCAGTACCAATAGGGAAAGGAAAAGGCTATGTATACGAATGAAAAAATTCGTTCCGTTGGAACCTTAGGGGCCGATGCCGAGGACGTGACCTGTAGTGTACTGGCCGTGAAGAGCCTTGATGGATCGTTCGACCTGGTGGCGTTCAGCGAATTTGAGCTTGCGGCGCAGGCGCTTCTAGATGGGAAGATCGACGCGATGGTCGTCCCAGGGGCCTATCCGGGCATCGCTAAGTTCATCATGCACGAAGGGCTCCAAGTTGCCTGGGTGTACACGTTCATTATCCCGTCGCTTGTGTTTGTTTCCAAGCACCCGACAATGAAAAATGAATACAGGACATTGTACAACCACCCGGCGACTAATGCCTTGCTTGGTGACGTTCACACCCGATGGAACGCCCACCAGAACGTCAGCTCAAACACCGTAGCGTGTCTCGAAGTTTTGGCGAATGGAAGCGACAGTTGCGCTGTTACCAATGCGGTTTGTGCACAAAAATACGGCCTGCATATCCATAAAGTGCTCAGGGAAGGAATCAATATGCCGTTTACGGTTTTCACCGCACGGACTTTTCAAACACAGAGGAGCGCATCATGAGAAAAGCCAGCATTGTCGTGGACAAAAATTTGAACGCGGGACTCAAGGCCAACGTCGCCTCAATTATCCTCGGACAGCTATCGCGTGACGTACCGTCTCTGTATGAGGAAGTGGTTACGGATAACTCCGGCACCCGTCACGCCGGTATCGCAGTGAACGTCGTTGTCCTCGAAGGCAGTAACGGGCAGATTCTTACAGCGATTGATGGTGCGGCGAGAGCAGACAACGTGAGCTGCGTTGCCTTCACGTCCATCGGCCAATCATTGAGCAACAGCTACGATGAATACCGGAAGAAAATTTCCGCAATAGACACAAAAGACACGTCCGTTGTTGGGGTTGGTTTGGTGGGTGACGATTCGGTCATCAAGCCGCTTACCAAGAAGTTTAGTTTAGTCAAATAGCACAGTGCCGCACGAAATACACACAGCTACGCCGCATAGTTTTTGGGAGTTTGAGATTTCGCCACCGTAAGAAAATAAGGAGATACCATGTTAGACATCTTCAACCGTTCTTCCCGTTCAGCCAGTGAAGGTTCCATTTTAACACAGACGACTGCCACACCTTGTGACGGGAGTAGGCGGGGAAAAGCCCTGGCCAGCCATCACGGGCTGACGACCGCCGAGCCAATGGCTGCCGAGCCGTACTTCGAGGGTATGGAAACCCGCCTGCTGCTGGCGGTCGATGCGGCCGACTTCGCGCGGCTTCAGTCGCAGTACCCCGATCTGGGACTCTCGGCGTACTCGAATTACAAAATTTATGAAGTCACAGAGTTAAACCAAGCCAACCTTCAGTCGGCCATCAATAGTGCGGGCACCAACACCAACCCGCAAAACAGTCTCATCGTTGTCCGAACCTCCGCAACGCAAAACACCATCTACCTCAGCAGCCAACTGACCATCAATTTCAGTACCGCCTACGGAACCGTTACCATCGTTTCTCTCAGCCTGACCGATTCGGAGCCTATCCCTCTGACGCTTGACGCGCAAAAGAACTCCAGAGTCCTGAACATTTCCAATTCCAGCGCCAATGTCTCCCTGGCTGGATTGGCGATAACGAATGGCTTGGTCGCGGGCGACGGTGGCGGAATATCGAATGTCGGCACTTTGACGGTGGCGTATTCGACCATCAAGGGGAATACGGCTTCCTCCTCATCCTTTGCCTTCGGTGGCGGCATTTCTAGTTCAGGCACGTTGAGAATGACGAGTTCAATCATCACGGGGAATACTGCCTCCGGTTCATCCTTTGCCCTTGGCGGTGGAATATTCGGCGATGGCCGGTTGACTGTGACGAATTCGGTCATCGCGGGTAATGTTGCCTCCGGTGTCCTCGCGTCCCAGGGGGGCGGAATCTGCCACTGGGGTGCCTCCGACAGCACACTGACAGTGACAAACTCCACCATCGTAATGAACACGGTCTCCGCCTCAGGACCTGGCGGTAGCTTCGCTGGCGGCGGAATATTCAGCTCTGGCACGGCGACGTTGACGAATACGATTGTGGTTGAGAACGGCTTGGAAAACATATCCGGTAGCTCTGTTACCGGGCACAACAATCTAACCACCTTCACCGGGTGGAACAGCGGTTCATCGGGTAATCTTCCACATTATACCGCTTTGCCTTTGTTTGCGAATGCGGCGGCGGGCGATTATCGTCTGGTTCTTGATTCTCAAGCGATCGACAAGGGGAATAATCAACGCGCCTCGACAGCAGGATTGACGACAGGTTCGCGGGACTTGGCAGGAAATCCGCGAATTTTCGACGGAACGATTGACATCGGAGCGTATGAGTACCAAGGCCCGGTGGTGCACAGACCGGCCCCGAGACCTCTGGCGAACTTCACCAGCCCATCCCAGACATGGAATTCCATCACGCTTTCATGGACCGGACAGGACAACGTAGTCAGCTATACGTTACAGTACAAACAATCGACTGAATCAACGTGGACAACCTGGACGCCCGCTCCAGGAACAGGCGCCACCAGTGCAACGATCACCGGCTTGGCAGCGAACACGGCGTATGACTTTCAGTTAACGGCGACAAACGAAAATGGTTCTGCCACTTCGTCCACAAACGCCACGACGAACGTTGCACTGCCAACGGCCCCGGAGAACTTCACCAGCCCGTCCAAAACGCCGAATTCCGTGACGCTGTCATGGACGGCTCAGGGCAATCTGGTCGGTTACACGTTACAGTATCGAGTGTCCGGTGAGACAACGTGGCAGACTTATACGCCCGCGCCGGGAACGAGCGCCACCAGCGCTACGGTCCCCGGCCTGGCGGCGAATACGACGTATGACTTCCAGTTGACGGCGACAGGTGCAGGCGGTTCCGCTTCTTCCACCGTGAGTGTAACGACGCCAGTTGTAGCCCCGATGACCCCGGTGGCCCCGGAAAACTTCGGCAGCACAGCCCAAACGCTGAACTCCGTCACGCTCGAATGGAAATCGCAAAGCAGCTTGACCAGCTACACGTTGCAGTATCGAGTGTCTGGCGTGGCGACGTGGCAGACCTGGACGCCCGCGCCGGGCACGAACGCCACTACCGCAACGATCACAGGCCTGTCGCCGAGCACGACATACAACTTCCAACTGACGGCGACGAACACTAATGGCTCGGCCACGTCGTCCGTTGACGCCATGACCGTATCCGAAGTTGGCGAAGGGCCACGGACGCCCGACAAAACGGTGATGGTGGCGACTAAGCCGGGGGCACCGAAGGCAGGTATTGGGGCACAGAGCATCACACTGACTTGGGCCGCTCCGAAACCAGCGAAGATGGGCACGTCAGCGGCGAATACGGAGGTGGACGGTTTCTGGATTGAGTGGTTCGGCAAGGACAAAAAGACGCCCATCAATACCCTGTGGGTGAGCGTTACCGACGCGAATGTTTGGGGCAACCGATTCGAAACCGTGATCCCAAGCCTTCAGCCGGGCGTGTCGTACTCCTTCCGTATCTACACGACCACCGCCGCCGGCACGATTTCGACGAAATTCGCCACCGTCTCGGCGAAAACCAAGGCCATCCCCGCCCCTACATCCGTGAAGGTCAAGGCCGACGGCATCGGTGCGGTCCTGATCACTTGGAAGGCCCCGAAGGCGACGACCATGCCGACCGCCGATATGAACATCACCGGCTACAAAATCTATGACCTGAACAACAACCCGATCGGCAGCATCGGCGTAGGTGGAACGTCGTTCCGGGTCGATCAATTGGCTGGCGGAGCCACGCTGAAGCCGAACGCCGCCTATTCCTTCCGCATCGTGGCCGTATTCGAGCCGCAGACCGGCGGCGCGCCGGTGGAATCCGCCAAGCCCGTGAAGGTGAAGGGAAAAACGGCGAAGTTCGTCGCCCCGAAACTGGCACCGAAGTCTGCCACGCTCATCAGCGACATCACCACCGCGAGCATCACGCTCCGCTGGCAGGCCTGTCCTGACGCCGACAACTTCCTCGTGACGTGTGTGCAAAAAGCAGGGGCCGTTGTCCTGAACTTCGACTTTGGCGGAAACGCGAGTTTCCTCACGGACGGACAAGACAACATCATCGGCGTGACGATCACGGGCCTCCAGCCGGGCGTGAAGTACGATTTCGCCATCCAGGCGACGAACTCCACGCTGAATGCGGCATCGGCGGTCCTGAAGAAATCGGTGATGACGTTGAAACATTCGTAAGCGAAATGCTCGGCAGTACAGTGATGCCATCGTGGTAATACGTGACAAGTATGTCAGGAAAGAAAAGGAGAATCAGAAATGATTAAAAAAATTCGATCCGCGAAACTGAAGAATATTCTGCGCAATCTCGTCCTCGCCGTATTCATGGCTTCCCTGCCAGCGACCGTTTCGGCGCAAAATTTTGCGATACTGGCGAATGACACTCCTACGACGGTTCCTGACTTTGTGAAGACTGGCCAATCGAACATTAACCATCTTAAGTACGTTGCTGTCTATTCCTGGACAAGCGATAACAGCATCAAAGGAACAGTGACCTCGAAGCCTGATAAGCCCTGGTATAATTACCTCATCCCGACATTATCTACGGGAGCAAAAGCAGGGCTGGACGCAGGCATGAAGGGCAAAACTCCTACTGCCACTCTTGGTGCTAACGTCAGTGCTACTTTAACCTGGGATTTCAAGCCACCCGTTACAACTACTAGTACCTATAATCTCGTAGCAAAATCTTACGAGAATGGGACCATGCGCAATTTAGCACAAATCGACCAAGCGTACGTCCGAGGTTTTGGCCAGGTCGGCGCAAGTACAAGTGATGTCAGATATGGAATTTTAGACAACTACGGCCTTATTCTCGCTGCGGTAGTCAATGAATATGGCAGCGTGAATAATTTCGCCACGATAAACACTGCTTTTGTTGAGCTGAGTGGCGAAAATGTTAAAAATCACCAAGGTATTATCGTGAACAAGGATAGCCTGACTGATGTAGCAAGGTTGAATAATGCCGGTACTATCAGAGATGTTGTTGTCAGAAAAGGTGGATACTTAGAAAATCAAGGAATGCTTTACAACACCTCTATCGGTACATATCAATCAACTGGCGCGAACATCACCCTGGTAAGCGTCGATGGAGGTTCACTTGTGAACTCTAATGGTGCCGCCATTGGTGCGACAATCGTTTCGGGCGGCACTGTCACCAATCAAAGCGGTGCCATCATCGAAGTAATGGCCCTCACTGGCGGTACAGTTTACAATCTCGACAACGCCACCATCAGGCTAGCGTACGTCGAAGGTGGTGGGACGGTGTATTTCGGTAAAGGCTATGATGGCGGTAAAGGCGATCCAGGCTTTGCCGGGCAACGTGGCAACGACGATAATTGGTGGTCCAACGGACAGCCTGGAAACAATGGTAGCCCCGGAAAATCTGGTACACCTGGCAACGATGTTAACGGCACAGGTATCATCGAAACGGTAAACGTCATTAGGGGAACCGCGTATAGCGGTGTTGGCGGTCGCGGCGGCGACGGCGGTCGCGGCGGCGACGGTGGTCGCGGCGGCGACGGTGGCAGAAATCAGTTTTATGACGGTGGCCGTGGCGGTAACGGCGGGCGTGGTGGTGACGGCGGTTGCGGCGGCGATGGCATAAGCTACATTGATACAGCAAACGTTGATACTCTCGGAACGTTGATCAGTGGTTTCGGCGGCAGTAATGGTGTTAACGGCAGCAGAGGTAACGATGGCAGTCGCGGTAGTAACTTTCTGTGGGGAAAAGGCGGCGATGGTGGCACTGCCGGCGGCGGCGGAACAGGCGGTGCTGGTGGTTACGGCTACGGCTTCATCGAAACAGCCTATGTTAACGGTATGTTGTACAGTGGCTACGGAAGCAAGGGCATTGGAAGCATCACAATGGCATACATTGGAAAAGGCGGAACCCTGTTCAACGCCTATAACGGCGGTACTGGTACCATTGGCACGGCATTCCTTAGCGACGGCAAACTCGACAACAGGGGTTGGGTTGGTGTGCTGGTCTATACTGGCGGCAGTTATGTGTGGAATGGTGTTACAGGAAATTTCAGAACTGGTAGCGGAAACGGTATCGGATCGCTCCACATCGGCGACGGTGGTACTACCGGCAACATCAATAGCAGCATCGTCAATAATGGAAATGTTACATTCAACCGTTACGATGCTATTGCCTACGGCTACACCATTTCCGGCACGGGCACTGTGGTACAACAAGGCAGAGGCGCATTAACGCTGACCAGCGCGAACACGTACAGCGGCGGCACCGCCCTCATCGACGGCACGTTGCTGGTGAAAAACACAACCGGATCGGCAACAGGATCGGGTACGGTAACACTCACTGGCGGCATCTTGGGCGGCAACGGCAGAATCACCGGGCCGGTCATCGCCTATGCCGGCAGTACCATTCACCCCAGTGCTGGCTTGTCCATCAATGCCATGACGACATTGACTCTCGGCAACCTCACCAGCTACGCTGGCAGCATTCTGGCGTTCAATCTGGTCGCTGGCGGCTGCGACAAAATCGTGGCTGACCGACTGACGTTCAACGGCGGCACGCTCGACTTTAACATCGCCGCCCCCTACAGCGTCGCGAGCCTGGGGTACTTCACGATCATGCAGTACAATCCCGCCTACCAGATCTCCAACGTGAGCCTTAACAGCCTTGCCCTCCCCGCGACGGCGAGCGGCATCAGCTACTTCCTGGCCACGAGCCAGGCGAACGGCATCGGTCTTGTGAACGTACATCGTGGCTATCTGGGCGACGCCAACGATGACGGCATCGTAGACCTGGCGGACCTCACGACCCTGGCGAACAACTGGGGACAGGCGGGCAGTACTTGGAACCTGGGCGATTTCAACGGAGACGGCGTCGTGGATATGGCAGACCTCACACTCTTGGCCAGCTACTGGAAAACAGGCATCAGCGGTTTCGCCGGTGCAGCGGGGACGTTCAACACAGGCGACATGTCCTGGCAGGCGGCAATGGCAAGCGTGGTGTTTGGTGCTGATACGATGTTCGCACCGTCATCGGTCCCCGAACCGGCAAGCCTCGCCCTGGTCGCCCTAGGTAGTCTGGCAACGCTACGTCGGCGACACAAATAATGCGGAACTAGAACGACGAAGTAAAAAACACACAAAAAGAACGGCAGGAGCAACCCTGCCGTTCTTTTGTGTGCCTGCAGAACATGCGTTACCGTGAATTCACCGGAGCAATTCATGATTCCATGATCGCAGGAAACGTGAGGCATGCTCGCCGGGCGTTTTACCACGCGAGCAGTTCCTTGACTCGTGCTGATCGGTAGCGTGCGGTGCTCATCGTGACGCCCATGAGCTGCTCGAGCTCGGCATTGAGTATTCCCGGCACGCCGCATGGGGAACGCCCATCCGTGGCTACAGCGTAGATGATTCCCGCCGCCCATCCCTCGGCCTTGCCCTTCAGCGGTTTTTCGCTGGCCCGAAGCATCCGCAACGCCTTCGTCGTCCGTTTCTGCATCGCGGTGTCGGGATACGCCTCGAAAAAGCGGTCCAGCAGCGCCTGGCACGCCGCTTCAAATTCGGTGGTTGTCGCATTCATTGATTTTTTCCTCTCCTGTAAAGGTTCGCCCCATTATGCGCCACGTCTGTAACATTGGTGTGGCATTTCCGTGAAATTTTGAGACGTCCGCTACCAGTGTCCACGATTTTCGGCGTTATTGGCCTATTTTCGGACACATTGTGTCAGTTCCGCCTTTTTGCGGGAGTGACACCCTTGAAAAATAACTGTAAAATAGGGTTCCGTTGCCCGCGAGGTCGACGAGATATTTTGGCCAGTTCTCCGACGTGGAAGGAAAACAGGGTGAGACTTGAGGAGTTAACCAAAGGCGCGATCGTCCGCGGTATACGGCCCAACGTGGCGGTGACCATCGTTGACGCCAATCCTATCGGCACCGACATCGTGGAGATCACATACAGGGACGGCGAGGGGCGGCTTGGGAGCGAACTGATCTTTCGTGACCGCGAAGCCGCTTTTGAAATCGTGACTGTCGGTCGGCCTTGGAGCTTCGACGGCGATCCGGCCGCGTTTCGGCTGGTTTCCGAGGCACGTCGGATCAGCCTTGCCCACCTGTTCGACCCGATTCTCGCGGTTCACACGTCGCTGGTTGAGCCGCTGCCACACCAGATCACGGCTGTGTACGAGACGATGCTACCGCGGCAGCCGCTTCGATTCCTGCTCGCGGACGACCCCGGCAGCGGCAAGACCATCATGGCTGGGCTGTTGATCAAGGAGCTACTGATTCGCGGCGACCTCAAACGGTGCCTGATTGTCTGCCCGGGGAGCCACATGGCAGAGCAATGGCAGGACGAGCTGGACCAGAAATTCCATCTGCCCTTTGAGATCATGACTAACGATGGGATCAATGCAGCACGAACCAACTGGTTTGAAGAGAATCCGCTGGCTATCTGCCGCCTGGACAAGCTGAGCCGCAACGAGGATGTGCAGCAGATGCTGCAACAGGTCGACTACGACCTGATCGTCTGCGACGAGGCGCATAAGATGAGCGCTACGTTCGTTGGCGACGAACCCAAGTACACCAAGCGTTACAGGCTCGGCCAGGTTCTCTCGGAGCGGACTCGTCATTTCCTTCTCATGACGGCTACGCCGCATAACGGAAAGGACGACGACTTCCAGTTGTTCATGAGGCTCCTTGATGGCGACCGTTTTGAGGGGAGGCCACGCAACGGGGCCCGCATCGCCGGCACCAGCGACATGATGCGGCGGCTGGTGAAGGAACGTCTCTTTACGTTCGACGGCACGCCCCTGTTTCCCGAACGTATCGCGTACACGGTCCCCTATACGCTCTCCGTTGTCGAGATGGACCTGTATGAGAAGGTCACCGACTATGTGCGAACGGAGTTCGATCGCGCCGAGAGGCTGGCGAACGAAGGTCGCAAGGGGACGGTCGGTTTCGCTCTCACCGTTCTTCAGCGTCGCCTGGCCTCATCGCCGGAGGCGATCTACCAATCGCTGCGTCGCCGTCGCGAACGGCTTGATGCGCTGCGAAAGGAGCTACTCGAACACGAAAGCGAAACACGCATTGATCCCGGCGTGTCACTGACAATCACGCTCGACGAAATTGCTGAGATGGATGATTTTTCCGAGATAGACATTGAGGAAAATGAGGATGAGGTCGCCGATCTGGCGTCGGCTGCGAGCACGATTGGTGATTTGGAAGTTGAGATCGACAAACTCCGTCAGTTGGAGGCGGCCGCACAGGCCGTCTGCGACAGTGGCACGGATCGTAAGTGGGACGGGCTATCTCGCCTGTTCCAGGGACATGAGGAGATGTTCGACGCCCACGGGCATCGCCGCAAGCTCGTCATCTTCACCGAACACCGCGATACGCTCCGCTATCTTAAAAGGAAGATCGAGGGTCTGATCAAACCCGAAGCCATCGTCTGTATTCAGGGCGGCATGGACCGTAAAAAGCGGAGAGAGGCACAGGAGGCCTTCGCGCAGAATCTAAACGTGCAGGTACTCCTCGCGACTGACGCAGCTGGCGAGGGCATCAACCTCCAGTGCTCGCACCTGATGGTCAACTATGATTTGCCGTGGAACCCCAACCGGCTCGAACAGCGATTCGGGCGCATTCATCGTATCGGCCAAACCAACGTCTGCCACCTTTGGAACCTCGTCGCCAAGGGAACGCGAGAGGGTGACGTCTATCTGCGGTTGCTGGAAAAGTTGAACACGGAGCGGCAAGCACTTGGGGGGCAGGTGTTTGATGTGCTCGGAGGGTTGACTTTCGAGAATAGTTCGCTGCGGAACCTGTTGTTGGAGGCCGTCCGTTATGGGGACCGGCCTGATGTACTCAAGAGACTCGTGACGGTGGTCGAGAATGCCTTGAATCCCGATACGCTGCGAGCACTGATTGAGGAACGATCACTGGCACAGGATTCGATGGATACCAGCCGGGTTTGGCAAATGAAGGAAACCATGGGACAGGCCGATACACGGCGGCTTGGGCCGCATTTCATTGCATCGTTCTTTATGGAGGCCTTTGCCCAATTTAGGGGGGAAATTAAAGAGCATGAACCCCATCGCTACGAGATCAGCGTTCCGCCCGTGATTCGCAGACATGACCGCGCTGTCGGCCGTGGATCATCCGTGCGGCCCGCGTACAAACGAATCACATTCGAGAAGGGCCTGATCAGCGTTCCAGGAAAACCCCTCGCAGAATTTGTATGTCCTGGCCATCCGCTTCTGGACGCAATCATCGGTCTCGTGCTGAAAGAACACTCCGACCTGCTGCGACGCGGCACAATCCTGATCGATCCGGGCGACCCTTCGGATCAACCTCGCGTGATGGTCTATCTGGAGCACGTCGTACAGGACGCACGCCCCAACAAAGCGGGCAACCCGCGCGAGGTGTCGCGACGAATGCAGTTCGTCGAGACGAACATCCAGGGAACCCCTAAAGCCGTTGGATACGCTCCCTGCCTCGACTATCGACCGCCCACACCGGAGGAGAAGACCCTTGTTTCGCCGCTGGCCGACGCCGCTTGGCTGAGCCAGGAGTTGGAGGCGAAAGTTCTCGCTTACGCCGCGGTCCACCTTGCACGCGAGCACTTTGAGGAGGTGCGCAGCCGCAAGGAGGCACTGGCGACGAAAACGGCGGCGGCCGTGAAGGATCGTTTGAAAAAAGAAATCGACCAATGGTCTTATCGGGCAAAGGAATTGGAGGCGAGAGAACGCGCCGGACTTGGGGCCAAAAACCAACTCAACAGCGAACTCGCCCGCGCCCGCCGGCGAGTCGCCGATCTCACCGACCGGCTGGCAAGGCGGCTGGCTGATCTTGAACAGGAACGCACGCTCTCCCTGCAACCTCCGGTTATCGTGGGTGGCGCACTCATCATCCCCGCTGGATTGCTGGCCAAACTGTCGCACAAAGGAGAACCATCCGCATGAGAACCGTGCCGGAATATTTTGAGAGGGTACGAAAGAACGCAGAAAGGCGTTGGAACCAGTTGGGGGCGGACCCCGAACTGGCCGGCCCGTGGCAGCAATTGTTCAGCCAGGTCCAATGCCCGCGGCATGTGCTTTCCGAACTGCTTCAAAACGCCGACGATGCCGGAGCCAAATCCGCCAGTGCCCGCATCGAGGACGGTGTGTTTGTATTCGAGCACGATGGAGCCGACTTTAACGAAGACCAGTTTACGTCTCTTTGCCGTTTCGGCTTCTCCAACAAGCGCAAACTACACACCATCGGCTTTCGTGGGGTTGGCTTCAAATCCACGTTCAGCCTTGGCGACACGGTCGAAGTGATCACTCCCACTCT
>Ga0123353_10002947_pt1 | contig 21296 bp, 13 predicted proteins | sample TergutLab28metaG_3_FD_92763 | JGI IMG/M metagenome (GOLD analysis project Ga0123353, IMG submission 92763) | Labiotermes labralis P3 segment gut microbial communities from Petit-Saut dam, French Guiana - Lab288 P3 | ecosystem: Host-associated > Arthropoda: Insects > Digestive system > Gut ... | reverse complement strand
CTTGTTGGCTTTTATTATAAGAATATATCACAATGCCTGTTCTTCTGAATGTCAAACCCGTACGTGATTTTTTTCACTGTTGCTAGAAGAGGTAGGAGACCTTTGCATACATATGAGGCAGATTCCTGGAACCAGATGACAGTGAGAAATCGGGAACATCATGCTTATATTCCATTTGTATTAAAAAATTAGACTTTATGCCTGTACCAATCTCAGAAGTCTTTCCAGCATTCCTTTAGTTTTTCTTTCAGTTACCTCAAACAGACTTGAAGCTTGGCATGCTTGGAATATCATTTGGGCCTCCAATGTGGTTTAGGTCAAAGGCTGATCTGGCCATTTTCATTATCATCTTTGCCATCTTTACTGTAATCCAGTGAATGAAACAGAAGGAACTCATAAATTCCTGTCTTTACTGTCATGAAGGAAGAGATCAGAATAGTCAAAGGCCATACCTGAAGTTTCCAGCCACAAACATACAGGTCTTTTTTAAGTGTAGTTTGGTCATAACACACTAATATTACTGGCCTTATACAACCAAATTATTTGTAATTTCGGTTTTGTACTATTAAGTTTGTCATTGGAAATTTTTCATTGACACAATCCTTCTGGCTGCACTATGGCCCTGGGGTTGACTCAGCCTCTAAAAGAAGTGAGCACCAGGAATATTTCCTGGGGGGTAAAGGTGGCCAGTGTGTAGGACTGACAATCTTACCACCTTCATATGCCAGTTGCTTGAAATATGGGAGTGTCATCCTCTTGGAACCCTCAGGGCCTGTCCAGGCCTGTAATGGGATTGCTTTACCTTCTACTGTTATGTCAGTGCTGATATCCCTGTTTTGTGTTTTCACAATTTTACGTATGTGAAGACTGCTAATTTCCTGTACACACAGAAAGCAACAAATGGATGAAACTGAACATAACACTGTAGCTTAAACACAGTATTAAGTTCAGCTTGTATAACCATTCAGCATTTTGAAGGCATGTGGCTTGGAATGTGTAGTCTTACTGATGGGTGTCTATACGTTTATTTCATCGTTCATTAGAAACATATCCTATGATGTTCTGTGGTACCTTCAGCTGAAACAAAACTACTTTGTTATGGTCATACTGCCTCATGTTGAGGTTCAGTGGTTACTGGTCCTGTTGTTTATTTGGAACCATTAGTGTTGGTATTCTTGCCTTTGTTGCAAGTGGAGTAAAGCGGGAGTATCTTAGGTTCCAGTCGTATAAGAAGGCAGTTCTGTGTTGTGAATAGAGGGTTGTTGAATTCCACATTGAGAATTTTCAGCCACATCGAAATTCCAGTCCGTTTTGCTGCAGTGGCCAGTATGTTTAATTACAGGATAAAAACCATAGAATAATTAGTGATGTGATAGATTTTATTGATAGCTTAGAACAAGTCGCAGGGGTTTAGTTGCAGGTGTTGAAGCCAGACTTTCCCAAGCCAAACTGCATCTGCAGACAGGATAAACAGCATTGCATAGGGCAAAAATAATTTTGTATTTGTACTGTATGATTTGAGATGGCAGTTAATTCAGCCTTTCCATAGTCCAGATCATAAAGAAAGTGATACGGCATATTGTATGAGAATTGCATCCTTGTTACTATTATAAATTTTAGATGTGACCAGGTTCAAGTTCAGATGGGACATGTATCCAAGTGAGATAGCCGCTTCCTGAGGTCATTCGTGTTTTTACAGTCGATTTAGGAAAATACCTGGATAGTACTCTTTGTTCACCACAGTGACTATGCAAGCCTTTGGGCTAAATAGTGATCAAACAAATTGTGCCCATTTGATTTTTAATAGCTATCTTCATGGTTGTAGAAAGACTGGATGAAACAGAGCAGTATATATATTCAACAACAGACATATTATACTTCTGGCATTTTGTGAAAGTTTTGAGGCATTTATTTTAAATTCTTTGATTTATTTTAATTGAAATAAATTGTAATCAAACTACAGATCAGGGGGTTAATGAATCCTTAAAAGACGCAATCCAAAGGGGTCAGGCCAGAATTTGTAGTGGACCACATAATTGAAAACCCACTCCAAAGCGTGGAACTAATGTTTGGCTTTTGAAAGGTTACGTACCACTTATACTGAAGGTTGGCAGAGCACTTGGAAATTCGCTGCCATCCAGTTTTAAGTTTTTTATCACCTGTGTAGGTGACTTGAGATATGACTTTCAAATTACTTGGGGAATTGTTTCTTGATGACACGGTATTTTTATGTATATGAGGTGTTCTATACAGTCACGTGCCACATAACAATATTTTGTTCAATGACGAGCTGCATATATGACGGTGGTCCCATAAGATTATAATATTATAATACTTACCATTGTGTTACAATTGCCAACAATATTGAGAACAGTAACATGCTCTACAGATTTGTAGATTGGAACAATAGGGTATACCATTTAGCCTAGGTGTGTAGATGTGTGTAAGTACACTCTTATGACATTCGCACAACAATGAAATTGCCTAAAGACTCATTTCTCAGAATGTATCCCCATCATTAAGCGATGCATGACTGTATTAGCATACTTCTGAAACTAAGTGGCTTGTCAGTACTGATCTTTATGCTGATTGGAACACAAAAACATATCTGTATATTACACAGCTATAGTTGGTGGCAGTTATGCTAGCAATTACCATTTCATAGGAAAATTAGTATTGTACACAAATGGAAAATGAAACAAATGGTTACGATGTGATGCAGGCACCCATAACTGTATGTATCAAATATATTGTTTTCTTAAATTTTCTAAAAGTGGACACTGCTGTAATGCAATGGATATTGTAATTATTGCCAAGTTGACATGAAGGCATGGCACAGTTGTAAGCACAGCATAATTCTTGTTGTTGGCACTGATGCTGAAAAACTTTCCATGTGACCTTATTTGATTTTCTCACAAAATGGCTTTTATATTGTGAAATGCAATGTGTAAATTATGAAATATATGAGTATTTTTAAATAGAACATATCTGAAACATTATGATTTAAATATTGTGAAATTAAATAAATTTGGGTATCAAACAATTTAAATTTAAGTGGAAATGGGATGATGTTACGTGTATATTACACTGTATTGACTTTAAATAGTCCATAACCATGCATTAAGATGATTTTATATGAAGGGAAAACCTACAAATGCATTTCATCATTTTCATACCTATGCACTAGAATCACTATATCAGGCACCAACAGATGCACTCATGTATTATTAAATCACTACTTTGTTAACATTATACATAACTGCAACATGTTTCAACCCTTATGTTTAATTATACAACTGGTGATTCATTTTGTTGACCCATGCTGCTAGAATGTATCAATTATGCTCCCTGAAGATGACTCTTCAAGGGATGAAACATGTTGGAATTACATATAATGTTTGTAAAGTGGTGATTTAGTAATATATGAGTGCATTTGTCAGTGTTTATATAATATAGCAACAAATGCGTATGAACATATGAGTATCTTATAAACATAGTCAACCTCCTAAAGGTGCATGTTTCAGCCACTCTTCTGGTCAGCTGCAGGCAGGTGTAATATATCCTTTGTATGACACCTTCCTGAGGATGACGACAAGAGTGGCCCAAACATGTACATGTAGGAAATTTACTACATTTATGATGTAATATAAGATACTCTTAAAGCTTTATATAAATTTATTGGTTTTATCTTCACATCAGATACCTCTCTTGTTTAGAATAGCTTTTCCATGGATCTGACATAACATGCACTAATAGTTACTTATTCGGTTAGTTACTTAAGGGTTGTGGTGATGTTCACAATAGCCTACCATTGAAACATCCTGAATCAGTTAATTGTAATTTGCTTCAACATAATCTGTTTCTATAATGTACATTGTATAATTCTCTCATTTATGCCTTAGTCTCTAAATGGGCTCTTTGTAAGCATTTCACATTTTTTTATCCATATGTTGTGCATGTCATGCCCCTTCATATCCTCTGTTATTTATGTACCAGGACAGTACTTGATGATGTGAGCTGGTTATCAGTCTTCTTGTTATTTTCCCACTTTTCCTATTGTGTTATTTTTTTCTGAAACACCTGCAGTCTTTGTTCTTCTCTCAGATTGAGAGGTCAGGTTTTGTGCCCATAGAAATTAGCTTTTCACTGTTATTCTTAGAACAAGTTTTAGAGATTACAGTGACAGTATTATCATATAATTGAATTCTGATGCCTGGGGACCCTTTGCAGCAAGTACGCTCACTGGAATTACGGCTCAAAGATAAGCTTTGTAGTTCTCGCAGCAAGATATTTCCAGCGATTAAACGTGGAGCCTTGATCGACGTTTACTTGACCACCTCAGGTAATGGGGTTACTGCCCACCAAAATTGACCCTCTGGTCCTGCCCTGCTGGTTCCTCAGAAGTAGTCATAGAAACTTGTCAGTTGTAGCAACAAGGTTTAAAGGAATTGTTTTCTAGACATGTGCTTAGAGTGCATGAAGATATCACTGAATCATAATACAAGGTCTGAATAACATTCAGCAGTATGAAAGATTTTTTTTTTTTTAGTTGGTACATTATTTTTAAACATTGTAGGGCAAAATGCTTTCCTCTTCATAGTAATGGCAAAATTAAAAGCTATATTTTTCAGTGTTTTGTTAATGCTCTGGTTTTTAAAGAATGTTATGAAAGAAAAATAATCCATTACCTGGTTTTAAAAATATTATTTAATTTTTTGGATATCGGTAATGATACAAAATATCTCTGTTCTTTATGTGTATGTTTTTCATATTATTTTCAAGGCTAATGTTTTTATATTTTGTACATTTTCTGCCTGGTGTTTAAGTACAACTGTATGTTTTATTTTTGCAAAGTAAGTAAAATTAATATTTTTGTCATTTTGGTTTTCCAGCTGGAGGTTGTAGTTTTTCTTTGAACATTTTTATGGGGCAGTGGCTTATATAAAAATTTATTTCCTTTGTTTCTTAATGGCCTTTTTTTAATACAGTTCCACTTTAACCATAGAGAATTTGAAATAGTTATATCATGACCTTGTTGCTTCATTGACAGGCCTTTCTAAAATTTTTGCAGTTTGTTTTTATAATATGTACATTTTATGCATGTTATTCCAGCATGTTGCATGTTTGTTTTTTGATTTTCACATTTGTTTTTGGGTTTTTTTCCACTTGATTTTGTTACAGTCAGTTCGCAAACTTCAAAAGGATTTAGCTGAGAAACTCAGCAGCAAGAGATGTCATTCATTTCCTGCCTTGAAACGTGGCGATCTGATCGATAGATATTTCCCAACAGCAGGTATGGTTAACCTACGGGTGGGTTTCATATTACAGGTGTTAGTAAGAAGCTTTCCAGAAACATTACAAGTGTGAGGAGGTGGACGATTACAAATTTATTTCTCAAATGCATATTTTGCATTTTGGCATTCATCTATGATTGTTGTGTTCATTTATTGCCGATATAAATTAAGTTCCTTTGTCTTATCATATGCTGCCTATATGCCAATGTGGGCATGTATAATTTTAAAAAAAATGTACATGCTGAAAAGAGAACACATAGAAATGGAATGCAACATATTAGTGTACATGCAGAGTGCTGCGAACAGGAAAATAGGTGTTGCAGACCCATAACATGGTACAAGAAGATTTACATGTTAGAAAATAAATGACTTTTACATTATTAATTGCGTTATATCAACTGTCGAAGATTGGACGAAAGTAATCCTTTGGAGTCTAGTAGTTACTTCTACCACCAGGTTTAACATTCAGAAATTCCACATTCTGCCTATAGTGTTAACTTCTCGATTATGTTTGGATCTCAGGACAGACAGCACCTGTTTTTTTCCTATATAGTACTGTCAGATTAGTTGTTAAAGTTGAGAATTCAAGTTAATTTTCATCATTGATGGGTTCATTAAAGTACTATCCTTGCATCTATCTGTAAAAGCTGAGGAACGGTGCAAAATCTGTCAGGACACATAATAAACCAGCTGAAATTCAGGTACTTTTCAAGTACAAGTAGTGGTTTTCTGCTTCTTAAGAGAAAACACCTGAGGTGTGGACTTGTCAGTGTGTCTGTTAAATGTCTATAAGTGAGAGTCAGTGTGCTTGAGAGGGGAGGAGGGTTTACACCTGTATGTGTGTGTGTGTATGTGTGTCATACACGTTACACAACTAGTTACATTCCCAGTGTGTATTCAGTGATTCACTCACCCACTCAATAGCCACAGGTAGATACTTGGATTTATAGCTAGTGTACATACTGATATCCATGAATGAATTCTTGAAATGTACACTGAGTTTTGCTATAACACAGTAGTTGCATTTTTGTGGGACCTCACATTATAAAAAATTGTGTGATAAGGGTCAGATAAGAAAACATTTGGCCTGTTATCCAACATTTTATATCCAAGAATAGCCAATACACATATACAGAAGTATGTGTTATACAAACAGTGTTCAGTCGCATTACAGCCAGTTTGTGTTAACAAAACATGCATAATAGCAGAACTGACTGTACCTTGAAATAATATGACATTTTGAAATCAACTAAAGATGCCTTCTTTCCTTCAAGTGGTAAGCGCATATAGTTAAGTTAAAAGTTTTACAACCTAGGAATCTGCTGCTGCTTTAACTTGTGAGAATGTGTAGTACAGAATTTGAAGATACATTATGACTGTGATTCTAATGACACAATGTTCATCATCATGTTTCATGTAAATCCTTCAGTTTGAAAGTTACTGGGGAAGGTGGCAGACATGTGGACATGATTTGATATGCATGTATTTCCATATGACATTATTTTGCAATAATGTTGAAACCACCAGCGAATGGACCCCTTTCTAATAAGATTTTTGTTAAGATAGGGAAGGTTCTACAGAAGCAACCCTGGAGTAGTTACTGCAGTGCTGCTAGGGAAGTTTCAACAGAAGCAACCCAGGAAGTGGTGCTTGGGTTAGTTACACATAGGTGTGTAAGAAATGCACCCTGCTGAGTGACTGAACACTAATCATGTTGCTCAGCATATTGTGTACTCTTCGAGTGACACTGATCATTCATAGCTGTCTGCACTTCATTTTCACGCAGTATATATTTAGGGACATTAAGATATGAAAGTCACACAATGTGACATCCCTTTGAATGAAACCACTACCTTTCCATCAATATTTGGACATGGATTTTCTTAATGTAGTATATTATGGATATTTTCATTGCAGGCTGAATTTCTTCACGTTCATTAATTTTGTATGTGGAATTGTATTGAATCTCTCATTGCTGGATGTCTGTGATTCTGGATTCTAGTAGTGACACCAAATTTTGACAAGCGTCCTTGTGGATGTTTTTCTATTAACCTCAGAAAATGGCACTTACTCACAGTTGGGTTTCTTCTGAATTGTTTGCTGGGCTTATCAGAGTTCGTTCATAATATTACATAAAGTTTCTGCATTGGCCACCTTGTAGGGGGGTTTCTGTTATCCTTCCTAGGTCATCTGTAACCTTGACAGTCATGGAAACTGCCTTGTGGACTGATGTTAAACAGTCTTGATAGTCTTAAAGTTTTAAAAAAGTAAGCATGGCCCTCGATTTTTGTCATGCATTTACCATGCAGTTTAACCTAAGATGGTTTCCTCTGCCAGGCTCAGATGACTTATGAAAGTTCAGTTGTGTTGGACTGAGTATAATAGGTTTGAAATGATACTAAATTGAACCCAGTGTTAAAATTTTTTACTCAAATGGTTAAACGTAAATCCTCCAGCAGGCACCATTGTATGTGTATATGTTGAACCTTCTTTTGACATGTCCGTGCATTTAAAAAGAGGAACACGATGAATAATGTAACCAGGTGAGTTTTAGTTGCCTGGTCTTAAGAGTGACATGCAGTGGTATTATAAGTGGATTACTTTGTCACATGATGCATGATAAACTAAATCTTGGAGAAATGTTTATTTATTTACATTTACTACATATGAAACTGGTGGCATTGGTGCTTGTTTATTGTATGATATTTAATTTATTTTAAATTTGTTATTCTGTGTATAGTATTTGGATAAATAATTTGACTGGAGTAGATCGTACAGAATGAAATTTAAAGTCATTGAGTGGGATGTATTAAATGTGTGTGGAATGACCTTGTTAACTCTGAATGCTTAAATAAGTGCTGCTTGTTAGGTATGTTGATGCCATTTTTTGTGCTTCATAGTGTATAGCATGGGTATTATCATGTGTATCAATACATTTTTCAGTTTTATTAATGGTGATATGAAAGTAATTCATTTTGGTAACCTTTTATCAGATACAAGTGAGTTCTCATAGTATAAGACAGTTGGTTGTTTTCGTGTTATGCATTGTGTCAGATCAAGAGGAAATTTGGGTTTATAGGGTACTCATTCAAGTGGTTAACCTTGTATTTGATACAATCTTCAACGTAATAAATAAAATTGTTATATTAATATTAGCCAGGATATCTGCTTTAATAATTCTGGATAGTAGAGGTATTATTTTGCTTTAGAATATTACTTTAAGAGGGTTCAGGTAAACCAGGAGGGCTTGAAAGTAAATAGCATCAGCTTCTGGTTTATGCTGATTATGTTAATATACTGGACAGAAGCAAACATACTATAAAGAAAAACACAGATGTCTTAGTAGTCACTGGTGAGGAGATTGGACTAGAAGTAAATGCTGAGAAAACCAAGTACTTGGTCATGTCTCAATATCAGAATGCAGGACAGAATCACTATATAAAGATTGATGATAAATCCTTCAAAAGGGTGGAACAGTTCGAATATTTGGGAGCAGCCCTAATGTATCAAAATTCCATTCAGGATGAAATTAAGAGCAGACTGAAGTTGAGGATTGCTTGCTATCATTCAGTGCAGAATTTTTGGTCTTCCAGTTTGCTGTCCAAAAATATAAAGATTCAGATATAGAGAACTATAATTTTGTCTGTTGTTTTGTATGGGTGTGAACCTTGGTTACTTGCAGTGAGGGAGGAATATTGGCTGAGGGAGTTTGAAAATTGAGTGCTGAGGAGGATATTTGGGCCTAAGAGGGACAAGGTAACAGGGGAATGGAGAAGACTACATAAAGAGGAGCTTAATGATCTGTACACCACACCAAATATTATTCAGGTGATCAAATCAAGAAGAATGAGATAGGTGGGGCATGTAGCACATATGGTGGAGAGGAGAGGTGCATACAGGGTTTTGGTTGGGAAACCTGAGGGAAGGAGTAAGACCCGGCCAGGGGAGGATAATATTAAAATGGGTCTTCAACATGTGGGATGGGGGGCATGGACTGGATTGATCTGGCTCAGAATAGGGACAGGTGGCAGGCTGTTGTGAATGTGGTAATGAACCATGAGGTTCTGTAAAATGTGATTTCTCGACTGGCTGAGAACCTGTTAACTTCTCAAGAAGGACTCTGCTCCATGGAATTAGTCAGTCAGTCACTTAGTTGATTAGCTAGCATTATTATTTCCAGCATAGACAGAGATTTTGCATTTTTCTTTGCACCACATTAGCTGGACTTATATTGGGGTCACTTGAACTGTGACGACATGCAAAACAACTTCATCACCTCCAAATATGAAGATATGGAATTTTTTAGCTTTACCTCCACTTTCCTTATGCCTTCAGGACGTATAGCCCAAGTGTAAGGGAAATTTTTAACAAATACATAAATGACATGTTAGGACAGTGGTTGGCTGGTCAAATCCTCCACTAATGTGCAGTCACAGTTGCACAGTGATGTTAATTGGTACGTGAAGGTTAAGTGTTCCTCCAGCTTGAAACAGACAGAAATGATGTGCAGTTTATTAAAATATGCACTGTTCAGTTTAGCATGTCATAGCAAAAGTGGTGTTCAAATTTGGTAGCTTGTGTACACTTTCCTAGTACATATTCACGTGCAGTGAAAGATTACCAGTCTGGATATGATCCGAGAGAGAAAATATTGCTGATGTTTCGTTTGCATTGTAAACTCTAATTATTGGCACCTGTTATGAGGGGATTTGTTATTCTCTTGCAGAGTGTGTGATACCTGGTGCAAAATTTGTTGGTGTTTTGAAATGGCATATGTAATGTTAAAAGAGCACTAGAATGCAGCAACATGGCATTTCATTTTCTGCAGAAGGGCATGAATTAACTTCACTTTGTATGATAGTCCAAACTGCCCATTTTCTTCTGAAGAATGTCCTACAAGCATTAAGTGTGTGTGCATGAGGAGTTGATATCATTCATCATTAGCATTTATGGTAACAAACCATCATACTTCTTAACAGGCCCAGAACCAGTGAGGTTGTTTTATCTTTGTATGGCATTATACTACGTAATGTGTCCAGCCTTCTGCAAATTGGTGTGTACAAGATTTTGCATTCAGTCTGACAGGTGAATCATGTCCATGATGTTCTGTTAAAATGTGTCCATATGTAAAAAAAAGTTAGGCAAAGTTGTCCCTGCCTTTGCCATGAATGCATACAGGGGGGAGTGGAGATGTAGCTCATGAATGCATACAGGGGGAGTGGAGATGTAGCTCCACTCATTTTTAACCTTGGCACTAGATAGAAGTGAGTAGTCAACTTCATGCCCTGGCTGCTTTACCCCCAGGGAAGACCTCTGGTACCCATGCAATAGGAGGCCGGGTGGGCCCCAGAGCTGGTCTGGACAGTTTTGGGGATGAGAAAATCTCTTGCCCCTGACAGGATTTGAACTCTACAGACTGTCCAGCCTGTAGCTAGTTAGTATACTGACTTCACCTTTCTGGTTCCCTCTACAGCAGTGTATTGTTACTGTTATTGAAGATCCTCAAGTAGATTGGTAAAACTTCCTGAAAACTCTTCAAGGCCTTATTCTGTTACACACTCTCAGCATTTTATCTTTGGTGTTATGTAGCATTTCCTTTTTAGCTTTTAAATTCTCATACTGTCTTTATGCACATGTTGTAGACTAGTTTTATCTGTGAAATGTTTAATTTCAGATGAACGTATATTGGAGTATGACATTGATAAGGTTTTATATGAGGAGAAGTCCCCCTATCAGAAAATTTTGATTGTTCACTCTCAAAGTCTGGGTAACTTACTCGTCCTGGATGGTTTGCAGAGTAAGTTTTTTTTAAATTTATTTCTTATGTATATATGTTTTATCAGTGTTCCTTTATTTCTGTCATTCAGTGACTTATTGACCAGCCATAAAAGTGAGGTGTCAGGACAGCAAAGTTTGAGAGTGGTGTCTTGGTTGATTAAAGCACTGATGTTTCACAGAATTTCATTTGAATATGAAACTTTGAATTGCTCTTTGTTGGTTCCTGCCATTGCATTGCTTTGAATTGGAAACAGGAGTTTCTGTGGTTCTTTGCACAGTGTGAATCCACATGTTTATTCTGAAACTACCTGGTGGATTGTGGAAAAATTTGGTAATGTCTGTACTACATGTTATAAAGTGAAAGAAGAGTTTGTTTATATTGGTTTATTAAACATCACTGTGCATGAATCGTGAATCAAACTTCATCACTTCTCTCAAAGATGGTTCAGCTCACAAGAGTTCTGTATGTCATAAGATGTGCTGATATCTTGTCTTGATTTTTAACATTTTAACATTGGATTAAACAACGCAAAGTAAACTAATGTTTGCTTGTGAAGTGTGGTATTGTGGAGTGTATGCTTTGAAACAGTATGTATGTATTTATAGAATGTGTGTCCACGTTCACTTTGATGTTCATTGGTTGAAGATGTAAATTGGATGGGACAAAGCTGCTCATACCAAACGTATAATATTGCATGGCCAGAAGTTATTCAGTGACTGCATTAGGCCTACATAAAAAGTTCCAGTAGAATTTTTAGATCATTGTGAGATCTGTATTTTATGTTATGTTCCAACTTTTTGTATGAGAAACTTTTTGGTGACCCTGACAAAGTTTGATTTTAACTTCGCATAACATAAAGCGTGTTTGGGATCAGTATGGATCAAGTTTGATTTCACCTGGTAAGTTTCAAGTGTGGAGCGCCAGTACTGCATTCAGTTGAAATGTGTTTTTTAACAAATGTGAACAGGACATGTGACTTCTATGCATTCATTTTTTACAAGGAATATTTGAAATGAGGCTTGTCTTTTAGGGCACTGGATACCATTGAGTGGAGGTAGTATTTTTATATTATGCCCATTTTCTTTATGATTTGTGGAACTGTGAGTATCTTTGTAATAGTTTGCTCCATACTTTTATGTTAGTTTTTGGCACTTATATGCTGGTGTGCAATTGCAAGTTCCTTTTCCGCAGACATATCTGAAAGTGACCTAATCTACACAGAAACACTGATGCAGCGTGGAAAAGAAAATTATGAGGGAAAAGAAATTGTCATTCTGGGGGGAGGAGATGGAGCGTTGCTATGGGAATTGCTGAAGGAGAAACCGAAATTTGTTTATATGTTGGAGGTTGGTACAATTTCAATGTTTTGCTCTTTGCCTGCTTTGTTTCAAAAGGAAAATAAAGATTGTGGCATATCATGTAAGCACATTCACATGTATGACCATGATAGCTTGTGGTCCAGGTGTTGATAACAGTATGTAACCTTATTTCTGTTCCTGGTTGATTACACTGTGTTGGGTTTTTGGCTGACATAGCAAAGAACACCACTGTCACCATCTTCCACATAAAGTGAATGAACACTGGCTTTGCATCAGTTTGTAATTCAGTTCCATGGGAGTTCTAGGCTACTGTTTAATCACGTAAAATTGAAGGTGAAAGACAGGCTTACTCTGTAAATTATCAGCATCCTGAATAGAAACACAATAGCATCTGGTTCAGTTTGCTGGTTGTCATGAACAGCAGACCATATGATGTCATCCCTCACATTTAATTTTCTGTGGCTACCAGCAAGATAGACTTGAGTAGGTGTAACACTAGAACCCTTTAGTGTAGGGTTATGAAACTGTATAGCAATAGCTTTGAATAATATAATATTGGCATGGTTGTAATGCAAAGTCTATTTATGTGTGATGCCCAGGTCTGTAAATTGAGACTGATTCTGCTTGTAAGCCATCAGTTGCCATGGGTTTCCTGAGCAGTGCAGTGTAGGAAACATGCAAATAAATACTTTGTTATATAAAAGGTAAAGGTAAAGCAGTCCCGTTACAGGACTGGGGTGGCCCAGAGGGTTCCAGGAAGTTAAGGTTCCCAGACTTCATGACATCGGCACAGGATGGTGGTAAGATTGTCAGCCTTACGCACCGGCCGCCTTTACCCCCAGGAAATGCTCGTAGTACTCATTTCTCATAGAGGCTGAGTCGACCCTAGGGCCATGGTGCGATCGGAAGGATTTTATGTCAATGAAAAATTCCAATGACACCAGCTGGGATCAAACCAGTGACCTTCCGATTTGTAGCACAGCACCTTAACCACTGCACTAACGCAGTCCCCACTTCGTTATATACCTGTTTGGATTTGGTGTAGTAATATTCAGAAGACTTTACCATTACAGAGTTCAAAATCGCACTTCTTATATTTTGTTCGTGCCCTTTGTACTACTTGTGGAGAGAAAGTATGGCAATAGATACTGGAGTTAAAACTGGCTAGTGATTGCTGTAGTTTACATCAGGCCAGGTAACTAGTTTCTCCGAAATGAATTCCCTACCCAGGGCTTGACATAAAAAGAGATAAACTCCTAGAATTTTCAATGAAGTTCTGTGTGAGGGTAAGTCAGTATACATATTTATGCTGTTGTATATCTGGTATTGTATCAAGTAGCTCTTCACCATTTGGTCCTGTTTACCTACATACCTGTAGTCCTGTAAAATTTTTAGATTTCTAATGTTTTTGTCATAGATGGGAGGATAATATTAAAATGGATCTTCAGGAAGTTGATGGGGAGGCATGGGCTTGTTTGATCTGGCTTAGGATAGGGACAGGGAGTGGGCACTAGTAAATGCAGTAATGAACCTTTGGGTTCCATAAAGTGGCGGGAATTTCTCGATGAACTGAGAACTGGATAGCTTCTGAAGAAGGTCTCTGTTCTATAGGAGTAAGTAAGTAACATTTCTGTTCTTGTCACTGAAGATGTCATTTGCTGCCGGTGCATGCCTATTTGTCATTAGGTGTATATCCTGTTTATTTCTTCAGATCGCTGCTTTGAAGTCATTTCTAATTTTAGATCAAATAGAACCTTATTTCCGAAGTTTGTTTTGTGGTAGTTAGTGCTACATATATTACAGCTGCGTGTGTTGGTGGTTGTGGTTACACTTGTCCTGTTTTGCCCTTCCCTATGTAAATGTCCATATGATATGTACAGTCAGACATATCACATAATTTGCAAATCTTTCATCCAAAATGTTCTTATTTATCGGGAATGTGTGCAAAATTATTCTTCCATTGAAAAATGCTATTATTTTGTTCACAGCCAGATGTGTGAGAAAGGCATAATAATTTGAACATGTATCATCATTGTGCAAACATGTGTCTTACTTTCCATAGCCTCATAGTTAGGGTCCTTATTGTCACATTGTCATAGGTTTAAAATGGAGAAATCAAGGAATATTAAAGAAGTTACTAGAAAGTTTTGTTCATGAACCAGTAAGTTGAAGTGCTGCCCTATGTGTCATACTTGTCCCATGTGAGTTATAATTGCCAGAAACAGAAGTGTTTCGGATGAATGATATTGTATGTCAGAGGAATTGAATTGTGTAAGGTGTCCAAGTATGGCTGATAGTATGGATTTTACTCCCATACTAGTAGGGTAGCAGCATTTACAAAAACAACATGAAACATGATATGGATTCCGTATGTATCTGGCCTGCCAGGTTTTGTGTAAAAACATTTGTATGGGTCATGTAGTATTGTCAGGTTATATCACTTGGTTGGGAATATGTGTAATGTGTTCAGAAGGTGTGTGAAGGAACTGCAATGAAGGCAGTCACTGTGGAGTCCAAGGAAGAGGTGGATGGATGATACCCAACTCCATGGAGCAGAGTCCTTCTTGAGAAGCCAGTAGATACTCAGCTATTCAAGAAATTCCTGCCTTGTATGGAACCTGATGGTTTATTAGCGTGTTCAGAAGAGTCTACCACTTTTTCCTATTCTGCGGCAGATGAGTCTTGTCCATGCCATCCCCTCCTGCGTGTAAGATCAATTTTAATGTTACCCTGCTATCTACACATGGATCTTCCAATGATCTCATTGTTTTAGGGTTCCTCACCAAAAGCCTGTATGCATTTTTCTTCTCCTTCATGCATACCACATACCCTATCCAGCTCATATGCCATGATTTTATCACTCAACATATTTGCTGAGGAGTACAAGTCTTGGAAGTACTCATTATGCGTTGTCTTCAGCATCTTATTACTTCCTCCTTCATAGGCCCAAATATCTTCCTCAGCACCTGTAATTTTGTCCCACATACTGTTGATGAGACAGGATCTTACACTTAGTTTTCTTTGCATTTACACCAAGACCAATTTTCTTTTGATGAATATCTTCTGCATTTTGATTTATAGTTTTCACATTGTCACTCATTGATGAAAAATCCACATAGCCATATGGATATGGATAGTGCTGTGATTCACATTACAGAAATATATTGGGAAGTTGGAGACGGATGGAACTGTCTCAGAGTAATGTGCATTTGGCAGGTTTCAGTATTAGCCATGTTGAACCTTCATATTTCCCTAGCTAGCAGTTGAGAGATTTGAGGTTCTGACAGTGGCATGGCTGAGAATTGAGGTCTTTTGGTATGTGACTCTGTTGTTGGGTGAGCAGTTCCCAGAATTCCCGAGGAATGTAGTGCCTGTGAACAATCAAGTATCATTCACCTAATGTTACACAGCATCACATTTCAGAAGACCTAAACTTTAGTGGACATTCATTTACAAGTTCATCTTTTTATTTTTGAAGTTGTAGAAGATTTATATACTGCTTGAGTTGCAGTATTATAGAATAGTGTATATTTTGGATTGCTTTAAAGAGTAAAGAAGGATAGTAATCCTAATCTTATGGTGTAAACAGTGTGTGAACATCCTGTGCTATGCATTATGATAATAGAATTTATACTGAAGTATGCTGTATTTACAATTTGTTCATTTAGATTGATGAGCTGGTGATGAAAGCCTGCAGCCAGCATCTTCGAAGTTGTTGTGGAGATTGTTTAGACAAATTAAAGGGTGATAATTACGAGGTAATTATTTTTACTGATTTTTTAAATAACTTATATTGAGAATTATATATCAAGTGCATGTAATTATACTGTAAGCAAATGCTTTCACAACCAGAGTAGTTTGTGTTCTGTTTAATATTCAACATGAGTAGTGTATTGATGATCATTATCATTGAATGAATGTTGATGCAGTAATGATTCTCCCCCCCCACAACCCCACATTTTATTTTAGACCTGCCGATTGGCTGTACTGACTTCAGTTTCCCATTATTGTGTTTCCACAGTCTGTGTATGTGAATACCAAGTTTATATACTGCAATGTACCACAAGTTGTTTCCACTTCACTGAATGTGTCATCTGGTGGCGTCATTCCAGTTTTATATTCAGTATGTCTTCAGTAGATCTTGGCCTAAGATTGGATGTCCTGGCTTAGGTTTTTGTCATGCTGAGCCACAGATAACTTTCTTTCATAGCCTTTCAAATTCACCAAATCAGCCTATCCTTGAACACTACATAGTGTGAGCTACTGACAGCATGTTTATATAAACAACTCCTCTAATAATCCAGTAGCAATTACACTTTAACCCATGTTGTCACTTTTTGTAAATCATGGGATTACAGTAGTGTAAGTGTATTTCTTTGTCTCTTTTCAGATTGTTGTTGGTGACTGTGTAGAAATATTAAACCAGTTCATTGCAGAAGGTCGGAAGTTTGATTATGTATTTGGGGACTTGACTGACATTCCTCTTTCAGCATCTCCTCAGGGAGAGGTGTGGGACTTTATAAGACTCATCCTCAACTCCGCGATGGCAGTTTTAAAGCCACAAGGAAAATACATGACACATGTAAGCATGGTGAATACTACTTACATTTGTTTATCACAGAGAACAGATGCCAAGTTTTGCATAAAGCAGGCATTTGTATGTTAGAGTGGGTGGAAATTACATTTTACTGTCACCATTATTTTGAGAGAAGAGTTGCCACATGTACCTTTAAACTGATTTTTTTGTTGCAAACAACAAGCTCACATGCCAGTACATGGAAATTCCCACTTGCCTCCACCATAAATACAGTCTTTCATTATTGTGTTCTTGTGGTAACAAGCATTGAGGAGCAGTAAGCGTGGTTTCAGGTGACATCTGTTGTCCTACACCTGATATTCTTTGTAAGATGTATGTATTGAACTGTAGGTAGGTACCATGACATCAGCCAAACCCAAACATTGTTATGGAAACTTGTGAGCAAATTGCAGCTTGTTCCTGTCACATGAATCATTTGACCTATTAATATGAATTTCAGTGAAAGTGTATTTTCTGTTCTCACTGACTTTGTGTCAACACAAGTTCAAAATTTTTAATACAAGTACTCATGAACGGCCCAAGCAATTGAACCTCTTCATTTTGGCTCCAGGTTTGTAGTTCGTCACACTTGTTTATTTATTTACTGTTAGTACCATCCTGCATACTGCAAACTTGTTAACTCTAGAGCCTGATCGTTTAAAATATTGGTGCATTTGAAACCTCTGTCACACTCCTGTAATTCTCAAATGTGACTGAAACAAGAAAGAAAATAGAAAAATGCAGACAGTTAAAATAATAAAGGAAATTTTATGGATCACGATGCCTTCAAAGGTGTGATAAAAGAAACTGTCTCATGGGGAATCACGCCCCAGTAGATGACACCTTAGGCAAACACACTGCTTACTACTGTTGTACACAACATAAATACACCATTGGTGGTGGCTTTATACCCAATGTTTTTTCATGGTCATCACTTACATTTAATGTTCACGTTTGTGTGTAATGTGACCAATAGTTGTCAGTATGCTTCCATTTTTTGGTGATATACCAAGCATATTATAAGGAGCACTTGTACAACAACTAGCACTCTTGCTAACTACTCATCACACAACACCACCATAATGTATAGTATAAGGTTTAGTCTTTTTCACTTACTTTGTTCACATCAATGTCTTCAAGAATTGGGCATATGTTCCATGTTTTGTACATTGTATCATCACAATGGCTGTACAGTCAAGTGATTGGATATCTCTCCACATGGTTTCCTAGCAACTGCATAAATGTCTGCATATGATTTCATTGCTCCAACACACTTTGTGTTTAATTTTCAATACACTGTTTTGATAATGAGTAAAGCTTCACTGTTGTAAAGCATGAACATAACTGTTCTTATAACACTTGATGGTGGCTGACTGTATTCTGGATAATCTGTATATATCATACTGCAAAGTTGTGTAATGAAATATTTACACTGATGTTGTCAGTGCAGCAGGATGCAGTAATCCATCACAATGCATAAAGAACATGTTTTAATATTCAGATAGAAGTGTGCCCTTCTATTCTTGCTGTAAGTGGTAAATGGTGTACTGCAGTGAGAATATATTAATATATATTAGGTTATCTTACCATTCTCCTTCCTGCAGGTCTTTCCAAGTAATATGGTTATTGCACTTTGTAAATTTATTTGGGGACATAAAAGAGATTTAATGCAGATATTTGTGTATTCTTTCCCTTACACATGGCAGAGGTAAATCGTCAAGAATATGAGGAATACCAGGTTTTCAGGTGGTTCACATTTTATATTAAGCTGTGGGTGCCTGATTCTACTGTCTGCCTTATGGGTTATTCAAAAGGACCCCTTCACAATGACAAGGCTGACATGGCCAAGGTCAATAAACTGTAAAATGGGGAATGTTAATCTTAACATTTCTTATTGAAGAGGATCTGACATGAATATTTATTTTTGGCAGATTGTATATTGAAGATGATCCAGTATTGTATTTGGGGGTTCCCAATTCAAATCTGGGCCATGTTACCAACTATACTGACCAGCATTTTCCATGATTGTGATTGTTCCCTCAGATGGATCATGATTCCCTCTAGGCAATGCCTGATGGTGCCATGAAGTAGGGAAGGTTGCTTTTTTCCAAATCTTTATATCTGAATATATTCACATATGTGAACATATTCAGATATTTTTGGCACTGGTTATTAAAGAACTGATACACGATTTTTACTTGTTAATTACCAGGGCAATGGAGCATCTTGTCCAGCATCTCTAAGCATGTTCGAAGAGCAGTTACAAAAATTGTTTGTTCCTGTGGAATTCACCAGAGCCCATGCTTTTGTGCCATCCTTTATGGAAGACTGGGTGTTCTATCAGGTGTGGCAGAAGCAAAACTAGCAGACAGCTAACAACATGCAGAAATACTTTAAGGGGAGAGATAATGTTTATTTTTGTGACAGTAAGTGCCCATCTGGTTTTGTACTGCAGTCTGCCAGAGCATGTAACAAGGAATTAATCTTGTAAGTTGTTTCACTGAAAAGTAAAGGGTTGTTTAGTTTGTTACATTGCAATAAAAACAAAAGTTTTCTATTTCTCAACACTGGCTGGGATGTAGCATACTTTACTATTTGTCTATATGGCTTTGGGAAATGAGCTAACAGCAAATAATGGTAATGGGAGGAATAGAAGACTGGTGAAAATGAAAACACTTGTGATTTCTTACCTTCACAAAAAGTAGAAACTTCGGTCATATAAATAATGTAAAAGTTGTGGCTGGGAACACTGCCCGTAGGAAATTATTACTTGAACTGAAGTATGTCATGCACCCACTTAACCTTTGGTGCTGGAATTAAGTGTGCACTGCGAACTGCAAAACACCCAGGATTTAAATGTCCGCCCAGTATTTTGCATGTTCTTGTTCAACTATTTTTGGGGACGTTTGGTTTTCTCACTTCTTCACATGTCAACTGAAGTGGTCTTTCGGCCATGAAGGGTTAATGGCTGTGTGGTGATTTTTTTTAAACAGAGCTGTTTTCATTTCAGACTTGGTTCAGTAGACCTCAGCAGACAGAATATGCATTGCACAGTGGATTCATGTTTTGCCCCCAAAACTGTTATTAAATCCTTGCAAATATATATTAGATATGGAGTAGTTTCTCAAGTACTTGGCCACTTTTGCATTTCTGCTGTAGACCCCTAGCCCTTTTCCAGTTCAGATAAAGCTGTTTAGGCCAAGCAATCTCAGGATAGATCTACACATTGTGTGGTAGCCAAGTTCATATAACTTCCAGGGTAAGGGTGATTCTCATGCATTTCACCTTTTCAGTAATAACACAGGTCTGTGCTTCTAGAATGTATCTGTGACAAGGACAAAGATAATAAACTTTGTATTTAAATTATGATAGTCATGAATGGAATATTACTTCATTTCATGACTGTTGTAAATCTCCTGTTGGATCTTTTTTAAATTCTTAAATCTTCAGATAAGTTTTAATTTATTGTTTATTACAGTTGGCTTTTTGTTTTGCCCCATTTTACAAAGAAGGCAGTTTAATCCCATAACTAAAATATGTGGCTGTACAAAAGCTAAAGCTAAAGCAAAAGCTAAACTTTTCCACATACCAATAAAAATACCACCACCAGCACAAAATAGTCAGTATTACATTTAACTTGCTGTTCCTGCATCTAGGTATAGTTGGTCTCTACAACATCTCATCTCTTTGCCCAGTTTATTTTATGTTCCAGTTCATGCTTTGGTATTGTGTATGTATCCTTGCTGCGTATGTGTGGTGGCTAATTGTTTTAGCAATCTTTACTTTCATGGCTGACATTGGAAACGATTGTTTCTGATGTAAATGTTTTGTTGGTTATAATATGCTGGTTTTCAGTAAAGGTCATTGAAACTGCACTAGCCTTGCTTCCATGCTGTCATTTCTTTTTTGTTAGGTACCCAAACGTCACAACCACATTTCAGAGCTGATTTTACTATGTATTATTTTTGTTTCCAATAACACTGATTTGCTGACATTTCTGTTAATAATGGCATTCACTTTGTTGCAGGATTGTAAATTTATTACCTTTGGTCACCTGAAATAATGTATCCTAAGTATTTTTACTTGTACAGTAATTTTGTTTCCCAGTGTAACTTTTTGACACACTTACCCAAAGATTTAGTTCTGGTGGTAGTTTTATGTACTATATTTACCTGAATATAAGATGACCCTGCAAATAAGACAGTCCAGATTCACAGTGGTAAGTTTTTAGGAAAAACTTATACAGAACACATTTAACTTTGTGAAAGATTACAAGGTACCCCCTTTCTCCCTGCATATTTCAGGTGGTGGTGGTGGTGGTGGTGGTG
>Ga0123353_10002945_pt1 | contig 21307 bp, 18 predicted proteins | sample TergutLab28metaG_3_FD_92763 | JGI IMG/M metagenome (GOLD analysis project Ga0123353, IMG submission 92763) | Labiotermes labralis P3 segment gut microbial communities from Petit-Saut dam, French Guiana - Lab288 P3 | ecosystem: Host-associated > Arthropoda: Insects > Digestive system > Gut ... | reverse complement strand
GCGCCCCTACGGGCCACGACCTGCCCCACCAGGCAACGTCACCGTCGCACGGCCCGTGCATGGCTGAGCGCGCAGTTCCCCGCGCCCCTGACGGGGCACGTCCCGCCGTCGCAAAGGCGCGCCATCATCGGGGCTTTCGCCCCCGAACGGGCTGCGTTCAGCACTCAACGGGGAGGGCTCGCCCCTGCCATGGGCGCAGGGCAACCAACAGGGGCGCGGGGAACTGCGCGACCAGCCCACCACCGGCCGGTGGACCGGCACGAACCGAACACCCCCACCGCGACGGTGACAACCCGCACCACCACGCGGGCTGAGCGCGCAGTTCCCCGCGCCCCTGACGGGGCAGGACTAGCTCGGTGAAGGGGCGTTCTCGGGGTGGTGGCAGGCGACCTGGTGGCCGCTCGCCAGGGGCGCGAGAGGCGGCTCCTGCGTCTTGCAGAGGTCGGTCGCCTTCCAGCAGCGGGTGTGGAATCGGCACCCGGGCGGCGGCGCGATCGGCGACGGCACGTCCCCGTTCAGCAGGATCCGCTCGCGCTGCTGCTTCCGCTTGGGGTCCGGCACCGGCACCGCGGACAGCAGCGCGTTGGTGTACGGGTGGAACGGCGTGCCGTACAGGTCCTCGCGGTCGGCGATCTCCACGATCTTGCCGAGGTACATGACCGCGATCCGGTCGGAGACATGCCGGATCACCGACAGGTCGTGCGCGATGATCACGTAGGTCAGGCCCAGCTCGCTCTGCAGGTCGTCCAGCAGGTTGACGACCTGCGCCTGGATCGACACGTCGAGCGCGGACACCGGCTCGTCGGCGACGACCAGCTTGGGCTTGAGGGCCAGCGCGCGGGCGATGCCGATGCGCTGCCGCTGGCCGCCGGAGAACTCGTGCGGGTAGCGGTTGTAGTGCTCGGGGCTCAGGCCCACCAGTTCCAGGAGGTTCTGCACCTCCTTCTTCACACCGCTCTCGGTCCGCACCTTCTGGAGCCGGAAGGGCGCGCCCACGATCGTGCCGATGGTGTGCCGCGGGTTCAGCGACGAGTACGGGTCCTGGAAGATCATCTGCACGTCGCGCCGCATGGGGCGCATCGCCCCGGTGCTCAGGTGCGAGATGTCCCGGCCCTCGAACTCGATGCTGCCGCCGGTCGGTTCGAGCAGCCGGGTGATCAGCCGGCCCATGGTGGACTTGCCGCAGCCCGACTCGCCGACGACGCCCAGCGTCTCGCCGGCGCCGACCTCGAAGTCGATGCCGTCGACCGCCTGCACGGCGCCGACCTGGCGGCGCAGCACACCCTTGGTGATCGGGAAGTGCTTCACCAGTCCGGTGACCTTCAGCAGCGTCTCCCGGTCCCGAGTCCGGGGCGCGCCCTTCTCCAGCGAGGTGTTCGCCGACGGTGCAGTCACGGCTTCGTCCTGGCCCTTCACAGCTTCGGTTCTATCTCTTCGGTCCAGATCCGGGACCGGTCGGCCTCGGCCAGATGGCATGCCGCGACGTGGCCGGGGGCCATCTCGCGCAGCTCGGGGACGACCGTCTCGGAGGATCCGCCGGTCAGCGACGCGTACGGGCAGCGCGGGTGGAAGGCGCAGCCGGACGGCACGTTGATCAGGCTGGGCGGGCTGCCCTTGACCGGGTTGAGGCGGTCGGTGCGCTCCCGGTCCATGCGCGGCATGGAACCGAGCAGACCCCAGGTGTAGGGGTGCTGCGGCTTGGTGAACACCCGCTCGGAGGTGCCGCGTTCGATGACCCGGCCGGCGTACATCACCAGCAGGTCGTCGGCGACCTCGGCGACCACGCCGAGGTCGTGGGTGATCATGATGACCGCGGAGCCGAACTCCTTCTGCAGGTCCCGGATCAGGTCCAGGATCTGCGCCTGCACGGTCACGTCGAGCGCGGTGGTCGGCTCGTCCGCGATGAGCAGTTCGGGGTTGTTGACCAGCGCCATCGCGATCATCGCGCGCTGCCGCATACCGCCGGAGAACTGGTGCGGGTAGTCGTGGAACCGCTTGCGCGGCTCGGGGATGCCGACCCGGTCGAGCATCTCCATCGCGCGCTCGGCGGCGACCTTCTTGCTGACCTTGTGGTGCACCCGGTACGCCTCGACGATCTGCGCGCCGATCTTGTAGTACGGGTGCATCGCGGACAGCGGGTCCTGGAAGATCATGGCCATCTTGCGGCCGCGCAGCCGGCGGACCCGTTCGGGGTTGGCGGCGACGAGCTCCTCGCCGTCCAGCCAGACCTCGCCGCTGATCCGGGCGCGCGACGTGCGGTGCAGGCCCATGATGCCCAGCGACGTCACGGACTTGCCGGAGCCGGACTCGCCGACGATGCCCAGGGTGCGGCCGCGCTGAAGGTCAAAACTGAGCCCGTCCACCGACTTGACCAGGCCGTCGTCGGTCTGGAAGTGGATGTGCAGGTCGCGCACCGACAGATAGGCGTCACCCGGGGGCGGCGCGGCGACGGGCTCGCCCACCGCCGCGGCCGGGGCCTTCTGCATCGGCACCTGGGCCTGCGCGGCCGGCTTCTCCGCGTCCTTCCGCAGCGGCGCCTGCGCCTCGGCGCCGGGCTCCTCCGCGTCCTTCTGCGCGGGCACCTGGGCCTCGGCCGCCGGCTCGCCCTCGGGCTCGCCGGCGTCCTTCTTCAGCGCGTCGCTGCTGCCGTTGTCGGTGCTCACGAGTACCTCACGCGGGGGTCGATGGCGGCGTACAGCAGGTCCACCAGGAGGTTGCAGATGACGATGAAGGTGGCCGCGACCATGGTCACGCCGAGCACCTTCGGCAGGTCGTTGTCCGTCACGGCCTGCACCGCATAGGCACCGATGCCCTGGAACGAGAAGACCTGCTCGGTGATGATCGCGCCGCCGATGAGCAACCCGAAGTCCATACCGAAGATGGTGACGATGGGGGTGAGCGCGGCCCGCAGGCCGTGCTTGCCGACCACGGTGCGCTCGGGCAGGCCCTTGGCGCGCGCGGTGCGGATGTAGTCCTCACCCATGGTCTCCAGCATCCCGGCTCTGGTGAGCCGGGCGTAGAGCGCGGAGTAGAGGAACGCCAGGCTGACCCACGGCAGGATGAGGTTCCAGGCCCATTCGCCGGGGTTGCTGGTGAAGCTGTGGTATTGGACGTTGTCCCAGATCGTCCACTTGTAGGAGAACAGGCCGAGCAGCAGCATGCCGGTGAAGAAGATCGGCAGCGAGACGCCGGCCAGGGCCACGCCCATCGAGAAGCGGTCGAACAGCGTGCCCCGCTTGAGCGCGGAGACGACACCGATGGCCACACCGGAGATGACCCAGATCACCGCGGCACCGATCGCCAGCGAGAAGGTGACCGGGATGCGGTCCTTGATCTCCGGCCACACCTCGACGTGCGACTTGAAGGAGTAGCCGAAGCAGGGCCGGTGGCAGTACGCGGCGTCCGGGCCGAACTTGTAGTGCGCGCCCATGACGATGGCCTTGATGAAGTGCCAGTACTGCTGGTAGATCGGCAGGTCCAGGCCCAGGTTCTTCTTGACCGCCGCGATCGACTCGGGGTTGGCGTCCTTGCCGACGTACTGGGTCGCCAGCTGGGTGGTGGTCTGCCCGCCGAGCTTCGGGACCAGGAAGAAGATCGCGAAGGTGACCGCGCTGACGACCAGCACCAGGACTATCGCGGCGATCACGCGTCGAATGATGTACGCAGTCACAGCGGGTCGGCGCCGGGTCCGCCGGGCCGGGTGTCACCCGGCCCGGCGGACGCCGATGCCTTCACCTGCCTTCCGGTGTTCGTGTGCCTTCTGTGCTTACTGGGCTTACTTGGAGGAGCCGAGCAGCAGGTAGTCGTACATGCCCAGGTACGCCTGGGTGACGGTGACGTTGGTCGCCGCGTCCGGACGGTAGAGCAGGTTCTTGCGGTAGATCAGCGGCACCACGGTGGCGGTGTCGACGACCATCTTGTCGATGTCGCCCCACGCCTTGGTGCGGGCCGCGGCGTCGGTGTTGGCGATCGCGGCCGCCAGGGCGGCGTTGATGTTCTTGTCGTTGAGCTCCTGGAGGTTGTTGCCGCCGGAGGGCTTGATGGCGCTGCCGTCGACGATCTGGTCCAGGAAGCCGTAGCCGGTCGGCCAGTCGGCGCCCCACGCGGTGAGCATCAGGCCGAGCTGGTGGCTGTGCACGTAGCTCGGGACACCGGCGAAGTTCGAGAAGTACTTGCCGGCCGGGAAGCTCTTGATGTTGGCGGTGATGCCGACCTGCTTGAGCGAGTTCTGGATCGCGGTCGCCTCGGCCATCTCGGCCGGGCGGTCGCTGCGCGCCGTCAGGGTGGTGGTGAAGCCGCCCGGCTTGCCGCACGCGGTCAGCGAGGCCTTGGCCTTGGCCACGTCGCCCTTGTTGTCCGGCGTCGGGAACGAGTCGAACTTGGCGTAGCCGTTGACGGTCGGCGGGAGCAGCGTGGTGGCCACGTCACCCTTGACCGGGCCGCCGATGGCGGTCTGCACCGAGACCTTGTCGATCGCGTACTCGATCGCCTTGCGGCAGTCGGCGTTGTCGTACGGCGCGACGTTCGGGTTGATCGCCAGGTACGAGGTGGCACCGGCGTACGAGTCGTCGGTGTTCTTCGCGTACTTGGGGCCGATGACCTTGGCCTGGGTCTGCGGGGTCACGCCGGTGCCGCCGGAGTCGACGGTGCTGTTGCCCGCGAGCAGGTTGTTGTCGATCGTGTTCGCGTTGACCTTGAACTTGATCTTGATCTCGTTCGGCAGCGCCTTGCGCACCGGGTCGTCCGCCTGCGACCACTGCGGGTTGCGCACCAGGTCGGCGGAGGCGCCGTCCTGGTAGGAGGCGAACTTGTACGGGCCCGAGGACACGATGTGCTTCACGTACCCGGCACCGTCGTCCTTCGCCGCCGGCACGGGGGCCGTCTGCGAGAACGTCGCCAGGTAGTCGAAGTCCGCGAAGGGCTTCGCCAGGTGGAAGATGATCGTGGTGTCGTTCGGGGTCTCGATCGACGCGATCCCGTTCGGGTTCTTGTCCTTGTAGGGACCCTTGTACGCGTCACCGCCGGCCAGGTACGCCTTGAAGTACGTCGGGCCGTTGGACAGCGCCTCGGGCGCGAAGTTGCTGCGCTCGATCGCGTACTTGATGTCCTTGGTGGTGATCGGCGTGCCGTCGTCGTACTTCAGACCGGAACGGATCGTGTACGTCCAGGTCTTGGCGTCCGGGCTGGCCTTGCCGAGGCTGGTCGCCAGGTCGGGGACGACGGTCAGGCCGTCCTTGCCGGCGGCCGGCTTGAAGGTGAGCAGCGTACGCGCGTAGAGGCGCGAGAAGTTCTGCACCCAGCCGTAGTACGTGTTACCCGGGTCCAGGGAGTCCGGCACGTCGGAGTTCTCCATGACGACCGTGCCCCCCTTCTTGTCCGAGGCGTTCACGATGCCGGTGAGTGCGGCGTCCTTGGCGGCGGCGGTTCCCTGGCTGTTGGAGCCGCCCGTCTTGCCGTTGTCGCTGCTCTTGGAGTCGCTGCTGCACGCGGATGCTCCCAGGGCGAGTGCCGTGGCAAGCGCCAGCGCGGCTGTCGCTTTTCTGCTGTTCATGCCGAGGAAGGCCTCCCGGTTCGACGGTGTTCTGCAAGGCCGGGCGCGGGGACGCGTCCGGCGGTTCAGCTGGGTGGGTGAAGAAAGCTCGGTCACTTGCTGCGCGGGTCGAGGGCGTCCCGCAGCCCGTCGCCCAGCAGGTTGAAGGCGAGGACGGTGATGAAGATGGCCAGGCCCGGCACGACCATGTATTCCGGATCCGCGTAGAACAGGTCGATGGCCGAGTTGAGCATGCCGCCCCACGAGGCCTGCGGGGGCGCGATGCCGACGCCCAGGAAGCTCAGCGCCGCCTCGAAGAGGATGTTGGTCGGGATCAGCAGCGTCGAGTAGACGAGGATCGGGGCGACCAGGTTGGGCAGCAGCTCGCGGAAGAGGATGAAGGGCCCGCGGGCGCCCAGGCTGCGCGACGCCTCGACGAACTCCCGCTCCCGCAGGCTCAGCGTCTGGCCGCGCACGATCCGGCCCATGTAGGGCCAGTTGAAGAAGCCGATCACGAAGATCAGCACGCTGATCCGCAGCGGCAGCCCGTTGAGGCCGAAGGCGCCGTCCTGCAGCGAGGCCGAGATGGAGATCGCGAACAGCAGCAGCGGGAAGGCCAGGAAGATGTCCATCAGACGGCTGATCAGGGTGTCGATCCAGCCGCCGTAGTAGCCGGCGATCAGGCCCATGACCGAGCCGATGGCCACCGACAGCACGGTGGCGCCGGTCGCCACGATCATCGACACCCACGAGCCCTCGATGATGCGGGCGAGCAGGTCGCGGCCGTACTGCGGGTCGACGCCCAGCAGGTGATGCATGCTCATCCCGCCCCAGCCGCCCTTGGGGACGGTCGTGGAGGGGTCGATCAGGTCCTGGTGGAAGGCGTTCGGATCGAGGTTGAAGATGCTCTCGATCGGCTTGGCCAGGATCGCGAGCAGCACGAGCAGGATGACCACGACGCCACCGGCCACCGCCACCTTGTCGCGCCGGAAACGCATCCACGCGATCTGACCGAGGGATCTCCCCTCGATCGCCTTGCGGCCCACCCCGGCGAGGATGGCCTCCGGCTGTGCCTCGGCCTGCCCCTGGGTGGTCTCTATAGGTGCGGTCATGGTGAAGCTGACCCCTCTCGCCGGCGGGTAACCGGCGCGCGCCCGCCGCTGTAGCGGCTTTACTCATCAGTCGTGCTGCGGTGCGTCATACAGGTATTGAGGATTTTTCGGAACACGGCGAACCGAAACAGCTCCCCTGTTGCGCTGGATTCTTCTGTGCGCCCGCGATCACCCGCCAGCCCTCATCTCGAAGGGATGCGCAACTGTGATGTGGTGATTCTTAGTCCGTTACCCGCGCGTACCTCGGGGTACGGTCAGGCCGTGGACGAACGGCTGCGCGCGGTGTGCGACCTGATGATGCCCCAGGCCAGAGAGATGGCCGGCCTGCACGAGTACGACGGGAAGGTGCAGGATCTGTCGCCTTCGGGCGTGCAGGCGGCCCTGGCCCGGCTGGAACACGCACGGCGCACGGCCGGGCCGCTCGACAGCCCGCACGACGAGGCCCACCTGGCGGTGTTCGAGGAGTCGGTGCGGGTCCAGTACGGGGACCTCGCGCTGCACCGGCGGGACCCGTACCCGCACCTGTCGAACCTCGAGTTGGCCTGCTACGACCGGGAGTACGCCTCCCGCAAGGAGCGCGCGGCGGCCCGCAGGAAGCACCTGGCGCTGTGGCCGGAGGCGATCGAGGCGTCCCTGGAGTCGCTGGACCGGGTGAGCGCGCCGGTCGCCGAGGCGCTGCTGGGCACCGCGTACGGGCTGGCCGTCGACCTGGACGCCGAGCACGGCCGGGAGGAGGAGCAGGCGCTGCGCGCGCACTCCCGGCTCGTCGCCCGGCTGGAGGACGCGGCGCGGCACGGCGACCCCGACCCGCGCCTCGGCGGCCCGGCGCTGGCCGCGCTGATGGGCGCGCAGGAGGGGCTGCGGGTCGACCTGGGGGCGCTGGCCGAGGAGGCCGAGCGCGAGCGGGCGCGGCTGACCGAACTGCTGACCGACGCGTGCGAGCGGCTGGACCCGCGCCAGCGGGTGGACGAGCTGATCCCCGCGCTGCTGGCCGACCACCCGGACGCCGACGAGGTCATCGCCGAGGCGGCCAGGCTCACCGACGAGGTCATCGACTTCACCCGGGACCGCGGTCTGGCGCCGTTCCTGGACGGCGAGTGCCTGGTGGGCCCGGCGCCGCCGTCGCGCCGCTGGTCGATGGCGATGATGACGTGGGCGGCGCCGGCCGAGAAGGACTCGGTGCCGTCCTGGTACCACGTCACGCCGCCGGAGCCGGAGTGGCCGCGCGAGGAGCGCGAGGAGTGGCTGACCGTCTTCAGCCGGACCAGCCTGCCGTCGATCACCGTCCACGAGGTCGCCCCCGGCCACTTCGCGCACGGCCGGGCGCTGCGCCGGGCGGCCGGTCCGGTGCGCCGGGTGCTGCACAGCCTGGCGTTCGCCGAGGGCTGGGCGCACTACGTGGAGGAGGTCTGCCTGGAGGAGGGCTTCCGCGCCCGCGACCCGCGCTTCGCGATCGGTGTCGCGCTGGAGGCGCTGGTCCGGGTCACCCGGCTGACGTGTGCCATCGGGCTGCACACCGGGGCGATGGACCTGGAGGAGGCGACCCGGCTGTTCATGCGGGACGCGCACCTGGCGCGGACCAGCGCGCTGTCGGAGGCCCGGCGCGGCACCTTCGACGCGGGCTACGGGCGGTACACCTGGGGCAAGTTGGAGATCCTGCGGCTGCGGGAGCAGGCCCGCCGCCGGTGGGGCCGGGAGTTCAGCCCGACCCGCTTCCACACCGCGCTGCTGTCCCTGGGCAGCCCCCCGCTGGGCCTGCTCCCCCACGTCCTGGAGCTCCGGGAGGGCTGACGCCCGAGCTCCCGCAGTGGGCGGCCGAGGAACGAGGCCACCCACTGCGGGAGTGAGCAGGAAGACCGACCGACAAGGCGGGGGCTGACACCCGAGCTCCCGCAGTGGGCTCCCGGCGAAGGCAGGGGGAGAGCAGGAAGCCGGCGTCAGCGGGCGGGGCCCCAGGCGGGGCCGGCGGTGTAGGCGTCGCGGTCGAAGAACGCGGCGGCGTGCATCCGCATCCACAGCGCCACCGGGTCGTAGGCGTCGCCCATGGCGACGGTGGACACGGCCAGCCCGTCCGGCACCCCGCCGACGGCCTGCTGCATCATCATCCGCACGCCCTCGACGGCCTGCGGCATGCCCTCGTAGACCTCGACGCCGACCGCCAGGTACGGCTCGCCGAGCGCCGGCTGCACCCAGGCGCGGCGCAGCGAGCGCACCGCCGGGGTGCGGTGTGCGGCCTGGGACAGCAGGGCGTAGAACTGCGGGATCTGCAGGGCCGGTTCGGCGATCTGGAGCGGTCCGGCCGGCAGCACGTCCAGGCCGACCGCGATCCGCCGCAGGTCCGGCCAGGGCACCCCGACGCCGCCGCCGGCGGCGTGCGGATTGAGCCACAGCCCGCACCGGTCGGGGTAGAGGGTCTGCGCGATGTCCCGCCCGGACACCACCTCGTGGTCCCGGGTCCAGCCGCTGGCGGCCAGCTCGCGGGGTGAGGTGAAGCACGGCGCGTACGCGTGCCCGCCGACCTCCATGCTCCCGTACTGCGCGTCCGCCGATCCGGGCGTGCCGTGCCACAGCAGCATCCACACCTGGCCGCCGGCCACTGACGCGAGCAGGTTCTCGTATGCGTCGAAGCGGCCGGGGGCCACCTGGAGCAGCATCTGCTCCACATGGCCGGCCGCCGCAGCGCCGCCTTGCGCGCCCGCGATCACGTGGGACCGCCCCTTCTCCTCGTCCGTTCCCGCCATCAAATCAGGTCGAGTGTTCCCGGTGGAACGCCCGACGACTCAAGCGGCGCTGTCTATATGTCGCCTAAACAACGCGTATACCGACTCTCCGCAGCCCTGCGGCCACGTTCCGCGACGGTCAGTCCCGGCTGAAAAAGGGCGGGACGGTCTCCAGCATCCAGTCCGCGACCGGGTCCTGGGCCACGTCCAGCAGGATCAGGTGGACCGGCAGCGGCAGCGGGGCGCCGCCCAGCGCGCGGCCGAGGGCGTCCATGGTCGCGGCCCGGTCGTCGTCCTGCCAGGAGTCCAGCTCCACGCCGACGTAGAGCGCGGGCGGCTCGTCCTCGACCGCGGCCAGCGCGCGCCGGGCGGTGAGCACCACCGGGGTGACCGCGAACTCGGCGGCGGCGATGGCCAGGAAGTCGACCGGCTCGTCCTCGTGCGAGGGCTCCCACAGCCGCACCCGGCCGCCGGAGGCGGCGTGCTCGCCGCCGCGCTCGGACCGGCAGAGCTCGGCGACGGCGGCCGGCGGCAGCGGCACGCCGACGGCGCCACCGGGGTTCACCGCGATCCCGACCATCGGCGGCAGGCCGCGCGCGAACTCGTGCACCGGCGCGACCGTCCAGGACATGCCCTCGGCCGCCTGCCGGAACTGCTGCTCGGAGCTGAAGACCGGAACGTAGGGGGCGCCGTCGAGCTGGACGGTCGGCAGGTCGAGGTCGGCCGCGTCCGGGTGGCCGCCGTTGGGCAGCGGCACCCACACCCAGGACCGGCCGAGGACCTCCAGCAGCCGGGGCCCGGCGGCGGGGTTGCCGACACTGGCGGAGAGCACCTCCTCCAGCTCGTTGGCCGGCCATATGTACGATGCCGGATTCTCCATGTGCGTCGTCGTCCACCCTCGTCCGCGGATGTGCCGGTGCGGCACCGCCTGCTGCCCTGCCTGCTGCCCTGCCTGCTGCCCTGCCTGCTGCTCGAGAAATCTTAGGGCCTGGGGACGACAGCGGGCCCGGAGTCCGGCATGCGTCACACGGGCGTGCAATGATGGCTGCCACAACTTGCATACCGGCCGTTGGAGGCCGCGCGGGAGAGTTCCGACCCCTGTCCCGGGGCCGGGCGCCGAAGGAGCAAGCCCTCCCTTGAATCTCTCAGGCACAGATACCGCGCGGGCGAGGCAGATCTGAAAAGCGGAGGGGCCGCAGGGCTCCTTCCACCCAAGGTGCAAGCCGCGGGCCCCGTTCCGGGGGTCACGGTGAACCTCTCAGGTTCCGATGACAGATGGGGAGGCCGCAGTGGCCTCGTTCTGGTACCCCCGTCCTGTTCACCGTCCTCTCCTGGGAGCCCGTTTCCGATGAGCGAATCCCCGAGCCAGCCCTCCGGCGCGCCGCGCCGTACCGCGCTGGACGCGCTGCACCGCGCGCTCGGCGCCACCATGACCGACTTCGCCGGCTGGGACATGCCGCTGCGCTACGCCAGCGAGCGCGAGGAGCACCAGGCGGTGCGCACCCGGGCCGGCCTGTTCGACCTGTCGCACATGGGCGAGATCGCCGTGACCGGGCCGCAGGCCGGCGCGCTGCTGGACCACGCCCTGGTCGGCCACCTGTCGGCGCTGGCCGTGGGCCGGGCCCGCTACACCATGATCTGCGCCGCCGACGGCGGCATCCTGGACGACCTGATCGTCTACCGGCTCGGCGACCAGGAGTTCATGATCGTCGCGAACGCCTCCAACGCGCAGGTCGTGCTGGACGCGGTGACCGAGCGTGCCACGGGCTTCGACGCGGCCGTCCGCGACGACCGGGACGCCTACGCGCTGCTGGCCGTCCAGGGCCCGGAGTCCCCCGGCATCCTGAAGTCGCTGACCGACGCGGACCTGGACGGGCTGAAGTACTACGCCGGGCTGCCCGGCACGGTCGCCGGGGTGCCGGCGCTGATCGCCCGTACCGGCTACACCGGCGAGGACGGCTTCGAGCTGTTCGTGGCCCCGGCCGACGCCGAGCGGCTGTGGCAGGCGCTGACCGAGGCGGGCGCGGCGGCCGGCCTGGTGCCGTGCGGCCTGTCCTGCCGGGACACCCTGCGCCTGGAGGCGGGCATGCCGCTGTACGGGCACGAGCTGACCACGGCGCTGACCCCGTTCGACGCCGGTCTCGGCCGGGTGGTGAAGTTCGACAAGCCGGGCGAGTTCGTCGGCCGCGAGGCGCTGGGGGCGGCCGCGGAGAAGGCGGCCGCGACGCCGCCGCGCAAGCTGGTCGGGCTGGTCGCCCAGGGCCGCCGGGTGCCCCGGGCGGGCTACCCGGTCACGGACGCCTCGGGTGCGGTGATCGGCGAGGTCACCTCGGGCGCCCCCTCCCCCACCCTCGGGGTGCCGATCGCGATGGCCTACGTCGACGCGGCGCACGCCGCGCCGGGTACGGCCGGGGTCGCGGTCGACATCCGCGGCGCCCAGGAGCCGCACGAGGTCGTGGCCCTGCCGTTCTACAAGCGCGAGCGCTGACCCTCCTTCCACCGCACCGCACGTCCCTCGCGCCGCGCGCGAGCACCGCCAACCATCCGGGAGAATTCCGACATGAGCATCAACCCTGAGCAGCTGCGTTACAGCAAGGAGCACGAGTGGCTCTCCGCCCCCGAGGGCGGGGTGGCCACGGTGGGCATCACGTCGCACGCCGCGGACGCCCTCGGCGACGTCGTGTTCGTCCAGCTCCCGGAGGTCGGCGCGACCGTCTCCGCGGGCGAGACCTGCGGCGAGCTGGAGTCCACCAAGTCCGTCAGCGACCTGTACTCGCCGGTGTCCGGTGAGGTCACCGAGATCAACCAGGACGTCGTCGACGACCCGTCCCTGGTCAACTCCGCGCCGTTCGAGGGCGGTTGGCTTTTCAAGGTGCGGGAGTCCGCGGAGTCGGCCGATCTGCTGACCGCCGCCGAGTACGACGCGTTCATCGCGGGCTGAGGGCGGACGATGTCGCTTCCGATCCTGAACCAGTCCCTGCACGAGTTCGACCCGGACGTGGCGGCCGCGGTCGACGCGGAGCTGCACCGCCAGCAGTCCACGCTGGAGATGATCGCCTCGGAGAACTTCGCTCCGGTCGCGGTCCTCGAGGCGCAGGGCTCGGTGCTGACCAACAAGTACGCCGAGGGCTACCCGGGCCGCCGGTACTACGGCGGCTGCGAGAACGTCGACGTCATCGAGCAGCTGGCGATCGACCGGGTGAAGGCGCTGTTCGGCGCCGAGGCGGCGAACGTCCAGCCGCACTCGGGCGCCCAGGCCAACGCGGCCGCGATGTTCGCCCTGCTCAAGCCGGGTGACACCATCCTGGGCCTGGACCTGGCGCACGGCGGGCACCTCACCCACGGCATGCGGATCAACTTCTCCGGCAAGCTCTACAAGGTCGCCGCCTACCACGTGGACGAGCAGACCAACCGGGTCGACATGGCCGAGGTGGAGAAGCTCGCCAAGGAGCACCGGCCGCAGCTGATCATCGCCGGCTGGTCGGCGTACCCGCGGCAGCTGGACTTCGCCGAGTTCCGGCGGATCGCCGACGAGGTCGGCGCGTACCTGATGGTCGACATGGCGCACTTCGCCGGTCTGGTCGCGGCCGGGCTCCACCCGTCCCCGGTGCCGTACGCGGACGTGGTCACCACCACGACCCACAAGACCCTCGGCGGGCCGCGCGGTGGCGTGATCCTGTCCCGGGCGGACCTGGCCAAGAAGATCAACTCCGCGGTGTTCCCCGGCCAGCAGGGCGGTCCGCTGGAGCACGTGATCGCGGCGAAGGCGGTCGCGTTCAAGGCCGCGGCGACGGACGAGTTCAAGGACCGCCAGTCCCGTACCCTGGAGGGCGCGAAGATCCTCGCCGAGCGGCTGACCGGCCCGGACCTCGCCGAGGTGGGCGTGTCGGTGCTGTCCGGCGGCACGGACGTGCACCTCGTCCTGGTCGACCTGCGCAACTCCGCGCTGGACGGCCAGCAGGCCGAGGACCGGCTGCACGAGGTCGGCATCACCGTCAACCGCAACGCCATCCCGAACGACCCGCGGCCGCCGATGGTCACCTCGGGCCTGCGGATCGGCACCCCGGCGCTGGCCACCCGCGGTTTCGGCGCGGACGACTTCCGCGAGGTCGCCGACATCATCGCGCAGGCGCTGAAGCCGGTGCACGACGCGACGATCCTGCGGGAGCGGGTCACCGCTCTCGCCGCGAAGCACCCGCTGTACACGTAAGTCCCCCAACGGGGGTGCGCCCGCCCGGGCGCACCCCCGGCCCCGGGGGGACAACGGCGTCCCCCCGCCAGACAGGAGCCCCCGCACATGGCAATCTCGGTCTTCGACCTGTTCTCGATCGGCATAGGCCCGTCGAGTTCGCACACCGTGGGCCCGATGCGCGCCGCCGGCATCTTCGCGCACCGGCTGAAGAACGAGGGCCTGCTCGCCCACACCGCGTCGGTCCGCGCCGAGCTGTTCGGCTCGCTGGGGGCCACCGGGCACGGCCACGGCACGCCCAAGGCGGTGCTGCTGGGCCTGGCCGGCCACGCGCCGCGCACGGTGAACGTGGAGACCGCCGACGACGAGGTCGCGGCCGTCCACGCCACGCGGAGGCTGAGCATCCTCGGCGCCCACGAGATCGACTTCGACCCGGACACCCAGCTGGTCCTGCACCGCCGCAAGTCGCTGCCGTACCACGCCAACGGGATGACGCTGGCGGCGTACGACGCGGCCGGCGAGGTGCTGCTGGAGAAGACGTACTACTCGGTCGGCGGCGGCTTCGTGGTGGACGAGGACGCGGTCGGCGAGGACCGGATCAAGCTGGACGACACGGTGCTGCGGCACCCGTTCCGCACCGGCGACGAGCTGCTGCGGCTGTCCCGCGAGACCGGGCTGTCGATCTCCCAGCTGATGCTGGAGAACGAGAAGGCGTGGCGCACCGAGGCGGAGATCCGCACCGGGCTGCTGGACATCTGGCAGGTGATGCAGGCGTGCGTGTCGCGCGGGATGTCCCGGGAGGGGATCCTGCCCGGCGGCCTGAAGGTGCGCCGCAGGGCCGCCCAGTCCGCCCGCCAGCTGCGCGCCGAGGGCGAGCCGGCGACGCACGCGATGGAGTGGGTGACGCTCTACGCGATGGCGGTCAACGAGGAGAACGCGGCCGGCGGCCGGGTGGTGACCGCGCCGACCAACGGCGCCGCCGGGATCATCCCCGCGGTGCTGCACTACTACCTGAACTTCGTCGCGCCGAAGAACGCCCCGGCGGAGGAGCAGGAGGACGGCATCGTCCGCTTCCTGCTGGCCGCGGGCGCCATCGGCATGCTCTTCAAGGAGAACGCCTCGATCTCCGGCGCCGAGGTCGGCTGCCAGGGCGAGGTGGGCTCGGCCTGCTCGATGGCCGCGGGCGGCCTGGCCGAGGTGCTGGGCGGCACGCCCGAGCAGGTGGAGAACGCCGCCGAGATCGGCATGGAGCACAACCTGGGCCTGACCTGCGACCCGGTCGGCGGCCTGGTGCAGATCCCGTGCATCGAGCGCAACGGCATGGCCGCGGTCAAGGCCGTCACCGCCGCCCGGATGGCGATGCGCGGCGACGGCCGCCACCACGTCTCCCTGGACAAGGTCATCAAGACCATGAAGGAGACCGGCGCCGACATGAAGATCAAGTACAAGGAGACCGCCCGCGGCGGCCTCGCGGTGAACGTCATCGAGTGCTGACCGTGTGCGCGGGGGCGGCGGCCCCGGCATAGGGAAAACCCTGGGAAGCGGCCGCGAGGTGTGTTCCCGGGAAGGCGGCGGGGGACGGTGGCCGTATGCCCGATCCGGTGGCCGCAGGCGTGGAACTGCACAGGCTGGACGTGGAACGCCCGGGCGTCCTGCCGTTCGCGGTCGGCTCGTTCGCGGCGGTCGGGCCGCTGGCCCGGGCGGGGGTCCCGCATCGGCACAGCTTCTACGAGGTCGGGCTCGTCACGCGCGGCCGCGCGACCCATGTCGTCGATCTGGAGCGGCACGACGCGGCTCCGCCGTACCTGTACGCGATGGTCCCCGGCCAGGTGCACCACTGGGAGGACGCGCGGGACGTGGCCGGCTGGCTGGTGCTGTTCGACGAGGACTTCCTGCTGCCGCATCCCGCCGACGCCGGCGCGCTGCGGACGCTGAGCGCCCGCGGCGGGCTGCGCCCTGACCGCGGCTCCGCGGCCGAACTGCGCCGCGTGCTGCGGGAGATGGACCGGGAGCGCCGCACGGCGGGCTGGGGGCACGCGGACGTGCTGTCCTCGCTGCTGCACGTCTTCCTGCTGCGCGCCGTCCGCGTCTGCCGGGTCGCCCCGCGCTCCGCACCGCAAGCGGCGGCAGCCGCGCGGGAGGGCGGCCGCCCTGCGGAACTCGCCGCGCACTTCGCCGCGTTGGTCGCCCGGGAGGACCTGCGGCTGCGGACGGTCGAGACGTACGCGCGCGAGCTCGGCGTGTCCCCCAGCCATCTGCACGACGCGGTCAAACGCGGCACCGGCCGCACGCCCGGCCAGCTGATCAGGGCCCGGCAGGTGCTGGAGGCCAAACGGCTGCTCGTCGGAACGGACCTGACGGTCCATCAGGTCGCATCCGCGTCCGGCTTCGCCGACCCCGCCTACTTCTGCCGGTTCTTCCGGCGCGAGACCGGGACGACCCCCGGCCGGTTCCGCGCGGGGTGGTCGGCGAAAAGCACCACGAAGCCGCAGGACCGTCCCTCGCCCGGGACCGCCCGCCCCGCCTAGATTCGCCGCAGGTCCGGACGCCGGCCGCACCACCCGGCCCCGGCCCCGCGGGCGCCCTTCCGCGCGCCCGCAGCCCGCTTCGGAACCCCGAGGGAGTTCGCCGTGTCCACCCCCCACCACGACGCGGACGGCACCGCCGTCCCCGAGGAGAGCCGCGGCATCAGCCGCAAGAACCTCATCAAGGCCGCGCTGCTCGCCGGGACCGTCCCGCTGGTCACCGGCGGCGGTGTCGCCCTGGCCCGCGACCGGGCGGCCTCCGCGCCCGCCCGCGGCCTGTCCGCGACCCCGGCGTGCCAGGACGGCGACGAGCCGACCGTCCCCAACATCGAGGGCCCCTACTTCAAGCCGGACTCCCCGCTGCGGACCGACCTCACCGGCGGCGGCATGCCCGGCACCCCGCTGGCCCTCAGCGGCTACGTCTTCGGCCGCGACTGCCGGCCGGTCGCCGGGGCGCTGCTCGACTTCTGGCAGGCGGACGACAGCGGCGCCTACGACATGAACGGGTTCACCCTGCGCGGCCACCAGTTCAGCACCCCCCTGGGCGCGTTCACCCTGACCACCGTCGTCCCCGGCCTCTACCCGGGCCGCACCCGGCACATCCACGTCAAGGTCCAGGCGCCGGGCCAGCCCCTGCTCACCACCCAGCTGTACTTCCCCGGCGAGCCGCGCAACAGCACCGACGCCTACTACGATCCGCGGCTGGAGATGACCGTCCGGGCGGCCGGGTCCGGCGAGCAGGCCACGTTCGACTTCGTGCTGGACGTCGACGGCACCCCGCCCTCGACGCCGCCGTCCACCCCGCCCACCACCCCGCCGGGCAGCGGCACCTGGGCTCCCGGCACCGCCTACGCGGCCGGCGCCGTCGTCACGTACAACGGCGTCACCTACCGCTGCGTCCAGGCGCACACGTCCATGGCCGGCTGGGAACCGCCCAACGTCCCCGCCCTCTGGCAGCCCGCGTAACTCCCGGGTCCGGGCACCGCTTCGGGCGGTCAGGGCTCGAAGCGGTAGCCCATGCCCGGCTCGGTGAGCAGGTGGCGGGGTCGGGCGGGGTCGGGTTCCAGCTTGCGGCGCAGGGCCGCGAAGTAGACGCGCAGGTAGTTGGTCTTGCGCTCGTGCTCGCGGCCCCACGCCTCCCGCAGGAGCTGCTGGCTGGTCACCAGCCTGCCGGGGTGGCGCAGCAGGATGGTGAGGATGCGCCACTCGGTCGGGGTGAGCCGCACCGAGGCGTCGCCGCCGTCGGTGCGCCGCACGGTGCAGCCGGCGAGGTCGATCGTCCACCCGCCGATCAGCGCGGCCTGCGGGGCGGCGGCCGGAAAGGCCGGCCGGCGCAGCACCGCCCGCAGCCGGGCGAGCAGTTCATTCATCGCGAACGGCTTGGTGACGTAGTCGTCGGCCCCGGCGTCCAGCGCGGCGACCTTCTCGTCGGCGCCGGTCCGCCCGGACAGGATGATCACCGGCACCTGGCTCCAGGCGCGCAGCGCCCGCAGCACGTGGTGCCCGTCGATCTGCGGCAGGACCAGGTCGAGGAGGACCGCGTCCGGCGGGTTCCTGATGGCCTCCAGCAGCGCCCGCCGCCCGTCGGCGGCGATGTCCACGGTGAAGCAGCGGGCCCGGAGGTTGACCTGCAGGGCCTTGAGCATGGCCGGCTCGTCGTCGACGACCAGGATCCGGGTCATGGCGTCCCCCTTCAGCGCGTCGTTCCGGCGCCGCCGCCGGGTCCCGCGGCGTCCCCCGGTCCGGTGGCGTCGCCCGGTCCGGTGGCGTCGCCCGGTCCGGTGGCCTCGCCAGGTCCGCCCGGTCCCGCGGGCTCGACGGCGAGCCGGTAGCCCACGGACGGGTCGTTCTGCAGGAACCGGCCGTCCTCGTCGCGCAGCTTCTTGCGGATCCGGTAGGCATAGACCTTCAGGTAGTGGGACTCGCCGGCGTAGGCCGGGCCCCAGACCTCTTCCAGGATCATCCGCCGGGTGCACACCTTGCCGACGTGCCGCGCCAGGTAGGCCAGCACGTCGAACTCCTTCGGCGTCAGGTCCAGCGGCCTGCCGTCGTAGGTGGCCTGGTAGTGGACCAGGTCCAGGGTCAGCGGCCCCGCGGTCAGCTCGGTGAGCTGGCCGGTCTCGGCGCCCGCCGCCTGGTGGCGCAGCGCGACCCGCAGCCGGGCGTCCAGCTCGCGCATCCCGAACGGCTTGGTCATGTAGTCGTCCGCGCCGTTGTCGAGCGCCTCGACCTTGCGGTCCTCGGAGCTGTCGGCGGACAGGATGATGATCGGCAGATCGGTCCAGGTGCGGATCCGGGTGCAGACGTCGAGCCCGTCGAGGTCGGGCAGGCCGAGGTCGAGCACCATCACGTCCGGCGGGTGGACGGCGGCCTCGGCGAGGCCGCGCTGCCCGGTCTCGACGGTGCGGACCTGGTGGCCGAGGGCTTCGAGGCCGACCCGGCAGGCGGCGAGCAGCGCGATGTCGTCGTCGACGACGAGGACGGTGGACACGGTGGGGTCTCCTCGGGCAGGTCGGCCGCGGCCGGCAGGGTGAACGTGAAGCAGGCACCGCCGCCGGGGTTCCGGCCGGCCCAGATGCGCTGGTGGTGCGCCTCGACGAAGATCTTGGCGATGGCCAGGCCGAGGCCGGTGCCGCTGTCGGTCTCGCGGCGGAAGAAGAAGCCGAACACCTCGTCGCGCAGGTTCGGCGGGATGCCGGGGCCCTGGTCGGCGACCGAGACGGTGACCGCCTGCCCGCCGTCCCGGTAGGCGCGGACGATGACCGGCGTGCCGGGCGGCGCGTAGCGCATCGCGTTGTCGAGCAGGTTGGTCAGCACCCGGCCGATGAGCACGGTGTCGACGTCGACCGGCGGCAGGTCCGGCTCGATCCGGGTGACGATCCGCCGGGGCGCGGGTGCCGGCAGGTCGCGCAGCACGGTGCCGATCAGGTCGCCGGGGGCGGTCATGCTGGTGCGCGGCCGCAGCACCCCGGCCTGCACCCGGCTCATGTCGAGCAGGTTGGTGACCAGGGCCGCGAGCCGGTCGGTCTGGGTGTCGACGAGCCGGGCGAGTTCCGCGCGGGCCTCGCCGGTCAGGGCGGGCCCGAGGTCGGGGTCGGCGAGCACCGAGGAGGACGCCTTGATCGAGGCGAGCGGGCTGCGCAGGTCGTGCGAGACGGCCGCCACCAGGGTGCGGGCCACCTGCTCGACCTCCAGGGTCAGCTGGGCGCGCAGCGCGTCCTCGCGCAGCTGGGCCCGTTCGACGGCCAGCGCGATCTGGTTGGCGAACAGCAGCAGCGGCTCGCGCTGCTCCTCGGTGATGACGACGTCGGTGATGGCCAGCATGCCGATGGGCCGTCCGGCGGCCACCAGGGCGAGGCGCACCGGCTCGCCGCGCTCGGCCTGGCCGGCGGGCGCGGCCAGCAGGTCGAGGTTGGTGACCTGGCCGGGCGCCGGGTGCAGCCGCCGCAGCTCGTCCGGGTGCAGGGCCTCGCCCGCGGTGGCGGCGACCCGCAGCCGGTCCTGCTCGTCGGGGAGGAGCAGCGCGACGTGGCCGGCGTCCAGGACGTCGGCCAGCGCGGTCACGATGAGGTCGAGCAGTTCGGGCAGCGGCCGGTCCTGCACCAGCAGGGTGGACAGGTCGAACAGCCGGCGCAGTTGCAGGCCGCGCTGCCGGGCCTCGGCGCGGGCGGTGTTCATGCCGGCCACCACCCGGGCGACGGGCAGCATGACCGCCACGTAGATGCCCAGCGCGGTCCAGTTCTCGCTCGCGCCGACGTCCAGCGTCAGGTAGGGCGGGATGAAGAAGAAGTCGTAGACCAGGAAGCCGCCGGTGATGCCGAGGACGCCGGAGACGAACCCGCCGACGCTGACGCCGACGACCACCGGCACGACCAGCACCAGGGCGGTGGTGGCGACGCTGAGGTGGGTGCGCAGCGGCAGCATCGCGGCGGTCAGCGCGGCCATGCAGGCCAGCGAGGCCAGCGACCCGATGAGGTTGCCGCGCACCGCGGCGCTCGCCAGGGTGTCCCGCGTCCACCGCGGCAGCCGCCCGCCCGTCGTCGCCCTCACCGCCGCACCTCCCGTCTCTCCCGGTCCTCCCGGTTCCCCCGATCGTCTCTCCTGCTCAGACGATCGTCTCTCCCGCTCCCCCGGGCCGGCCGGGCGGGTCCCCGGCCGGCCCGGCGGCGGGTTCGGCTCAGCCCAGCCGGGCCAGCGCCTCGTTGAGTTCGAGGACGTTGACGTGCGACGCGCCGAGGAATCCCAGCTGGGGGCCGTGCACATGGGCGGCGACCAGGCCGCGCACCTGCTCGGCGGGCAGGTGGCGGGCCGCGGCGACCGCCGCGACCTGGGCGTAGGCGCCGGCCGGGCTGATGTCCGGGTCTATGCCGCTGCCGGAGGCGGCGACGAGGTCGGCAGTGGGCGTGATGCCCGCCTTGCGCAGCGCGGCGACCCGCTTGCGATAGGTCTCCACGAGCTCCTTGGAGCGGGGCCCGAGGTTGGACCCGCCGGTGGCGGTCGGGTCGTCGCCGTCGGGGCGGCCCTGGAACCACTGGGCGCCCTTCCACTGCTGGCCGACCAGGGTCGACCCGTTGGCGCCCAGCGAGCCCTGGGCCTGGTGCCGGAACAGGGCCTGCCCGATGCCCGTCTCGGCGAGCGGGTAGGCCAGTCCGAGCAGGACGAAGAAGACGGCCGAGACGATCACGCCCCGACGCAGGTTCACCCACAGCATGACGACTCCATGATTTCCGGTGGTGGTGCGGGGTCCGGCGCCGGTGCGGTGGCCGCACCGGCGCGCGGGGTGCCCGTAGTGCGGGTCAGTAGGCGTGCAGGGCGGTCAGCACGAGGTCGATGAGCTTGATCCCGGCGAACGGCACGATCAGCCCGCCGACGCCGTACAGCAGCACGTTGCGGCGCAGGATCGCCGTCGCGCTCGTCGGCCGGAACCGCACCCCGCGCAGCGCCAGCGGGATCAGCGCGACGATGACCAGCGCGTTGAAGATCACCGCGGACAGCACGGCCGAGGTCGGGCTGTGCAGGCCCATGACGTTGTACGACTTCATCTGCGGGAACGTCGTCAGGAACAGCGCCGGGATGATGGCGAAGTACTTCGCCACGTCGTTGGCGATGGAGAACGTCGTCAGCGCGCCGCGGGTGATCAGCAGTTGCTTGCCGATCTCCACGATCTCGATGAGCTTGGTCGGGTTGGAGTCCAGGTCCACCATGTTCCCGGCCTCCTTGGCCGCGGTGGT
>Ga0123353_10002943_pt1 | contig 21322 bp, 18 predicted proteins | sample TergutLab28metaG_3_FD_92763 | JGI IMG/M metagenome (GOLD analysis project Ga0123353, IMG submission 92763) | Labiotermes labralis P3 segment gut microbial communities from Petit-Saut dam, French Guiana - Lab288 P3 | ecosystem: Host-associated > Arthropoda: Insects > Digestive system > Gut ... | reverse complement strand
GTGTCCACATGCCGCGTGTAACTCTCCAGCACCGCGTCGATCACGGTATCCATCGCGAGATTCGGAGTCATCATACTCGCATTCCCCCGTGCCAAGCGCCCCCGCTTAGGCGTGAATACTCTTATCATAGGCTCTTACTACGGGATTTCACCTTACCATCATCGCCATGACGGCGGTCCAGACGGCTTTGTGGACGTCCTGCGGGGGTTGCGTGGCGTCCACGACGGCCATGCGGGCCGGCTGCTCGCGGGCCTGCTGGAGGAACAGGTTGCGGACGCGGCGGTGGAAATCGAGCCCTTTTTGTTCCATGCGGTCGAGCGCGCCCGTCCGCCCCTCAACAGCGCGACGTCCTGCCCGCGCCAATCCCGCCTCGGCGGACAGGTCGAGAATCACCGTCGCGTCGGGCCAGAGACCTCCGACGGCCACGTCGGCCACCTGGCGAATGGCGGACAGATCGGTCCCGCCCGCGCCCTGGTAGGCCAGTGTCGAGGAGACGTACCGGTCGCTGACCACGCACGCCCCCCGCGCCAAGGCCGGGCGAATCACCCGCGCCACCAGTTGCGCCCGGCTGGCCATGTACAGCATCAACTCGCACGAAACAGCCATGTCATGATGGGCGTTGTCCAGCAAAATGGCCCGGATGCGGTCCCCGACGGCCGTGCCCCCAGGGTCGCGAACCGTCACCACCTCCACGGCGGCCCCAAGCCGTTGGGCCAGCAACGCGATCTGCGTGCTCTTTCCCGCCCCATCGGGACCGTCCAGCACCAGAAACCGCCCGCGAAATTTCACCAAACCGGTGTCCGTCATACCATTAGTATCCATTCGACGGACGGAAAACGCAACAGGTAGGCCAAACCAGTGACAAGTGACAAGCGACAAGTGACAAGAGCAAGAAAATCCTGTCTTTCAAAACGTTCGTACCGCGAGAAACCATGAACGACGTCAGTCGTTCCCCCCTCTTGTCGCTTGTCGCTTGTCGCTGGCCTGTGTGAATTTTCACATTTTTTTGTGTCTTAGTTAATCACGTCCCCTGCCCATCCGATACATCCGTTGTGAACACGGTATTTTCGATGCCGTTCGCGGGAAAAATTGATTGCGCGTAAGGCGGTCGCCCGGCGTGCACATGGTGGATTGTAATGCGGGAGGAATGACTTTGGGACAGATCACAAAAACGTTGCCGATCGGGATCGACCTGGGCAACAGCAGCATCAAGATGGCCCAATTGAAACCGGAGCAGGAGTCGCTCGACCTGGTGGCGGCGGCGGCATTCGACGTGCCCCCCCACTGCCGCGTCGATCAGAACAGCCACCTCCAGTTCGCCGAGCAGGCCATTCGCGACGCCCTTCGGACGACCCCGTTCCAGGGGCGAAAATGCATCGTCTGCCTCCCGGACCCGCAGACGTTCCTCCAGCACATTCGCGTCCCCCGGCTCGACGCCTGGGCGATGACCAAGGCCGTGCGGAACGAACTGACCGGGAAGCTGCCCTACTCCGTTGACGACGCCGTGATCCAGCACATCGTGGCGGGCAACGTTTTCGGAGACCCGGACAACAAGCAGGAAGTGATCGTGGTCGCCGCCAACCGCGGCGCGCTGGAAAGCTATCTCACCATGGTCGCCAAGTGCAAACTCGAGGTGGTGGGGATCAACATCGGCAGTTGCGCGATCGTGGAGTGCTTCTCGCGGCTCTTCCGGGTCGGGGACGCCAACAACGTGGTCCTGTACATCGACCTGGGCGCGTCCTCCACGCATGTGGTGGTCGCCCACAGCCACAAGTTGGTTTTCGCCCGCAATCTCGCCCAGGGCGAGGTGCAGGTGGACCAGGCGGTGGCGTCGGGAATGGGAATCACCGCCGACCAGGCGCACGCCCTTCGATGGGACCTGTGCCGGGCCGGACGGGGAGACGCCGCCGAGGACGAGTTCTACCGCTACATCGACGTGCCGCTGATGAACCTGGCGCATGAGATCAATCAGTGCCTGCACTACTACGAGTCGGCCTTTCGCAACCAGCCGGCCGAGCGGATCGTGTTCGTCGGCGGCGGAGCGTACGACAAACGCCTGTGCCAGACGCTGGCGAGGCAACTGAACCTTCCCGCGCAGATCGGAGACCCGCTGGTGCGCGTGCGGAGACCCGAGGGGGTCCGCCTTCCGATGGGACTGGAGCGGCGCGAACCGCAGCCCAACTGGGCCGTCGCGGTCGGACTGAGTTTAGGAGCGGGCCTGGCGGCCTGAGAGGGGACCCATGAGTATCGTCAACCTGTTACCGGAAGATTATGCCGATCGTCGCGCGTCGCGACGGACCAACGGGATCGCCCTGATGATGTTCACGGTGGTGATGGCCGGTATCCTGGCGGCCGTGTTCGTCAACCAGAAAGGCGTCAACACCACGCAGGACGTGCTCGATCACGTCACGGGCGAATACACCAACGCCGCCAAACTGATCGACACGCTCAAGGAACTGGACAAGCGGAAGCAGACCATGCAGCAAAAGACCAAAACCACCAGCGCGCTGGTGGAACGCCAGCCCCGAAGCTTCCTCCTGGCCACCATCACCAACGCGATGCCCGAGGCCGCCTGCATGACGAGCCTCAAAATGGCGCCCGTGAAAAAGACGGACATGGTCATGCCCCCTCCGCCGGCCAACGGAAAACCGCAGCGAAACGTCAAGCCCGTCAAGGTGGAACGGATCGTCACCGAGGTCGTCATCACCGGACTGGCCGCCACCGACCTCGACGTCACCAAGCTGATGTCGAGCCTGAAGGAGTGCCCGCTGGTCGAGACGGTGGACCTGGACTACTCCGGGGACAGACCCACCGACCTCAAGCACCCTGACACGAACAAGACGCTCACCAACCGGGTGTACCGCGAATACCGAATCAAGATGATCCTGAATCCCGACAAGGATGTGCTCGACATTCTCGCCGAACAGAAGGGCGCCGCCATCGTCGCCGCGTACTAGGGGAAACCGCTTATGAAAAACTTACGAATTGTGCTGCTGGCCTTCTTGCTGACGGCGGTCCTGGTGATGGCCTGGTGGTTCGTGCTCAAGCCCAACAGCGAGCGGAACGCGTCCATGATGCTGGAAATCGCCGACAAGCGGGAAAAGCTCAAGGAACTCAACCTGGCCCAGGGGATGGTGGGCGACCTCCAGCGGGAAATTCTCTCGTACGAAGCCGCCATCGAATATTTCCAGACCAAACTCCCCGGTGAAAAAGACTGGGAAACCGTCGTCGAAGAAATCTGGGTGGCCGCCCGGACCAACGCCCTGGCGCCCAAGACCCTCAAGGCGCAGAAGGCCCCCAAGGCCCCAAAAGTCACCCAGCCCAAGGGGAAGGGAGCCGCTCCTCCGGAAAGGGAATTCGCCTCCGAGCAGCCCATCGTGCTGGAACTGGAAGGGGAATACCTCGGGTTCTACCAGTTCGTGCAGGCCGTCGAAAACCAGCCTCGCATCATGAAGATCACCCAGATGGAACTGGCACGCGTGGACGAAAAGAAGTGGTCCGGTCCGATCAGGGCGAAGCTCACGATGTCGATTTACTTTGACGGAAACAAGACGGCGGCGCCCGCGCCCGCGACGCCCGCGCCCAAGGCCGCGCCAAAACCCAAAGGAACGTAAATGCCAGACATGAACTCGAATATCAACCACGCCGACCAGTTACCGCAGCAGGCGGTCGTCTACACGCCCCTGCCCAGGCATTCCACGGTCATGTCCAAGGCCAACGTGCTGATGGGAGGCCTGTTCCTGGCCGCCCTGGGGGGTCTGTACCTGATCCACGCCACCTCCAGTCCCAACACCGCGGAGGGACGCACGATGGAGGTCGACAAGAAACTGGTCGATTTCCTGAAGGAAGTCCGCTCCAAGGGACCGGCCAAGCAGGACCTGTTCGACACCAGGCAGTTCGACAGCGCCCCGAGGCAGATCGCGGCCGGACAGTTGGTCGACATCAATCCGTTCGTGTTCACGCCCGCCGAGAACGAGATCGAGGAGGCGCTGGAACAGGAGCGGCTCGAGAAGGAAAAGCAGCAGAATCCCGAAGACAAGAACATCATCATCAAGCAGGAACAGGACGCCGCCATGGCGCGGGTCAAGGCGCTGAAGATCCAGTCCATTCTGACCGGAACGGACAAGGAGACGTCGGCGGCGCTGATTGAGGGCGAACTGTATTACCTCGGTGAAAACATCCTGGACTGGGAAATCATCGAAATCGACGCCACGCAGGTGCGCCTGAAATGGCGCGAACTGACCTACGTGCTGGCCCTGGAATAACCCGCCGCGCGGCAGCGCCCGATACGGGACCGCGCGGATCGCATGATCGACGAGGGAACGACGTGACAGAAATGACAGCCCAACAGACCCAGGCGGACGGATCGGAACTCACCGACGTCGTATGGAAGCCGCAGAACAACGCCACGTTCCGCGGACCCGAACGCGTGCTGCTCGAACGCGGGCAGGTCACCGTGGCCCAGTTGCAGCAGGCGCTCCAGCTTCAACGGGAAAATCCGCGTCTGAGCATCCTCCAGACGCTCGTCAAGGGTGAGCTGGTCGACCCGATCCTGGCCCTGCAAGCCGTCGCGGAATACTTCAAGCTTCCCTTCCAGCGCGTCTCGCTCAGCGAGATCGACCCGACCACCCTGGCGCTGCTTCCGCCCGAGTACATCAAGTCCAAGGGCGTCATGCCCCTCTGCCGTGTCGGAGAGGCCATTGCCGTGGGCATCAGCGACCCCGCGGACATCTTCCTCATCGACGACCTCAAACGGCGGTTCCGAGGAACGATGCAACTGGTCGTCGTCCCGCCCGAGGACATCCAGCAAATCATCGGTGAACTGTCGGCCTCTCCCACCCAGAAGGTCGACGAAATCCTCAAGGACGTCGTCGAAGACAACGTCGAGGTCCAGGAGAACAAGGAAGAGGCCTCCACCGACCTGGAAAAGATGGCCGGCGAAAGCCCCGTCATCCGCTACGTGAACTACCTCATCACGACGGCGGTTCGCGAGGGCGCCAGCGACATTCACATTGAACCGGGCGAGAAGAAACTGCGCGTGCGCCTGCGTATCGACGGCGTGCTCACCGAGCAGCCCTCCCCGCCCATCAGCATGCACGCGGCCATCACGTCGCGTCTGAAAATCATGGCCAACCTGGACATCGCCGAACGCCGGATCCCGCAGGACGGGCGTATCCGCGTCACCATCAACGGACGCACGGTGGATCTGCGCGTCAGCTTGCTGCCGGTCGTCCACGGTGAAAAATGCGTGATTCGTATTCTCGACAACCGGTCGATCCTTGTCGGGTTGAACAACCTCGGCCTGCTGCCGGACATGCTCGAGAAGTTCCAGCACCAGATCGACCAGCCGCACGGTGTGATCCTCGTGACGGGACCGACAGGCAGCGGTAAAAGCACCACGCTCTATTCGGCCATCCAGGTCATGGACGCCGTCGAAATGAACATTTCCACGGTGGAAGACCCCGTGGAGTACGAATTGGCGGCCATCAACCAGGTGGGCGTGCACGACGCGATCGGAATGAGCTTCTCCGCCGCCCTGCGCAGTCTCCTGCGCCAGGACCCCGACGTGGTGATGATCGGTGAAATTCGCGACCAGGAAACCGCCCGGATCGCCGTGCAGGCGGCCTTGACGGGCCACCTGGTGCTCAGCACGCTGCACACCAACGACGCGCCCTCGAGCGTGACGCGGTTGATCAACATCGGCGTCGAACCGTTCCTGATCTCCGCCGCCCTCAACGGGGTGCTCGCGCAGCGGCTGATTCGAAAAATCTGTCCCAATTGCAAACAGCCCGTCGACAAGCTCAAGGAACACGAAGCCGCCTTCGCCAAGAAAATCGGCCTGACGCTCCAGCAGAGTTTCCGGGGCGCCGGATGCGACAAGTGCCGCAAGAGCGGATACAAGGGCCGACTGGGCATCTACGAGTTCATGGAATTCGACGACAACCTTCGCGACCTGGTGGCCCGCAACCCGTCGCTGACGGAACTGCGTACCACCGCCAAGGCCGGCGGAATGCGAACCCTGCGCGAGGACGGTCTGCTCAAGGTCGCCCAGGGAATGACCACTATTGAGGAAATCATGCGGGCAACGGAAACATAACGACAGCCACTAGCCAACAGCCACAAGCCACCAGGTATGGCGAAGTCGGCTGCAAAACAGAACATACTGCCGGAGCACGAATGAAAAATTGAACGACGAGTCTGCGAAGCCGCGGGACTACTCTCTCTCGGGTGTGGTGTGCGATTTTACCGTGACGCACCGCAAACCCTGGTGGCTAGTGGCTGGTGGCTAGTGGCTATAACGGTGACCTGGAACTAACGGTTCGAATACACAACGTTCTTCAAGAAAGTACAGACATGGGATTTTTACAGGATTTGCTCACACAAGGGATTCAGGCCGGCGCCAGCGATATTCACATCGTTCCGGGGTTGCCGCCGCTGTTTCGCATCCACACGGAAATTCAGACGGCCGACATGCCGGCCATCACGCCCACGCAGAGCGAGCAGTTCGTGCGCGACATGGTGGGCGAACGCCGCTTCGGTGACCTGCTCGAACACCGCGATCTGGACTTCTCCACCACCGTGGACAACCTGGGACGCTTCCGCGTAAACGCCCACTTCCAGCGCGAAACCGTCGCCATCGCCTTCCGCGCCATTTCCAGCCGCATCCCCGAACTGGGCAAACTGGGGCTGCCGGCCGTCGTCGAGAGACTGGCGGAACTTCCCCGAGGACTGATCCTCCTGACGGGCGAAACGGGCTCGGGAAAAAGCACCACGCTGGCGGCCATGATCGAGACCATCAATCAGCGCCACGCGTACCACATTATCACCTGCGAAGACCCGATCGAGTACGACATCAAGAGCAAAAAGTCCGTCGTCGAACAGCGGGAACTGGGCATCGACGTCCCGTCGTTCGCCAGCGGCCTGCGGCACGCGCTGCGGCAGGATCCCGACATCATTCTCGTCGGGGAAATGCGCGACCTGGAGACCACCTCGGCCGCCATCACCGCCGCCGAAACCGGGCACCTGGTCCTCAGCACACTCCACACACAGAACGCCAGCCAGACCATTGAGCGTATTATCGACATCTACCCCGCCGAACAGCAGAACCAGATCTGCTCGATGCTCTCCAACACGCTCCAGGCCGTCATCAGCCAGGTGCTGCTCAAGCGCGTCGACCAGCCGGGCATGTGCCCCGCGTGCGAGATCATGCTCTGCACGCCGGCCGTGCGAAGCTGTATCCGCGAGAACCGGATCCACGAATTGCCCAACATCATCGAAACCAGCCGCTCGGCGGGCATGTGCAGCCTGGACGAGTCGATCAAGGCGCTGTACCTCAACGGACGGATCAACCGGGCATCGGCCATCAGCGAAGCGACGCACCCGGATCAAATGGCCCGCAGCCTGGCGGCCGCCTGAAACACGACACGCAAGACACGAAGAGACGCGCTGAAAAACGTCGCGAGGGCGCCTCAAAGCCCTGGCCACCATTGGAGTTTGTATGCCGACCTTCAAATATGAAATCCAGGATCCGTCCGGGAATCCCGTGGCCGGAACCATCGACGCCTCCAGCATGGAAGACGCCACCAGCCTGCTCCGCGGACGCGGATACCTGCTGAACCTCACCCCTCTTGGGGGCGACGGAGGCGGGACAAGCCTGCTGGCCAAGATGCGCAGCGTCAACATCGAGGCCGGTCCCGGACTTCGGGACATCCTGAACTTCACCAACCAGTTGGCGGTCATGATCAAGGCCGGTATCAACATCCGCAACGCGGTCGGAAACATCGCCGAGCAGACCCCCAGCGTGAAATTCCGCAAGATGATCATGACGATCAAGAACGACATCGAAAGCGGACGCTCGTTCTCCGACGCCCTCAACCGCTATCCGGGAACCTTCAGCCCGTTGTACATCAACATGGTCAAGGCCTCGGAACTCTCGGGCAACTTCGGCCACATGCTCGGGCGCATCAGCCAGTACCTCGGGCAACAGATCGAGACGCGCGCGATGGTCAAAGGGGCGATGGTCTACCCGATCATCATCGGCGTGATGGCCGTGGTCACGATCATCTTCATGCTGACCTTCGTGCTTCCGACCTTCACCAAAATGTTCGCGGGAAAAGAAGACCTCCTTCCCGATCCGACGAAAGTCCTGATGGCCATCAGCGATTTCCTGCGTTTCCAGTGGTACATCCTGGTGGCCGGGATCATCGTGGGCGTGGTCGGATTGATTATGGGATTACGAACCACGCCCGGTCAGATCGCCTGGGACACCGTGAAATTACGCATTCCGGTGATGGGCAAGATGTTCAAGGCGATGTACATCAGCCGCGGTCTTCAGACGATGGGCGAACTCATCAACGCCGGTGTCCCCATGCTCGAAACGCTGACCATCACCGCCGCCGTCAGCGGAAACTCCCTCTACCGCAACATGTGGAACAACGTCAAACACGCGGTGAAGGAAGGAAGCAAGATCGCCACCCCGCTGGCCCGTCAGACGCTGTTGCCGATGAACGTCGTGCAGATGATCACGGCCGGCGAGGAAAGCGGTAAGCTCGGCGAAGTGCTCCGCGACGTCAGCGACTTCTACGCCGCCGAACTGAAAAACGCCATCAAAATGGCCACCGCCATGATCGAACCGATTATGATCGTCCTCATGGGCGGCGTCGTCGGCTTCATCGTCGCGGCCATGATCCTGCCGGTCTTCAAGATGACCAGCATGGTGGGGTAGCGGCAGGCTGGACGATGATATGGCCCTGCCATTAGGCGTCGTAGGGGGTTGTACACGACAAAACGTTTTGTCGTGTACAACCCCCTGCGACGCCTAATGGCAGGACCATATCAATGACCTCTTCTCACACAACGAAAACCATCGTGCAAAAAAACACGACCGTCCCCTCTACGTTCGAAAATTTATTCATCCAATCACCCCAATATGCCGATGGGAGTAACATGTCCACCATCGACCCCAGCAAGAGCGACGTGCAGATTCTGGTGCAGCCCGACACCGAGGGCGCTTATGTTCTTTCGTGCGCCGGTTCCACGGAATGGCGAAATCCCGTGGACCTGGTGGCCGCCTTCGACCCTGTCGGCGGAGGCAAACCCCTTCGCGGGCTGATCCTCGACCTCCAGGGAATCCAGTATATCAACTCCGCGGGACTGGGCGCGATCTTCGCGCTGCGGAAATACGCCGCGCAGGCCGGAGGGGCGCTGGTCATCACGCGCCCTTCGGCCAGCATCCTGCGCCTGCTGAATACCATCAACCTGCCCACGCTCATCCCGGTCACCGAAACCCTCGACCAGGCCCGGGCGGCTGTAAACAAATAGCCAGTAGCCAATAGCCAGTAGCCATCAGGTATGGCAAAACCGGCCATAAAACAGAGCATACTGACCATGTGCCAGGGTACATTCGATCTTCAAGTCCGCGAAGCCGCGAGACCACTCTCTCGAACGCGACATGCCGCGTTACCGTCGACTCACGAAACCCCTACTGGCTGCTGGCGATTGGATACTGGCTTTTAAGGAACCCACAACATGAAGCCCATCTTCAACGTGCAGGAACTTGTCCACGACGACAGCGACGTCATTCTCGTCTGGGAGGCGATCGTGTCGGCCGCCGTGCGGACCAAGGTCAGCGACATCCATGTGCTGGCCCAGAAACGCGGGGTCGACCTGGCCTTCCGCTCCGACGGGGACATGCGCATCCAGGGGACGCTCGCGCACGAGTTCGCGCGGCGGCTGATCAACCACGTCAAAACCGTCAGCAACATCGACCTGGCCGAATACCGCCGACCCGGTGAAGGACGCATGTTCATGGACCTCGACGGAAAAACCGTCGACCTCCGCGTCTGCGTGCTGCCGACCATCCATGGACAGGATGTCGTCGTCCGCGTCTTCGACCGCAGCATCAGCCTCAAGACCCTCGACGACCTGGGCATGCTGCCCGAACAGCTCAACTATGCCGAGGACCTGATCTCGCGCCCCCACGGGCTGATCCTCGTCTGCGGCGCCACCGGAAGCGGAAAAACCACCTCGCTCTACGCGATGCTCAACCGCCTGGTCGGTAAAAGCCGAAAAATCATGACCATCGAGGACCCCGTCGAGTATGAACTCGAGGGCGTCAATCAAACGCAGGTCAACGGGCGCATTGGCGTGCATTTCGCCACGCTATTGGCCGCCATTTTGCGCCAGGACCCCGACGTCATCATGATCGGCGAAATTCGCGACGAGGAAACCGCCGTCACCGCCGTCCGGGCCGCCAATACCGGCAGTCTCGTGCTCGCGACCACGCACGCCACCCGCGCCAGCCGGGCCGTCGAGACGATGTTGGGCCTGGGCGTCCATCCGTACTTCCTGGCCGTGTCGCTCCGCGGTGTGATGGCACAACTGCTGGTCAAACGCATCTGCCCGCATTGCCGACAGGCGCTTCCCGACACGCAGGACATCATTGTCGACCCGGAAATCCTCGCCCGCCTCAAAGCCGACGAGATCGAACCGCAACTCTATCATGGTCAGGGCTGCGCACACTGCAACGGAACAGGCTACCACGGACGGGTGGGACTGTTCGAACTGTTCCGTCCCGACGACGCGATCAAGCAATTGATCCTCGATCGCCGACCCGCCGCCGAAATCGACCGCGTCGCCGAGGCCGGACACATGCTCACCCTCGAACAGAGCGGAAAACTCGCCGCCCTCAAGGGTCTGACCACCATGGAAGAAGTCGTCGACGGACTCCCCATGGACGCCGCCCCCATGCCGGTCCCCGTGGAAACGCCGCCGAAACTCGACGTGACCATGCACAGTCCCAAAACCACCGTACGTGTCCACCGCGCGACAAAAACCGCACGCGCCACACGACCACGAAAGATCACAAAGGGCAAACGCGCGAAGGCGTAAATCCGAAATCCGAAGCACGAAATCCGAAACAAATTCCAAATCCCAAAGCAGAAAATTCCAAACGCGGACGGCGACGCCATGCGCGCAGGTACATGACGTCGCCGTTTGGAATTTGTGATTTTCTGCTTTGGAATTCGTTTCGGATTTCGTACTTCGGATTTCGGATTTTCCTTCCCCCCCATCCCCTAACGTTCCGCCCTCGCGATAACCGATAACAGTTGGTATATGATATTGCTGCGCCGACGCGGGCGCAAAAGGAGATGACGCAATGCGCTATGCCGTAATCATGGCCGGTGGGGCCGGCAAACGACTCTGGCCGATGAGCCGAAACGCGACCCCCAAACAACTGCTCAACCTGATCGAAGGCAAAAGCCTGCTCGAAGTGGCCGTCCAGCGGCTGGACGGTTTCTTCGATCCGCAAAATATTTTCGTTATCACCAGCGCCGATTACGGGCAGCAGGTCCGCCAGGCGCTGCCACAACTGCCGGCCGAGAACATTATTGGCGAACCCGAGGGGCGCGACACCGCCACCGCCGTCGCGCTGGGCGTGGAAATCCTCGCCGCCCGCGATCCCGACGCCACCATGGCCGTCTTCACCGCCGACCATGTGATCCGCCCGGTCGACAGTTTCCTGCGGGCCGTCGGACTGGCCTGCGACGCGGCCGAGAAACATCCCGACGCCCTGCTGACCTTCGGTGTGCACCCCACCTGGCCCCACACGGGGCTGGGCTACATCCACTGCGGCCTGACGCTGGAGCCCCGCACGCACAAGGTGCTGGGGTTCAAGGAAAAACCCGATCACCAGACCGCCCGGCGATACGTCGAGAGCGGCAAGTACTTCTGGAACAGCGGCATGTTCGTCTGGAAGGTTGGCGCCATCCGCGATGCGCTGACGCAGTTCCTTCCCGAGTCGATGGCCAAGCTCGCCCCAATCGCCGCCGCCGTCAAGGCGGGACAGGATTACACGCCGCTTCTGGCGGAGATTTACCCGACGCTTCAGAAAATCAGCATCGACTACGCCGTCATGGAAAAGGCCCAGAAGGTGCTCATGGTCGAACTCCAGTGCGAGTGGCTGGACGTGGGCAGTTGGCCCGCCCTGGACAGCGTGTGCGACCTGGACGACGCCGGGAACGCCGTCGTCGCGAACAACACGGTCATGCTCGACAGTTTCCGCAACGTCATCGTCTCGCAGGACGACCACCTGCTGGCCGTTCTGGGCATGGACGACTGCATCATCGTCCACGCCGCCGACGCGACGCTGGTCTGCGCCAAAAGCGACAGCCAACGCCTCAAGGAACTCGTGGCGCTCATTGAGCAGAAGTACGACAATCGGTATAGTTGACGCTGGAGAGCGGAACGCGACGCCGGAAAAGCAACTGGTCACCAGTGGCGGGATCGTGTAGAATACGAAGGAAGGTGAGCCACTATGGACGAAAACGATCCGACCATCAATGACGAGTTTGAGCTCCGCGTTTTTGCACGGCGATGGAACCGTGAAATCATCTTCACAATCCACCGAATAGGCGGTGGCTGGTTTATTTCCGCGCCGTTTGATCCCCAGGGAGGGCTTTGCGACCGAATGTGTTCGCCGCATCTCTCCAGACTCCTTCGACATGCCGGTATTCAGTACCCCAGTAACGTGGGCAGATGGTTCGCCCGACTGTGGCGACAGGCAAGAGATAGAGGGTTGAGCCACGAAGCCGTTCAACAGGGCATCAACGAGGTCGCCAACTGGATCACGACTACCGATCAGCATGCCCTCGTCACGGGCTTCTGGGAGGGTGTGGCATGAGCCAGTGGGAGGAGGAAAGGGACGCGGATGGTTTGGAACGCGAAACGGGACAAACCATGGGCGTGATCACCTTCCTGGATGTGCTAGGCTGGAAGAAAATATATACTCGCGAGGAAGCGCCGCTCGACAAAATGTTCGGATTGATTGATGAGATCGCAACGGCTGCGTCTCGCTACGGATCGCCAGTATGCCCCTGTGAAGTTCGCAGCATCTCCGACACCATTGTTCTCTACAGCACGAATGTGAGTTCCATAAAATCAACAGTCAGTATGCATGGGCAAGTCTGTGCCAAAGCTATTGCCGAGTCCATCCATGCAAATATTCCTGTGCGGGGCGCCACGGCGGTCGGTGAGTTTGAGGTCAGGGGTAATATCTACGTGGGCAAAGCCATTGACGAAGCGGCGAGTTGGTACGAATCGGCGGATTGGATCGGAGTGCATTTAACGCCGTCGGCTATGTTTGCTGTCGATAGCGAGGATTTGTTGTTTGAGGATGGCAACCCGCTTCCACATTGGACAACATATGAAGCTCCCGTGAAAGGCATATCAAAGCATCGTGTTCCGTGTGTCGCATGGATCGACGCATGGAAAGAAACGTCTTTGTTCCGAGGCCAAACCCCCAGGAAACAACTCCTATCGACGTTTTCCGACATGAGCCCGATCACGCCGGATTTCGCGTCGAAATTCATTAACACTCTGAAGTTTTTCGATGACATCACCGCACGCCAGGAATAAAAACGACCAACGACCAGTGACAAGCGGCAGGCGAATGTTGTCTTCTCTTGTCGCTTGTCATTGGTCGTTGGCCGTTTTTTGCGCAGCAGCCCTCATCGCCCTCGCCGGCTGTCAGGACCGCGATGCCGGACTGCCGCGCGACGCTCGCACCGCGGAGGTCGATCGGCAGGTGCGGGAGACGTGGGGCAAGTCGCTGGACGAGCTGCCCGTCGTGACGCTCATCATGCTGTCGGCCAACAATGAGAACATTCTCGACGAGTTCGAGTGGGCGTTCAGTCTGCATCACGCGCTGGCGTATGGCCAAACGGTGAAGTTCGACCGGCGGGACGTCGGCGGCGGCGGGACGAGCATGGAGACCGCCCTGTTGAACCGCTACACGCGGGGCCAGGCGCCGGGTTTCGACATCCTCTGGGGCGGCGGCGACCTCGTGCACATGAAACTCGCCAAAGGCGTGAAAAAGCCCGACGGCACGGCGACGGGCCCGCTGCTGGAGACGCTCACACTCGCCGACGACGTGCTCGAGAACATCCCGGCTGAATTCGCCGGAACGCCCATGCGCGACCCGGACGGCCGCTGGGTCGGTTCGACGCTGAGCGGGTTCGGCATCCTGTACAACAAGGGCATCCTCGACAAAATCCGCCGCGAACCGCCGCACGACTGGCAGGACCTCGGTGACGACCGTTTCCTGGGCCTGGTGGAATTGGCCGACCCGCAGCAGTCGGGATCCGCCGCGGCCGCCTACCGCACCATCGTGCTCTCGGACGATTGGCCGGCCGGTTGGGGCCGCCTGCTGGCCGTCCTGGGAAACGTGCACCGCTTCGCGGACTCAGCCGGTTCGGCCGCCAACGCGCCCGCCCTGGGCGAGGCTCCGCTGGCCACCTGCATCGACTTCTACGGTGCGATGCGCGTCCTCGAAGCCCCGGACCAACTGGTCTACTTCACACCGGAAGGCCAAAGCATCTTCACCTCCGACCCCATCGCGATTCTCAAAGGCGCGCCCAATCCCGTGCTGGCCCAGCGGTTCGTGGACTTCGTCGTCAGCCCGGCCGGGCAGGCGCTCTGGGCGCTGCCCGTCGGTGTCGAGGGCGGACCCGTGCGCAAACCTCTGGGCCGGCAGCCGATCCGGCGCGACACCTACACCCAGCACGCCGGGCGGCTGCTGCCGTTCATCATGAATCCGTTCGAGCAGGGAAAGGCCATCGTGCTCACCGACGAGAAAAACGGAGTGCATTTCACGGTGTTGCGCGAGCTGATCGGAGCGGCCGCCATCGCCAACCGCGAGGGACTCACCGCCGCCAAGACCGCCGTAATTCGTAGTGGTCACCGCGAGGATCTCGTCACCGAATTCAACGCCCTGCCCGAAAACGTCGCCACCCTCGAGGCCATGAACGCCACCGCCGCCCTCCTGGGAGACAAAACCACCCTCGACACCCTCCGGCGCGACTGGCAGAAGTTTTTCCGAGAGAAATACCAACGCGTCCGCGACGCGGAAAAAAGTGACAAGCGACAAGTGACAAGCGACAAGAGGAGGAACATCCTGTCTCCTACAACGGTCGCTTCCCATACAAACGATGACGTACGCCAAACATCGCCGTCTCTTGTCGCTTGTCACTTGTCACTTGTCACTGCTGGAGAGTCACCATGAGCCGCGCCTTGCCATTCGTCGGCCGATCCTCCGGCGTGCTGATCCTCTGGGTCTTTCTGGGGCTGTTCCTGCTGGTGCCGCTGGGGATGGCCATTCAGGGCGGGTTTCGCGAGGAGGGCGGCGGGTTCACCGTTCAGTACCTGCATCGCACGCTGACGGACGGGCCGTTCCTGGGACAACTGCTTAACGGCCTGTCGCTGGCGTGCTCCACCACGCTGTTGTCGCTGCTGATCGCCCTTCCGCCGGCCATTCTGCGGGCCCGGTACCGTTTCGTCGGACAAGGCCTGCTCGGAATGCTCCTGCTGGTTCCGATGATCCTTCCGCCGTTCGTGGGCGCGCTGGCAATGCGGCACCTGTTCAGCCAGTTCGGTGCTGTCAACCTGATGCTCGAACGAATCGGCCTGCTCGATTTCTCCACCGCCCTTCCGCCCGACTGGCTCGGTAGCGGGTTTGTCGGCGTGGTCGTGTTGCAGGCGTTGCACTTGTTCCCGATCCTCTACCTCAACGCGTCAGCCGCCCTGGCGAACGTGGACCCCGCGTATCAGCAGGCCGCCCGCAACCTGGGCGCGTCACCGTGGCGGACGTTCACCCGCGTCACGCTTCCGCTGATCCGTCCGGGGCTGTTCGCCGGCGGAACCATCGTCTTCATCTGGTCCTTCACCGACATCGGCACGCCGCTGATCGTCGGATACGATCAACTGCTGCCCGTCACGCTCTTTCGAGGTCTGGCGCAAAGCGACGTCAGCCCGAGCATCCTCAGCCTGGTCTTCGTGCTGCTGGGCAGTTCGATGATTTTCTACATGCTGGGCAAATTCATCTTCGGGCGCGTGGGTCCCGCGGGCGAGTCGAAGGCGTCGATCGCCGCCGAGTCCCGCCCGCTGCGTCCGCTGGCGACGCTGGGCGCGTGGCTGGTCTTCGGCGTGGTGATCGCGATGGCGCTGCTGCCGCACGTTGGCGTGGTGCTGACGGCCTTTTCCGCCCGCTGGGTCAACACGATCCTGCCCGGCGAATACACCTGGCGGCACATGAGTTTTGTGCTCACCAGGCCCGAGACGTTCGGGGCCATCAAGAATAGTTTGAATTACGCCTCCGCCTCGACGCTGCTGGACCTGGTGCTGGGCGGCCTGGCGGCGTGGCTGATCGTCCGCGCTCGGGTTCGCGGACGAACGATCCTGGACACGCTGGTCATGTTGCCGCTGGCGGTTCCGGGGATCATCATCGCGGCCGGATACATCGCCATGACGGCGGCGGGACTGGGACTGGCGCAGTGTCTGCCCGACAGCGGTTGGCTGGCGCCGCTTCGCGCGGGGCTGGATCGGCTGGACGTCTGGCTGATGTCGATCGCGCCGGGCGGCGGATTCGCCACGCTGCTGATTATCGCCTACACGGTGCGGCGGCTGCCGTTCGCGGTGCGCGGAATTTCCGCCGGGCTTCAGCAGGTTCCGCCCAGCCTGGTCGAGGCCGCCCGGAATCTCGGGGCCCGCCCGTGGACGGCCTCGCGGCGGATCACGCTGCCGCTGATTCTCGCCAATATCATCGCGGCGGCCGTGCTCACGTTCGCCTTCGCCGTGCTCGAGGTCAGCGACTCGCTCATCCTCGCCCAGCAGCCGGCCGCGTTCCCCATCACCAAGGAAATGTATGTTCAAGCCACCAGCGGAAACACCGACGCCGCCAACATCGCCTCGGCCCTGGGCGTGTACGGTATGGCGTTGCTGGGCGGAACGATGGCGTTGGCGTCGGCGCTGATGGGCAAAAAACTGGGAGCGATTTTCCGGGCGTGAGTGCGAGACGAAAAATTCGAAATCCGAAATTCGAAACAAATTCCAAAACCCAAAGGCAGAAAATTCCAAACGGCAAAGCCGCCGGAGCGTCAGGGCGCATGATGTCGCCGTTTGGGGTTTGGAATTTTCTGCCTTTGGAATTTGTTTCGGATTTCGTGCTTCGGATTTCGGTTTTAGCGTAAAACTGTTCAAAACACATGGAAACTATCATCTATGATTGATATTACCTTACAAAACCTGGTAAAAAAATTCGGTTCCGTCACCGCCGTGGATGACGTGTCGCTGTCCATCGCGGCCGGTGAGTTCTTTTTCCTGCTGGGGCCTTCCGGCTGCGGAAAGACCACGCTGCTGCGGATGATCGCCGGGCTGGTTGAGCCCTCGGCTGGGCGCGTGAAATTCGGTACGCGCAATGTCACCAGCCTGCCGATCGAACAGCGTGGGGCGGCGATGGTGTTTCAAAACTACGCCCTCTGGCCGCACATGACCGTGCGGGATAACGTGGAATTCGGGCCGAAAATGCAAGGCAAAGGCCGGGCGGAGCGGCGCGAAATCGCCGCGCGGCAGCTCGAACGCGTCGAGATGCACGCCCTGACCGACCGCAAACCCAACCAGCTTTCCGGCGGGCAGCAGCAGCGGGTGGCCCTGGCGCGGGCGCTGGCCGCCCAGAGCAATGCCCTGCTGCTGGACGAGCCGCTGTCCAACCTCGACGCCCGGCTGCGGCAGCACATGCGCGGCGAGCTGCGGCGGCTGGTCAAGGACACCGGCGTGACGGCCGTCTACGTCACGCACGACCAGTCCGAGGCGCTGTCGATGGCCGACCGCGTCGCCGTAATGCACGCGGGCCGCGTCGCGCAAATCGGGACGCCGCGCGACCTGTACGACAACCCCGCCTCGCGATTCGTCGCCGACTTCCTCGGCGAAGCCAACTTCCTCGACGCCAAAACCGCCGGACGGATGCCCTACCGCGACGGCCAACCACTGCGTCTGGAAACGCCCGCCGGAACGCTGGCCAGCTCACGCGAGACACCCAAAGGCCCCAAACTGATCTGCTGCGTGCGTCCCGAACGTATCACCGTAAAACCTCGCCCGACGGCCGCGACCGGAACAGGCCCAGGTCCCGGTGCCGCCAGTGCCGGATCCATCGCCGCCACCACCGGCGCGCCGCTGGAAGGCCTGGAGGCGACGATCGTCGGTGTGACCTACCTCGGACACATGCATCAATACACCTGCCGCCTGGCCGACGGAACGGCGTGGCGCGCCACCGCCCTGGGCGGCGTGGCCCTTTCCGACAGCGCCCCCGTCACATTGACCGTCGACCCGGCGGACGTTATCCTTCTTGGCGAGTGAACGATTCACAACGTAAGGACTATACATGAAAATTCTGCTGGTTGGCGGCGGGGGTCGGGAACATGCGTTGGCGTGGAAGTTGTCGCAAAGCCCCCTGTGCGACATGCTGTTTTGCGCGCCGGGAAATCCGGGGATCGCGCAGCATGCGCAGTGCGTGAACCTCGCCGACAACGACACCGCCGGACTGATGAAATTCGCCAAGGATAACGGTGTGGAACTGGTGGTCGTCGGGCCGGAGGAACCGCTGGCCAACGGCTTGGCCGACGCCGTTCGCGAGGCGGGAATCAAATGTTTCGGTCCGTCGGCGGAGGGCGCCCGCATCGAGAGCGACAAAGCCTACGCCAAAACCCTCATGCGCGCCGCCGCCATTCCGACGGCCGAGGCCCGCATCTTCACCGATCTCCGCGCCGCCAGGGAATACGTCCTCTCCCGCGAGCACGGTGTGGCCGTCAAGGCGGCCGGACTGGCAAAAGGCAAAGGCGTCGTCGTTTGTCCTGAGCCCTACCAGGCCGTCAAACCGCTCGAAGAAATGCTCGAACAGGGCCTTTTCGGCGAGGCGGGAAAAACCGTCGTCATCGAGGAAATGCTCACCGGACCCGAGGCCACCGTGCTGTCCCTGGTGGACGGCAAGAGCATCTATGTGATGGAACCGCTCCAGGACCACAAGCCCGTCGGCGACGGCGACACCGGTCCCAACACCGGCGGAATGGGCGCGTACAGCCCCGTTCCCGGACTCGACGACCGCATGATGGACCGCATCCAGCGGGAAATCCTCGTGCCGATCGTCGACGCCATGCGGCGCGATTTCGGCCGGTACGAGGGCATCCTCTACACTGGATTGATGTTCACGCCCGCCGGACCGAAAGTGATCGAGTTCAACTGCCGCTTCGGCGACCCCGAGTGCCAGCCCCTCATGATGCGGCTCAAGAGCGACCTGGTGGAACTGATGCTGGCGGTGGTCGAGCACCGCCTTGGCGACGTGACCGTCGAGTGGGACAAGCGCCCCGCCGTCTGTGTGGTGATGTCCAGCGGCGGATATCCTGGCGCGTACGAGAAAGGGTTCGAAATCACCGGCATCGAGCGGGCCGACGCGATGGAGGACGTCAAAGTGTTCCACGCCGGAACGAGTCTGGCGGGCGGGAAACTGGTCAACACCGGTGGCCGAGTGCTGGGCGTGACCGCGCTGGGCGACACCATCGCCGCCGCCCAGAAACGCGCCTACGACGCCTGCGCGAACATCCACTGGACCGGCGCGTATTCTCGGAAGGATATCGCGTCCAAGGCCATTCTGTGAACGCTACTCCTCCTGCCCGTTGTCTTCGTTGTAGGTGGCCGGGTCGTTTCCCTGTTCGATCCAGGTGATTTTATGCACGCGTCGTCCGTGGCGGCCGCCGCCCTCGAAATCGGTGGTCAGCCAGTTCGTCACGATGCGGCGGATCAATTCACTTCCCAGGACGTCACCGGCCAGGCAGAGCACGTTGGCGTCGTTGTGCCGTCGCGACATGGCCGCGGTCAGTTCGTCGTGGCACAGGGCGGCCCGGATTCCGGGAACCTTGTTGGCGCAAATGGACATACCAACCCCGGTGGCACAGACCAGGATCGCGCGGTCCACGCGCCCGTCGGCGACGGCCTTGGCGGCCGGATACGCGTAATCCGTGAAGTCGCAACTGCGCTCCGAGTTCGTTCCCACGTCCAGCACCTCGTGGTTTTGACTGGCCAACAGCGCGATGATCTTGTCTTTGGCGTCATGCCCGCGATGGTCCGCGGCTACGGCGATTTTCATGGCAATCCTCGGTCCAGGCGACGCGCAAAAACCGACGCGATCCTCGCGGCCACGCCACGGTACTCGTGCACGTCGCCGCCGATCGGGTCGGGTACGTCGCCCTGCGGGTCCAGCCGAACAATCCTCGACGCCGCCCGCGGCGCCAACTGACAGGCCTGTTCGGCGTGGGCCTGGGTCATACAAAATACCATATCGGCGGCCTGAATCAACTCCGATGTCAAGCGGCGACTGCGATGATCGGCAATCTCCGCCCCGTACGCCGCCGCCGCGACCACCGCCTCGGGACTGGCGCGATCCCCCTCGCCCGCGTACACCCCCGCCGACAACACCTCCACGCCGCGGCTGGACAACTCCCCCACCACCACACCCAGTTTCCGCGCCAGCAGCACGCGGGCCACCCCCGCCGCGATCGGGCTGCGGCAGGTGTTTCCCGTGCACACGAACACGTACAACCGCGAGAGCATCTTCTGGACCATGCGCTCGTCGATCACACCGGCCCGGACGATCCGCCACTCGGGGCCAGTGAAATCCACGATGGTGCTGTCGCGCCCGTAGCGGGTCGGGCCGCTGTCGAGGAGCAGGTCGATTTTTCCGTCGAGGTCGCGGAGCACGTCGGCGGCACAGCGCGGCGAGGGTCGCCCCGCCAGATTCGCGCTGGGCGCGACCACGGGGGCGTCAATGGCCGCCAGCATCGCCTGGGCGGTCGGCTCGGCCACGCACCGAACGCCCAGCACGTCGTCGCTGACGAGCCGCTCGTACATCCCCGGCCCGTCCGCCGGAGAACCCTTGGCCAGCGCCCCGCCCGTCGGCAGCAACAGCGTGAGCGGACCGGGCAACGCCTTGGCGATCAGCCGCCGGGCCAGCTCGGGCGGATTGGCCACGTACCGATAAATGTCCTCCGCCCGCCCGACGTGCAGGCTGAAGGGTCGGGCCGGCCGTTCCTTGAGCTCGCGCAACCGCTCCAGGGCGGCGGGCAAGGCCGCGTTGACGGCGATCCCGTAGACGGTTTCTGTGGCAAAGCCCACCAGCTTCCCGTCGCGCAGCGCCGCCGCCCCCTCCTTCGCCGCCACCCACGGCGAGGCCGCATCGGACTTGATCACCTGTGTTTTCATGTCCAGTCCATTATGCACCGGAAACCGCGAGTGTTCAAGCGAACGACGAGCCGCCTTGGCATGAATCTGGCTCTGCCTTTTTGCGTTGTTGAATGTTATATGCGACGAAACGGACACCGTAGCAACGTTGCATGGCCCGCGCTCGTTCGACTTCGTAAAAGACCGAGCGGGAGTACGCGGATTGAAGGATTGAAGGAGTACGCGGATTGAAGGATTGAAGGATTCGTCGTTCCGTACG
>Ga0123353_10002942_pt1 | contig 21327 bp, 9 predicted proteins | sample TergutLab28metaG_3_FD_92763 | JGI IMG/M metagenome (GOLD analysis project Ga0123353, IMG submission 92763) | Labiotermes labralis P3 segment gut microbial communities from Petit-Saut dam, French Guiana - Lab288 P3 | ecosystem: Host-associated > Arthropoda: Insects > Digestive system > Gut ... | reverse complement strand
CAGGCTTTCTTCTTGCCGGGCGTCAAGGCGAAGGCGAACGTATGGTTCTTGGTTCAGTTCATCAGGAGGAGGCGTCGTGGTCGTCACGATGTACTGGAAGGATGGTTCGGCTCCGGGAAATACTGTTTCCAGATGGGCCGCAAGATCAAAGAGCCGGTAATACAGAGCGTCTTCCATGTCAGCTTCGCGCGGGCTGTCGTGGAGAAAAAGGCCGGGTAAGTATCCAAGGCCAGTGATGTAGGAGAGCAAGCAGGCGAAATCGAAACCCAATACTTTCGCGGATGTTGATAGAGCCTGCCCGCTGGCCGCGACAGAACCATTGGGTTGGGGAATAATGCCGCGCGCCTCCAAAATGACTTCGCCGCCGACATCAGGGGCAATGAGCGTTTTAAGCACATGGTCGTAATGGCGAGATAGTTGAGCATGTTTTGCCTCCAGCCGTGCGCGTGCGGCCTGCTGTTTCTCGTTGGACTTTTCAATATCCCCTTCCAACAAATCCAGACTTGCTTGTGTCTTCGCCAACAACGCCAACTTTTTTCCGTACTGCTCGGCCCGTTTTTCGACCTCCTGCCAATAGCCGATTCTCTGACCAATTCCGACAACGGCCTCCATGTGCCGCTTGAGGGCGTTCTGATAAGCCTTCTGGGCCTTATCTCGTTCGCCACTTTTCGTACCTATATCTTTCCCAATCTGAGAAAGTTGTTCTTCAAGCGATGCGAGATGCTGACGGCTGTCGATGATACGCTGGCACTGCTCCGGGTCCTTCTCGCCAGGTTTGCACTGACTCGCTGGAGAACCTGGACACCCTTTGGCCTTTGCATCCGCTTCCGTCTGATAAAGTCTACACCAACGATTTCCGACTACTCCAAAATTGTCATAAAAAGCCTCAGAGTCAGCTTCCTCCAATTGCATCAACATTGTCTGCGCGGTGTCACGTAGACCTTCCGTCACGGTCTTCTGTTGTTCAAGTTGAGCTACCGTCGCCACAAGTTCCATACGCCGACTATCAGCCTGTTCAACGGTCTTGTCTTCGTTGCATTCTTTCAGGAGACGCTGTAACTGGGTTGACTTTGCTTTTGCTAAATCATCGGCTGTGGAACCGAATAATGCGCCGGCTCGAATATCGTCATCGATCTCAAGAACACCTCGAAGGTATTCAACCTCAGTGTCAAGGACCGTTCCTTGTCTTGCAATTTCCTTGGTAATCTTCTTTTTGTTCACCAGCAGCTTTTGATGTTCGACTTGTAACTGTTTTTCTTCATCGTCGAGCAGGTCCATTGCCATGCGCATCACCAAACTCGCATCTTCGATCTGGAGCTGCGCATTTCGAGACTCGCTGTCTGGATCGCGCCAGATACTTTGGTGACGAAAACGGCAGTCTTGGTCGCGAGAAAGCCACGCCAGCAGATCGAGCCAGTTTGCCTGTCGGTCGGCATGTGGCAGAGAAACACCGCCAAAGGGGGCAGCTACTACCCGCTCCAACACGTCGAGGAAGTCTGGAAATTTCACCGCTCTATCCGGCCCGGCCAAGAGTTGCTCGAAGTCGTTACCTTCCAACGCCCATGATGAAGGCTTAGCCATATCAAGGCCAATTGGTCGAGCAATCACCCACGGCCGTCCGGAAATATGTACCTCGGCCAGCACATGGGCACGCTCCATGGCGGCAGTAATAGCACGGCGAACGGGCTTGGTGCTGAACGTCTGTTCCCCCAAGCAGTAGCGGATAAGCCGAATCAAGAGCGTCTTGCCGACGCTGTGACCGACAACACCACGATCTTGAGGGTTGGCACGAGCGGTACAGACAATGTTCAGGCCACGACGGAACTCAATGTCACGCATGATCGTCGCGTCAGCCGAGATGTCTTCGACCAGGCGAAGTCGCCGAATCCAGACGGCAGGCTCCATTCGCCCTTCGGCAGGCTTGATCTCATACGGATTGTCATTCCACCAATGCGTATTCGCCATCAAACACCTCCGCATATTCCGCCGCAGTGCGGCTTTCACCGAATTTTCGAACAGCTTGGATCGCTTCCTCTGCCCTCGTCACATCTGCTGTTGGGGCGTTGGCCATTGACGGGAACTGGCCGCCGCCAGATACCATCATCCGCCCGTTACGAATCTGAATGTCAATTACACCATGTGCCTTCAGGTTTGACAAGACCACGTCCATGCCCTCCAGGAACTGCCTTTTACTGCCAGCCGTCGCGGACTTTGGAGGGCGAATTCCGCTCAAAACCTTTTGGCGGCTCGAATCGTTGAGCATAAACACCAAGGCCGCCTCCCAAGCCTCTCGAAGAACGGGCTGATCCCATGTGTGCAGCAGCAGGCACAAATAAAAGATGGCCTGACCACGCTTCACATCTTTTGGTGAAACCACCGGCACGATGATTTGACGCATGAGCGAGCTGATGTATGTCTCAGGATCATCGGCTTGGAAGAGAATGCCCAACGCTTCGATTTCTAGTTTTGACATCAAATTGTCGCCGCCTTTCGACCATCCGAGGCTCATGAAAGGCGTGTTTGATAGAATGAACGCATGCAGATTCAGGCCCGCGCCTTGCCCGTCAATGATCTGTTGCAGGTGGGGAATGTCGCGTGTGGCAAACTGAATCTTCGGATCGGCAGGGTCGAAATACACCAAGCCCTTTGGATCGACGAAGGCCAGGTGTTGACGCTGGTCGTCCTGCACCCACAGCAGGAAGTCGGGAAAGAAGTTGGCGGCTTGGAAAAATCCAAGCCCTGTCACAGCCTGATTGCGAAGTAGATATACTTCCTGCCCACCGCTGGCGCGGCACCATGCGGCCAAATCTTCCACAAATTTCGCTTCGTGCTGATCCAATGGAACCGGGCTGATTTTGATCTGTATATTCTTCGCGGCATATAGAAGCGGTTGATATAAATGCCCGGCAAACGGAACCGTACGCCACTGTCTTCCCCAATGGCTCCATTCCGCCAGAGGATTGGCTTCCAGGGCCGACTTGAGATTGGAAACAAATTGGGCGATTTCTGCGATTTCCTCCGCCGACTTCACCAAATTCGTGGTTTCGATGGTATAGTCCTGCCCATCCAGATTATCGGTATCGACGTCGGCAATTTCGATGTACGATGCTTCCCATCGGCTACGCACGAATCGGTGAAATCGCTCAGCGTAGGCATTGAGTAGTTGCTGCGCCATGCGTTGCCATTGAATACGATTTTCATGGCGGTCGGTCCGCATGTCGTCGTCCGTCGCCGACAGTTCGTACCACTTGTCATCAGATCGGAGCAATCTGTCAATGGTATGCCAATTCGCATGCAGCCGATCCAACCCGCGGGTCGCTTTGAACGTTTCCAGCTCAAAGAGCAAATCATCAATGTCCAGCATCGCGATGTGGAACGATGTGAATTGCTGTGACGGAGCATCAATGGTTTCGCCGATGGCGGCGGTGATCTGTTTGTTCGCGCCGACGATACCCGCAATGCGCGGTAGCCAGTTCAATCGCGTGGGGTGGCTGCGCAACCATGCGTCCTCGGGGGCGGTAGGGTGAGGTGGGCGAAGACAAATCAGCGGCCCCAGACGGCGAAAGGCATGCCCGCGTTCGACCTTCTCTCCTTCGATCTCCTCCTTCAACTGTAGTGTCTTTAGTTTCCGTGGCGGTAAGTTTTTCACCACCGGAAGGTCCCAAATCTCCCGGTCCACCGCCTCGGGCACCTCGCTGAAAATCCAGTCGCGGAAGGTATTCATGTAACTGGCTTTCACACCGAACACCTGTAGCGTTTCCACCTGTCGAAGATTCCGGGGCGGCGTGGGTTTTTGCGCCAACACCGACGAACGGCGCAGGCTCATTCGGTATCCACGCAACCGCACGCCGCGGCCGAAAAGCTGGATAATCTGCGTCCCCTCGCTCTTCCCCATCCGCATCAAACCAATGGACGAAACACGCCAGGAGTTCCATCCCTCCGTAAACTTGCGTGACCCCACGAGCAGATTGATGGCGCTGTCACTCCGGCCAATCCCGCGAAACAGGGATTCCCGGTTCAAATCATCCTCCAATCGTATAACTCCATGATCATCGCAAGCCTCAGCCACGGCCTGTGGATCACCGACGTTGACCACACCGAACGCTTCGCTCTCGCCCACCTTCACCGCCAATTCGCCGACCGCCCCTTTGAGCAATTGCACCGCCAATTGGCCGCCTCCGGGAGCATGAAACACGTCCTCCAGAATGCCCGCGTGCAGGATTCTCGCCAACACGGCCTTGTCACCCGGTTTGTCGATGTGCGGCAGGCGATTGGCGAGCAGATCACGCCCCATGTGGTCTTCGAACCCTTCCTCAAGCAGGCTTCGGATTAACTCCACAGACGCCGTCGGATTGGCCAAGAATTCCTTGAAAAACAGCAACACATCCACCACGTCCGAAATTGACGTCCGGTCGTCGTTATTCTTTTCGGCCTTGCCCACCACGGTGTGTCCCACAAACACCCACAACGGTTTATCGATCAGGAATGGCTTGATTGCCTCACCGCCATCCTTCCAAACGCGAATCTGCTGGTAAAACAGCAGTAACGCCGCCGTCAGGTAGCGTTTTTGCTTGTCGTCGTCCTCCAGATTCAAAATGGTGAAGTCCTTGCCATAGCCGTCACGGTAAAAACTTCGGTACGCATAATCAAACAAGACGCTTCGCGCGTAGCGATCACGCATCCCATCATCATTCCCGATGGCCTCTTTGAATGTCGCCGAGTACTCCATGCAGAACCCGCCCTTGGCGAGTTGGTCGCGGCGGGCCATCCATTTGCCTTCTTCACCCTGCCCTGCGCCGCGGTGCCCTTCGTCCACCAGCACCAGATTGCACCCCTCGAACGCCTCCGTCGCCACGGTCGTCTTGCCGTGATCCTCCTGGAACTTGTGAATCGAAAGAATCTTGATCGCATCCCGATTCGCTCCGGCAAACAACCCGCCGATGCCTTGTTCGCCCACCATCACCGCCTCGAAACCAGACTGCCTGAACTCCTCCTCGTGCTGCCTGCTCAGGCCGTCGTTGGGCGTCACCAGGATAATTTGGTCAAGTCGCGGCCAGGTGCCCACGCTCTCGGCCTGTTTGTGGTAATGTCGAAACTGCCGAACATTCACATGCATCAACAGCGTTTTTCCGCTGCCCGTAGCGCACCAGAAGGCCAGGCGGGCCAACTGTTCCCGGGCATCAACATCAAGCGGGAATGTCGACACATGGTCCACGTCGCGGGTATTTTTATCGTTATTGTGCTGTTCGATCCGCTCATTGATCTCCTCACGAAGCCGCTCGGGATTCTCAAAATAACGATCCAGAAACAACTCCGTCAGCAGCAGCGCCAGGTACTGGTGATATTTCCAGTCGATCTTCGCTTGGCCGTGACGTATCCGGCCGGTGTTGATCGCCTGCGTGTGCGACAGAATGTTCTGCTCATAACTGGCCAAACAATCTTTGGAAATCGCATCCGCCTCCGACGGCAGCGCGTTGGCGATGACTTCGTAAAATCGGTGATTGCCCGTCCGCTCGTCGACCCCCTCACGGCTGTCTGGGGAAATCTGAAAGCGACGGCGGAAATCATCCAAATCCCGGACCGCCAGCTTCGACAGCGCCCACTGGAACAACACCGTCTGACGGTGGAAGTCTGGCCTTTCCTTTCGCCCGCCCGCACGGCTGGCGCGAGAGGCGTCCGATGCGGAGGTGCCGCGTTTAGCCATGCTGCACCCCGTTTGTTTCCGCGAACATCCGGTCCTTGAAAGTCTGCTCGATTGGCCAGACCGTGCGAATTTCCGTCGTCGGCTGCGGCAGCGTGACCGGGCCGTTGATGTAGATCAGATGGTAATCCCGGTGCTCGCTGCGTTGGCGCGTGTCTTCGCGGTGCCGATCCATCCAGGCGTCGAGCACAGCCGCATCCTGTTCGGCGTCGCCACTGAGTTTCCGCCACACCACCAGCACCCGCGTACCGTCCAACAGTTCCCCCTCCACACGCTGGAAGACGAACGGCCCGTCCTTGTCCCGCCGCAGCCGACCAGAAATTTTCAGCCGCCCGAGATTGTCGGCATGTTTGGCCCGCCCGAAATCAGCCGTGTAACGCTCAATTGGCCCGTAGGCCTTCACCTTCAGCCCGAGCAGATAATTGAACGTCTCCAGCAGGTCCACCCGGTGCGGCCGAATTTCCGCCTCCCCGGCAGGCTGGGCATTGATGAAATATCCCCACGGATCGCGAAACGCCTCCAAATCGAGCAAACACGGCCCCAACTCCAGGTCCAACGAATACATGAGCAACGCATTCCGCGTGGCCGAATCGGTATCGGCAAGCAAATCTCCCGTCGGCGCGGGCAAATTGTTCAGGGCGTCTTCATAGCTCTCCAGGGCAAAGTACTTCACCAACGCGCTGGTCCCCTGACCATGAACCTGCGCCCTGCCGTCCTTCCATTCCGGCGAATAAAGTACCTTGGTGATTCGGGGTTTGAGGACGGTGTGGAAGTGGGCACCCATTTCGACGAGGATAAACTTGCGATTACCAACGTCTTCGCGATTAAGGTTGATGATGGCGTGAGCCGTGGTACCCGATCCACCGAAGTAATCCAGTGCCATTCCATCTTGCTCGGCCTTCATGTTCGCGACCCTCAGGCACTCGGCCACGGCATGAACCGACTTAGGAAATGAAAACCGATGTGTTTCCCCAAATAATTCCGTCAAGAGGTTCGTGCCATATTCCGCAGCAGAGTATTCTGATTTGTCCCACCATGTCTTCGGTAGAATTCCCTGATTGTTCAGACGCCACTTTCGATAAATCGCTGTTTTTCCTTGTGAGTCTTTTCGCACGCGCAAATGTGCAATATTATCCCTGGCAGTGTCGACGGTGAAGTCCCAGATTCGCTCTCTGCCTTTTTCATCAATTGGTAGAAGGATATCTTCTCCGGATTCCGCAGGGGTCAGAATTTTGTACTGCCGCATGGAGTTATCCCACGCCATCTGGGGAATTCGGATCGTCCCGCCGCTAACGTAGATTGGGTAGAACTGACGGGGACGCGTGGTTCTGTAAGTGTTCAGGCCGCCGTGCTTGCGAAAATTCGTCCACTCAAACGACCCGATCTCGTCCCGTTCTTTATATCGAGCAATCTGGGCTTCATTGTGCTCCAAACGACCAACCCGCGACTGTCCCGTTCGTCCGAGAAATATCGCGTATTCATGGCAGATCGAAAAGCCTACGGTGCCAGTTCGACCAGCAGGATTATTCTTAATGGGAACCTGCCCGAGCAAATCGTACATCGGCAATATGTCATCCAGGAGTAGACGAAGACGGTGGACTTCGACGTCGTCAATGGTGACACAAAGGATGCCGGACTCGTTCATGAGCACGTTTGACGCCGCAACCCTGTCCTCAATCAAAGCAAGCCACGACGAGTCACGAAAACCATTTTTGTATACGATTGGCCCAGCATCTGTGTTGTAGGGTGGATCAATGTAGGTGCATTCGATTTGCCCTTTAAACGCGTGTTGCAGCATTGTCAGGGCTTGAAAATTTTCTCCATTCACTAAGAATCCCGTCGTAGCGTCATCCAGCGATGGAGTTCCCACAAGCGGCGTATCGTCAGAGAGCAACTCTGTGCGGAATTCGTTGTTGAACAACCGCGTATCCACCACCAATTTGTTGTTGGCGTCGAGGTATTCCCTCGTGCCCCATTCTGGGCTAATGAGGAGTGTCGGGGTGTCAGCGGCGGGTTTGAAACCGAGGGTTTCCCATTCGGTCCATTGTTTGGGGTTGGCGGCCACGATGTCGCGCAGGTTGGCGGGGATGCGGTCGATTGTCACCAGCCAGTTGGTTTCCAGCACCAGTTTCTTCTTCAGCCACATTTTCTTTTGAAAATTCTCAATGGCGGCCAGGAAGTCGATCACCGGCGTTGCGACGGCGCGGATCGCCTTGATTTTTCCCTGCACTCTGGCCAAATGGTCGCCGGACAACGCCTCCAGATCGTCCAGACGCACGACCTCGTTCTTGATGTAAAAATCCAACTCGCGTTTCAGAAAACCGCCCAGGTCCTTGTGGATGAAGTAGTCGAAGGTGTTGCGGGCGGTAAAGTAGTCCAGATGTTTGCCCAGCAGCGTCCGTCCGGGTTTGCCCTCGGTAGCTACTTTTTGTGTAACCAGTGCCTGCCACGATTTCGGCATGACGGCCAGTGCCCGCAGTTCGGCGTCGGCGCAGAACTGTTCACGTTCATCACCCTTGGTTCTCGCGCTGGGTTTGTCATAATTACCGCCAAAGATTCGCGTGGCCTCCGCGACGGACTGCCTCTCCGCCTCCGTGGGCAGGCGAAACTGGAACCGCAACACCAGTTCGCCATCTTCCACTTCGACGGACTTCTCGGTGTCGAGAATGTAGCGGCGTTTGGCGTCCTCGGGTTCTTTGTTGTTGTTGGTTTCCTGCGTGGCTTCGACCAGCTTGAAGCGGACGGACTTATCGCCGGCCTTGAAACGGTAATCCTTGTGCCACTCACCGCTCTTGATGTAGTACTGGTCCTTGTTGGCCCAGTGGAGCGTCACTTCCTCCCCGTTGTACGGAATGGCATACACGTCGCCCTTATAGCGGCGTTTGGAGATGAAGTCCCCTTCGTCGTAGTAGCGGGAGAAGAATGCCAAAAGGTGATTGTAAATATCGGCTTCCAGGTCGGCCGCCCAGGCCCCTCCGGCGGCGGCGAGTTTGGCTTTGAGTTCCTTCACTTTCGGCAACGTGTCGGGATCGGCCCCCAGCAACCGCGCCTGCTGAATGGCCTGATCCAGTTCCGCCTGCACCTGTTCGGCCGCGACGGCTCCGTGCCCGATCAGAATGTCGCGCACCACGCCCTTCAGTTGGCTGTCCAAAAACTCGGTGACTTCCTTGTTCTTGGCCGCCATGATTCGGTAGATGCCGAAGTTCAGGTCGCTCTTATCCAACTCAAACAGCTCGCGGAGCTTGGTTTTGAGAGCGTCAAATTTGCTTTCAGTAATCCTGACATTCATCCGCGTTGTCTCCTCAAACCGCCTCAAAACGAAGCACAAACAGCGTCTGCCTTTCGTGCCGTTGCTGGCAGCGAGCCTGGAGCTGGCGAAGCAGGTCATGCCGTTCCTGTTCCACCGTCTCCTCGACATCATCAATATGTCGCCGTGCACGGCGACGTTGCTCTTCCAGGTGATGGATTTTCTCCATCGTTTCCTGCTGCGCCTGGACCGTCTCCGCCAGGTCAGCCTGTCGCCGGGCCGCCCGCAGTTCGCGTCGCAGCACGTCCAGTTCCTGCTCAGCGGCGGTAATCTTGTCGTCCGCCCACTGGTCGATCTGCCGGCGAACCTGCCGAAGCCGGGCATTACCCGCCTCGCTGGCACGCGTCAGCGTGGCCTGCGACAGCCGATCGGCATCTTCTGTCAAGCGGCTGGCGACCGGCTCGGACGCGGCACAGGGGCCGAGGCTTTGTCCGGCCATGTCCAATAGCCGCTGCATTTGTTCCTGATCCAGATTCTGGCCGGAATCCATGACACCGGTGAGTAGCAAAAATTCTTCCCGGCTGTCGCTGTCGAGCGTGAGTTTGTCCAGCCGCAACCAGCCCGCCTGCCCGATCAGCGGCCCAAGCATGCTGATCTTACGAGGATGACGTGAAATATTAAAGCGAACAGTTTCCATCGTGAGCGGCTGCGCCTTCGCTTTTTCCAACAACCATTGCCCCAGCGGACTGGAAAGCCGCAATAGGTGCGCTTCGGTGGCGGCATAATCTGCCTCGTCGCGGGCGGCGGAAATTAACCGATACCGCCCGGCGGGCACCTGCGGCGTGGGCGGCTGCGACAATTCGACAGACAGGTTCTGATCGTCAAACTGTGCCGCGCCGTCCAGACCCCAGCGAACGAGTTTCCAGAACCGTTCGCCAACCCGGTCCAGGACAAGCTGCGCATCCTGACCTCGTAATCGTAGTCGCTCATGCACTTCCGCATCGAAATGCTCGAAAAGTTGTCGGTGGGCCTGTGTCATTTTTTGTGAGATGGTGCTTTCCAGTTCACGCTGGAGGGCGTCAAACGCAGCCTCAATTTCGTGATCCGTGCGACAGGTCTTAAGGATGGCCAGTACGCGTTTCTCGAAATCCACGCCGTCCTCAATGGCGCCGAGCACCTCATCGCTGGCCCCGAACAACCCGTCAAACAGGCGAAATTTCTGCTGAAGCAAATCCTGCACACGGCGATCAGCCACGTTGTCCCGTGACAGGAAATTCACGACGACCACATCGTGCAGTTGCCCATAGCGATGACAGCGCCCGATACGCTGTTCGATACGCTGGGGGTTCCACGGCAGATCGTAGTTGATCACCAGCGAACAAAACTGAAGGTTTACGCCTTCGGCGGCGGCTTCGGTCGCCAAAAGAATTTCGGCACAGTCGCGAAACTCTTCGATCAGGGCCGAGCGGATGTCCACGGATTTGGAACCGGTAACCTTATCCGTCCCCGCGTGGTGACGCATGAAACGGTCATACGCCTGTTGGGCGCTGGGATGGGCATTGGAACCATTGAAGGTCACGACCTTTCCGGCATAGCCGTTGGCTTCCAGATAGCTGGCCAAAAATGCCTGCGTTTTACGGCTTTCCGTAAAAATTAACGCTTTGCGGGCCGCGCCAAGGGCGGCCATTCGTTCGAACCCCGCTTCCAACGCCAGAAGCAACGCCCGCGATTTGCTGTCGCCGTCCATCTTTTCCGCACGGGCGATGAGTGAGTCGATCTCGTCCAGTTCCATTGCCAGTAATCGCCCCTGGGGAGGAGGCGACGGAACAGGATCATCATGTTCCGCTTCGATCTGCTCCATCAGATCGTCGATATTCAGATCATCATCCGCGCCAAGTTTGTCCAGGAAGACGTCATCATCGTCAGCCGGCAACCCGTCGCGTAAGGTAATCAAACGCTGGCGTATGGTGCGAAGTGTACTGGCCAACGCTTGCGGAGAGGACGCCAAGGTCTTGAAGAGGATCATCTCAATAAGTTGTCGCTGCTGCTGGGGAAACGCGAAACTGATCTCGCGCGTCATGAAATTCATGACGTCCTGGTGTAGCGATTTTTCCTCATCTGTCTGCGAAAAATGATGCGTCATCGCGTGACGCTCTCGATAGTTCACATAAGGGCAGTCTTTCCGCAACGTACGTTTGCAGAAATCCGCCAGACGGGCACGTAGGCCAATCATGTCCCCGCCAGCATTACCGTAACGGTTTTGGAACGCGCTCTTGTCGCCAAACAGGTGATCGTCGATCAACCATCCCAGCCCGTAAAGTTCCAACAGACTGTTGTGTAACGGCGTGGCGGTCAACAGCAACTTGGGACGCGGTTCAAACGCCCATCGTACCGCCTGACCTCCCTTACGGCTGGGCTGATAGGCATTGCGCAACTTGTGGGCTTCGTCCAGCACCACCAGATCGAACGGGATGGCGCGCAGATCGTCTTTCATACGAGCGGCAAAATTGTAGGAAATAATGACGATCTTACCGCAATCAAGGGGATTCGGGTGTCCCTCGCGTTGCATGACGCGCCAGACTCTGCGGTCGATGACGATGGACGGAAGGTTGAATTTCTCCGAAAGCTCCGCCTGCCACTGTTTACGAATGTGCGCCGGAGCAACGACGATCAATTTACGTCGCCGTTCGGCCCATTTCTGGCAAAGCACCAGGCCTGCCTCTATGGTCTTTCCCAGACCGACTTCGTCAGCCAGGAGGATGCCTTTCTGTAAAGGGTTGGAAATGGCGAAAAGGGCCGCCTCAATCTGGTGCGGGTTGAGGTCCACCTTGGAATCGAACAACGTTGTGCTGAGGCGGTCGAATTCGCCCACCGTCCCCAGGCGCGTAAGCTCATGGGCGTAGTAACAGGCTTGGAAAGAGGACAATCCCATTAGTGGACCTCCATCTTCATATTGTGCCACCATTAGCTAATCACACCAGAACGGCGACACCGCCACAAGCGGCTCGCGGACCACGTATCGTTATTTCACTGTTACTTACCGCTGGTGTCAATGCTGGATAACGCAGGGGATGGGCAGATAGGCACATGTTATGGTATCATGTCGCATGTTCACCGTGATTTTGCGGCGGGCATTTGGGCATTGCGTTCGGGAGAGACGATGTGTCATGGATGAGAGCGAGATTGACAATCTGTTGCCGGATGAGGACCTTTGGTTGCTGTTGAGGTGGCAACCGCCTTGCGAATATCAGAATCCACCGCCGTATACCGAGTGGGCGTGTCCGACGATGGCGTGGGTTTCTTGGGCGAAGCGGGTTGTGTTGGGCAGGTCAGTTTTTGACAACGTACGGCTGAATGATTACTACGCGCGGCGGCAGGCGCTAGCGGTGTATATTTGTTGCTTGGTGAGGGTGCACGAGTTCGTTTCCGTCGAGCGGAACGGGCTTCAGGCCGACGATTTGACGAATATGGCACTCAGTGGGGTGGCTGTCGCGGGTGTGGATGAGGCGGCACAAATGCATGTTGTGCTGGATGCGTTCGAGATGGCGAAGGCGGATGGGTTTCTGTCGGGACAGGAAATTGATACCTGGCATCGGGGCATGCGTAGCGGGACGGGGATGCGGACGTTTTACAAGCTCACGCTGCTGGGCAAGCGAAAAGCTGACGCCTTGGGTGCACCGCCGGCTTTCGATTGGAGTCCGCGTAAGGTGTACGAGGAGACGCACCCGCCACAGAAGAACGCTGTGCCCCCTTGGCGTGCCGTGGCCACCGAGCGTCGCGAGACGACGCCCCAGCCACCACAGAGCGCGACGGTGCCAACGCCTGTTGAGCCTGCGCCTGCGGCGACGGTGCCGCCCGCTCCGGAGCCGGTCATTCCCCCGTGGCGTCGAGGGGTGGTTTCGCAGCCAGCACAGAGTGTGGTGGTGTCGACGCCATCAGAGCCCACGCCCGTTTCGGTCGCCAACGCTCCACAATTGGCCCAACCTTCGCCCGCTCAGGTTGCTCCAGCACCACCATTGGTTGGGTCTGCGTCTGTCCCGGTCGTTTTTGGAATGCAGCCAGCGGTAACGGTCGTCTCGAAAGATGGGCATGGCAACGTGAACGTGAACATACACCTGCCAGCAGTTTCACCGACGGTCGTACTGGCTGGCACGGAAAAGGCTGTCGGCGACGCCGGGTTATCGCGGGAAAATATGGCGGCTACGACAGGAGTACCCGCTGACGCGGGCAGAGGTTCCAGCGATGACAAGGATTCCGGTGACGAGAAGGAGGCGGGCGGGGCGGATTCTGGTGGGTGGACGGCGGCGAGGGTGGATGTGAAGATTGGGGAATACATCAAGAATCGCACACCGTTATACAAGGAATTATGGCCTCGATGTGTTGCGGGGGAGAAGGAGGCTTTGATTCAGTTTCGGGCGGTGTTTGGGCCTTCCGCTATTGCGGCAAAACTCGGGGGTGGGTTGCGGAAGGGCACGGTCGGGAAAGCGCCAACGTACATCAGATTGATTAAGCCGGTCCTCAACGGCAAGCAGCCGGTGGGGGTTGAGTTGCCGGATGATGACGACGGCACATGTAATGACATTATCGCCAATATGCGAAGGCAGGCTGGCGGTGAGTGATGGCATTGTCGGCCGACAAATCGTTGCCACCAGCAGATGTGTCGTCGTTGGTAGATTTGTCGCCGCCTGTACAATCCTCGTCGTTGCCGGCCATACAATCTTCGCCCTTATCTCCCGTGCGGGTGAATATCCTGACGGCCGCGAAGGCGCGGTGGCGGTTGTTGCGGGAGGTCGTCTGTTCTGAGTATTGGATGAGCCAGATTGTCGTCCCCGCGGGCGATCCTGCCGGTGCCACTGCCGACGTGCCTGCTGGTGTCCCCATCGACATCCCCGCCGACGGGCGAAATGGACGAGGTGACGTTTGGCTGATTCGGCAGGACGTGTATCCGCCGGCTGGGGACAACGTTCGGATGCGGGTGTGTCCTGTTTGTGATCGCATTTGTCCGCCCGGTGAGGTTGTCGGGGGGCCTTGTTGCGATTGTCGGGCTGAGCATGACGCCGGCAAGGTGTTGAGACTGGTCGCCGAACCGGACAACTGCGGCTTGGAGGATGACCTGATGAAACTCAGCCGGATGGCAACGGTTTCCTACACCCGGTTCAAGCGAACCAACAATCTGGGCACCCTTGGCATGTCCGTCGAGGAGGACCTGGGCGAGGGCTCCCAGCGGGAGGTCCCGGACGAAGGGACGGGCTCGGACAATGTGACCCCGCTGGGCAACCGACGGCCTCGCCGCCGACTCGCCTGTGAGTACGAATTGTTCAGCATCGTCCAAAAATTCTTGAGCAAACGTGCCGGCTGCTCCGCATCCCTGTTGCCCGAGGCGGAAAGCGACCTCCTGGAGGAGATCGCCTACTTCGCGGAAAACGGCACCATCATGCCCCGCGCCAGCAAGGCATTCTTCCGCATTTCGAGACGTAAATAGCCACCCAACCGCTGGCGTTCAACCTGCCTGCCCGCCTCCTCGTCTGCTGACCTTCACCCCCGGCCGTCTTGCCTGTCCAATTGCCTTCATCTCTCCCGCCGTTTTATCATCATTTTGACCGCCGTTCTGCCCCTGTTTTCCACCTCATTTCATCGCCGTTTCTACGTCCGTTTCTGCGGCCGTTGCGAAACCGTTTTTATACAGAAACGCCAACAAAATAGGCGTTTCTTGCGGTTTCTGGGCAACCGCTCCGACACCGACGCCTCCGCCGGGGCCGGAATTGCCGAGGTTGTTTCGGTGGTGCTGGCGTAGGTTGTGGAAACGTACTCGCCCACCATCGTGTACACCCGGAACGTATAGACCGTCTCCGGCTGTAACCCGGTGATTTCTGTCGAGAGCACACTGCCGCCCGACACGATCTGGCTGTCAACGCGCGTGCCGCCGATCCACCATTCCACCTTGTACCCGGTCGCCTCCGCCACAGCCGCCCACGACAGCGCGACACCCTGCCACCCGATCGTCGGCACCGATGCCGATTCCGGTGCCGGAATCGCCGGGGTCGTCACAGGAGCCTCGGCGGGCGGGGAAGCCTTGTCGCCGTATGTCGCATACACCCGGACTGTGTAGTCCGCCCCAGGCTGAAGGCCGCTGAACGTTGCCGATGTTTCGCTACTCGTCGGCGTCTTGCTGTCAACAAGCGTGCTGCCGATGTACAACTCCACCCGGTATCCACTCACTCCCGACACCGGCGTCCACGTCGCCGTAACGCTCTGCAAGCCGTCGGGCACCGCCGTCACCGGGGCCGGGGCGGGAATCGCCGCCGTCGTCGCGGACGTTTCAACATACCCCGCAGACGTCTTCCCGCCCGCCACCGTGTACACGCGGAACATATACGCAGTTTCAGGCTGCAAACCATCAATTACTGCTGAAGTTACACTGCCACCATCCACCGGATTACTACCGATCCGTGTGCTGCCGACATACCACGCAATCTCATATCCACTCGCCCCAGCCGCCGCCGTCCACAACACCGTGACACCCCGCCAGCCAACATCCGACGCCGACATTGATACCGAAATCTCCGCCGTCGTCGCCGACGTACCAACGTAGCCAATGGATGTCTTCCCGCCCGTCACGGTGTACACATGGAACGTATACGCCGTCCCCGGCTCCAAGCCGGAAATTTCGGTCGAAGTCACACTGCCGCCCTCAATCGGCCTACTGCCCATTTGCGTTTCATCGACATACCACGCAACCTTATACCCGCTCGCGCCCGCCGCAACTGCCCATGTTTCGGCCGTAGTCGTCGCCGGCGTTGCTTACGCCGATGAGTTCGATTTTGCCCGTCAGCTTGCCGTTGGGGCCGCAGTTTAGGGTGTTTACGTTGCCGCCCATGCTGACGAATAACGGGGCGATGCCGAGCGCGTCGACGACAGCCGTGTCTCCGACGGCCCCGGCGTCGGCGTCTACGTCGAATGTCGGTTCATCGAGCGTCACGATGTCGTGGGCGTCGTCAGTGGCGTCGGGCGCGACGGGATATACGGTGGAGTGGTGGGCTGGTGGCGTGAAGATCGACAGCAAAACCGTGTCGGGCGGTGGGACGTTGACGACGGACATCGCCGGCCTGGTTGCGGAAACGGCCTACACGTTCCGCGTGTACGCGACGAACGCGGGCGGGTCGTCGTCGGGTTATGCCACGGCGTCGGCGACGACGTTGGCGGCGACGCCTGCCGTCCCGGCTGCGCCGGGGTCGGCGTCGGTGTCGAATGTGGCCGCGACGAGTGTTACGGTGTCGTGGGCGTCGTCGGCTTCGTCGGGCGCGACGGGTTACACGGTGGAGTGGTGGATTGGTGGCGTGAAGGTCAACAGCAAAACGGTGTCGGGCGGCGGGACGTTGACGACCGGCATCACGGGTTTGTCGGCGGAAACCGCCTACACGTTCCGCGTGTATGCGACGAACGCCGGCGGGTCGTCGGCTGGTTATGCCAGCGCGTCGGCGACGACGTTGGCGGAGGAGTCGGAGGAGCCCACGCCGTCGTCGTTGGCGCCGGTGCCGGGGTCGGTGAAGGCGGCGGCGGACGGGATCAGTGCGATTGTGATTTCGTGGGCGGCTCCGAAGGCCCCGGCGGGGATGACGATTGCCGGGTATGTGATTTACAATCAGGCGGGGGCGATGATCGGCATGGCGGGCGCGGGCGACACGTCGTACCGCGTGTCGGGGCTGTCGCCGGGCACGGCGTACACGTTCAGCGTGGCGACGGTGTATCTCAAGTCGGACAACACGAACGTCATCTCCGCCAAGCCGGCGGCGGCGAAGGCGACGACGGCGAAGTTCGTCGCGCCCAAGGCGGGCAAGGCGGTGGCCGGCGACATCGGCCTGACGACGGCGACGGTTCGGTGGCAGTCGATGGCCGATGCCGACGCGGGCTACGTGGTGACGTGGTTCGCGGCCACGGACAAAAAGATGACCACCCCGCTGGGCAGCACGGAAGTGGGCGGCGGCGAAACGTCGTACACGGTGACGGGCCTGTCGCCGGGCGTGAAGTATACGATTGTGGTTCAGGCGAAGAACACAGCCGTGTTCGCGGCGTCGGGCGCGATGTCGGCGGCGTTGACGGTGTCGGTGACGACGGCGAAGTTCGTCGCGCCCAAGGCGGGCAAGGCGGTCGCAGGCGATGTCGGGCTGACGACGGCGGTGGTTCGGTGGCAGTCGATGGCCGATGCCGATGCGGGCTACGTGGTGACGTGGTTCGCGGCGACGGACAAGAAGCTGACGGCCCCGCTGGGCAGCACGGAAGTGGGCGGCGGCGAAACGTCGTACACGGTGATGGGCCTGTCGCCGGGCGTGAAATATACGATTGTCGTCCAGGCCAAGAACACAGCGGTGTTCACGGCCTCGGGCGCGATGTCGGCGGCGTTGACGGTGTCGGTGACGACGCAGAAGTTCGTCGCGCCCAAGGCGGCTGCGGCGGTCAAGGGCGACGTTGGCTTGACGACCGTGACGGTTCGGTGGCAGGCCCAGCCGTTCGCCGACGCGGGGTACGTGATTACGTGGTTCGACGCCAAGGACAAGAAGCAGACGACCCCGCTGGGCACGCATACGGCGGCGGCAGGCGAGACGTCGTACACGATCACGGGCCTGTCGCCGGGCACGGCATACACGTACACGATCACGGCCAAGAACACGGCGGTGTTCGCGGCGTCGGGTGCGCTGTCGGCGGCGTTGTCGAAGGCCGTGACGACGGCGAAGTTTGTCGCGCCCAAGGCGGCTGCGGCGGTGGCGGGCGATGTCGGGCTGACGACGGCGGTGGTTCGGTGGCAGTCGATGGCCGATGCCGACGCGGGATACGTGGTGACGTGGTTCGCGGCGACGGACAAGAAGCTGACGGCCCCACTGGGCAGCACGGAAGTGGGCGGCGGCGAAACGTCATACACGGTGATGGGCCTGTCGCCGGGCGTGAAATATACGATTGTGGTTCAGGCCAAGAACGACGCGGTGTATGAGGCCTCGGGCGCGTTGTCGGCAGCGTTGACGAAGGCCGTGACGATGCAGAAGTTCGTCGCGCCCAAGGCGGGCAAGGCCGTCGCGGGCGATGTCACTCTGACGACGGCGACGGTTCGTTGGCAGACCCAGCCGTTCGCCGACGCGGGGTACGTGGTGACGTGGTACAACGCCTCGGACACGAAATTGACCAATCCGATTGACAGCCAAGCCGTGCCGGCGGGCGTGACGTCGTATAAGATCGAAGGCCTGCTGCCGGGTGTGAAGTACACGTACACGGTGTCGGCGGTGAACATCGCGGTCGGGGCGGCCTCGCCGTCGGCTCCGTTGAAACTGTCGTTGACGACGGTGAAATTCACCGCCACCGCCACGCCGGCGGTGAAGAAGGGCACGCTCACGGCGGCAGGCACGCCCACGCTGACGTGGAAACCGACGGCGTTGCCGAAAGTGGGCGGCACGATGGTGGCCGGCTCGGTGAGTTACGAGGTGTATTACTGCACGGGCCCGACGAAGGCCCCGAAACCCGACGCCGCCGGCTGGTCGCAACTGACCGAGACCGCCAACGCCGACGGCGTGTCGGTGACGCTCACCCCGGTGGCGGACGCCAAGGGCAAAACGATGATGACCGCCACCCTCGACGGCCTGGAGCCGGGCACGACGTACTACGTGTTCATCCGCTCGATTTGGAGCGACGACGTGACGGCGTTCAGCAACGGCGGCGTGTTGACGATCAAGACACCTCGGTAACGAAAACCGAAGCCCGACAAACACGGCTGTGGCAGGACAAACGTATTCTCGTGGCGCGGCGCGAGCGTCCTCATGTCTCGCGGGAGTCTCGTCCGCACCACGAGAATGCGTTTGCCCTGGCGGCTGGCGGGCATGTAACGGTAACGTCCCACCCTATCAAAAAGCCCCTCGGAAATTTCGACGCGATGGTAAAGCAGCGGTGTCGCAGGACGACGCCGACAGCGGCATTTTTTTGTCGCGAATAGGCCGAAAATAGCCACATTTTGCAGGAATTTTCGAAAATTTCGGATGGCCAAGGGCGGGAGCGAACTATCAAAAAGTAAACGTTTTGATAGTCCAGCGATGCGGAAAACTTTACCGGCAAAAGCCATTTCACGTCAAGAAATTTTTCGGCAACTCGGAGAAATCGCCAAATTTTGCCCCTTTAACGCCCTCTCATGCCCCTGTTTCGTCCAGGAAGGGACTAATATCAAAACGTTTACCTTTTGATAGTTACAACATTTGTGCAATCTGATTGGCAGGTTAACAAGACCGCTGGTGGAATCCGGCTGTGTTGCCTGCGGGCAGGGGCTTGGGGTTCTGGCGCAATACCATGTGCCGGGCTCATGCGTGCCAAGCGACTTGCGAAACGGACTGCGAGGTGGCAAAAGCCCCAATAGGGATCATTACGCCGTGAACGCGGTTAGCAATGGCGATGAAAATAATATAACGTTGGCGGAGACGGTGATGACCGTACAATTGATGACATGGCATGGCCTCGACACAAACGCGACGGCAGAACCGGGACAGTGTGGAAGTGAGAGTGAATCGTGATAGGTCTTCCGAAAAATAGTGTGATATGGATCATCTCCGCAATTGCGTTCGGAACTGCGGGGGCCATTTTTACGTTTTGTGGCACAGATCCCCAGGGGGCCATACTCGCAAAATTATTGCTTTCGATTGCATACCTATGTGTATATGTGGCAGTCATCACGATAGTGATCCATAAAATTCTTCCTTGGCTAAAGGAAAATTATTTTTTACAGGAAAAACTCATTGATCCTCGCAAGGACAAGGACTATTCCAGTGTATTTAACGGCGCTCGCGAGGTTCGTGCGTACAACCCTCCGTTAAATCTGCTGACTAATCCGAGTAAAAAGAGTCACAGGGATGTTCTCAAAAAATTACTTTCTGGCGGCGTACCTTGGAAAGCTATTTGCCACAAAGACGCCACAGAATCGCATAAGGTGATTGTCGAACATCTTATTCGTGAAGGATTACCAGAGAGCAATGTCCGCAATCTGTTTTTTAGCTACTATGAAGAACCGCATCGACTGCATACAACTGTGGAGGATTTTCCCTGCAAGACAGGGCCTGATGTGCGTGGAACTTCATTTTTCTTAATTAGAAAAAAATGGGAAGATAACGTGCTGCTTTATCCCTATGGTTTGTTATCTGAAAATTTTCAGGCCCCAAAGCATGCGATATGGGTACGAGGACCGCGCGACCAGAATGATTTGTACAACGACTTAGACGACGTATTCACAAAAAGGTGGGACTCAGAGTGTCTCCAGAGAGACACATCAAGTCCGGAGCCTGTATCGGATCGGGGTATCCAGAAAATTTTAACTATAATCAATGAGAAATTTATTACAGAAAAGATTGGAAAGGCGTTCATCCTATCACTAGGAATCGCAGAATGGATACGTTACCTACTACGTTCTTTCTCGCCAGAATGGTATGAACAGTCTAGCTGGATACCTTCTTTTAGCAAGTACGGGATATCCGTACCACTCTTCGTACTCACGATAATGGTTCTTGTTGGCCCGTTCTTGAAAATAGCGATCTTTTTAACATCGTTGCTCCAAAGCGGGAGTGTTTCATCTCCCGTAACTTTGGTTCACATGAGTAAAGCGAGGAAATTCCAAGATATATGGAAAGATGTTGTGTTCGCATATGCTTATAACCCACCGTTAACGAGATTGTTAGACGACAAAAGATATCGGAACACAATTACCAAATTACTGCAGTCAGGAAATTTCCAATACCAGATCATTGTGGGAAAACGCTCATCAGAAAATCTCCAGAAATGTTATCATGATGGTTGGAAAGAAGACGGCGTGGATGATGGAACCCTTGGCAATATACGTGTGATGAAGCTGGCGCACGAGGAAGACCTGCACACATGCATCAATGATTGGAAACTTGATGGAGATGGCCTCCAGCAAAAAGACATCCGGGGCCTGTGTTTTTTTCTGCTGGAGAAAGAAACTGGAGACCATGAGGTGATTCTTTATCCACTTGGGGAACCTTTTACCCCAATTTTTGATGTCCCATTGTATGGAGTGCGTATAGTAATACCACAAACGCAAAGGGACAGCCTTTACGATAAACTTCGTTACCGTTTCCAGGTATTATGGACCAATCTGAGAGAGCAGACCGATCGACATGCAGGTGGCCTCCCACTTCCAGAGTTCATTCAAAACTATGACCAAGAGGCAGATCAAAAAAAAAACGGCCAGCCAACCGCTGGCAATACAAGGAGTTAAGGTATGAAGGTTTGGCAAATTGTGGTTGCGGTTGTTGTTGTCGGGGTGTTCGCGACCGTGGGGTTGTGGAATACCGGATGTGGGTCGAAGGCGGAGGCGGAGAAGGTTGTTGTTGGGTAT
>Ga0123353_10002940_pt1 | contig 21330 bp, 21 predicted proteins | sample TergutLab28metaG_3_FD_92763 | JGI IMG/M metagenome (GOLD analysis project Ga0123353, IMG submission 92763) | Labiotermes labralis P3 segment gut microbial communities from Petit-Saut dam, French Guiana - Lab288 P3 | ecosystem: Host-associated > Arthropoda: Insects > Digestive system > Gut ... | reverse complement strand
ATGCTAAAATTTGTCCCGATTTTACAGATACAGGATTGCCTGCAACCACGTTTGCTATGCAAAACAAGCATAGTAAAGTAACTAATAATAGTTTTTTCATAATAATTTGATTTTTAATTTGTTAATAAAATTTATGGGTTTAATAATGCTTCAATTTCTTCTTCAGACAATTTACGATAATCCGCTTGCAATGTGTCGTTAAATCTTACCTCAAAATACTGCTCATCGTAAAACGACAATACCGAATTAGTGTCAGGTGTACATTCTATATAAATAATTTCCGGCGAAAATAAATCTTTTTTCTCGCATATTTGTTGTTTTAAAGATTTTCCTGCGTATGTTACCGAGGTTCCGGGGTTTTCCTGATATAATTCCGTAACAATTACATAAATTTTACCGGTTTTGCGAATGATTTTCAATCCGCATTTCGATGGGATATCCCACTGTCCTTTGAAATCGAATATTTCATCGTAATATGTTTCTGATACTTTCATAAATAACTTCTTAACTCTTATTAGTTTCTCTAACAACCTCTCTCCCAAAAGTTTTATTCACTAATTCTCGTTTACGTGGGACAAATGTTCCGTCGTTCATTTCCCTCAATAATACTTTAGCAAACAGGTTGAACATTTTTTGCTCCTGAGACTCATCTTTATAGAAAGTGTCCCAAGCACATTGATACAATTCCTGTAATCTTTCCGGAGATAGATGTTTCGGTTGAATCACCACCTGGCCTGCGGTGTAGTTATTCCAATCTCTATCAATAATTCTTCCTTCGCGCAACAGGTCGTCCCAAACTTTGGTATGCGGGAACGGAGTTAAAACTGTAAATTCGGCTAAATCCAAATTTATTTCCAAAAGAAAGTCAATCAGGCGTTTAATGTCGTCTTCTGTGTGGTCATCCAATCCTAACAAGATCGTTCCTTCCACACCAATACCGTGATCATGGTAGCGTTTAATCCGTTCCTTGATATAATCTGAGGTGTCAAACACGGCTTGATATACATACCACGCGCCGGCTTGTGCTGCTAAATCCAAGATTTTTGGATCGTCATCAATCGTATGGCTGATAAACTTTTTCTTTAGCGGAATCATGGCTCTAAATAGTTCTTCTTCCCATTTTTTATCTTGTGCTAATGAATTATCCACGATAAATAAGCGGTTATTATCAATGGTTTCCAATTCTTCAATTGCTTTTGCCACAGGTCGTGGACGAAAACAACGCCCGCCCAAATAGGATACCGCACATGGATAGCAACTGAAGCGGCATCCGCGCGAAGCATGGAACAGATCCACCATTTGAACGCCCTTGTGATTATAAAGCGGGCGGTTTAAGATGTCGCGGCGCGCCGGACCCACCATCTCAATTGGCGGATGTTGGTTCATATAGTTGTAAACCGGTTTTAACTGCCCGTTTTTCCAGTCTTCAAATACCAGATCCATTCTTCCTTCCACTTCTCCCAAAAACACGGAATCGGCGTGAAGCATAGTTTCTTCGGCATGCAACATAGTAGAAATTCCACCGAAAATAACTTTAATACCTTTGCTGCGATAATAGTCGGCAATTTCCCAGCCGCGCTTGATTTGTATGGTTAACATCATGGAAATTCCCACAAAATCAACAGGTTCATCAAAATCTATAGGCTCTACGTTTTCGTCGGTAAAACTAATTTCAACATCTTTGGGTAAAGCTGCCGCCATGACTACAGGACCATGTGGCGGAAGGTTAAAAGTGGTTTGCCCCTCTAATTTTCTCCATTTAGGGTAGATGAGTTTAAATTTCATAATTCGGTTTTTATATCATTCATAATTGTATTCACTCCCAGAAATTCGGCACAAGTAATAATTGAACCAATACTAACACCGAGAAAACCATGTGCGTTAATATTTTGCCCTGTTAAAAAGAGATTGGGGATTTTAGTTCGTTGGGAAACAAGTGTTTGCGCAGGAAAATGACAATCTCTTAAAATACCGTATAAAGAGCCGTCTTTGCTTCCTGTGTAATCTCTATAAGTTAAGGGCGTTGAGGTTTCGTAAAAAGCAATATTTTCCCTCAATTTTGGGTAATATTTTTCTAAACAATCCAATAATTTTTGCGCTTTTTCTTTTTTAAAATCTAAATAATCCTGTCCTCGTTTGCCAACTTTGGTATTTTCCCATCGTTTAACATCTTCAAAATTCATAAAAGAAACTACTTGGGCACTATTGGCATAAACTTCGTTTTCAGCACGCGATTGTTGCATGTAAAGGAAACTTTTAGGCCAATGCTCTTTGGCGTAATCTTGCGTATGCCAAACACTATCTCCGTAATATTGGTAATGGTTGTGGTTTAAATAGGGCACCGTGTTGGGTTTAAATGCTATATAAAGCGTAAAGTTGGAAGTTGTATTTTCCATATTGTTAATCCGATATCGAAATGCTTTGCGAATTAAGTGTGAATCAATTAATTCTAATGTTTTTGCAGGATGGATATTGGAAATAAAATAATCAGCTTCTATTATTTTTCCCGATGAAGTTTCAATAGATACTGCTTTTTCGCTATTGCAGTTTATTTGTATAATTTCCTGATTGTTAAAAATCTCACCTCCCAGACTACGAATAGAATTAACCAAACTGTCCACAATCGTATGACTTCCGCCGATGATGCGCCACGAACTTTTAATATAAGAATGCAAAATAAGCGCATGAACGTAAACCGGCGTTTTTTCGGGGAAACCGGCATACAACGGATTGGTTCCCGCCAACACATTTTGCAGGACAGGGTCTTTTGTAAAAGAAGCAATAAACTCCCCTATACTTTTTTTGATATAATCGGATTCAATAAATGTGGGGCTGTTGATTTCCTGCAAGTTGTAAAGTGGCGAAGCATGCGCAATAGTTTGTATCGCTTTAATAAATGCAGCAATCCCTTGTCGCTCTTTCGGAAAATAATGCGATAATGTTTCAATAAAATTTTCATAGCCCATCGCGTAAGGAAATTGATTATCCTGAATCACAATTTTATCGAAACAATCTGTATCTAATTTTTTGAATTTAATATCTTTAGTAATTGAATAATAGTCGAATAGTTTGCGCAAGATTTCGCCCTCGCCCAATCCGCCCAAATAGTGCATTCCGGTATCAAAAGTATAACCTTTGCGATGAAACACTTGCAAACAACCGCCAAATTGCGGCTGTTTTTCAAAGATTCCCACTTTGTAGCCATGTTTGCTTAGAATATAACCGCATTGCAAACCGCCCAGACCACTTCCTAAAATAACAATGTCATACTTTTTCATCGGCTTTGAGTTTATTCATATCTATTATACAGTCGCATATTATATCAAACGCTCCTAAATCTTCAACATAATGCAGATTCTGAGGAATACTATTGCAATTTTTGGCTAAACTGAATTTATCCTCATCGTTTTCAAACGCATAAATATCAGCATGTTTTAATACCAACGATGCTAAAAGCGGAAATTCACCATAGCCGCAATTTAAGATTCTTATTGTTTTGGCATTTTTCAATGCTTCAATTTGGGTTTTATAGTTTTTGTGTTTCCGTAAATTCTTACGGACATTCCACTCTACATCAATGCCTTTATAAACATAATTGTGGTAAACTTTATCTGCCCAATAATCTGCGGTTTCTATGGCGGAGGCTAATTGGTTATACGTAGCAGTAATTTGTTTCCGGAACCATTTGCTAACCTCTTGATAACTTCCTATTTTGGAATATTCTTCATAAGATACTCGCTCTCCAACTTTTATGGTAATTTGTCCTTTTCTTAGGAGCATCTCTTTTTTGGGTAATACATGTCCTAAGCCATGAATTGTAATCGGTAAAATATCCAATTTTAAATGCTCTGCCAAATAAAATGCACCTTTGTGAAATCTCTTAATTGTGCAATCTTCGGAGCGTGTTCCTTCAGGGAAAATCAAAATCGAATAACCTCTTTGAGCAAGTTTTTTCAATTCATCTATGTGGTTTTCAATATCTTGATAAATGGGGTAGAAATCGGCAAATCGCATAGGCAACGCATAAAACGGCGTATTCCAAACCCATTTATTGGTTAAAACAACAATTTTTGGATGTAGCCCAATGATGCAGGTTAAATCAATATGTGCCTGGTGGTTGGCAATAATAATTGCCGGTTTTTCAAACTTTTTCGGATCATTTCCGGGTGAACGGTATTTTACAGAAGGTATGCGTTTGCTTACAAAACGGGAAATCCAGGAAAAAAAACAATGATACCAATATTTCCTTTTTTCTAAACTTGCAAAAGGAATTAAGAAAAACGGCAAAAGCAAATTTAGCACTATAGATCCTAATACAAAGGCAAAAAAAGAATAGATCGTTTTAATCAAACTAAAGAAAGTTACAGGCTGAGTCCTCAATTTCCCTTTCTTTTGAGTCAGCATTTTAAAGATCGCAGGCGAAATAGTGTAAGTCATAAAAACAACGCAAAACATACCAATCATGCTGACTTGCGCCAAAGAGCGCATGGCAGGATGCTTACTCACAATAAGTGTTCCAATTCCAATAAATAAAATTACGGCGGATAAAATTACAGCCACTCTATACCAAATTAACAGCCTTTTTTTGCGGGCATAATCCTGAATCAGACCTTCCAGCATGAAAATAGAATAATCATCTCCCAGCCCGAAAATAAAGGTAGCCAAAATGATATTAACGATATTGAATTGAATATCAAAGATGGACATTATTCCGAGAATCCAAAACCATCCGAGCACCATTGGCAAAATGGTGATAAAAGCAAGTTCAATTCTTCCGAACGAAATCATCAGAAAGCCAAACACTAAAAACGCACAAAACCACAAAACAAAATTAAAATCATCATACAAAAGCTTGATCATACTTTTGTTGCTCATACTCCTGTTAAACATAACGGTTTGATCTACTTGCGCCAATGGAGAATCTAATATTTGCTCCACATCATTGGGGTATAATAAAGTGATTACCGCTGAACGTTCAGGCATTTCTATCAAGTAATCATTCAGTAGTAATTTCCTTATTATTGAAAAATCGGAGGTTTCTTCTATGAAGTCTTTATATAGCAGTTGGTAAAATTTCTCAAAACTTTCGCTGTTTAAACCTAATTTTAGACAACTATTTTCAAATGCTAACAGGGTTGATTCTTTATTATTTTTCCAAAATTGACTCCATTCTTCCGCTCTGATTATTCGGGTTTTATGAGAAGGTAATAGATCGCCGATACCTTGAGTTCGGTTAAAATATCCGAGATTTGCCAAACTGTCCATAATGGGTTTCGCTTTCTCATAAACCTGCAATGCTTCTTCCAAAGTTTTGCCGTAAGACACATGGTATAAATAAGGAACGTTAATATGGGCAACGGCACTGATTTCGGCTTCGGCGCTTTTTTGTTCTTTAGTCATATAGCCCAATTTGCTAAAATCGGTTTCAAATCTCACCGAAGTTGAAAAATAAGCAAATACACATGTTAATACTATTATTATAAGTCCTATGTATGGGATATTTTCGAGTTTGGCAGAGGCTACTTTTTCCCAAATAGTCTCTTTTTTTATGGTTTCTTTTTGAGGACTTGCTTTTTCTTTTCCAAAAAACACAGGCAGACAAAAAAGTACAAATATCAGCGTGCCCAACAATGTCAAAGAGGCAAAAAGTCCAAAATCGTTTAAAGCATCGGATTTTACAAAAAGTAAGCTCAAAAAAGCACCTACTGTGGTAATGCTGCCCACCGTCATAGGGAATGCGATGTTTTTCAATACTTTAATAGCACTTTGCTCTTCTTTAAAATGGATCAAAAAATAGAGTGAATAATTCACCGCAATACCAAAAATGGCAGAAGCGGCTCCGATGGCAATGGCGGATATTGAACCTTTAAACAAGACAATTAGCGCAAAAGAGAGTAGCGTTCCAAAAAACACAGGAAGCAGAATGAGTATTAAAGGTGCTATTTTTCTAAAATAAAGAAATAAGATAATGATAATAAGCGAAATTGCAATTGCCAACGAAAGAATACTGTCCGCTTTAACTTGTTGGGCATTGGCAACACTCACCGGAATAGCGCCGAAATAGGTAATTTTTAGGTTATTTTCAGACACCGAATCCAAAAAAACCGTGCATTGTGCTAATTTTTCCACAAAAACGGCATTTTCTTTGGTTTCTGTAATGGGATTTTGAGCTACAATAAAAAGAAAGATGTTTTTAAAATCGGCAGAGAAAAAGTAACCGTCATCGGTTATAAAAGACTGATACTCGTCAATATTTTGCAGTTTTTGTAACGTAGGAATAGACAAATGAAACGGGTCTGCCAGAATGCTTTGCTTCATCATTCCTGCAGAAGGCATCAACAATATTTGCTTGTTATTTTCAAGAACTTGCAAACTATTTTTGGGAGTAGTCAAAGTATCTAATCTAACATAGTCGCTTGAAGTTAAATAGTAGGGTATATTGCTTTGAATACAATTTTGAACTTCTATAATGTTATCATCATCAAATTGATAGGTAATTTCTTGGGTATAATCTGTAATTTTGTCGTTTAATTCATCTACAAATAGATCAATGTAGGTTTTCAGCTCATCAATATCCGTATGGGTCGTATCTTTAAAAGATATTTTGAAGATAATTTTGTCAGAGATTTGGTTGTGGGTATATACGAAGTTAATAATCTCAGTCTCTTTGCTTTTAGGCATAAAACTTGAAATGTCCTCTTTTAGTGTAATGTGGGAAGCAAGGTATGCTAATAATATGAATACTAATGCTAAACCGGAAAAGAAGAATCGAGGTCGTTTAGAAAATAGAGCGTAAATCCGTGTAGCAATTTTTACCATGCATTAAAATTTAAATATATTCAAAATCAGTTTTTTAGGATAGAAATAAATAACAGCAAAAATACTCAAAAAGGTGTTTAAAACCGAGATCCTTAAAAAGTCTAAAGAGGGTTTAAAATGGGTAATGCGCTCTCCTATAGGTGCATAATAGACTCGAATCGGTACAGAAGTAATTTTGACGCCATTCCACACATTTCGAACCATGATTTCCAATTCAAAATTGTAACGATTTGTAAACCATATTCTTCTTTGGAAGCATTTTACCGGATAATAACGGAATCCCGATTGTGTATCGGGAATATTTTGGAAGGTTTGCACACAAAACCAAAAATTGGCAAATTTATTAGCAAAAGTGTTTTTTTTGGGCATATTTTCGTGTTCTAACCCACGACTTCCCACAATAATGGCATCCGGATTTTTGAGTGCGGCATGAACCAAAGTTTCAATATCCGAAGCAAAATGTTGTCCATCGCTATCTATGGTGATGATCGCTTTGTAGCCTAATTCTCTTGCCTTTTTGGCGCCCTGTTTCAGCGCATAGCCTTTGCCCCTGTTTTTCTCATAAGCTACTAAGGTTATTTTTGATTTATAATGGTCAATAATAGACAAAGTATCATCCGTTGAGCCGTCATTCACTATAATAATATCAATGGGGTATTGCAAACAATCTTTAATAACGCCCTCTAACAAAGGCGCATGATTGTAGGTTGGAATAACCAAACAAACCTCTAACGTTTTGATATTATTTTCAATCTCTTTCATTTATTGTGTTATAAAAAGGTAATCTAATTTGCAAAAAAGATGCTCATTTTTTGAGTAAGTTATTGATGCGGTATAGTTTTCTTCATTTTTTTTGTATGAAAAACAGATCGTTATTTCAGGAAATTCGTCGGGATTAATAGTTTTCAGAAATTTAAGGTTTTTAAATTGCACAATTTGTATTTTTTGCTGCAATTTTTCTTCTACAAATTCCTTAGAAATTTGTACCAAACAAGCTCCGGGTAAAATCGGCAAATCGGGAAAATGAGCCTTGAATATTTGATTTTCACGCTCTAAAGCGATGCTTGCAAGATATTGACCATTATCCGTATCTTGCATTGAAACAGTGCGATAAAATCTATTTTGCAGTATCATTTCAGTATAAATATATCATCATTTATAGGTTGGTTTACTTTGATATTTTCAAATTGAATGATTGTCAGATCATTGCCACTTTCGTAAATTTCAATTTTAGTAACTAAATAGGTCGTTTTATCAAAAAACAATCTGATTTTAGACATAAAATTTTGCATGGCTTTAGGAATAGGCGTTAAACTGACCACCACCATACTGTTATTTTCTTGAAATTCGGTTTTGAATTTTTTAGTGTTTTCCAAAATCTCTCCACTGATGGAAGCGATTACCAAGTTTGAAATTTCTTGAAACAACCGAACGCTATTATCTTTTACTTCAGTAACTTTTCCATTTATTTTAGTGAAATATCTACCCTCATTTTGCACAAAAATAAAAGGGTTATCACCGGTATATTCCCAACGAAACCTGTTAGGTTTTGCAAAATACATGATCCCTTTTGTTACGGCATATTCTTTTAATACTGCCATTTTTTTGGTTTGAACGAAAGGACAGATTAAGGTTTGGATTTCGGCGTTTTTGGTTTTGATGCTATTCTTGACTTTAGTGAGGTCGGGTTCCGATATGGTTTTAAAATCGGGTTGTGCTGATGCGATTAAGAAGGATATAATGTAGCCGAAAAGTAGGAGCGTTTTTTTCATTTTGCTTTGGGATAAGGGATAATATTATTGTTTTTTAATCATTTTAATTGCTTTTGGACACTATATAAAACTTATCCGCCGACATTGCTCTTTCTTACCAACTTACCCAAATAGTGTCAATAGGTATTATTTGTGGATTTTTCTTAGTTGCTCTCTTTGCAACTTCCTGTATCGTCTCAGACGTATAAGTTATTTGATTACTGGTAAATCCATACGACCAAATAGTATAAAAGGAGATTTTTTTCCATTCACCGGAAGCCCATACACTCGGTCTTTTCTTTTCTAAAAAACGACAGACGTATTTTCCATTCTTATCTATCTCAATGTGATCAATATGGTAATAATTATCGGTATCATTTATATATGGGTCATTCCGGTTTTCATCTGCGCGAATGCTTACTTGAGGAGAACCTGTTAAAAAAGGTACATTAAAAGTATATGGCGATATAGTTCCATCGCTATGTTTTTCAAAGACATAACCTTCCCCTGTTACATTTTCATAGTATTTTACAGGAATCCCATTTACATCTTTTTCACAGCTTGCAAAGAAGAATATTAAAACGATGGCAATGCTTAAAATTACAGTTAGTCTCTTCATATTTTTTGAATGTTTTTGGTACATAATTTATCTCTAAAAAGTTAGTCCTACTTTTACCATAGCATCTATGCCGTATAGATTATATCCTTTTGTCCAAAATAATATTCCACTTTGTAGTGAAAATCGCTTCACTTTAAATCCAGCCCCAAAAGTACTATGAACCCCATACAACATTTCTGAAAAACGCTTTCCTTTATTGGCAAGAAAGTCATACTCTTTAACCATTCTACCACCTATCGCCACATTAAGCATTGGTATAACCATTTTTGCAGGTTTATTGAAATAATAACGGAAATTCAAAAAACAGGTAGCTCCTATCTCAAGTGGAATTGCAATGAAGAAACTTCTATACTCTAATCCACCACCAATTCCCAATAGAAATCTGTCCTTAAAAGATATATTGTTAATTGCAGTAAGAGAAAGCCCCTGCCAACTAAAAGCCACTCCCATTTCCTCTCCATATTGCCATTTGTAATAATAACGCTCTATTCCTGTGGACATCCCATATTCCAAAATTAATTTATAGGATATCATATTTCTATTGTTCTTAATTCCAATTGTATCCAATTTTTGATTTACTTCCTGTTGGGCTTGTAAACTATTTATAACTATAAAAATCAGCACTAAAAACAAAAAATTCTTCATGTATATTACATTTTAAATTGAATTATATAAGCCACTCCTCACTTCTGCGCCAGCAATATCACCCCCACAATAATTACCGCCACCCCCAGCCACCTCGTCCAAACAATCGGTTCGTGAAAGATAAAATATGCCGCCAACAGCCCGAAAACATAACTGATACTTATCATAGGATACGCCAAACTAAATTCAAACTTTTTCAATACGTAAACCCATATTAATGAAGCCGCTGCAATAGATATTCCGCTGAGGGCGAACGGAATGTTGGTAAAAACCGTTTTAAAGAATGCGAAAGACCATTGAAATTTTCCGAAACTATTCAGCGCCATCTTTAAAAACACTTGCGAAGCTGTGAGCAAAGCCGATTGAAACGTAACTAATAATACTAATTTTAACATATTGACAATAAAATTAAAGCGTGTGCATGATTTTGAAAATGTTGATGAAATAAAATCCGGCGAATGGGTGTGTGGATTTGGTTTTTTCTGCACACATTTTCAGGAACAGTTTGCGTTTTTAATATTTTGGCAGCTAACTTTATTCCAAAAGCGGCAGCAGTAAAATATTCTCCGGAAAATTGTCTGTAAGTTAGTTGTGGGAGCGTTCCCCAAAAATCGCTCATTGCATCGTAAACAAAATCATTTTGGGAATTTCCACTATAGCCGAGCATTACCGCATCTAAATCGCATTTTTCCAAATCGTTGTTTTGCAAAAAACTAAGAACGTTTTGCGTTGTTTCTTCCGTATTTTTGGGAGTATAAAACAAATCCAACGCCTCTATCTTACAATATGAGTTAGGGTTTGATTGATTAGAAACAACAAAACTGATACAGCCTTCTCCGGAAAAACAACCATCCCAAAAATTTAATTTAGAAAGCATGAGATGATAGTTTGGGGTCATTTCATCATATCCGCCAACTAAAACATTTTGGCAAGCGCCGGTTTGTATTTGCAAAAAAGCGTCTAAAAGCGCACTTCCAAAAGAAATGCCCAAATGAGAGAATGTGTTATTGTAGCCGTAACATTTTAATTGCATGGCAATTTGCGAGCTAATAGTATTATGAGTAGATTGAATAAAATGCGTGGGCTGCAACAATGTTTCATTGTTTTGAATCATGGAAACAAGGAACTTTTCGGTATCCTCCATGCACCCTAATCCTGTGCCGGAAATAATAGCATCCGGCATTTCCAATCCGGCATCTGTCAATGCCATTTTTGAAGATACAATAGCCCGCTTGATAATTTTACTCATTCTTCGGGCTACCATCGGCGGAATATAAGCCGAAAAATCAGGATCTTGGCAACGAATATATCGGGTTTCCGAAATATCGGGAATTACCAATTGATCTTGATTTTGAATGGTAACACTACCAATGCCGTTAATATATGCCATAAGTTAATCTGTATAATCTGAAAATATAATACTTGAGTTATTTCCTCCAAAACCAAATGAGTTTTTAAGAATATGTTTGATTTCTATATTCTTTATAGTATGTTGAATAGGCGTAAAATTGAGTTCGGGTATAGGAGTTTCAAAGTTGAGGTTTGCCGGTAAAAACCGGTGTTTCATGGATAGAATGGAAAGTACAGATTCTACACCTCCGGCGGCACTTGTGGTGTGTCCTGTAAACGGTTTGGTAGAACTTACCGGAGGAACTTTTTCGAATAATGTGGATATAGCTGTTCCCTCCGACAGGTCGTTGTTCGGCGTTCCTGTTCCATGCGCGTTAATATAACCGATATCTGAATAGTTTAAACCGCTCATTTCTATTGCTTTTTGCATGGATAGTATGGCCCCTTTTCCATCAGGAGAGGAGGCGGTTTGATGGTAGGCATCGCAGGCATTGCCATAGCCTGCAACAATACATATTGGCTGAATGTTTCTTGCCAAGGCGTTTTGCTCTTTTTCCAACACCAAATATCCGGCGCCCTCGCCCAGATTGATTCCGGCACGATTAGCATCAAACGGACGGCAATGCTCTTTATCTAAAATCATCAAGGTGTTAAATCCGTTAAGATGAAATTTGGTTAAACACTCTGTTCCGCCCACCACTACAGCATCCAACATTCCTGTCTTTAGCATGTTGGCTCCTAATATCAGGGCATTTGCAGCGGAAGAACAAGCCGTAGATATTGTGGTTACCGCATGAAATTTACCAAAATAATTGGCAATCCCTTCCGTGCAAGCGCCACAGTCGTGAATGCCAATGTATTCGTTTTTAGTATCGTTTTCCAAAAAGTCAATAAAAAATGATTCACTTTTTTCCATGCCGCCCACAGTAGTGCCTGATATAAAGCCAATTCGTTTATAGCCGGATTCAAAAATTTGCGATTGGGCGCAGGCTTCTTTTACTGCTATAATCCCCAGTAAAGTTGTTCTGGAAATAATGGTTTGAGGATTAATATGTAACATTTCCATCATTTCGGCATCGGTTAATGCGACTTCGCCCACAGGAAATTCTTTATGAATACTATTCAAATAGCGTAAAGGAGCGATGCCGGTTTGTTCTGACAACAATGCGGTTACGCTTTCTTCGCCATTTTTTCCTATGGCTGAAATAATGCCCAGACCTGTTACGCAAATCTTATCCGTCATATTATTTTTTATGAGTTTGAATATATTCTGCCATCGTTTTAATAGAGGAAAATATCTCTTTTCCTTTTTTGGGGTCTTCCAATTTAATGCCGTAGTTTTTCTCCATTAACACAATAAGCTCCAGTGCATCAATAGAATCTAAGCCTAATCCTTCGCCAAATAAAGGGGCATTTTCGTCAATATCTGCTGGAGCCATTCCTTCGAGATTCAATACTTCGATAATCTCTTCTTTCAATTTTAAAATTAGTTCTTGCATTGTATAAAATTTTGATAATGATTTTTTTTATGAGTTATATAATTTCGTTAATTGTCTTTCCGTAAACTCCATTTTACCTTTTTCATTTTCTACCAACATCATTAATACTTCTCTTTTATCTTCAAAATGTTCGATCCATGCAGCAAGGACAGTAGTGGTATTTTTGTCTTGAAAAGTGTTTTTGACTGTTCTAACAATTTGTTTTGCATCAAAAAGTTTGCAAATATAAAAAAAAGTTTCACCGTAAAATTTATTTCTAATTGCTATCTCACCGGCAACGATGTTTGGCAACGTATAAACAAAGAGTGAGGGAGAGGGGAAAAAGTTGTCATTGTTGCGAATAGTTTCCTGATACTGAGTATCAATATCAAGTGAAGAGGAGCGGTTGAAACAAATTACAGCAAGACTTTCATTGGGAGTAAAACGGTTTTCTTCGTCTTTTAAAATCAGTTCCGAAGCTAAAAACCCCAATTTGGACAAGCCGTCCATTTTGAAGAACTTGGGATAGTCAATTTTTAAAGAACGGTATAAATCCGTAATTTCTGACGAGGTTTGAAAAGTTAGTTTTATTTGTTTTTTTATGTTCATACCATTAATTTTTGCCACGGATTACACTGATTTACACTAATTATTATTCGTGTTAATTCGTGTAATCTGTGGTATATAACAACGCAGCATTTACTCCCCCAAACCCCGACATCATTTTTATAAAGCATTTTTTATCTGTTTTCATATTTTCTTTACAAACATTCAACGTAAATTGTTCATTATTCATTATTAATTGTTCATTTTCTTCAAACCCCAATGTTTTCAAAACCAAACCTTCATTCAATGCTCTCATGGAGATAATGGTTTCCACAATGCCGGCAGCACCCAAAGTATGTCCAAAATAGGATTTCAAAGCATTAACCGGAATATCTTTCAATCCTGCCCGTACAATAGCGTTCATTTCCATGGCATCGTTGTAGGGAGTTGCTGTTCCGTGCGCGTTGATGAAGGCGATTTGGGATTTGAGATTTGAGATTTGAGATTTGAGATTTGGGATTTGAGTATTGAGTATTGAGGATAATGCTCTGAAACTTCCTTCTCCCGTTCTTGAGGGCGCTGAAATGTGAGTTGCATCATTTCGCACCGCTCCCGCCACTAACCTAACACCATTATTCATTGCTAATTGTTCATTATTCATTGTTAATTGTTCATTGCAAAAAATAATCGTCCCTGCCGCCTCCCCCAAGTTTAATCCGCAACGATTTTTGTCAAATGGTTGGCAAAGTGTTGGCGACAAAGCCTTAAACGACTGAAATCCGGAAATAATAAATTTTGAAAGCAAGTCCACTCCAACTACAACGGCATAATCGTAATTTTCCGCCTCTAACTCTCGCTGAGCCACAATTTGCGCTGCCGCTCCCGAAATGCAAGCATTTGAAACAACAACTGGAGTATTGGGGTTTTTGAAAAATTTGGCAATCAATTCGGCGGTATGCCATAAATATAATGAATAATGAATAGTGAATAATGAATAATGATTTTTTCCCTCATTGTTCATTATTAATTGTTCATTATTCATTAACTCAATGTTTCCCTTGGTGGTTGATAAAATAAATATTGTTCTTGCACTTGATAAATCAATTTGCGCTTCTTTGTTTGCTGTATAAACAGACAAAATGGATGCTTTTTCGAGGTTTGTGTAACCGTCATTCTGACGAAAGTCAGAATCCCTTGTTTTCGGGGATTGCGGGTCAAGCCCGCAACAATGACGGACGAATTCATCATTTAATTTTTCCTTATCAATTAGTGAAGCCATAAACGGCTCCGGCAAGTTAAAAATGCCTGCTTCATAATGTTTTATACCGGAAATGCCTTGTTCTACGGCATTAAAATTTTCCTCTGTCGTAAAACCTAACGAAGAAATTATATTTGTTCCTATAACATTAACCATTCCTCAACCTCCATTATTCATTATTCATTATTCATTATTCATTAATTCCACCCCCCTTACCCTCGCCAGCGGGGGACATTATTCCGTTCATCTCCTTCCATTTACTATAAAACGGAGGGTTAAACAACACCAATTGATAATTGGAATCTAAAAATACCTGGACAGATTTTCCTGTGGTGCAAAGTTCGCCGGTTTCTGCATTCCGGATGTCGTATTCAAAGATGATTTTGGCTGCTTCCGTAGGGATATATGTTATCTTAACTAACATAACATCATCATATTTGAGCGGTTTTTTATATTGGAAGCTCAAGTCAACCAAAGGCGCGTAAAACCCATTACTATGAATGAAAAGGTAGCCTAAACCGTACGTACGTCCAAATGCTTCTCTAACATCTTCAAAATATTTGGCATAAGCGCCATGCCAAACAATTCCCATGGAATCTACTTCGCTAAATCGTATTTTTACTTCAATTTCTTCAACTAATTTTTTCATCATTATTCGTTTGGTTTTAAAGCTATTTTCAACTCACCTTCTGCAATAACTTGATTTTCAACATATACTTTGCAATATGCAATCTTCATATCCGCAAATTCGTTTAAAATTTCAATCGTCGTTTCCAATTTATCGCCTAAGCGGGCAAAATTAGTAATTTTTAGATTTTTAACAGCCCCAATAAATCCAATTTGAATATCTTTTTTCAGAATATACTTATTTACAAATCCGATTTGCACTGCACAGGTTTGCGCAATATTTTCAAGTAATCCGGCTTCGGTCAAACAGTTACTTTCAACGAGCAGGGTGTTTTCCGATATTAAAAATGAAGTTTTACAAGCGTAAGTTTCGTAGTTAAAGTCTGTAAGTTCATCCACAAATAGGAAAGGTTCGGCTTGTGGAAGCAGATCAGTAACTTTGATTTCAGATAGATTTATGTTCATATAAATATTGTTAATAGCTATAAAATCTTAATACCTTAAATACTCCCAAAGCGGTCCCCGTATCTTTTTTGCCCTTAACTTATACACTATCGGATTTTTTTTTTCATCAGGAAATACCCATCTTTTGCCGGTTTGTTCGGCTCTTGCTACTAAGGTTTCTAATTGACAGTTTTGAGAAATATAGTATGTTGGTTTTAAAATGCTTTCTTTGGAAATTAAGCCCTCGGCAAGCGCAATATCATACAATTCTGTTTTAGGATAAATGCGCATTCCGATAAAAGGGAAGAAAACAGTGTGTTGTAATTTTTTTGAATTTTCAAATGTTTCATTTAATGTTTGTTCCGTTTCGCCGATGCCACCCAAAATTAAAAAATGAGCATAAAAAATACCCAAATCGTAACAAATATCAGAAGCATTTTTAATATCATTGAATGTGAAATGTTTTTTGTAATTAACAAGCTGAGTGTTTGACAGAGAATCTGTTCCAAATTCAATATGGGTTAAACCGGCGCGCTTATATAACGCCATGTTTTCTTTTTTGAAATTATTTGGGGAAAAATAAGCGCCCCAACTGATTTTTACGTTACTCTCTATAATTCGATGCGCCAATTCGATATTATACTCTTCGCAAATATTAAATACGGAATCGGTAAAAAACAGGTAGTCAATTTTTTGCCCAAAATACAAGGCTTTTATATTTTCAACTACGGATTGAGCATCTAATGTTCGGATCTGTTTTCCGTCAATGACAGGATAACTGCAATAAATACATTGATACGGGCAGCCGCGTTTGGTTTGAATATTGAGCATCCCGCCTTCATTAAAGTAATATTGCGCTAATTTTTCGTCAAACCTGACTTTAGATTCGGCAATAAAACTATTTCGAGGATTAATAATAATCTGTTCCTCTTTCTTATAAACTAAACCTTCTATGAGATGTTCATTCTCTCCACATTCTAAATTGCTAATTAATTCAGTAAGAGATTTTTCTCCTTCGCCGACAATGGCATAATCTACGTTTAAAAATTCTAAAATTTCTTCAGGAAAAATGGACACACAGGGTCCGCCCACAATAAGTTTAGCTTTCGATTTTTGACGGGAAATGTTGCAGATCGTAACATAATGATCAACAAAACTGTTTTTGGCATAAAAATTTACATCATCGCAGTTTCTTAAAGAAATACCAATATAATCAAACTCATTTTGTTGAAGTAATTTTGAGAACTCATTGTAAGATTGTATGTTAAAATCGAAAAAATGTAGCTCCCAATTTGGAAAATGGGTTTTGATGTAGGTGTGCAAACACATCATTCCCAGCGGAAAAACTTTATAAGGCTCTTGGCAGATGTTGGCAGAAACTAATAATATTTTAGGCATTCTTTAAAGTCTATTTATCTTCATTAACTATCTTATTAACAGAATAACCATAATCCTGTTTTTGATAATACTCCTGATTCGAGAAATCAGGAAGTTCACTATTGAAAATCTTTTGATAGGTTGTTTTTACGGCAGGGTTTATTAATGGCGCTTTTCCTATAAAATAATTATGAGGATAATACTTATCAATAGATTTCGTAAGATTCACATATATGGCATGTTCACTAATTCTATCGTGCGTAGGATTTTCTCCCAGCAACGCTTCGTGCATTATAAATCTTGCCGCGCTTAATACCATATCCTTTTCATTAAACATGATAAATAGCTGTCCGGCGATCTTTTCGCATAATGCGTCCACCCAAACCGTATGATTAGCAGTAGGCACACAAGCTGCATTTAGAATTAAATTCTCAACCGGTAATTTTTTATCTTTAAAAACGGTTTCAAGAGCGTTTATGGATTTTCGCGCATAAGCATTTCCCAAGCTATGAAAAAGCAGGCTTATCTTTACATCGCTATGTCGTTCATAATAAGCGCTAACAGAGTCTAAGAAATTAACAAACAAGTCAAAACAACTATCTATATTACGTTCGGATGTTTTAAAATTGGCTATCATATCTTCTCCTGCTTCTTTGGAGGGCCAGGCAAACGCAACCACACTCACATTATATATATCCGACAAAGTGGAGATGTCTTGAATTAATTCATTCACAGGCTCATCGTTGCCATGAATGTATATAAGAATATTTTTAGAGCGCAACGTATTATTCATTGCCGAAGAGAAGCCCGGCATTATAGACAAAGAAGAAGATTCGCTCACAGCATACCAATCCGAAAGCAAATATCTGCTATAAAGATTTTCAACTGTATCTTTTTTTTGAGTTCTAATATCGTAACCGAATGTGCTTACAATTACATTCCTATTAGAAAAGGCAGGTATTTTATTGTTAATCAAAGAATCATAAACACTCTTCAGGTTAGGCGATCTTAAAAAGAAATAATTATGAGACAGAGAGTTGCGGTTTTTTTTAGTGCCTTTATTAACCTCTATTAAGGTTTCCGTAGCATTAATATAAAATGCCGTAGGAGTTCTGTCCCTACCCGGATTTCTTCCCAGCAAAGGATATTTTTCTATAAATGAAGTTGCCAACTTCAAAATTTTATCTTTTTCGTTGAATACAATAAAAACCTTATTTTTGACTCGTTTGGATAGTTCTTCTACCCAAATAGCGTGGTTTTGAGCCGGAACAGAAGCTGCATTTAAAATAATGTCGGAAAACGGAGATTGCAAATTTTCATTAGATGCTAAATAATTAGCATAATCTTTTGCATATTTATTCCCCAAACTGTGAAAAAATGCAAATACTTCAACTTTTTCTTCATTTATATAATTTTGAATGCTGTCTGTTAACTGCACAAAACGATTAAAACAAAGGTCGGTATTGCGTTTCGATATCTTATAATTTTTGATACTGGTACCGTGAATTTTTAAAGACGGCCACGCAAAAAGAATGACATTCACATTGTATAAATTCGCAAAATCCTTACCGCGTTTTATGGCTGCATCAATATTAGTTCCATCTCCATGAATATATAAAAACAGATTTTTCTTTGTCGTAAAAGCATCTTTTATGGCTATTGAAAAATTTGGTTTTTCGTAAATAGTGTCGGATATTAATACTGCATACCGGATTAAAGAATCGTTATCCCCTGCCACACTTTTTCTGGTACTAAGCGCCTGGCGATAATCATAAGTGCAAGCAATGACTATTTTATTGTCGTTTTGCGAAAAAACACCGAAAATACTCCAAAAAATAGCCGTTATTAAAATTATTTTCTTCATAGTGCACATTATTTTTGATTTTTCCAAAATGGATAAAAATTATACCACTGTTCCGGATATTGGCGCCATGTTTTTTCAAGAGACTTTACAAATTCATGGCACAGCAGCAAGGCTTTTTCTTCTTTTGTTCCGAGAGACGACGGCACTAATTTTTGAATGTATATTTTATAACGCCGGTAGCGTTCTTTTACCACAAACATGGTCAATACAGGAACATCAAAAGTTACGGCTAAATGGAAAATTCCCGCAGGAAATTGAGTCGCTTGACCTAAAAAATCCACGTCAAACAATTTTGTATTACCTAAAGTTCTATCGGCAGGCATACTTACAATACCGCCATTTTTTAAAGCATTATTGATTTCAAAAATGTGGCTTCCGTCATGAGTTAAACTAATTGGCTCCAAGTTATTTTGTTGAAAAAAACGCGTTCTGTGTTTTTTAAAGACTTCGGCCTCTTCTCCATATAAAATGGGATATATTTTTTTTTCGGTCTGCTCAAAAGAGTAGCCTAAAATTTCATAATTTCCAATGTGGGCGCTGGCAATAAGAAAACCCTGAGGTTGATTTAGTAACTCTGTGAATATATGATGATTTTCTATTATAAAACGGAATTTTCGATTCGGGTTTCCAAAAATAGCAAAACGATCTAAAAATACGGTTCCGAAAGTGTAAAAATTACGAAATACAAAAAAGGGGATTCGCCATGATTTTAAATTCAGTATATTTTTGGCATACCAACTTGACGCTCTGTATCCTTTTCTCGAAAAAATCATGTAAAAAGGAATGACAAAAAAGAGTAGCCCGTAAATTACTCTTAAACTTCCGTATCGAAAATAATAATAAATTGCTTTTTGACCGAAAGTGCCGCCTTGTGTCTTTCCTGACCATTTTTTTTCTGCCATCGAAAGATTTCTATTTTTCGCTAACTTTCTCGTAAATATAATTATAAAAGTCTGAGAGGGTTCTCACATTTGCCATTTCTTCCGCTTTGATTTTAAAACCGAACTCTCGTTCTATAATTACTACAACATCTACAAAATCAAGACTGTCAATGCCGAGATCTTCTTTTAAACGGGCATCTTCTTTAATCAGGTTTTCTTCAACCTCAATTTCATCAATTAAAAATTGATTAATGATGCGTACAACTTCGCTTCTTTCCATAAAAAACTATTTAATTTTACTTATTATTAATGCACTATTGGTTCCTCCAAATCCAAAAGAATTGGAGAGTATATGGTTTAATTTTTGTTCTTTTGTTTTATTGATTATCTGAATTTTAGCACTTTGTTCATCAGGTTCTTCAAAATTAATATTAGGCGCAATAAAATCGTTTTGCATCATTAAAATTGAATAGATGATTTCGCTGGCACCTGCCATCCAACATTCGTGTCCTGTCATTGATTTTGTGGAGCTTACAGGAACGCGATTTCCAAATAGCTGCGCAATTGCCATTGCTTCAAAGCCGTCGCCCAAAGGCGTAGAGGTGGCATGCGCATTAATGTAGTCAATATCGTTAACGTTTAAACCACTGTCATTCATTGCCATAACCATAGCACGATAAGAACCTTCATCGCTGGGTTGCGAGATATGAGGGGAGCCGTTTGATGAAAAACCGTAGCCCACAATTTCGGCTAAAATGGGTGCACCGCGCCTAATCGCTGACTCATATTCTTCTAATACTAACGAAGCTGCACCGCCACTTGGCACTAAGCCATCTCTATTTTTGTCAAAAGGTTTAGAGGCTTTAGTAGGCTCGTCAATACACATAGAAAAAGCGCTCAACGCATCAAAGCTTCCCATAGAATAAGGGTGAATCTCTTGGGCGCCACCGCAGAGCACCATATTTTGCAATCCATGTTTGATCATAAAATAGCCCAAACCAATAGCATGCGAGCCACTGGCGCAAGCGGCGCTAATGGTCATATTTATCCCTTTCAATTTGAAAATAGTGGAAAGGTTCATGGTTACCGTAGAGTTCATAGATTGGAAAATTGCCCCAGATCCTAAAAGCATAGTGTCTTTTTTCTCTTCAATAATTTTATGAGCTTCGATAACCGCTTTAGCCGAACTGTCGTTGCCGTACAAAATACCAACCTCGTGTTTTTCCAAAAAATCCATATCTAGATAGGCTTGCTTAAATGCCTCTTCCGTAGCTACATAAGCAAATATGCCTTCTTCGGCTAAGCCTGTGCGCAAGCGTCTATCTAAAACGCCCTTTAAATTAGGAACTTCTAAAATTCCGGTAAGTGGAGAACGAAACCCCATTTCGGTACGTATCGGATCAATTCCGATGCCGGATTTTCCTTCTCTCAAAGAAACTACTACTACTTCTTTATTTTTTCCGATGCAGGAATAGATACCCATTCCGGTGATAACGACTCTTTTCATAATGAATAGTGAATAATGAATAATGAATAATGATATGGGGGGTGGTTTTTCATTTTTTTAGTTTTTTCTTGGATGTGTTTATGGAACTGGTTAATAATTTTAATAATTCTTGGCAATCGTTTAGTATTGATAAATATACGTCATTATCAATGTATTCACTTTCT
>Ga0123353_10002938_pt1 | contig 21345 bp, 16 predicted proteins | sample TergutLab28metaG_3_FD_92763 | JGI IMG/M metagenome (GOLD analysis project Ga0123353, IMG submission 92763) | Labiotermes labralis P3 segment gut microbial communities from Petit-Saut dam, French Guiana - Lab288 P3 | ecosystem: Host-associated > Arthropoda: Insects > Digestive system > Gut ... | reverse complement strand
TAAGTAATGCCGATTACACATTTCTAAAAAATTCACTCAAAAAAGATGGCAACATCGAATGGTATTTTGTTGTATGGTATTTGGCCGCCACTGGAGCAAGAGTGAGTGAACTGATACAAATAAAAGTTGAACACGTGCAGTCCGGGTACTTCGATCTCTACACTAAAGGAGGAAAGCTAAGACGCCTATATATTCCAAAGAAACTGAGGTCAGAAACTCTTGAATGGTTGGAAAAGATGAAGAAATGCTCCGGATATCTATTCATCAACCGTTTTGGGGATCGTATAACAACTCGGGGAATATCTCAACAGTTGAAAAATTATGGAAAAAAATATGGCCTCGATACGAAGGTTGTATATCCGCATTCATTTCGGCACCGTTTTGCCAAGAACTTCTTGGAAAAATATAATGACATTGCATTATTGGCTGATTTAATGGGCCACGAAAGCATTGAAACGACACGAATTTATCTTAGACGTGGTTTCGACACCCTTGTTCTGAGTCCCTGACATTTACATAGCATTCGCTGTCTGTCATCGCATGAAGGCAATGTCAGATCGCTATCCGTCATATATTTCCAACAAGTACGAGGAGTCCAGATCTATTTTGTCAAGGTACTCGAAGACCGCGTCCGCGGACCCGGGAGGTCCGAGGACGGACATTGCATTATCGCTTCGATGATATTCCAGGATGGCATTCTGTATCTCGATGCATATCTGCCTGACCGTTTTATGACGGCCTTTACCGTTACGCTTGAGCATCGCATCCATGACACTCGATATCAATGTAGCAATCGCAACAACGAAAAGCAAAGCATTGGCACGCGTCGGCGTTCTGACGTATACGGAATCGACACCCATACCGGATTTCATCAAACGGTATGTGTGCTCAGCCTTGTACTGATCAAGGTAGAGACGTAATACTGTATCCGTTGTCGCACCGTGTCTTATGTTCTCGCGATCACTTGTTGCAGACGGTAAATTGGTCACGATCACCGAGATATTGTGAATGTCCGCCAATTCCTTTGCAAGATCCTCATCGAACCTCATGGATGTAACGATCTTCCACATGACCTTCGTCTCGGGTACTTCCGAATCCTTGGACGGACGTCCGCGTTTTTCTCTCCGTACCGTTTCCTCGTATCTCATCGGTGTTCCGGTTATCACGTATGCACTGTTCTTGTGTTCCTTCATGACATCACTGAACATTGCAATTGCATCGATCTCACATGCGAACTCTTTTTTCGCAAAGAGTTTGAACCGTTTTTCGGAATCACGTTCACCTTGCCTTTTCAGATAGTTCATTGCTTTGACCGTACTTTTCGGAGACCGATATGCAATGAACCTCAGCTTACCGCATAGGGTTTCCTCCGAGGTATCGTATGTCTTGTACCCGGCGATCGATGAATCGTTCATCGTCTTTTTTGCGACATCGGTAACTATCTTATCACGGACCTTCTTGGAGAACGATGCCGGTAACTTCGATATGAAGCCCATGTTCATTGTATTCAATTCGGTTATCAGTTCCGTGTTCACAAGTTTACAATCAGCAATTACGGTATTCTCCTCCGGATCTATGCATCCTTTCAGGAATTCCAAGGTATCACGGTTCATGACAGGATCGGCGGCATTACCGGAATATGCTTTACAATACTCCAAGATACGATCTCCGTCCGTTATCGTAGCGGCGTTGTATTGCAGAAGATCGTTCCGTCCGTTCTTTGCGTTCATGCAATATGCGGGAACGGCCGGACCGATCCAAGGATCGTCCGGCTGAACGGCGTGTATCGAATAGTTCGTTGCATCCATATGCCTGACCTTGGAATCGAAACCGAACTTACGTTTGATCATCGACGAACATTTCCAAAAAAGTTCTTCCAACCCTGTATCGAACAGATCGTCCAGATTGCGAGCCAAGGCGTTATCGTTCAGACTTTCCTTGGTGACATTCTTTCCGAACAGAAGATCGAACGGTGCCGCACTGTGAAACGGCCCTATGCCCGTCAGCGGCATCTTCTTTCTTGCGTCGAATATCGGAGCGATCATGGCCTTCACGGCCATGCCCGGAGAAAGTTTACGAGAATCATCATATTCAACGGATGAATCGATCAATGCCCGTATGCCCGAACGTTCCATTACGGCCATGGCTATTATGCTGCTCGCAGGTGAGCCTTCGTAATGTCGCTCCTTTTTCCATGTTATCATAGCTGTTCCCCCTGAACCCGGAACCACCACGAGAACACGGACATTCTTACGCACGCGCGAAGTTTAAGTGATATATATCGGGCTTTAGCCCGATTATAATCACTTAAATATTTAAAACATGTTATGGACATCAAGAACACGGAACAGCGTCAGCTCTCTACAGCCGCAACGATTCTCTGGAAACAGCGTCAAAAAACCGCAAAAAATTACAAAAAACGGTCAGAGATCAAAGGGATCGCTCAGGGTGTCGAAAACACGTTAGAAGAACAGCAAGCGAGCAAAGAGATCTGATAGATCAGATTGTAACATGGTAATATCAGACTATTTCTTAAAAACGTCCATCAGATAGTGCAACGCCTATGTAATCTAGACGATTGAACATTGCTTCTAACACTGCAACAATACGTCGTTGCTCAGCTAATGGGGGCAAAGCGAACAGTGCTTTCTTACCGTCGTTCGTACCCAATCTTGGCATTTTAACGCCATAAGAGCACAGATTAGCGTAGGCTAGAAAGTGATTAGACATCAGAAATAGTCGAACATATTCTGGACAGATATCAATTTTAAATGAGAGCGGTAGAATCTCAGTAGTGCAATAACCATCTTCTGGAGCAACAACTACTTTATTCAGATACGGCCTCAGTTTTCCATATAATACCTGTCCTTTCGAAAAGGAGTGTTTCGTACTTGAAAATGATCGATCTCTTTTGCGAACAATGTGGAGAACTTTTGCAGTATCTTTTTCGATATCTTCTAGATCCAGTATCCAGGCATCATCACTAATGTTATCTGCGTTTACACTGTTACAAAAACCATAATCGCAAATGCTACCGAGCCAACACCACGACCAACTATCAGGTAAAATGAATGGAATCTCATCTCCAATGCGCTTCGATGTAGCATCCGTTGACCACTCATAATAAGAGTTATCATCACATTTTTTGATTGTGGAATCTGTTTTGCTATGTTTGATTTTACCTACTTTGACAAGAATTTCACGTTCTTTTCGTATGCGTTCTAATAACACTGATGCCGGTTCATCGTTTGGATCCTGTGGAACAAGTTTGCCTTGTATTGCGAGTGAGAGGACCTTCTGTTTTGCGACGGCTATTGTTACTTGTAAATCGGCTTTATTACGTTCAATTTCATCGATAACCGCAAAGGCAGATTCTACTGCGGAAACAATACGGCACTGTTCTGAAAGAGGCGGCAGAGGGATTTCTACGTTCTTTAGGATGAATATTTTCAATTCAGCGAATGTTGAACCTGATGCAACATCACTGAAGGTTTTTACCAGCATGGCCTTTAACGCCAGATGGACATATTTCTTGTTAAATTCATTTGAATCGAAGTGAATCCAAAGAACTCGTCCGTCTTTGAAATAGAATGGTTCTTTAGTATCAACAAGCCAAATTCTTCCATCCGGACAAATAGATGGCATTAAAATGTCTCCAACAGATGGATGACCTGAATCACTAATTAGTTCCTGATAATGTTTCAGGGTGATGTATAAACTACGGTTTATGGATTTGTTTTCTGCAAGAGCCCCTATTTCTGTTCCTCTGTAAAAAGGAACGCCACTCTCAACCAACTCAGATTTAAAAACACGTTTACTTGATCCAACTTCGCTGATATCTCTCATTCGACACCGAACCCATCCTTGTGGCAACTGCTCATAGTGTGATTTATCGGTAGTCGATCTCTTGTCATCAGTCTTGTTTCGACGAATCTTGCCTTCTTTAATGAGATGCTCCTTCTCAATACGGATGCGCTCTAGTAGAACTGATGCAGGTTCATCGTTCGGGTCTTGCGGAACGAGCTTGCCGCGTATAGCCAAATCGAGAATTTTTTGACGTAGCTGCGTCGTATTCATTCCTCGACCTCGTCAATCAGTGTCTTGAGTTTCGCAACTGCAGCGGCAATCGCAGCGGACTTGTCTCCTATGATTTCAAGTAGTTCTTTGAGCGTACAATCATCATCTACTCCGCCGCTTTTAATCCATGTTATGTCAAGACTTGTTTTATCGCGAGCTATTATCTCATCATAAGTGAATTTGCGCCATCTGCCGTCCGGATTTTCCGCACTGAATGTTTCCGTTCGATTGAAGCGATTGTCTGGATTATAGCAGTTCACAAAGTCATCCAAATCGCTGTCTTTTAACGGATTTTTCTTTAACGTGTGATGGATATTCGTCCTGTAGTCGTAAATCCAAACTTCCTTCGTCTGGTGTTGCGGAGAGCCCGGACGGTTATCAAAAAAGATCACGTTAGCTTTAACACCTTGAGCATAGAATATTCCCGTGGGCAATCTTAATATCGTGTGCAGATCGGTCGTTTGAAGCAGTTTTTTCCTTACTGTCTCTCCTGCGCCGACCTCAAATAAAACATTGTCTGGAACAACTACCGCTGCAACACCGTTTGTTTTCAAAAGCGTACGAATGTGCTGTATGAAATTCAACTGCTTGTTGGTCGTGGTCGCCCAGAAATCCTGACGGTTGTAAACAAGGTCTTCTCGTTCCTGTTCGCCTTGTTCATTGGTGAATGTTCTTTTTGATTTCGTACCGAATGGAGGATTTGTCAAGACGTAATCGTATCTGTCGCCCGGATCTGCGATTAGACTGTCGGCACGGACGATAGGCGGTCTGCCTTGAAAGTCACTGACATTATGTAAAAACAGGTTCATTAGACAAAGTCTGTATGTGCTTTGTACAATTTCCCAACCAAAGAATGTTTTGAACTTCAAGAACTCCTTGTCATCACGGTTGAGCGATGCACTGTCTTGCTTCTCTATGTACGATTTCGCAGCAAGTAGGAAACCGCCGCTTCCGCAACATGGATCGGCAATCGTCCTTCCTTTCTTCGGTTTCACACAACGAACCATTGCGTCGATGAGTGCACGCGGCGTGAAGTATTGTCCCGCTCCGCTTTTGGTGTCTGCTGCAATCTTTTCAAGAAGATCTTCATAAATATCGCCCTTAACGTCGGATGACATCGATGACCAGTTTTCACTGTCAACCATCTCTATAACTTTTGCAAGGTGAGCAGGATCGGGTACATTGTTTCTCGCACCGGTATAGATTTGCTGAAGCGTCCCGCTTTGCTCAGCGAGTGTCTTCAAAATGTATTCATATTTTTCAAACAACTCTTTACCGCTTTTGTTTTTCAACTCATCCCATTTACAGTCGTTGGGTATTCCTATATCACGGTTATGCGGCGGTTTAGAATATTCATCCGCCATTTTGAGGAAAAGTAAATATGTGATTTGTTCCAAGTAATCGCTCTTACTTACACCGAAGTCCATAAGCACCGTGGCCATAGACCATATCTTTGCACCAACATTGGAATTTGTCATATTACTTCCCTCTATGCCGCAACGAGTGCGTAGTTCATTTCATTGATTATGCTTCGATAGTCGTTGCCGAAAAGTTCATGAAATCTGCTGAGTCCGCCGTTTTCTACAAATGGCGTAAGCTCAAGATCATCCGATTCCATGTACATTGATGTAGCGATATGATCGCGTATCATACGAAGCCATTTCGTCTGCTCCTCTGTAAACTGACCATAACCTGCGTTCTTCTTGAGCATCCAATCTCTGAACCGCACACCTACGGTCGATGAGAAGTTATTGAGTTCATGGTCCTGATTAAGCTGAAACCGGATGAGTGAGATTATGTCGGCAAGTTTATTGACCACGTTCTTACTTTTGACCTTATCCGGAAACTTCGTCGAGTATGCTCTCCACAATTTCTCAGTCGAAAGATTGTAAGGAGGCTGTATAATCGCATCATACAGTTTCTCCACCATCGTAAGTGTCAAAGGACGCATCTTATAACTTTGACTGTAAATTATATTCAATGCGTCGAGGCGGTCTTTGTTTTCCTCTATAAAATTTGCAAACGTGCCGATTGTTTCCTCATCTTCGCTTTCCTTATTTTTGTTCCATCCTGCGTATGTCACCCTGTCCAGATTGAAATCATCCATGATCTGATCATGACTCGTGCGAATTTGCAGTATGTGATTACGAAGCTTCGGTTTGTTGAACGGTTTTGCCGCCTCTTTCGCCATATCTTCGCTTATTTCTGCCAGTTGTTCATCGGTTACATCTTCTGGATCATCGATACCGTACTTTTCACGGGCAAGCTCAAAAATCTTATCCTCATCAAAAGCATTCAATAATGTTTCGGCAAGAGCAATTGGTGAAATTGTAACACTATTAATCGGCACCTCTATACCATCGACAATGTTGCCGATCCTTATCTTTTCCTCATCACATAATTCTGTAAACGCTTTGCGCTCCGAATCAGTCATTATCTTGTCCAACTTAATGAGTCTGCCCGCGAGTGTGGTCAGAGTATCTTCCGTCCTGTCCCCCATGAGCACTGCGTTCAGCAAATCCTTAAGCGAAACGCTGGGGTTTCTTTCCAACTGACGTGAATTCGTCTTTTCCGAAAATGTGACTCCTGCCGCATCGATAAGGAAATATCCTGTTTTGTTCTCGGTTGCAGATGGAGAAACCTTACGGAGGTCTTCTTTAGGAAGCGTTCTAGTGGCACGCCCAAGCATCTGTTCGAAATAATTCTTACTTCTCACGTCACGCATGAAGATAAGACACTCTATCGGTTTTACATCCGTACCTGTAGCTATCATATCAACGGTTACGGCAATTCGAGGATTGTATTCATTTCGGAACGCCGATAGAACACTTTTCGGATCGTCAGCGTTGTAAGTTATCTTTTTACAGAATTCATTGCCCAAACCGAATTCCTCACGGAAAATGCGTATAATATCGTCGGCATGACTGTCTGTTTTAGCGAATATAAGCGTTTTCGGAACTTCTTTTCGGTCAGGGAACATTTCTCTGAAAACGGCTTCTTTGAACCCTTTAGCTATCGTGCGTATCTGAGATTCATTCACAACCTCTTTGTTGAGCTGTGATGGCGTATAATTCAGATCCTCGTCCAATTGCTCCCAGCGTTTCTTTCTCGAGAGCCTGTTACGTTTCTGGACCTCTTGTCTTAAAATCTGCCCTCCTTGCGTGCCGCGCTCGGTTTCGATTATATATGTACCTTCTCTACCGACATTCACGCCTCCGATTATGGCCTCTTCATGGGAGTATTCGCTTACCAAATGTTGGAAGAAACCGATTGTGCGTTCATCAGGTGTTGCAGTGAGTCCGATTAGAAACGCATCGAAATAGTTCAAAACTTGTTGCCACACGTTGTATATCGACCTGTGACATTCATCTATGATGATGAAATCGAAAAATTCTGGCGGATAACTATTGTTATACTCAACCGAAACAGGCCTCTTGCCTATTTTTTGTGCCAAAGCATTTTCATAATCATATGGAGCTTCTTCTAATGATTCTTCCATATCCTCGCCACGTAAAATCGAATACATTCTCTGTATGGTGCTTATGCAAACCTTCGCATCATTCGGAATATACGATGAGCTTAGACGAGTTACAGGATAGAGTTCAGTGAATTTTAGCCCATCATCGTAAGGCTGATAATTCATGAACTCGCCTTCCGCCTGCTCGCCAAGGTTTTTTGTATCAACTAAAAACAATACACGCTTAGCCCGGGCATGTTTCAAAAGTCTATACACCGACGTGATTGCTGTAAATGTCTTACCTGCGCCCGTCGCCATTTGAATGAGTGCACGCGGTCTGTTCTCTGAAAACGAGCTTTCCAGATTTTTTATTGCCACGACCTGACAGTCTCTGAATTTTACCGAGCCATCCTTCAAACTCACTGTATCGAATTGCGGGAAATGTTCCATTCTGTTACGTAGTGTGTCTTCTTGTTTCAGCCATGAATGAAGCGTTTCCGGCCTGTGGAACGAGAACACACGACGTGAGCGATAATTAGGATCATCGTAATCGCAGAAAATCGTTTCAATTCCGGTCGACTCATAAGCAAATCGGATTTTATATGTTCCTTTGTATTTCAGACCGCTTTCCACATACCTTCTGGATTGTTCAGAAACGCTGAATAACGAAACTCCCTTCTCTTCTCTTTTTGCTTCGATGACTCCGACAGGTTTACCGTCAATGAATATGACGTAATCGACCGGCCCTGATTTCGTGGAACCCTCGCGGAGAATCACGCCAAGTGAAGCTGTCGGATCAAACTCGATTTTATCTTGTACAACATAACCTGCCTTAGTAAGCATGTCATCGATGTTCAATCTTGCTTTCTCTTCGGGATCCATTCCTCTGCTCCTTTCATCTCCAGCCCCATATCAAGTCAGATCTACACAAATCTACTTAATATCTAATTTAACTATATTGCTCTTTACGCCCTCTAACTCTCGTAACAATTCTTCTTTTCTATTTCGTTGACCGATAAACTTGGCATCATTGACCCATCCGATAGCTCTATCAATGTATTCATAATTCTTTTTGGTTTTTGCAAACACGATCGCATATCGAGCATACCTTTCAACATTGTATTCTTTTCTCAAGTCTGTAGAATGAAGCTCTTCGAGAACACTCATTGCTTTTTTCATCCTTACGACAGCTTCCTCTCCGCTATCATTCTGGGAAGACTCGAACATTATCATCGCATGAGAGCTTCTTATGCTGGGATTGTTAGGGAATCTTCTGAGGACCGTTTCAATCTCTGTGAATGCGCGTTTCAACTCTCCAGCTCTACGGTGATACAATGCCCACTGCTGTAATACAAATGGATTCAAGGACGATGAATAGAGATATTCGTAAATTTTGTCGGCGCCCTTCCCGAAGAGATTGAAAAACAATGCTGCATCATATTGTCTCTTCTTGAAATCATCATAGTTCCAAACTCTATATGGTGAAACGCTATAAACGAAATTTTTTACCATTTTTGCATATTCTTGTATTAGATTGTCTGGACCGCTTTGTCTTTCAAACAACGTTACCGCTCGGTATAAAAACAGTCTTGATCTCAGCTTATAAAAGTCTTGATCTACATCATCAAGCTCTATGGATGGAAGGTCTATTTCCATCATTTTCAATAGTCCGTTTACACTTCCTACCATCTTTTCAACTTCTGGATATGTTCTCAATCCGAAATATGCCATGAGGACATCAGTCGATAAAGCGGATCCGCGAGTTTGAAGATACGTCGTTAGTAAAAGTAACTCCAGTGCCTGTGGATCCCTTTTGCCAACTTCTCTCAGTATTTTTTCCACTATAGAATTAGATGCTACTCCTTTCACGTTCTTTGATATCAGCTCTATCATCGAGTATTGATCGTCGGCGGAGTCTTTGTATTTGAAAACTTTATGCTGGCGCAGTTTTCTCGGTATCTTCTCGAATACTCTCTCCGACTCTATATTATCTTCAAGTTCAGTGATGTTTTCCTCGAGGTATGGTATCTGCAATAAGTGTTTTTCAGAGTCGAACAGTTGTTGATTCACGGCAGCCACAACTGTAATATTGGGGACGGCAGCAATCATCTCGAATATTTTCAGATTTGTACAACTGTCCAAAAACAGCCACGCATTTCTCTCACCCACTCTAGAAATGAACAACTTTGCTGTTTCTGGAGTAATTCCATCTATGAAAAATTTGTTAGTTTCTCTTAGTCTCGTTGCAGCTTGCATAAGTGTCGTTGTCTTTCCAGTGAATGGCAACCCAACCACTAACGTATCCTTCTTTGAAGCGGATTCTAAAACATTCTGGACAATACGCCTTTCATATGGAATTCCGGCCAATATATGCATCCATTCAGTGATGCCATTGGCAAAATACTCCACATCCTGTGCAGTATCTGTTTCTTCAACCTTTTTTGGAATCACATAATGTTTGAGAAAATCGTCTTTTGTTAATGAGAATTCTGAATCCACGGGATAATCTTCAGGTACGTTCTCTTTTATCCATCTGAAGATACTTTCTGTGTCTCCGATGATAACGTTATATCCACGTTTCCGATAGTAATCGATATCGCCTTCGTCATCCTCTTGGCGACATTGGATCCATATGTTGTGAGGTTTATTTTTCAAGCTTTTCGCAGCTATTCTAATCCCCGTTGGATCCTTCAAGCTGTATCCCCAGATAAGCGTCGGATAACGATACAATTCTATTTTAGCATCTCTGAAGATGCTCGATGACATGTCATTGGCGAGTGCGACACTGAAAGATCCTATGAGGAGTTCTTCCTCTCTTTCAACATTGCCATGTATCGGGAAAAAAGGAACCATGAATCCTGGTCCATTATGCTTTGGTTTTTTCTGATTTCCTGCCCGCACATCAAACAGTTTCCAATTTCTATTCGATTCGTTGACTAAAATCGGAATGTTATCATAGTTTGTCGTCACGAATGAAAACAGTTTCAATCTGTTAATCAAGAGGTACAAATCATTGCATGTTTCAACCTTAAAGCGTGCCCTTGTGAACTCTTGTAAAGACTCTGATGGCACCAATTCTGATATATAATCCAAATCATCTTTAGACGTTTTTAACTGATATTTATCTTTTATTTCCTTTGCAAACTCTCTGCTCAGAGGCAGTCGCTTTCCATTTTTATCTTCCAATATTGAAAATCCAGCACCTGTAAACAAGTTTATACCATGCTTTAAGTGACTTTTAAATGTATTTTCATTATCTATCTTCGGATAGATGATGTCATCGGATTCTACCATACAGAACGCATATCAACAACTAAGTACATTACATTTAGGTTTTAACGAGTTGATTCTGAGATTCTTTAAGCAATTAAACGTCTTTTTCTTGGGGCTTCCCGATCGATTGTATACCGTCGTCCTCAATGATCCTGCGATAGAACATCTCCACGGCATCGGAAGGCGATAATTTCAGCCTGCTCAAGATGTTCTCCGCTTCAACTTTTACGATGGAATCGACGCGTGCGTTTATCACGGACCCTCCTCGTTTTACGGGTTTTCCCGACAGGACCTCATCGCACAGGGATGCAATGTACTCATTGTAAAACTTCCCTTTCTCACGAGCTAAGGTACGTATGATGTCGGTGGTCCCAGAACCGTACTGGGACGACTTTTTCTTCCTTGTTGCGATACAGGATTGTCCCATGTTCTCCGCAATGTCTCTGAGGACCGATTTTCGGGAGTCCATATCCTCGGGCCTCAGCACATCCGGGTCGAGCTTCCTGACCTCTGACATCACGCCGTCCGTCATGTACGGGTACAGGAGGGTTTTACCGAAATGTTCCGCGATCGACAGTTCGCACGGGATGGATACTTTGATAAGTCTTTCTACGGCGGCATTCTTCTGCATCTCGTAGTCATTGTCAGTCTGATCGACGAATTTGGCGCAACCCATGAAATACTCGTCCGCCCCCTGTCCGGTGATCACTACGTCCTCCTTTGCTTCTCTGCACACGCAGAACAGTTGCAATTCATAGGATATCGTGAACGGGTCCGTGACACCTACGGAAGAGATCATCTCTTTGATCAAGGCCTCCATATTCCATTTTGATATCTGAGCTTGTGTCCATGGAAGCTCCAGCTTCGCCGAGAGTTCCTTTGCCATAAGGACATCGTGCGCCTTGTCCGTTCCGCATGTGTACAGATGTACCGATCTTGCATATCTCTTGGCGATTGCCGATATCAGCCCGGAATCCAATCCCCCGGAGAATGCCACGGCGACATCTTTCCCTTCCACGGAATCCCTGACGGCATCCGTGATCGCCTTTTCCATCTCGGCATATTTGAAGGGCATCTGTGGCGTATTGTTCCTTAACTATAACAGTCATACGTCTCCGATCGAAGCGGGATCGCCGTCTGCGTCCGTTGTTATGTCATTTAAGACCGAGTTCCCTCACCTATCTTCGGATATACCGGCTTCCGTGATGTGCTGCGTATTTTTGTATTCCCTGTCATCTGAGTGCCGATTGATTTCGATCGCACACTTATTGATATACGGAGTCTCAACTAATATATGAATCTGAATATACGGTCTAAAAGATCCGGATTCTTGATGCCGTATTACTCATCGAGAGAAGTTCGTCGATCGTGTTCCCGTCGGCGGCATTCTTTAAAGGGTCACAGATCACGGAAGGCAATCCGGGCCTCTTGAAAAAGTTCCCAGAAGAAAGATTCTACGGACACTGCAAGGCGGTAAAGAGCTGAAAGGAATTATTCCGCTCAGCGCGGAACTCCGAACCGTCCGACAAATCGGGAATGTTTTATCCGACCGTGCGGAAAGCGAAGGTGAGCGGACCTCCCGTTACTTCTTACCGTGACCGCCGGCGTTGTCAAAAGCGAATGTTATCTGATCTCTTTCGTTGTACAACGTTTTACAGCCGAGGTTCAAAGCTATGAAAACGGTCATGCAGACGGCGACGGATATCGCGATCAGCATGGCGATCTGATAAAGAACGGCGACCGCCGGCTCCGTTCCCGAAAGTATTTGTCCGGTCATCATTCCCGGTAACGAGATTATACCCATTCCCAGCATTGAGTTTATTGTCGGCATCATCGCAAATTCAACGGCTTTGTTGACAAACGGATTCATTATCCTCTTCGGTTCCGCACCGATGTTCAGCAGCGCATCAATGCGGTCACGGTTCGATGAAAGTTCGGAACTGAATGCTTTCAGACCCAACGCCATTCCCGTCATGGAATTACCGACTATCATCCCTGCCAGCGGTATTGCGTATCGCGGATCGAAGACATCCGCATTCATCACTATCAATATGAAATAGAGTAAGACGCTTATTCCGGAAGACCCTATCGCCAATACAACATACGTTCTGAATTTTTTATTTAACCAGCGGTTCCGTGAAATGACAATATGCGAAGCGAATAATATCATCACGGCAATGTAAATGCACGTGATCCACGGACTCGGATTGTCGAACACGACTGTTAACAAAAGACCTGCGATAACCAGCTGAACGGTCATTCTCATACACGCGACGATCAGCGTTTTCGTCTGATCTATGCGGGAACGTTTCATTATCGCCATGATAATGATCAGAAGCACGTAGATCAAAGCAAAATTGAACAGGTTCAGATGCAGTGCCTCATCCATTCTTCCTGCCTCCCAGGTCGATGATGTTATCCGCGAAAACATCGATCACGGTACGATCATGAGACACGATTACCAGTGTGATCTCGTTCTCCGCGCAATATGCTTTCACGTTCCCGATGACGGCTGCCGCCGTCTCGTGATCCAATGACGAAGTGGGTTCATCAAGCATCAGAACCGTCGATGCAAATGACAGACAGATCGCAAGGAACACCCTTGCCCGTTCGCCGCCGGAAAGATTTCCGCACATCCTGTCCAAATCGTTTTCGGCGCAACATATCTCGAGAAATTTCTTTATTTCGTCATCCGGAAACGTATGCGTAAGATGCATATACTTCCGGAACTCATTGAAATTGTCCCTTACCGTCATGTCAAAAAGAAAAACATTCTGTCCGCAGAGAATTACATTCAGTCTCAAAGTTATGGTATCAATTTCACTTATATCCGGAGTGAAAAATGTTCCTATCCTGCCCGATGTATGTGTTTCCGTCTGATTGAACAGTTTGAGAAGTGTTGACTTTCCCGTTCCGCTTTCACCGACTATGAACGTTGTTCCGTTACGGGGTATGACAATATCCGGATATGATATGTTATTGCGTGCAACAAGCCCCTTTGTGACGAATGCCGCGTCATATACGCCGTGTTCGTTCGGATCCACGGTCAAGCTAACGCATACATATAGAAAAAAGAACGCAACCGTAAGATCGGCAAAGAGATCCGAAGATGAGTATGTGAACGAACATATGAACGGTGTGATCCGAGTACATATGTCATCAACTCATGATCATATCTTCCGGACTTGTTGACTCCGTTTCAAACCCGGCGGACGGACTCACTTCTCTTACACGGAATCCGCTTCAAACTCAATATCCGGTCCTCATTCCCATCCTTTCTTTTTCGAGTTCGGTTCGTCCGCGATCTCGTCGTTTCTTCTGTTCATATGTATCAAAACATTGACCGGTATCAATTCTCATTGGTCCTGCGGCTTGTCCTCTTGCGTCTGACCGCCGTATTTTTTCCTGAATGCCGATGACAGCATGAACGGAGCGATCAGTGTGGTTACCACTGCCATGAGAACTATGACCGCGAACAGATCGTTCGACAGTGCCGGTTCTCCCGCCACTATGATGCCTATGCCTATCGTCGCAACGATTATGCCCACTTCGCCTCTGGGTACCATACCGGTACCCACGATGTGAGGAGATATATTCTTTTTACCGCCGAGTATGACTCCCAGGCCGCAACCTATGTACTTTGTTACGAACGCAAGTACTATCACTATGGCCGCCAGCAGCAGGAGTGATGCGGTGAATGAACTCAGATCTATGTGCAATCCCACGTACACGAAGAAGAACGGCAGGAAGAATACCGTCAGGGATTCCATTTTCTTCGTGAGGCCCGCATCATGCGCATAGTCCGCAAATATCATACCTGCAAGGAAAGCTCCTATGATCATTGCCAGCTTCATCTGATATGCAAGCGTGGAAAGCAACAGGCACACAACTATCGCAACAACGAAGATGTCAATGTTCGATCTCCATCCCGGGTCCTTTGCCTTCCTCTTCTCGCATGATCCGAGTATCCTGCACGCTATCTTCGGAACGGCCTTGGCGCAGAACATGATTATGAGAGCGACGAACATCACCGATATTACTATCATCTCAGTGACGCTGATATAATCCACGCTGCCCGTCATGGCCATTCCGGCAACGACCGCAAGGACAATGAGACCGATTATATCATCGATCACTGCGGCACCGATTATTATTCTGGATTCTTTTTTGCTCATCATCTTCATGTCTTTGATGACATGCGCGGTTATCCCTATGCTCGTGGCGACCATTGCCGCACCCATGAACATGGCGTGATAGATGTTACCGTCCCACGCCATCATAAGCGCATATCCGGCAACGAACGGTATTACAACACCCAATAAAGCAACGAGCATCGCGGTCCTTCCGACGGACGTGAGATCCCTGACCTTAGTTTCCATACCGACAACGAACAGAAGAAATATGATCCCGAGTTCAGCGATCATCTCGATCATGTCCCAATTCCTGTTGCCGCTGTCCGCAACGCCCGGTATCGGGCGTTCTATGTGAAGAAATTCAAGGAACGACCAGTTCCCTATCACAAGATTGGCTACGAATATCCCCACAAATATCTCCCCTATGAGCCCGGGGATTCCAAAACGTTTGAATACGGCGGAAGCAAGGAATGCCAGTGTGAACAGTACACACAGAATGATCATCACCTGTTCCATCGCTGCTGCCATGAATCATCAGATAAATGGCAGTATTTTAATTTTTTTGGAAATTATGGTGTTGCGCTCAAACACCAAAATTCTCAAATTTCCGGGATCGAAAGATCATGATCTTGACCGTAAGATCATTTCGCTCCGCGACATATGATGTTCCGGAGTGCCGGGTTCATGATCGGCGAACGGTCCGCGGGGATCAAATGATCTTCGATCTGAAATTTTTGAGTACCTGTTCTTTCAGTGACCTTGCGGCCTCCAGCGGATCGTTACTTTTCATTATTGCAGATACAACCGCCATACCGTCTGCCATGCTGTCATATAACACATGCATGTTGGAGCCGTTCAATCCGCCTATGGCGACGGTCGGCAATCCTGTTTTTCTGACGATATCGTTAAGCATTGAAACTTCCGTCAATCTCGTGATCACTTTCGTTGTCGTCGGATAGATCGCTCCGACGCCCAGATAATCTGCGCCTTCTTCTTTTGCGATCATTGCTTGTTCCGGAGTCTTTGCGCTTGCGCCTATTATTTTTCCGGTGCCGAGAAGCTTACGCAAATAACGGACGGGAATGTCGCTTTGTCCCGCATGAACGCCTGATGCATCCGCTGCCATTGCTATGTCCGCACGGTCATCGATTATCAGCGGTATGTCATATCTGTCCGTTACTTTCTTCACTTTTTCCGCAAGTTCCAGATACTCTTTGCCGTCCTTTTCTTTTTCTCTGAGTTGGACGATCGTTACGCCTCCGATGCATGCCTGCTCGATTATCTTTAAAAATCTGTCTTCCGGTATATTTGTGCTGTCCGTTACCAAATACAATGTGAGATCTGTCTTCGGCATGTTCACATCATCCTTATGTAATCCGTGTAAACCGGCTGTAATCCTCGGTTCAGTATCATTTCATGCACCTGAGAAACATCTCTGATATCGGATATGTCAAATTGTTCATCGCCTTTCTTTTCTCCGTCGTGTCCGCCGACACCGACTTTTACGCCGGCGGATATTTTATTGGCGGCCAATCCTATTATGTTGTCCCTGAATCCTGCTCTTTCACGAGTGGATATCGTTATCGATGCGAAAGGCATGAATATCCTGTATGCCAGAAGCACTTGTAAAAGCTGTTTTTCGCGTACATCGTTTTTGATCGTGAATTCACGGTCATTCGCGGATGCTCTTATTCTGGGAACTGAATACGCGATTTCCGCATGAGGATATTTTTGCTGAATGTGATACGCATGTACGCCCGTTGCGAAGGCGTCCTTCCTGAAATCTCCCAGGCCGAGAAGCGAGCCGAAACTGACGCCCCTCATTCCTCCTCTCAATGCTCTCTCCTGAGCATGGAAACGATACGGATAAACACGTTTTGGTCCGCTGAGGTGATACAATTTGTACGCATCCGGATCATATGTTTCCTGATATATGCTGACGAAGTCCGCGCCGCATCCGTTCAGGTATGAATATTCATCCGTGTTCAGCGGATATACTTCGATACCGATCGTGGAAAAATACTTCTTCGCAAGCTTCACCGCTTCTCCTATGTATTCCACGCTTGATTTATCTCTTGATTCTCCGGTGAGTATCATCACTTCCTCAAGCCCTGTTTCGGATATTGCTTTCAATTCTTTATCGATCTCTTCATACGACAGTTTTCCGCGCACTATATCGTTGCCTGTGCTGAATCCGCAGTATGCGCATCCGTTGTCGCAGTGATTTGATATGTACAACGGAGTGAATATGCTTACCGAGTTTCCGAACTGCTTTCTTGTTTCACTCTTTGCTCTTCTTGCGATGTCTTCCAAAAGATTATCCGCCGCCGGCGATAAAAGAGCACCGTAATCTTCAATTGTCAGAATATCTCCGCGTATCGCATTTTTCACATCGTCCTCGGTGAATTTACGGAGATCATATCTTTTGATCCTGTCCAGCACTTTGTTCATTATGTCGGAATCGATGACTTCCATGTTCTCCGCGTAAACCATATGATCTTCCACGTCAGTCCTCCAGGAATCCCGTCAGCGGGCTTGACGCTTCCGCTTCATGTTCCAGCACCCTTCCCAATCCGGACAGCCATGCTTTTCTTCCGGCCTCTATGGCAAGTTTGAACGCGCTTGCCATTGCTCCGATGTCGCCGGCCGTTGCGATCGCGGTGTTCGCCATTACCGCCGAAACGCCTATTTCCATTGCTTCGCACGCTTGCGACGGTCTTCCGATACCGGCATCCACGATTATCGGTAAATCAATTTCATCGACCATTATTTTGACGAACTCTCTCGTCAGAAGACCTTTATTGCTGCCTATCGGAGCTCCCAGGGGCATCACTGCGGCGGCTCCCGCATCCGCCAGCCGTCTTGCGGCTATGAGATCGGGGTACATGTACGGCATCACGATGAACCCTTCCTTCGATAATATTTCGGTGGCCTTTATCGTCTCGTAATTATCGGGAAGAAGATATTTTGAATCGTTTATCACTTCCACTTTCACAAAATCTCCGCATCCGAGTTCTCTCGCAAGTCTTGCTATGCGTACCGCCTCCTGAGCGTTTCTCGCTCCGGATGTGTTCGGCAGAAGTGTTATTCCCTTCGGTATGTGATCCAGAATATTCTCTTTTCCGGCGTTCGCCCGCCTGAGCGCAAGGGTGACCATTTCCGCACCGCCGTTCTCTATGACGGCGTTCATAAATTCAAGAGAAAATTTACCCGACCCCAGTATGAATCTTGACCGGAACTCCCTGTCGCCGATTTTCAAAATGTCCTTCATGTTACTCTTCCTCTATGTTAAGCAGAAGCCTCAGCACCATATTGGCCTGATGTCCCGCGCATACGGCTACTCTGGGAGCCATGAAACTTCCGCCCGGTACCGAAGGTTCGGAATCGCCGCATATGTACATGTCCTTGAATGTGTGCTTTGTTTTAATCTTATTTGCGCTTCCGAACCCCGCCATTCCGGATGCCGCCACTATCTTTCTCTTTCCGTCCAGTAAAGCGTTCACCAATATCGCTTTGCATTGCGGATCGTCAAATGCTTCGCATACGATCGGATAATCTCCGAAAATATCGCGAACATTCTCTTCCGTTATTTTAACGGTATGCGTTTCAACATCAACGGACGGATTCATTTTATTGATCTGAGCCTTGAGCGCATCGGTTTTCATCATGCCGATATGGGATCGGTCATAGTATTGTCGATTCAGATTGCTTTCTTCCACTCTGTCAAAATCCGCCAGCAGAAGTTTTCCCACGCCCGATCGAGCTAACATGACCGCGATGTTCGATCCGATGCCTCCGAGGCCTGCTATCGCCACTTTCCCTTTTCCGAACTTCTCTTTGAGTTCATCGGCATCGATGATCCTTTCCATTGTCAAGTCAGCCTCCGCCCACGAAACATACTATTTCGATTCGATCATCATCCGAGAGCATTTCCGTTTTGAAAGAATTTCTCGGAACGATCTTCCCGTTCTTTTCAACGGCCACTCTCTCCGTGTCGTGTCCTTCCTGCTGAATGAGATCGATAAGCGATATCTTCTCTTTTATTGTCTTCAATTGTCCGTTGACGTACATTCCGTTATCTCCTGCACATTATGCGGCATATGCTTTTGGTATCGGCCGTTAGAAAAGACAGATATCGCCGGTTTTTTTAATCTTTCTCAAGTTACGTGTTCATTCCTTCGCATCTTTGATCAAATTGAAAAGTATTTTTTTCTCTTCCTTTGAGAGATTGCGGTATTCTCCCTCTTTCAGATCTCCGAGTTCAATGTTCAGTATGCGGATCCGTTTCAACGCAACGACCTCGAAGCCCAGATATTCGCACATCCTCCTTATCTGGCGGTTCATTCCCTGCGTTAATATTATTTTGAATTTTCTGCTTCCGATTCGTTCGACGTGACATTTCTTTGTTATCGTGCCCAGTATCGGAACGCCGGATGACATCTTTTCAATGAACGTCCTTGTTACCGGTTTATGCACCGTTACCGTGTATTCTTTTTCATGACCGTATCTTGAACGCATCATCCCGTTCACCAGATCACCGTTGTTGGTCATCAGAATCAGACCTTCGGAATCCTTGTCCAGACGACCTATCGGATATATACGTTCCGGATATTTCATAAAATCAACTATATTGTTCTCTTCGCTGCTTTCCGTTGTGCATACTATTCCTTTGGGTTTGTTCACCGCGATCAGTATCGTTCCGGTCCTGTCGTTAAGCGATATGCCGTCAACGCATATCTCTTGGTCGTTGCGTACATACATCCCTTCCGTTGCGATCATACCGTCAACGGTCACCCTTCCCTCTTCGATGACGATATCCGCTTTACGCCTTGAACAGAAACCTGAATCGCTGATGTATTTGTTTATACGGACCGTTCCGGCAGGACGCATGAACCCGTTATATCAAGAGTAAGTCTATGAAGCTTGTGTACGACCGCCATCTTTAAAAGTTACTCGCACATGGACGTTGCAGGTGTCAAAATGGTGAATGAAGCGGCCGTAAAGAAGGCTCAGGATCATTTCGGAGAACTTCTGAGGAGACAGCTGGAAAGGGTCGAGAAGATAAAATCGTCAAAAGAAGTGACGGACTTTTCCAAATTGGACAAAATTGTTATAGGCGTATGCGGAGGCGACGGTATCGGACCGTACATATGCAATTCCGCACGGATCGTAATGGAACACCTTCTGAAAGACAGGATAAAAAGCGGTAACATCGAAGTAAAGACCATAGACGGACTTACGATAGAACGGAGAGCGGAGGTCATGAAGGCTATCCCCGATGATACGCTTGAAGAGTTAAAAAAATGTCATCTCATTCTGAAAGGTCCGACGACAACGCCGAAGAAGGGCGAAGAATGGCCGAACATCGAAAGTGCGAACGTCGCGATGAGAAAGGAATTGGACCTTTTTGCGAATGTCAGACCGGTGAACGTTCCCGAATCGGGGATAAACTGGACATTCTTCAGAGAGAACACCGAAGGAAGTTACGCCTTGGGAAGTGACGGCATCGATGTGACGGAAGATCTCGCGATGGATTTCTGTGTTGCCACGACACAAGGAACGGAAAGAATCATACGCGCCGGATTCGAGCATGCGAAGAAGACCGGACTGAATTATGTTTCAATCATAACCAAAGCCAATGTCGTGAAGACGACGGACGGAAAGTTCCTTACGATAGCGGAAAAGGTTGCCAAAGATTATCCCGAAGTGAAATGGGATGATTGGTTCATCGACATCATGACCGCGAAGCTCATCGATACGCACAGAAGGAGTGATTTTAAAGTAATGGTATTGCCCAACCTCTACGGAGACATACTTACCGATGAAGCCGCTCAGATACAGGGAGGCGTCGGAACCGCAGGTTCTGCGAACCTCGGTACGAAATATTCAATGTTCGAGGCGATACACGGTTCCGCACCGAGAATGGTCGTCGAAGGAAGGGCACAGTACGCGGATCCGTCAAGCATGATCAAAGCGGTGGCGTTGATGCTTAATCACATGGGCGAGACCGAAAAAGCAAGGAAACTGGAAATGGCCTTGGACATTTGCTGTCAATTTGAAAAGAAGAAGGTCATGACCGGAAGGCCCACCGGTGCAACCGGCGATGAATTCGCACAATACATCATGGACACCATAGCCCGCCCGGATATCGAAACCGTTTGGCGGGGATACATTGATGCAATTGTCGCGGTAAACACGAAATGATGCTCCGTGCATCATTTTTTATAATTTATTTTATACAACTCTGTTTGTGATTTTTCTTCAAAGGTTCTTTATCTTTCCCAATGACGCCGTCGTCTGTTCCCATGTATCACATTCCAGAACGTTAGAATCAAAAATGGGCGTTGTGACTATGGCACAATCCGTCGCGCTGCTGAATCTGATCAGAAGTATCCGGTAGCCTTT
>Ga0123353_10002937_pt1 | contig 21347 bp, 25 predicted proteins | sample TergutLab28metaG_3_FD_92763 | JGI IMG/M metagenome (GOLD analysis project Ga0123353, IMG submission 92763) | Labiotermes labralis P3 segment gut microbial communities from Petit-Saut dam, French Guiana - Lab288 P3 | ecosystem: Host-associated > Arthropoda: Insects > Digestive system > Gut ... | reverse complement strand
TTAGATTATTTTTGCAAGCAACAAGATAGATGGCGAGCCGTATACGCAGGAATGTGTACGTACGGTTCTTGTGGGGAGAGCGGCGGTATGATTTTACGCTATACCGCTTAACTTACCCTGTGACACCCAGCTTTTTCTTGGTTGTAACGACCAAATGACCGCGGATTACATATCAAAAAAGTGTGGAATGGTGACTATCGGGGTAATGAATAATCAAATGCCTTTAATGCCGTTGTTTTCGCCTGTACTCCACAGCACACGCCCCTATTCGCAGACAAAAAGCAGTACGCAGAGAGCGCTTATGTTACCGGATGAGGTTTTAAGGCTGCCAAATGATCAAAGCTTGATTTTGTTGAGAGGTCAGAAACCGTTACAGCTCAGCAAGATTATCCCGGACGAGTTACCGGCATTTAATGAGTTGATCCCGGTTAAGATTACGGATTATTTACCAATGTGGCGTAAAACAGAAGAAAATAGTAAAGGCAGAAAAAAGGATAAACCGGTTTTGACAATTACTGAGGCATCGCCATTATTAGAACATGAATATCCGATTTTTGATTCACCAAAGTGTGACATGTCAAGTGAAAAACGAGAGGAAAATAAAATCGGTTATCCTTCGTATTCATTAGTTCATAAAGATACCTCTGCCAACGGCGGTACCGGTCGCAAAACACCAAGCGATTTTTTGAAGGAGGACACGGTATATCATAAAAAATCTCCCATGTTGTCCAATCCGAATACCGATGACGAAGATGAGGCGGAGACAGGAAAAAAGAGCGTACAATCATTAGATTCTTCAGAGGTTTTGGTGAGTTCCATACTCGTGGTTATGGATAAGTACGAAGAGAGAGGGGATCAATATGAAAGCAGAAGTATTTAACAAACGCCCTGAATTTAAACTGATGAAGCAGAATGACATAATAACCCACCAACATTTGCAATACCCACGCTGGCTTGATGAAGATGCGAGATATGCCGATATGGGCTTAGAGTTTAAAATGACCTACATGTATTTATTTAACAGGTTTAGGCTTTCGCAAAACAATGGCTGGGTGAATGATAGCGGCGAGGTTTTCGTCATCTATACCCGTGAAGAGTTGGCAAGATTAATGCACATAGGTGAAAAACGAGTAACTGTCGCTATGAATGTGTTGAAGGAAAGGAAATTGATATGGGAGCGCAGATGCGGGCGCGGGTTCGCTAATCAAATCTATTTATCAAAAATCGAAGTTTCGCTGTCGGACGCAGTAAAATCTAGGGGTGGGCCGCTCAATCCTTTAACGCGTGATGAACGTAATCAAGATTATATAACCGAACAGCCAAGACCCGCCAAAATGACGGGTCTTGGTTTTTGCGCCGATGCTTTTGAAAATACTTCAAATGCAGCCAAGCAAACCATAAACGCCGATACCATATCATTATCATTAGCAGAAGCGCGGGAACAGCCTTTCTTGAACCGCCAAAACGACGGTTCAAGAACAGTGGAAACGGCGGTTCAAGAGCCGTCAAACCGGCTGCCCAGTAATATAGATTTTAGTAAAAAAGAAAATGATTTAAAGTCAAGTCAGCCCATGTCAGTCTCGTTTTATTCGGAAATACCAATTTCGGGCGTGGGGGGGACGAAATGCGACAGACTGACGGACGAACAGCGGCTTGACGCAATCTTCGACCAAGCGGATTTAGAGTGTTTTGAGGAAAATGACATCACGGTTATTAAAGATGCCATTGAAAGGTTGTATTTTAGCGAATCTATACGCGTTGATAATGCGATTTACCCTAACGAACGTATACGCTCTCATCTTCTGCGTTTGGATTGTTTTATTGTTCAAGACGCATTGTGCAGGTATGCCCGGAACAGTGATAAAATCACAAATTCAGGGGCTTATGTGACAAAAGTGCTGTTTAACACCATTATGGAGGCAGGAAGCGCTCTAATAATTGATCCTTATTTGAATTTGTTGAACAGTCAGTCTGCAAAAAGTTTGGCGTCAGGGGGTGACAGGGGGCCATGATCAGCAAGGAGCAGCAGGCGATATTGAGTCTGTTGAACGATTTTCGCTGTCTTCGTATCCTGCATATAGAAAAATACATGGGTACTCATCGCGGATCAACGACGCTGCAAGTTAAGGCTATGCTTAACCAATTACGGCATATGGGTTATGTCATGTTAAAAGGCGGGCTTGTGATGCTGCCGTGCCGCCCTGTTAACACCGATATCTTAACGGCTTTCGACGTTATGTTTGAGATAACGGCGGATAAAAAAGCAAACATATTTTCCGGCAGAGCGCCATATACGCTCTTTTTTACTGTTGATGGAGTGAAAAACGCCGGACATTATGGGGTTTCCGTGGTTAAGCAGAGTATGGAATACGATATCGCCCACAGGATAGTAAATAACCGAAACATTAAAATGACATTGATTATAGTTTTAGAAAATGAGGAACAGAAGCAATACTTCGCCGCTGTTAAAAAAGCCTATTTTGCCATATATGACGGAAGCAAGTATGGGTATTTTAATGCCGGTGAATAGATATAAAAATAATTGTAAAACGGAGGATGCAGAATGCCAAGAAAAAACAGCACAAAAAACCTTGAAAACATGGGCGGGGTTAAGGATGACGCGGTTAAAGTCCCTGCTGTTGCCGATACGCCGGATGATAAACCCCCGGCGTTTTTATACGAATTGAATCTTAGAGAACTGGACAAAGACTTACCGCCGGAACAGCTAAAGGAATGGACGGCGATTTACGCCTCGTTCCGCTCAAGGGCGCCGCTTACCGGGTCGGTTATGGGAACTGAGCTGCACGAGCTGAACGTCCAAAATACCGACACGAACAAGCCGGAGGTACAAAAAATCCTCTGTCTTATAGTTATTCAACACCGCGCGAAGGTTATAATCCCACATACGGAAATATGGCATTCAACAGAAGAGAGCTACAGCGAAGCCGCTATACTCGGCATGGTCGGCGCGAAGGTGGATTATATCATTATGAATGTGGATCGTATAGGCGGCTGCGCGCTGGGTTCGCGCAAGGCAGCTCTGGAATTTAAGCGCCGGTTGTTTATTTCGGATAGACGCGGCCATCAGGAAGGCGATGCCGTAAGCTGCAATGCCTTGTCCGTTGGGCCGAACAGGCTTCTTGTCGAGTGTAACGGCTTTGATTTCGAGCTGCGCCAGAAGGATATCAGCTACACGCCTATGGCGGATATGCGGAAGGAATATAAAGTGGGACAGGAGTTCAAGGCAAAGATAAAGAAATATGATTCCATAAACGGAATTACCCGCATATCTATTAAAGAAATGTATCCCCACCCCTTTGACGGCGCCGAAGCCCGTCATCCGATAGACAGTAAACGCCGGGCAATCATCAGCGGTACATATGCCGGCGGCCTTTTTTGCCGTCTGTCAGACGACACTAACGTTATGTGCAGCTACATGCCCGGCCGTTTTAACGAGGAATTTTATATCGGTGACACAGTGATCCTTAGAATCGGCAGGTACGATAACTCAAAGAAGCAGATTTATGGGAAGATTGTAGGGAAGCAGTAGACCAAAATCGGGGCTGATGGCGTACGCCGACTGCGGAATGAAAATACGCCATGCGACACAGCGTAAAACCAGAAAAAACGGCACTCTGTATGAACACGTCAATTTTGCTTGTGGCACATATTCAAGAAGCAGCCATTTAGGGTGTAAACCTCATATTATTGCTGAAAAGACTGTTATTAAGCTGGCATTAAATGAAATTCGCGGTTATGCAAAATTAGCTACCTACAACGAGGAATACATTATCCAAAACATTATCGCACAGCATACCAGCGAAAGCAAGGCAAGCAAAAAGACCTTTGACGCTGAACTGAGAAGCCATAACAAACGCCTTGTTATGCTGAATGGTATGATTGAATAGCTGTCAGGGCTTTCTTTGATATAGGCTCTCAACCGATCAGAGCATATTTTCCTGTGTTTTCGGTTCAATGGACGTTTCTTTAATTTGCCCGTTTCTTTCTTAAGTCTTTTCCACTTTGAAGGGTAAAACGAAGTGTGATAGAAAAACTAATTAGTTCCCTGTCCCAGCATATTTATTAACCCCGGCTTTCCAAACAAATCTTGCTATTAAAAGAATTACCATAGTAACTGCGGGCGACAGATAGTGCCACCACGTCCGTTCATCACCCGCCATATTAAGAAGTATTACACTGGGATAATAATTGAGAAAGGCAACGGGCAGTACTCCTGTTACAAATATTTGAAATACCCTGCCGAAGATGCTGATCGGATACTGCTGCATAAAAATGGAAAACCTATCCGCAATATGATATGCGTCCCTCGAACGAGTGGTCCAAAAAGACAAGCTTCCGCATATCCATACGATGGCCAGTTGAATTAAGGCCGCCGATACAACACAAACCACAAAAAACACCCAATAACCAAAGCTCCAATGAAGCATCAAATTACTTTTTGCTAAAGAAACAGCTACTATACCGACAAGAAAATCCCCTATGCCGGGGTAACCGATGTCCCTACCAATCAGTTGCAAAAACGGACTCACAGGTCGGATTAAAAACGTGTCAAAATTGCCGCTTACCACCAAATCTTCAAAATTATACATATGCCAAAAAAACAGGCTGAAAATTCCCCTGCCCATATTCCACAGCCCATACAAGAACATTAAATCCCATATACCCCATCCTGCCAGGGACTCAAAATTATATACCATAATTCCCAAAAAAGATAAATTAACAATATTCAGCACTATAATGCTGATAATACCCACAAAGTAATCAACCTTGTACTGCATCTTCCCCAACACCGCCACGCGTAACATCAGATAATATAAACGGATATTATGCAGAATTTAAATCAACCTCCTTGAATCAATAATCTGCGTAAGACGTAGCGCATTAACAAGCGGGATGCAAGCCACAAAGCGCATACCCAGAGCATTTGTACAGCTAAGGCTGCCAATATGTCAAAACCTTCATATACGCCAATATACAAGGATAGCGGAATTGAATATATTGCGCGGAAGGGCAAGTACAAGCTGATGACGCCAAGAACACCGGGAAACAACCACAGGGGAACAATCTGCCCCGAAAAAAAACGCAGTACCGCATTATAGCCGAATATGATATTTTGAATATTCATGGTAAGCATGCTGATAAGCCCCAGTATGAACTTCAAGAAAAAGGTTACCAAGCAGGCAAAAGACAGGCTTAGTAAAAAGGCCGCCCCATTAATAAAAATAAACGTGGGTAACGCAAGGTCGAAAAAGATATATGAGACAATAAGCGAAGGCAGAACCATCAAAAACAATTGAACAAGCACAAAGCCAATATGTTTCGCAAGCATGTAAAACATAAAATCCATAGGCTTTAAAATATCCATTTCAATGGTTCCTTTGCGAACCTGATCCATTATATAGAGTTGCGGGCCGCCGAAATGTAACACGGCCTCTAAAGCTATGCCCATTACGGCATATGTAATTATTTCCGAAAGACCAGTACTCATCCGCTCTGGGTTAGTGGCATATAGCACTCGCCACACATGCCCCATGCTGTACATCATTAAAAATATGTAAACAAAACGTAACCCAAAAGAGGTGCGGTATATGCTGACATTATAAAATTCCAGTCGTATAAACGCCCGCCCCGCCCGTAAATCTATACCCCTGCTCATGGCCGCATCGTCTCGGAATAAAGATTGCGGAGTACTTCTTCAATTTCCGGCTCTATAACCCGTAAATCCCTGATCGAATACAACTTGCTTATATAATCTATAAGCATGGAAGGCGTAGTATTCAACCGGTTAAACGAAAAAATCTTTTGATTGTCCGCGCTTGAAACAAGCTCCGCGTCAGGAATTTGAAAATCCGGGATATTATCTTCAAATTCAACAGCTACTGTTCGGTATTTTCCGTATTTAAGGGTCATATCTTGCAGGGAGCCATCGTACATCAGTCTGCCATCGTCAATTATCATAATGCGCGAACAAAGCCTCTCTATATCCTTTAAATCATGCGTAGTCAACAAGATAGTTACCTGCCGCTCCTTATTGATACGCAGAACGAAATCATACAGAGCTTTTTTTGACAGAGCATCCACGCCAATTGTAGGTTCGTCTAAAAACAGCACAGAGGGATTATGCAATAGAGCCGCAACTATATCGGACTTAACGCGCTGACCAAGGCTCATCTGCCTAACGGGTTTATCCAACACCTCTTCAAGGTTAAGCATAACTGTGTACTGCCGTAGATTATTTTCGTAAATATTCTTATCAATTTTGTATATATCACGAAGTAGCCGGTAGCTTTCAATCAAAGGCACATCCCACCAAAGTTGTGTCTTTTGCCCAAAGACTACGCCGATTTGCATGGCGTTTATCATGCGTTGCTTGGACGGATCAAGCCCGTTTATAGCAATATTTCCTGAAGTGGGTTGTAAAATGCCGGAGAGCATCTTTATAGTGGTTGATTTCCCTGCGCCGTTTTTCCCTATGTATCCGACTATTTCACCCTTTTTCAAAGTAAAACTGATATTATCCACTGCTCGTTTAACAGTAAACCCCCGTGAGAAGAGGTTGCGAACGGAGGAAAATTGACCTTCCTTGCGAATGAGGATATTGAAGTCTTTAAGAAGGTTATCTACAATTATCATGGTGGTGTCCTTCCGTCGTCATTAATCATGTTATGGATTGAAATTATTCGTTGACGCAAGCGAATATGGGAGGATATAGGCACTTATATACCTGATGATAAATATTTTCATGCATCTTTTTATGTATTGATAAATCTACAGCAATAAAATTAGTATCATCTGACGATAACTTAAAATTTTCGCTCTGAAGTTTAATTAGAAACTCAGCAGAGTCAGTTGAAATTAAGGGTTTCAATCCAACTCGTTCACTAATCATTACTCCTTTTTTTATATATACATCCTCATTCGCTCTATACATTTGTTTTGACAGATAGTAGAACATTTCCTTTTCTATTCCAAATACATTTATTGTTGATGTGCTGTCTAATACTTCCAAATTATTATTATATATTTGAAAGTGTAGCAATAAGCCATCAAAATAATTAACCAATATCTGTGAAACATCGAATTTCAAATAAAGTTCATTTGACCTAATTACTGGTTTAAACTTAATAAATATTCCATGTCCATCAATCGATATCCTAATGTAGAAGCAGTCACTAAAAACATTTGTGAAATAAGGATTATTTATCCCGTATACGTTATTTTTGAGATCGTAATTATGCTTCTTTTTACTAAATATTGATATCTGTTATTAAATAAATCAAACATATTATGTATTTCATCTTTAGTATGTTTGCTCTAATTCGACGAATAATGTTCTCATAGAATTCAAGATGTTGATCAAAATAACCTACTCGTCCATAAAATGAAAACAACCATCTATCAAAAAATACATAATCGAAATTACAATATAATACATTCTGTAAAGATAGTTTAGTAAATGCCTCCCAGGTGTAGGCAGACAATTCAAGATCTTTTGATGGTATTATTTTATCTATATATTCAATATCGTTTAATACCTTACTAGTGTTCGGTATTAAACGATCAATTTTGATTTTTGCTGTATTTCCAATTCTAGATACAATACTATTGATTAATGTACTCTTACCAGAACCATCAAATCCATCCACTGATATTATCAAATGCCTTGACATAAAATCACATCCTCATACTATTCTCAATATAAACCAAAGACAACATCTAAAATCCAATCACGTCCAAAAGTGGAGAGTGTTGTATAAATAATGATCATATTAAGGTGAGTATTTGTTCACGTTGGCCATTGACACGAAATCTTGCAAAGAGTCCCATAGTTAAATCAAGCATTTTCTTTGAACGTGACACAATACATGTTTTACGCCTGAATCTCCGAACTAATGCCGCTGTCTGAAGTTGTTTCTCTCTATATCGTGCGTCTCCGCTTTTGTTTGGACGAGTATTTCAGGTTCGATTAGTTCGGCATAGGCTTGTCAACCATCTGCAAAAAGTACCGTGACATCAAGCTAGCTACGCAGTCTCTCTAGATTGAGTCAAGTGTTTTGCTGCTTCGGTCTCCGAACTCCCAATCAACCAATTCGCCAAAACACGGCAACTGGTTAAACATGGCTGAAATTGGAATGTTATCATAAAGGTTACCCAATCAAACTTAAGGAAAATGGGAATAATACCCAAAAGACTTAAGTAGGGTTGGCATGAAGCCATATGAAAAAGAATTCAAAGATAAAGCGGTAAAGATAGCTTTGGAAGTAGGAACGGCAAAAGCAGCTCGGGACTTAGGCATATCCTCAAACACGTTATATACGTGGATGAACCTTGTGAGGAAGCATGGCGGGTTGGCGCACGTCGGTAACGGCAACAGTCGCCAGAGGTCGTCTGACAGCGATACGGCAAATCATACAAAGCGTATTCGGGAGTTGGAAAAGGTCAACCAAATATTGAAAGATGCGCTGGGTTTTTTCGCTGTCAGCCAAAAGAAGTAAAGAAGCCTTTACTGTTTACGTTTATCCATAAAAACCGCAAAAAATACGAGTTATGCCATATGTGCAAAGTTCTTGGCGTTACGCGCCAGGGCTATAGGAAATGGCATAAATCCTAAGGTAAAGGCCACAAGCACGAGGCTCTTTTGGCGTTGATTAGGCAAGTCCTCGGTGAAGACGGTGAAAACAGCGACGACAACGGCACAAGACGAATATTCTTGGCGCTTCGCTACAACAAGGGCTACACAGGGAGTTATTCCACTGTATGCCGGGTTTGCCGGAAAAACGGCATTACACAAAAGAAGAAACGCAGACCCAATGGCTTGACCAGGGCTGATGCGGCGGCACAAAAGAGCGAAGACCTTTTGAAACAGGAATTCACCGCCAATTCGCCCAACGAAAAGTGGCTCCGCGACATCACGGAAGTACCCTGCGCAGATGGAAAGCTTTATGTAGCGCCTGTTATGGACTGTTTCGATGGAGTGATTGTCGGGCTTGCGTTGGATGATAACATGCGGAAAGAACTCTACGTCAACGCCTTCGAGCAAGCCTGCCGACAACATAACGCATTCGGTATGATATTCCATTCTGACCGTGGCAGTCATTACACAAGCGCTGATTTCAGGGTTTCCCTAGCAAAACATAGCGCAATCCAGAGCATGTGCGGCACGGGTAGATGCTTCGATAACGCCAGAATGGAGAGCTTTTTCGCCACTTTGAAGAAAGAGAAGCTGTACCGTATCAACACCGAAAACCTGCCGATGTCGGTCGTTAAGTCCATCATCTGGCGGTATATCTTGTGTTATTAAAACCGTCGCCGTATCTATACGGTCAATAACGGTTATCCGCCGACAGTCTATAGAAATATGTACTTTGAGAACATATGGGGCTCTGCCCCAGACCCCGAGGTTTATGCGCTTAGGCATTACCGATTGATTGTTTTAAGCGAGCCAAATATCAACCCACCCAACCGTTCAATGCCGCAGCAAGCGTAGCGGTTGCACCTCTGTAGCGCCGCAATTCATACTGTATTTGAATTATGGACAGATTTATTGGTTTTATTTCCTTGTGTTTATTTTGGACAACTATTATTGACAACTCCAAACTTCTGAGGATGGTATATGCCGACGCGTTACCATGTGCGTTAACCCATATACTCCTTCCAAGTTCAGCAGAATGGTTTACATGTATCCTGAAAAAGATTTGAGAGTCTTTTCTGGGACTGTCAGGGGTACGCTCAAGTGGGTTGATACTTATAAAACCCGTTATGCCGCCGAACGAACAATCAACCATTTCAAGGAAAATCGCTGCATCGTCGGAAGGGGAGAGCCTAAAGCGCCAAAACCCTCCATGCCGATTTGCTTCTTGCCGGTATTGCTCAGTTGATTTCTGTTTAAAATTCACAAGCGCCAATTCATTCGCAACTTGGACCCTTTGCTCGCGGCGTAATTACGCTCTTATCCTTTACCATGTTGATTTTTACTGCTCTTGTTGTGTGTTGTTTTGTATCTTTTCACTTTCTGAGTGTTGTGTATTTTACATCCATTCTGTGTGTTTCGTGTTCGTATCGTATCATACCGTATTTAGCAATCATTTAATCATAAGATATAAATCTATAGTTTATAAATATATTTAAATAAGTAAATTTAAATATTCATCATTAATAGGAATTCCAGCCATTGCTATCTTATAAACCAAATTCCTTGCAGGCCATTCTAGATTAATGCCTACATTTTTCATTGTTTGTGTAACATCTATCCCCATTGCTTCAGGGGATGTTGTTACATAAAACCTATCTTTTTTATATATCTTGTTAAATTGTAATATGTTAAGTTTTAAAGCCTTTCTTGCGCTTCCTTGCCAATATAAAACATTTAAGAGTTGAGCGTCCGTCCATAATGGATGCCTAGCTCGCATTTTTTCAACATGTGCTCGAAGGTCATATATGCTATATATAACATATATCTTCTGTGACATATCAAATACATAGTCAAACATCGGCGCAAGAGGAGGACAACTTACTCTTTTACCAAAATTAGGGCACCCCTTTTTATGATTCTTATATTTTACTACACACCTTCCTCTTGGAGAAAAACATTTTTCATGTTTTTGTAAGAAGCAGTTATAACAATCCTGCAAGTTTCCATTTTTTAAACAGTCGGGATAAATAATTATCGGTGAAACCTCAACATAAAAATCGTCCATGTAGTCTTCCTCTTTTACATAAATTATATACCTTCGGAAACTCAAAAGTCAGAAATGGTACGGGTTGAGGGTTGATGAACCCATTTTTTCATTCCATTCCTCAATGAATCCAAAGAAAATTTCAAAAAACACTTGATAAATTAAAAATTGCTCCGAAATCGCCGAGAACAGATTTTATATCTGCATCTCACAAAAAGGCTGTTTTATATACTCGGTCATTGCCGTGATCACAAATACTACACATCAGTTGCCCTCGACGAGCTTCGTATTCTTGCTGAAATGCGCCCCGACCAGATAAATAAACATAAGGAAGCGGTAATCTCTTTGCTTCTACTTTGGTGATTTTGCTCCGCCTGTTTTCCATGCTCTTTTCATTTCCTTTTCTTGGCTTAGCTTTAATTTTCACACTCTTCTTTTCTGCTAAACGTTGTTTGTTTAATTCGTACTCCCGAATCACATTTATCTTTTACTTTCCTTGGTTACTCTGAATTCTTGAAAACTAGTGTAATGTAACATCTATATATTTATAATATAACTGGATAAAGACTTTTTAATTTATCACGAGCAGTTTCGTAGGTAAATTGCCAATCTACGCTTTTCTAGTTGTGGATACGCACAATGTGCCAGGCATAAAGTTCTGCGTTTAAAGTGACTATGTTACACGCCAGGGCAATATTGCGCGCCTCCATTTCTCCTGTCACTTTTGGTTTTACAAGAGGCGTTACACGCTTCTTGCGTTGCAAGAATTGCAAAACGCTCCACAAATACAGGTAATCATTCCTCGCATTAGTAACAGCTTGACGACTAACTCCAATACGCTCTGCTATGTAAATCCTGCTTTTCGACTTTGCTGTTTTCATACGTATCAAGGGCGAGTATTATTTTCGCACGATTTACCAGTCTGACGCTGCGTACGCCTGCTTTACCGAACTTTTCAAACTCAGCCCTTTCCTCAGGCGTTAGTGTTACTTGATTTCTATTCATGTTGTATCACCCACTTTATGATACTACATGAAAACTCGTTTGTAAATGATTAGATGTTACGTTGCACTAGTAGTCAATTAACACACACACAGAGTATGTTGGCATTAATGTTTTTTCATTATTAAACATTTGCAAAGGAGATCAAAATTTTATGCACTATTAACCAACTCTTTCAAGCATTTAGACAGATTGGGTATAACTAATCATAGAGGTATTATCATTGTACTTCCGCTTTTTGATGTATTATAACAAATTAAGGAAGTAGTGATAAAATACTAAATAGGTTTCAAGACTAAAAAACAGATTCTGTTGCAACTTTTATGTTTATTATTGATTGATGTTTGATATGGAACAAAATTTGGACTCATTTACTATACCGCAATTCATTGAAATCTGTTGTATAGAACGCACAATTAATATCTTCCTCGCAGATATCACCAAAATAGTTTAAGGCATTCGCTCTACATGCCCCAGTACAACCATTTTTATAGAATGAACACCATATGCAACTAGACGATTCAGGTAAACTCCTAAAATTCTGCATTCTAATACCTCCCCACACTTCTTTAAAACTATTTCTATTAACATTTCCACAAATGAACTCTTCATAATCGGCTAATAAACCACAAGGAAATACATCACCGTTATTTTTTACCGTTGCGGTTAGCCTTGCGCCTGGACAACCGTAATCTTGCCCATACAACTTATAATATAAAGGTTCCAACATATAAAATGATTTTATTCTATCAGATTGACTAATCTGAACTTTTACATTTTTTATAAAAATATCAGTTTCACCTTTATCGAAATAATATTTGTATGTATCTTTATTTTTGGCACGCCCTGCTATCTTTACAGCTCCTATATTAATTAAACAATTCAATGAATTCATTGTAAGATAATTTCCAACTTCACATAATTGATTGTAATTTACCTTCGTTATAGTATAGTTTATCTCACATGGAATCTTATTAATTTCTAATAGTTTTAGTGCATCTATCGCACGTGAAAAACTGCCCAAACCCCTAATTTTATCATTTGTTTCTTCGTTTCCATCAATACTAACTCGAATACATAATAAGTGAGAATAAGATTTTAGTTTTTTTACATATATTGAATTTATAAAACTACCATTCGTAAATACTATAAACTTAATATTCATATTTTCTAAAATATCGAATATTTCAAAAATATCTTTTCTCATAAAAGGCTCACCACCAGTTATTTTTATTGTGGTAATTCCCATGTGATGTAATTCAGTAATTAATTTATCTATAGTGTAAAAACACAAATCATCATTATCATCTAAGCCACAAGAATTAAAGCAATGGGAACATTCCAAGTTACATCGTCTTGTAACTTCTAAAAAAATTGTAGTAGGGAATGAAATAAAATCCTCATTAGAAGTTGTTTTTATGAAGCGTCCTTTGTAATCCTTAAAGAAATTATTAATTAAAGTCTTATTAGCATGTTTTCTACTTAGTGAATAATAATTACCTTCACAATAGATATCAGAAATATTTGTATTATTAGAAAAGTAATATTCATTCTCTTTAATCAAATACAACAAATAACCTAACCTTTCCATTCTTAAAATATAGTCATAACCATCACGAACTATCATAGCTAAACCCTCTTTCAGATAAGATTGACAACTGACAGATTTTCTAAACTAATCTACTATAACATCTGGGATATTCCACAAGTGGAAATCGCTTCTTAAGCAAATTGAGTATGCTCCCATATTGCCAAACTCAAATACATCACCTTCATAAACAGGTGATTTTAAAGCAATTGAAAAGTGAGGTGAATGCATACATGTTATATCAATGAATCTGTACTCCCTTTCCTCACATGGCTCATGACGTGTAATCTGTTTAATGTACCCAGGTATCCGCTTTCCGTTCGTCTTTATGCCAGACGGCTTACCAGCATCAATGTACAAATCATAACGACCAGCCTCTCGTTTTTTTACCCCTACCACAGTAGTAATAATTCGACCCGATGAATTCACAATGGTATTTCCTGGCTCCGCAATAACTGTTATAGCATATTTATTTACTAGACATCGAATCTTATTATTCAGGTTATCAAAAAAACTTTCTTCGGCGTTGATTCTGTAACCTCCACCAATATTTAAAATCATATTACGTTTATTAAACGCTTTTAGAATGACATCAATTCTTTCTATAACATTATTAAACTCATTTACTACGACGTTATTCGATATATGGAATGAAATGCCATCTGTTGATTCAGCAAGATGACTACATGATGTTAATCTACACATAATCTCATCGTAAGACATTCCAAAATCTATACAATGCGATAGAATATCGCTAATTCGAATACGTAATATTTTTTTTGCTCTAGGAGCATGATATACAATTTTACTCAATTCTGATATAGTATCGAAAACAAAGTAATTACATCCATTATCATACATGTACTTGAGCCACTCCGTGGGTTTAACAGGAAGACCACAAATTATTCTTTCAGGAGATACATTTAAAGCCATTAGAGCATTGTATTCACCTAAACTCGCAACCTCAAAATCCGCCCCGATAGATGAAAGAATAAATAGGACTTCTCTTGTTGAATTTGCCTTTAATGCATAGTAGATACGAATATTAGCCATTAAGACCTTTATCTTTTCATAACAATCTATTAACTTTTTTTTATTGAAAACATAAGCTGGTGTACGCGTTTTCAAAACAGTACATGACATTTTAAATACCTCTTTTTCTATATACGAGATAAGGCTTTTTGCACATCACTAAATGCACGTAAATTGCATCTTGCTCGTTTCGCGATTGGGTGATTTGTGAATCGTTCATTTTAACTTAAGTAACTGCTGAACAACCAATGAAAAATAAAACGAAGCTAAAACCGCAATAAACAAACGATGAGATAAGTTAATAAAACAGTGTTTTTCTCAATGTTTTACCCGCTTTTGATTTATAAACCGCTTCAAAGGCAGACTTCACTATTAGCTTGGTCATTACGAACGACATTGTATGCCAGACTCTGCGGCGATTAATACATTAGCGCTCGCAAACAGAAACAACAACCTTGCATGATTCTTCGCCAGGCCGCGATAACGAGTTTTCTTGTATCCAAACAGATTCTTAAACAAAGAGGAACGCACGCTCCACCTTTGCTCGGAAGCCTTAACCCGCTCCTCCAAGCGACGGACACCATCTTCTGGAAGGCTGCGGGTTTTTCCGGGACGCAGGTTGATTTCATATATTAGGTTGTCATTGCCGGAATCTACCATTTATGATCGTTTGTAAAGACCAGTATAGCCCGCGTCGCCACGGACAACGTCATCACTTTTACGTATCAGCTTGTGAGCTTCCGTGATGTCATGAACGTTGGCTGCTGTAGTTGTTATAGTATGCGCTATGCCCGTTTTATCGTCAACGCTTACATGAACCTTCATCCCGAAATACCATTGATTTCCCTTTTTTGCCTGGTGCATTTCAGGATCACAGGATTTGGCCACATTCTTCGTGGAGGATGGGGCTTCCAAGATTGCCGCGTCCGCTATCGAACCTTTTGAAACGGTAAGTCTGTTAGCGGCAAGGAGGCCATTTATCGTTTCGAAAATCTTGTCGAAGATACCGTTTTCTTCCAGTAGATGACGGAAAAGTAGTAGCGTTGTCGCAGCCGGCGCGTTTCCCTTTGTCAGGTTCACACCGACAAAGCGGCGGATTGTCTGGTTTTCGGTAACCGCATCCTTCGTGCTTTCGTAAGACAGATTGAGCCAATCAGCTACCATGAACATTCGTAGCATCTTCTCTATACCTATAGCTGGTCGGCCGCCATTTGACCCTGCTTTCGGTTCAATCAATGAAGAAAGATGTCATGTATGTCCACGCTGAATTTTGACCATGTTCAAATTCAAATTCTTCTATTGATTAAAATTAACCCTAACAAAATACATCATTAGTCAGCTTTCTCAATGAACTCAATCCCAACAACAACCTCGACTGAATTTCCAAACATATCCAATGCTGTAGCGACTTCGTGCCTTTTCTTATTAACCTTTATAATCCTACTTTCACTACCAACCAACGGCCCGGCTATGACTCTGATAGAGTCTCCCTCCCTGAAGCCCGTTGATATATCAATGCAACGATCCCTTCCAAGAAAGGATTCAAGTACTTTTCGCTCATTTTCACGCATGGCAACGTCTAATCTATCATCGCCATAATGCAAAAATCTATAGACGCCTCTGGTCTTGTAAAGAATCGGGAAAGACCCAGCGAGGAAATCAACCGCAGATTTATTTGATTCAATAAATATGTACCCCGGAAAACAAATTTTCCGAAATAAAGATTTTTGTCCTTGTCGTCTAAAAACACAAGTTTTTAAGGGAATGAATGGTGTTCCAAGTCCTCGAAGAATACCCGTAAGCATATCCACCAGTCTTTCTTCTTGCCCAGTCTTTGCGAACAACACATACCAATAGACGTTTTCCTCTGACATGGACAAACCTTCCTCTTATACATTATGAGTACATACACACAGCACTCAGAACTACGCTAAACATCCATATGATCCCCTCCGCATCCCCGGAAAGCCTGCTCGCCGGGGCGCAAAAGAGTGCTTATAGACAACCAATACCAACGGTAAATAGTAACATACTTCTCTGTTTATTTCGTAAATTATCCTTGCTTGTGAACGGGCAAATCCGTTAAAATACTTATACAGTCAGTATTATTCGACCTTTTATGCTAGTTTAACACACCCCTAACAGCAAGTCAATAGTTTTTTGCACAAAATACATCAAGAATCATTTGGACTATTGGGTTGCAATAGACCGATGAACTGGCACTAGATTCAGACATAGGAAGATTAGATAAGTTTTTAACCGGAAAGCGTTTATATAAAAGCTCAACATGGTCAAAAATAGGGTCAGGAACGGAGGTCAACTATGGCACGAAGAGAGAGAAATATTTGCAAACGCAAGGACGGACGCTATGAGGCACGGTTCATCAAAGATCGCGATGCCCAGGGCAAAGCAATCTATGGAGTAAAATGCCTGTTGGCTGATTGGGTTTCCTCCCCCGTTGTGCTTGAAAAACGCGTTTAACCGCGTTTGCAATCGTTGTCCGCATGTCAAGCATGAAATACAACGCGTTCGCAAATGGCATACTACGGTTTCGTGTGAACGCTTTTTCGTATAAACGCGCGCTTTCAAGTGTTACATTATCGTCAACGACATTTGTTATGTATTCCAATAAATTCATACTTTTCATAATGGCGAATTCTCCTGTTTTTTCGCCAATTATGGAGACTTTTCGAATATGTCAATTCACATTTTCACTAAAGTTTCATCGTTGTTTTTGTGCAGTTTTATTCGTTTCTTAAGTTGTTGACATTAATTCCAGGAAGCTAATGCGGCGCTTTTACGGGATTATGGGCTGCATTTAATATCGTTCGAAGGGTTAACCGGCAGTATTTATATCATTTCGGACGAAAAGCCGGGGATTATTAAGATAAGCCAAATCGGCTCGGGAGACTTGTTTGAACGTTATATACTTGATGGGGATAGCCTTGTAGTAATCTCCAGCGGTACTGCGTACTCTAATATTGATGTGCTGGAAAATGGATGGGCAGACAAAGATATAAAAAAATGGTATGAATGGTTTGATTACACTATAAACGGCGAAACTGCCACTTTAGAGGAATTCAATAACGAGTTCGGCATTATGGTTGAACGGGGACATCTAAACGATTATACCATCACCGAAGCCAACATACAAGGCATAGTTTTTGGTTGGCGGCCCATCGCCGTACAAACCGGCGCATTGCAAGAATCATTCGATGAAATTAGAGATAAGTGTATTGATGTTTTATTAATCAATAAACCATTCCATATATTCGGCGAATATGAATCATAAAGCGGATTTTTAACAATGTGAGCGGGAGAAACAGAAATAACGCACTTTGGGCTAATAGGCATTGGAGCAGCATTACTCCGGCAGTCATCTTGGATTTGAATACCGGAGAGCAAATTGTTGTTCATTATTCTAACGGCATTTTTTCTTCAATAGGATTACGTTTTACTCAGTTGAAGATTGACGGCACCGTAGGGCGGTATGGCGGCATCGGACATTGGAGAACTTCCAGATTGAAATTGACAGATGCGCCCGATGGAATCACATTTACTTATATCAACAGTCATAGCAATTTTCCTGACCAGCCGCGGACATTCTATATTTACGAAGATGAAGTGTCCGAAGAAGAGTTTTTATTACATATGAACGAGCAAGAAAATAAGAAAGATGTGCAATGGTATGCATTTAACGCGGAATCTTTTATTTCGGATTTTTCGGATGCATGGAATGAATATGTTTCGTTTATACAGTAACCGTAAAATAATTTATTAACTAAAAGTATGTCAACCGCAGTATTCAACACAGCGTAGAAGTAAAGCTGCGGCTTAAATTTATTCCTTAAACTCTACAAAAAAAGAGGCGGTTACAGGAAATGCAATCGCCTCATTAACACTTAATTATGTTCCATCTTACGCAGCCAATGTACGAATTATATCCGCCGCAACTTCATCTCGAGTAAGTTCGCTCAGCCGGTAAACCTTGCGGCAGAACGACTCCAAGCTGAATGTCATGCCCGGTTCGCCCGCATCCATTACAATGCCGGTAACTGTGAAGTTATGTTGTTGGCTTATATCCTTAAAAAGCGCGGCGTATTCATCACTTATGGCGCATATACCGTCGGTTAGGAAAATAATGTCGGCGTTCTCATAACCGTTTTTAATAATCAATTCCGCAGCTTGTGACAGTGGCCATTCAAAATCCGTGCCGCCGTTTAAAAAGGATTCGATAAATTTCATAATATCGTCAGTGTAATATTGCCCCTTTTTGAATATATGGGTTTGATGATCACACTTTGAAGCGAACCGAACAACCGCGCAAGAGCGCCCGTTTTTAATGGCGGATTCCATCAATGTCAGGGCCACAGCCTTTGCCCAGGCTATCGGGTCGCCTTTCATGGAACTGGATTCATCAAGACAGATTACGATATCGCCATAACCCTTAGAAATCCGTTCCCGCTTCCGGTATTGTTTCAACGCTTTCCGTTGAACCTTTCGGATAAATAAAGGTATTGTTTCAGGAACAGCCAAGTACGCGTATTCCGACGAAACCGCCCGGCTATAATCATTGCCCAGTGTTATATCGTATTTGTCACCGCGTCCGAAGGTAAAGTTATTTTTTCGTGTATTTGTCAGTATCTCCCGATATTTCCCTAGATATTTAATCAGACCAAGAATACTTTCGCTTTTACGAACACGCTCAAGCAATTCCTTGTTCAGATTCATGCCTTCGGGATTTGATTCCTCCGAACCCCAAGTTTTAATGACAATATCTGTTTGCTCAGCCTTTTGAAAAGCCGATGAAATCGCAAAAACGATGATGTTATTAAAATCACCCTTCGATTTCCTCATGTTCCGGCGCATCATATCGGATACGGCATCAATCTGACGTTGTTTGTGCGGGTAATCGGAGCTGCTTTCTATCCGAAGTTCCCGGAACGATGAAGCGTAGTCAAAACTTTTTCTTTTCAATTCTCAACAACCTCCTGTTTGAATTTTTTTCTTACGGGATTAAATTTCCCAATCGTTTGTTGCTGTATATAAAAAGCCCCTCGGCGGCGACGTCTGACCGCAGAGGGGATTGAGATTTTTTCTTTGAGAAAGCTATATTATTTATTGATAAATATGTTGATATATTTTCTTTAATTGGATATAATGAATGTAAATACCTCAATCATGATTTTATAAAGGGGTGCTTAATCATGGTAAGTAAAGTGTTTCGTGGAAATATATTAGACGCATTAGTTCCAATTTCACGGTTCAACAAGGGTGAAGCAAACAAGATATTTGATGAAGTTCGATTGTCCGGTTATAAAGTAGTTGTAAAAAATAATGCTCCGGCTTGTGTACTCCTTACGCCGGAAAGCTATCAAGAAATGCTGGATATTATTGATGACCAATATCTATTGGCTTTAGCAGAGGAACGTTTGAAAAACGATAACGGAGTGACGTATTCTTTTGAGGAAATTCTTGCAAAGGACGGTCTTACGATAGCTGACATTGATGCGATGGAAGATGTGGAAATAGAATGACAGCGTGGACGGTTGAATTTTCGGCAGAAGCGGAAAATGATATGGATGTGCTTGACCCTTCGCAAAGGTTTCAAGTAAACAAAGCCGTGCGTAAAGTATCCCAAAATCCATTACCGCAAAATGAAGGCGGTTATGGAAAGCCGTTGGGCAATAAGCAATCAAAAAACTTAACAGGGTTATTAAAAATCAAGTTAAAAAAACTTGGAATCCGTGTCGTCTATAAGTTAATCCGAACAGATGAAGTTATGAAAATTATCGTGGTGGCGGCTCGCGCTGATGATGAGGTTTACGACATCGCTTACAAGCGTAAGGATACATGAGCCAGTAGGCTAATCGGAGTAAAAACGGCGGCAGTCGCCGCAGTTATCAGACGCTTTTTCAAAGCGTCTGACCCACTCTGACACTTTTCGGAAAGCCGGCAAAGGTGTCGCGTGGGCGCTGCCGCGGGCTTGGTCGCCGTTGGCGGTGAAACGTGTAAATTACCTTTCTTGTCAGCGCATCGTTTTATTTTTACCGGAGAATATGTAGACGAATAAAATTTCCAATTTATGCAGGAGGTAGAAGTAATGAGTATATTTAACAAAAAAAAATCAATGAATGATGATGACCAAGTAGAGATAGAAAATTATTTGGTTTATGAAGAAAATGGTAAAATGTATTTACAACAAGTTATGACGCTTGGTGATGAATTACGCAATCTTAGCAAAGAAGGATACCGAGAAAAATTAAGGCAAGAGCAAATAAAAAAAGAAAAAGAAGAAAAAATGAAACGGGAAGCTGAATATAAGCTAAAAAGAAAAAAAGAACGTATATCTGAATTAGAAAAAATTCAAAAGGAAGCGTTTGATATATTTTGCAATGAATGTAAACGCATCGCAAACCCAGGCGTTAGATATTGCAATTCATATGCTAAACAAAAGGTTGATCATTATAAATACACAGGTGGAGGAGGTGAGTATTCGGAAAATGCTGTATGGTTTGAAAATCCTACTTATAAAGAATACGACTATTCGAGCAACGATGTTATCAATTTTAACGGCTATGAATTAGATGAAATTGCAGATGTCGTACGTTATTTAACGAACAATTTGTCTAAGAAAGGTTTCATTTCTTATGATGTTAGAGCAAAAAAAGAAACGGAGAAAAAAGGTAATACAATAACAAAAACTCGTACATATATTGAGATAAGTGCCAAATGGTAATATTTTAAATGCTTCATTATTAAAAAACGAATACAACAAAAAACAGATGCTCCAAGAATACGCCACTTACAAGCGTTTTTAAGGCTAACCTCTTTGATTTAAAGCGATTTTCCGATTTCCTTGCTTTCTTTAGGTTTCACGGTAAATTAAATTGACGTGCGTTTTTATCACGGTAAACGCATGAAAAAGGTTGAAAGTATGGTATAATCTCCCTGAAAAGGGGAGATAAAAAATGCGTCAATATTTTGAGGAGATAACAGATACCCGCCAACCATGGAAAACAGACCAT
>Ga0123353_10002936_pt1 | contig 21348 bp, 4 predicted proteins | sample TergutLab28metaG_3_FD_92763 | JGI IMG/M metagenome (GOLD analysis project Ga0123353, IMG submission 92763) | Labiotermes labralis P3 segment gut microbial communities from Petit-Saut dam, French Guiana - Lab288 P3 | ecosystem: Host-associated > Arthropoda: Insects > Digestive system > Gut ... | reverse complement strand
TGACGATGGCGGCATCTCCCAAAGCGACTTTACCAAGAACGCTTTGGCGACTTCATACACGCCGGGCGGCTCTCTGTCTTACCTGATTGCCTTCACACTGCCTTCCAATATCAGCGATTACGACGAAATGGTGATTTGGGACGAATACCCGTCCGCTTTGACCTATTTCGATTACACGCTGACTGTTGACGGCAACGCTGTCACGGCAATTGTTGATGATACCACTGCCGGCAACGTGACTTTCACCGTTGACCTCACCGCTCTTACACCCGCCGCGGGCGACACCGTCTTGCTTACAATCGTTTTCGATGTGGATGCAAGCGCCACCGGCACAATCAACAACAAGGCCGGTGTCGAGTACGATGGCGAATCCGGCGGCGGCGCTGACGATGGCGGTACTGATGTGAATGACTTTAAAAAGACATCTTTGGCAGGCGCGTATACTCCTAACAGCCCAATTGACTACTTGATCAGCTTTACGCTGCTCGACAATTCAGTTTTGATGGTTATTTGGGACGAGTATTCGAGTATGCTTACCTATGACAGCTATAAGCTGACCATCAATGGTATGGATGTGGTGGCGGATGATGTCAATACCGCAACTCCGGGCAATGTGACTTTTGAGGTCGACCTTTCGGCATACAGCTTCAATGTCGGCGACAAGGTTGAGCTTATCATCACCTTTGACGTGGCAAACGCTTCAGGCACAATCACTAACAAGGCAGGTGTGACTTATGACGGCGTTTCGGGCGGCGAGGATGAGACCGGCGATGACCCGTACACCCAATCGGGCGGCGGTTCCTCGGGCAACGCGACGATCGTTGATCCCGCAAGTCGTGTTACGCCTGAAGAAAACCGGACGACGGAGGGACCGGGACCGGGATCAGGACAGGAACCCGGATGGCAGGAGCTGGTATTAGGGCCGGCACATGAGTTGGAATCGTCTGACGAACCTCTGCCTAGGTATCTGTTCATCATTTTGCTGTTCCTCATTGCGGTGTTTATTTTCCTGCTCTTGTGGAGACGGCGAAACGAGAAGGATGATAAACCGGAACAGACATTCGAAAAGTGATGAATCGGTAACGGATTATCCGTAAAAAAATTCACGGTCATGATAGGAAAAAAACATCTACTCTTATCATGACTTTTTCTTCCTCCTTTCTCCTTTTCTTCCTCTTTTCTTCTTTTCTTCCTTTTTTCCCCTTTTCTTCTTCTTTTCCTCCCTTTTTCCACTTTTTTTCCCTTTTTTTTCTTTCATTTGCTTTACGATTAGTTTCTGAAAACACGATGGTGAGCATTCCTTAATTAAAACTGTTTTTTATTGCGATTATCTTTCACCTTATTTGGCAATTACAATACGGTCTTTTTCTCTCTCTTCTATCCGATTCCTAACTATTACTCCTCAAATAATAATTATCAATTAGATATCTGTCCGAAAATTATATATGTAAACAAGCACCTTCATCTACAATTAGTAAATCTATATACTACTAAACTATCTTATTTTTATCGTATAACAATCTGTTTTAGTGCAATTCGTGTGTTTTTGTTGCCGCTAAATACGTTTGTGGTGTGGAGGGTGTACTTATGCAAAATGTCGGGACAGGCGCTTCTCTCTTAGCGAAGCCGCCAAACCTCAGTCGTCTACCTAATCCTTTTTCTCTTATAAATTCGAAAAATCGGAACGTATCGCTTCATAAACTTTTTACTTTTTTAATGGTCATCGTGATCCTTTTTACGACTTTCCCCGTCCCTCTCGTTTTGGCGGATGAGTCTTCACCAAACGGCCTTGATGCCGATTTGTTTGACCCCAATTTATTAACTCCCGACTCATCTCCCCCGGATCCTTTATCTTCTGATCCCGACTCGTTCTCTCCTGATTCTTTATCCTCGGCTTCTTCCGGCTTGGCAGGCGCACCCTCATCTGCCGCCGGTTCAATCTCAGGATTTATATGGGCGGACAGCAACGCAAACGGCTTGTTTGACACCGGCGAAACCCGACTCTCCGGCTACACCGTTTTCCTTTACGCTGCCAACAACTCAAGCACACCCCTCGCCCAAACCCAAACCCTTTCAAACGGCTCCTACACCTTTGACAACCTCGCCCCCGGCAATTATGTCGTCTGGGTCGCCCCCTCTGTCGCCGGCGGTATAGAATACTTACTCCCGTCAACAATAACCACAGACAACTCCTTCATTTCCGACTGGAGAAGCAACCCTCCCATGGCTTACTCCCCTGTCATCGCGATCACAGAAGGCGAAGATGTAACCGGCGTTGACGCCGGCATGCCGGTAGTTCTCGGTTTTGCTCCGATGTCAATCGGTGGCTGGCTGGTGATTGATCTTTCAGACCTTATGCATACTATGTCTGCGCTACCTTATTACGAATACTCGGGGGGCAACTCCCAAATGCCTATGGGTAACACTCTCACTCTTTACGGGGTTGGGTCAGACTATGACGGATATGAAATCATTCAGTCTACCGAATCGGCATACCACGTAGAGATAATAATTGATACGAACGTCGAAACAACCGTCTTTTTCAACGCTGATGTCTGGTCTTCTATTACTCTTATCAATAACATCGTTCTGAAAGACGGGGCGGATTTGACCATGTTGCTGTATGGTGATCTTCAGATCACCGGATCCATCATGGTGCCGGAAAACAGAACAATCACGATCGATGAAAGCAACGGCGCGGGCCGGCTGACCGTTGAGGCATCTTATGGTGCGGGTATCGGCGGTACAAACGCTGTGCCCAACGCAGGCACAATCAATATTCTCGGCGGTGAAGTGACAGCAACGGGAGGAACAAACAGCGCAGGCATTGGTGGCAGTGACACCGGCAACGGCGGTATTATCAATATCATTGGCGGTGAAGTGACAGCAACGGGAGGAAAAGATTACAGTGCCGGCATCGGTGGCGGCTCTAAAGGCGACGGTGGCGTTATTACAATCAGCGGCGGAACGGTGAAAGCATATGCCGGCGGTCTTCTCGACAGTGGCCATCATCCATACAGTGGCGGCGCAGGTATCGGCGGCGGCTCCGGCGGCAGCGGCGGTTCCATCACAATCAACGGCAACGCAGTCATAACAATGGCAATGGGAAGTTACGGAGCTGCAGGTATCGGCGGCGGCATGAATGGACCCAGCGGTGAAATTTTAATCGACGGCAACGCGATTATTGAGAACGCAACCAGCAGGATAAGTCACCCCGGCGTCATTCGTCCCGGTGGTCCGGGTATCGGCTATGGCAGCGGGAACTTTTTACCCGGAAACATCACTATCAAAAGCGGTGCTGTGAACGCATTCGGCGTTTCCGGCGGCGCAGGTATCGGCGGTGGCTCTGAGAGTTATGGCAGCGGGTATCTTCTTTCTCCGGAGGTTGTGTTAGGCGGCCCCACCACTATCATGATCAGCGGCGGCGATGTGAGGGCGGACAGCGGCGGTAATATTGGATTTACCGGCAACATAGACCCTGTCAATATCTATGTCAGCGGCGGCGAAGGCGCCGGAAACGGCGCAGGCATCGGCGGCGGTGACGGCGACAGCGGTGGCATCATTATCATCACAGGCGGCGATGTGATTGCTATTGGAGTGTTGAACGGCGCAGGCATCGGCGGCGGCAGAAATGCCGGCGGCGGAACAATCACCATCGAAGACGGCAAAATTTATTCAGCCAGTTACAATGGTTCAGGTATCGGCGGTGGCCTCAATGGCGACGGCGGCATGATCACCATTACAGATGGTCATGTGACAGCAGAAAGCCGTTACGGTGCAGGTATTGGCGGCGGTGCCGGCGAAGGTGGTATCAGCAACACCGGCGGCTCTGGTGGTATCATCACAATCACCGGCGGCTATGTGCAGTCACAAAGCTCGTCCGGCGGCGCCGGTATTGGTGGCGGCGGTATTGGTGGTACAACAGGTACGGAGGTTGGCGGTTCCGGCGGTATAATTGTCATTTCCGGCGGATATGATATAGTAGCAGTTGGCAACAGAGGCGCCGGCATTGGCGGTGGCGGTGCATGGGGTAACGCTATCAAAGCAGGAGATGGTGATCATATAATAATCAACGGCACTGCAAAGTTTACTTCGGCGACCAGCAATTACGGCGCCGGTATCGGCGGTGGTGGCTTTATTAACAGTCTTGATCCGGGCGTCAGAGGTGCCGGCGGCAACGGCGGCAACATTACGATTAACGGCACCTCCATCATTAATAAAACGACCAGCACTTACGGCGCAGGTATTGGCGGCGGTTATGGCAACCTGTCAGGTGGCGGCTACGGCGGCGAGATCACCATCACAGAGAACGCAACCATAATACTGGCAGATAGCGGAGATAAAAATGGCCCGGGCGGCGGCTTGCCTCCGGGTTACGGCATGTCCGCAGGCATCGGCGGCGGCTACATGGCCAACGGCGGTAACATCACAATCAACGGCAATGCGTTCATCAAAAAAGCAGAGGGTAACGGCGGCGCGGGTATCGGCGGCGGTGTCGGTGGCTCAGGCGGTAACATAATAATCGGCGGTAACGCAATAATAGAAATGGCAGAGAGCCTCCACGGTGGTTCAAACACTGTGGGCGGTGCAGGTATCGGTGGTGGTAGCGGTGCCCTCAGCGGTAATATAGTAATCGGCGACAACGCATCCATAGGCGCAAAGGGCGGCAACGGCGGCGCAGGTATCGGCGGCGGCAGCGGTGCTATTGGCGACACCGGTGATATTCTTATCTCTGGTGGCATAGTGAATGCATTCGGCGGCAGCAACGGCGCAGGTATAGGCGGCGGTAACAGCGGCGACATCCACTATCTTATCAGCATATCAGTCAGCAATATTACTATAAGTGGTGGCATAGTGAATGCATCCGGCGGCAGCAACGGTGCAGGCATCGGCAGCGGTAACAACGGCCGCATCAACAACACTATTCTTATCAGTAACGGTATGGTGACCGCGACCGGCGGCAGCAACGGTTCAGGTATCGGCGGCGGCAACAACAGCACCGGCACCAACGCCGGCAACGGAATCATGATCAATGGCGGCACAGTGAATGCGAATGGTACGGAAGGCGGCGCAGGCATCGGCGGCGGACGCGGAGGAACTAGCGGCAATATTACCATTTCTTACAATCCCGAGGTGACCGCAAGAGGCGGCGGCGGCGGCGCAGGTATCGGCGGTGGCGGTGGTACGGGTAACGGCGGCGGAGTACGTTATATTATTATCAACGGTGGCAACGTGACCGCATACGGCAGCAACTTTGATGCACTTAATAACGTAGGCGGTGCAGGTATCGGCGGCGGTGCAGGTATCAGCGGCAACGGTGGTAGTTTCGGCACTATTATGATCAACGGTGGTACTATTAAGGCATTCGGTGGCCACTACGGTGCAGGTATCGGCGGCGGCGGCTCAAGAACGGGATCTGGCGGCATACCCGATCATATTACTATCACAAATGGCGCGGTTGTGGAAGCAACCGGAGGCAGCAACGGCTCAGGCATCGGCAGCGGCTTCACAGTCAGTGGGCAATCTGCAAGTTCGATTGCTTACACTATTACTGTCTCAGGAAACGCAAATGTGACTGCGACCGGAGGCGATGGCTCCAGTATGGGTATCGGCGGCAGCGGTGGTTCTACCGGCTTCCTCTTCACGGATACGAGTAATATTTCCATTATTGGAAATGCAAATGTGATTGCGACCGGCGGCATCAACGGAGCAGGTATCGGCAGCCATTTTCTGTCGCCACCTATGCTTTTAAATATGCCATCTTTTACTCTTGACAGCACGGCAACGTTAATAGCTTATTCAGGCGGCACTGGCACTTATCCTGCCATTCATCTCCAGAATAATAGCACGTATAAAGGTAACCTCGGAACCGGCTATTATGTCAACGCCAAATTGGATTACCCCATCGGCGCAGCGAATTTGACTGTCACCCACGACGACATTCCTGTATTTCCTTTTGTTTTGGAACTTCCTGATGGTTACAAAGCCTTTGCTTACTCCGTGGGTGCTTCAAATCGAACTGATAAAATAAGCGCATCTGCTTCTGCCGACGGAACGCCCCTCGGTGATATCGCGCGTGTGAATGATAGCAACAAGTCGATTTTTTCAATCAAGGAACTGGGCGGATATGATGTTAACGTGGGGGATAATCTCGGTTATCTTGATGTCAAGCTTTACACACACATCGTCACCTATCATGCCAATGACGGCAGCGGTGACATCATTGTTCAAGACACAGGCATAAAGACCAACGGCACTTTCACCACACTCACGTTTCTGGAGACCGGTTTCGTCCGGCCGAATTTCAATCTCACGGGCTGGACTGACGGCAATGGAACGCGTTATGATGTATCTGAAACCGTTTACATTAACAGTAGTATGATTTTATACGCCGAATGGGATGCGCGTTATATTGTCACGAAACACAGTTATGATACTACAGATGACTCTCAGGTTGATACTCACATCGGATATTTCCACAGATTGCAAGAAGCCGTGGATGCTTGCGGTAATTTCACAATCAGTGGGTCGGTTACAGAATCGTATACGATTACGGCAACCGGAAATGATGATGACGTGATGGAAGGCTTTGGCGGTGCTGTGATAATTCCGGAAAACAGGGTTATCACGATTAGATCAGACGAAAATGGGCCTTACACGATTAGGCAGCCGAATATGTCGCGTCACTTCGTTATCGAAAGTAATGATTCGTATGTGGAAGGAATAGGTTTCATCACAACAAATGTTACCTTATCCAATATCATCATCGAGGGCAGAGGTCTGAGTAACGGTGTGGGTACCAACGGCGGTATCGAACTGAGTGGCAGCAACGCCGAGCTGAACTTGGAAGATGGTGCAACGATACGGAATTGTTACACCGACTCTGACGGCGGTGCTGTATATGTCGACGCCGGTTCTAATTTCGTTATGGATATGAGTAATATCAGCAACAATATAGCTCTCGGAAACGGTGGCGGTGTATACAGTACCGGATCTTTCGACATTGTGAACGGCAGCAATCTCAGCAACAATACAGCTCATGGAGACGGCGGCGGTGCATATATAGGGGGTACGTACGGTTTCGACTTGAGGGAAAGCAATATTATTGAGAACACAGCCTATGAAAACGGCGGCGGTGTCTATTTCCGTGACAACGGCGAGTACATCATTCGCGATAACAGCACTATCAGCTACAACCTAGCCCATGCAGACGGCGGCGGTGTATATTCTTCATCTTCTTTCGGGCTTAGATATGACAGCAATATCAGCAACAACGAAGCCTATGGAAACGGCGGCGGTGTCTATATCAAAGGTGGCATTAATAAAGACACGTTCTACCTTTACGACGGCTGCAATATCAGCAACAACGAAGCCGGTGCAAACGGCGGCGGTGTCTATGTCGGCGGTAATGGCAGATTTGATGTAAATGACGGTACTGTCAGCAACAACGAAGCGCTTAACGGCGGCGGTGTCTATGTCAGTGACACGAGCGATTTTAGGCTCTTTAACGGTACTGTCAGCTACAACACAGCCGATGAAAACGGCGGCGGTGTCCATGTCGGCGGCACGGGCAATTTTGAGTTCTATAACGGTACTGTCAGCAACAACACAGCCGATGAAAACGGCGGCGGTGTCCATGTCGGCAACGCAGGTAATTTTGAGTTCTATAACGGCACGTTCCGTGACAACAAAGCACCATACGGCAACGGCGGTGCTATTTATACAGAGAATTATTCCGCCTTGACTATCTCGGCGACAGCGCTCTTTGAAAACAACAACGCATCACAAGGGATTAATTTGGGATTCACCCAAGCTCAGTACTCGGCTGAGTTCCTCACGATTTTTAGTCCTTACGCTTTGAATTACAGTGTCTGCACAGCTTACCACCCGGTGAATAACTAGGACATCAATGCGCAATGGGAAGCGCGTTATATTGTCACAAAATCCATTAATGGCGGTGACGCTATTCACATCGGATATTTCTATTGGTTGCAAGATGCTGTGAACGCTACCGGTAATTTCTCACCCCATGAAGAATCATTTACAATTACGGCAACAATAAATGACGATGACGTGACGAATGGAGACAATAGGGCTGTGATAATTCCGGCAGACAGGAATATCACGATTACGTCAGACGAAAACGGACCTTATACGATTAAGCAGCCGAATTTGGCAAGACACATCGTTATGGATATCGGTGATCAAGAACCGCCGTCCACTCTGATACTCAAAGATATCATCTTCAAGGGCGGTAATGACACTCACTTTGGCAGTGCCGGTGACAGCGGCGGTATCGTTGTGAGTGGAGACGGCACACATTTGTTCATGGAAGACGGTGCAACGATATGGAATTGTTATTCCAACTCCAGCGGCGGCGGTATACATGTCAGCGACGAAGCCTGTCTCACCATGGAAAACAGCACTGTCCATAACAACACAGCCCTTGGAAGCGGCGGCGGTGTATATTCCAACTCGCTCGTTTTAGTTATAAACGGCAGCAATTTCAGCAACAACACAGCCGGCGGAAACGGCGGTGGTGTATATTCCGTTCCCCCTAATACCGGCAGCGGAAATATATATTACAGCATTTTCAACGACAACGTTGCCGGCGGAAACGGCGGCGGTTTGTATGCATTCAGCCCGGACGAGTCCTATCTGATTAGCAACACTTTCGACAATAACGAAGCCGGCGAAAATGGCGGCGGTTTATATCTCGATGGTGGTGGCAGTGGTGATAGCGGTGGTGCTTTTATCTTTGGCGGCAGTGTCACTATCAGCAACAACACGGCGCTTAACGGTGACGGCGGCGGAGTATATTCTGTTGCCTGCTATTTCTGGGCACCTTCCGGTGACTTCACTATCAATGACAACGAAGCAGGTGGAAACGGCGGCGGTGTCTATGCAGGAGGCAATACCCGCTTCCAAGTGGCTAACTTCATTGTCAGCAACAACACAGCCGACGGAGACGGCGGCGGTATCTATCTCGACAGCAATAAAGATAATAATCATTTTACCGGGGGCACAGTCAGCGACAACAAAGCCGGCGGAAACAGCGGCGGTTTATATGCCGTTGGCGATGTCAATGCTTCTTTTTCCCTGGGCGGCAGTGTCACTATCAGCAACAACATAGCCGTCCTTGGACACGGCGGCGGTGTATATGCTGATATCGGCAGTTTCAAGGCAGAATATGGTGATTTCACTATCAGCGACAACGAAGCCGGCGGACACGGTGGTGGTGCCTATGTCGGCAACAATTCTCGCTTCCAAGTGAATCACTTCATTGTCAGCGACAACACAGCCGGCAGAGACGGCGGCGGTATCTATCTCGACAGCAATTACGAAAATAATAGTTTTATCGGAGGCACAGTCAGCGGCAACACAGCCGGCGAAAACGGCGGCGGTGTGTACATACACGGAACTTTAGAACTTAAGATCGACAGCAAAGTCAGTAACAACGTAGCCGGCGGAAACGGCGGCGGTGTCTATCTCAACGAGTCTACCCAGTTTTTACTGTATGAAAGCAGTATCAGCGACAACAAAGCCGATGGAGACGGCGGCGCTGTATATATCAGCGACTACGGCAGTTTCACCATGGAATACAGCACTATCATCAACAACACAGCCGGTGAAAACGGCGGCGGTGTATATAGTACGGAGAGCGGGTCTCTCTACGTGAATGATTATAGCTCTATCATCTACAACGTAGCCGTCGAAAGCGGTGGCGGTGTGTACAGCAACGGGACTTTCAGTCTTACGTCCTACAGCAATGTCGACCACAACAAAGCGCTTAACGGTGACGGCGGCGGTGTCTATGCCGGCGAGGCTGTCTAGTTTGAAATTTATGACAGCAGTATCAGCGACAACACAGCCGGCGAAAACGGCGGCGGTATTTATCACACTATCGGTTCTATCAATATAGAAAACAGCACTGTCAGCAACAACACAGCGCTTAACGGTGACGGTGGCGGTATTTATCTCGGCGACAATGGTGATGAACACTTTTTCAGAATCACTGTCTATGATAACACAGCCGGTAGAAACGGTGGCGGTGTCTATGCCATCGACAGTGGCTTTATCGGATTGATGGAAAGCACTATCAACAACAACAAAGCCGGCGATTCCGGCGGCGGTGTTTACACCTCCGGGCGTTTATTACTTCAGTTCGACAGCAATGTCGACAACAACGAAGCCGTTAAAGACGGCGGTGGTGTCTATGTCAACGACGGTGGCTATTTAGAGGTAAGTACTAATAGCTTTATCAGCGACAACACAGCCGGCGAAAACGGCGGCGGTGTGTACACACACAGGACTTTCAATCTTATGATCTACAGCAATGTCAGCAACAACACAGCCGGCGAAAACGGCGGCGGTGTGTACACACACGGGACTTTCAATCTTATGTTCGACAGCAATGTCAACAACAACGAAGCCGGCAAAGACGGCGGCGGTGTTTATGTCGGTGATGGTGGCACCTTTAATTTCATAGATGGTAATGTCAGCAACAACACAGCCGACGAAAACGGTGGCGGTGCCTATATCGTCAACGATGGCAAATTTAAGTTCGATAACGGCATGTTCCGTGACAACAAAGCCAATGGAAGCGGCGGCGCTATTTATGCAGAAAATTATTCTAATTTGAGTGTCTCGGTGACGGCGCTCTTTGAAAACAACAGCGCGTCACAAAAGATTGATTTGAGACTCACCCAAGCTCAGTACTTGGATTTGTTCCCCACGATTTTAAGTCCTTACGCTTTGAATTACAGTGTCGACACGGCTTACCATCCGGTGAATAACTACGACATCAATGCGCAATACACTGTTATCTACAAGGCCAACGATGGCACAGATGCCGAATTTGTGCAAAAAATAGGTACCTCGGGCACGTTCACCACAATCACGTTTACAGACGAGTTCACGGCTCTGCCGCATATAAATTTCTTGGGCTGGAACACGCAACCCGACGGCAAAGGAATTCGTTATGGGGAGTCCGCAATCGTTTCCTTTAACAGCAGTATGATTTTATACGCCGAATGGGACGCGCGTTATATTGTCACAAAAGCCATTGATGGCGGCGATGTTACTCACATCGGATATTTCCATTGGTTGCAAGATGCTGTGAACGTTACAGGTGATTACTCGCCCCTTGGTGAATCATTTACAATTACGGCAACAAGAAATGACAATGACGTGACGAATGGAGACAATAGGGCTGTGACAATTCCGGCAGACAGGCATATCACGATTACATCAGACGAAAACGGACCATATACGATTAAGCAGCCGAATTTGGCGCGACACGTCGTTATGGATAGCGGTGATCAAGGACTGTCGACCATTCTGATACTCAAAGATATCATCTTCGAGGGCGGTAATGGCCCCCTACTCAATGATGGTACCAGCGGCGGTATCGAAGTGAGTGGCTCCGGATCGAATTTGATCATGGAGGATGGAGCAACGATATGGAATTGTTACACCGACTCCGACGGCGGCGGTATACATATCAGCAACGAAGCCCAACTCACCATGGAAAACAGCACTATCCACAACAACACAGCCCTTGGAGACGGCGGCGGTGTTTATATCGACGAGTACTCCCAGCTTGAAACGTATGACAGCAGTATTATCGACAACAAAGCCGACGGAAACGGCGGCGGTGTCTATGTCGGCGAAAATGGTGGATTTAATTTAGAAAACAGTACTGTCAGCAACAACATAGCCAAGGAAAACGGCGGCGGTGTCTATGTCAGCGAGGCTGTCGAGTCTGAAATTTATAACAGCAGTATTATCGACAACAAAGCCGACGGAAACGGCGGCGGTGTCTATGCCGGCAAGGCTGTCCAGTTTGAAATTTTTAACAGCAGTATCAGCGACAACAAAGCCGGCGATTCCGGCGGCGGTGTATATGGTGCGGAGGGAGTCCGTTTCGACATGAGTGATAATAGCTCTATCAGCTACAATGAAGCCGTCGAAAATGGTGGCGGTGTGTACACATGGGCTTTCGGTCTTTCGTCCGACAGCAATGTCGGCAACAACAAAGCCGGTAAAGATGGCGGCGGTGTCTATATCTTAGGCGACGCTTCACTCCACAATCGCAATTGTGTGCTTAGAGATGGCAGTATCCACGACAACGAAGCCGGCGGAGACGGCGGCGGTGTCTATCTTATCATCAAAAGCGGGTTCATTATAAATAATTGCACTATCATCCACAATGAAGCCGGCGGAGACGGCGGCGGTGTCTTTATCTCAAGTGAATATCCGTATGACGGCTTGTTCTCGTCAAGTTACAGCAGTATCAGCTACAATGTAGCAGGTAAAAACGGCGGCGGTGTATTTTTCGAGAATTCGAGCTATTTCACTTTGGGGGAAAGTAATATCAGCGACAACACAGCCCAAGAAAACGGCGGCGGTATCTATGTCATTGGTATCCAAGACAAGACGGCCATATCTTATCACGACAGTAATATCATCAACAACACAGCGCTTAATGGCGACGGTGGCGGTGCCTATTTCGGCGGCGATTGTTTGTTTACAATCGAAAACAGCAAGTTCAGTGGAAACAATGCATCAAAAGGTGACGGTGGCGCTATTTTTGCAGAGGATCCTCCCGCCTTGAATATCTCGGCGACGACACTCTTTGAAAACAACATCGCATTTAAATCGATTGATTTGGAACTCACTCAAGCTCAGTACTTGTTGATGTTCCCTGATATTTCCAGTCCTTATGTTCAGAATTACAGTGTCAGCACAGCTTACCACCCGGTGAATAACTACGACATCAATGTACCATTCACTGTTACCTACAAGGCCAACGACGGTACAGGTGCCGAATTTGTGCAAAAAATAGGTACCTCGGGCACGTTTATCACACTCACGTTTGCAGAGACCGGCTTCCCGGATCCGGAACATATGATTTTCAGGGGCTGGGACACGAAACCGGACGGCACGGGAACACATTATGATGTATCCGAAACCGTTACTGTTCCCGAAACCCGCAGTATGATTTTATACGCCGTATGGGACGCGCGTTATATTGTCACAAAAGAGAATCATGCCGGCGTTGTTACTCACATTGGATATTTCCACTGGTTGCAAGACGCCGTGGATGCTTGCGGCACTTTCTGGTTCAGTGACATTCATCAAGAATTTTATACGATTACGGCAACCAGAAATGACGATGACGTGACGAATGAAACAGATATTCCTGTGACAATTCCGGCAGACAGGCATATCACGATTACGTCAGACGAAAACGGACCTTATACGATTAAGCAGCCGAATTTGGCGCGACACATCGTTATGGATAGCGGTGATCAAGAATTGCCGACCACTCTGATACTCAAAGATATCATCTTCGAGGGCGGTAATAACCCCTTACTCAATAGTGGTACCAGCGGCGGTATCGTAGTGAGTGGAGACAACGCACAGTTGCACATTGAAGATGCAACGATATGGAATTGTTACACCGACTCCAACGGCGGCGGTATACATGTCAGCAACGAAGCCCAGCTCGACATGGAAAACAGCACTATCCACAACAACACAGCCCTTGGAAGCGGCGGCGGTGTATATTCCAACTCGCGCGGTTTAGAAATAAACGGCAGCGATTTCAGCAACAACACGGCGCTTAACGGTGACGGCGGTGGTGTATATTCCGTTCCCCATTATTCCGGCAGCGGAAATATATATTACAGCATTTTCAACGACAACATTGCCGGCGGAAACGGCGGCGGTTTGTATGCATTCAGCCCGGACGAGTCCTATCTGATTAGCAACGCTTTCGACAATAACAAAGCCGGCGTGCATGGCGGTGGTTTATATCTCGATGGCGATGGTGCTTTTGACCTTGGCGGCAGTGTCACTATCAGCAACAACAAAGCCCTTGGAGACGGCGGCGGAGTATATTCTGTTGTCGGCTGGTTAAAAGCAGATTATGGTGACTTCACTATCAGTGAAAACGAAGCAGGAGGACACGGAGGTGGTGTCTATGTCGGTAACAATTCCCTCTTCCAAGCGAAAAACTTCACTATCAGTGACAACGAAGCCGGCGGAAACGGCGGTGGTGTCTATCTCGACGAGTTTACCCAGTTTGAAATGTATGACAGCACTATCAGCGGCAACGAAGCCGACGGAGACGGCGGCGGTATCTATCTCCACGAGTTTTTCCAGTTTGTAATGGATAACAGCACTATCAGCAATAACGAAGCCGACGGAAACGGCGGCGGTGTCTATTCCAACGACGGCTTTATCAAATTGACGGAAAGCACTATCTACAACAACACAGCGGGGGATTCCGGTGGCGGTGTGTACACATCAGGGACTTTCTTCCTTTAGTTCGACAGCTATGTTGACAAAAACAATGCCGTTAATGACGGTGGTGGTGTCTATGTCAACGATGGTGGCTATTTAGATGTATGTACTAATAGCTTTATCAGCAACAACAAAGCCGGCAAAGATGGCGGTGGTGTTTACACCAATGTGCTTTTCAACCTTTGGCACGACAGCCATGTCATCAACAACGAAGCCGGCGCAAACGGCGGCGGTGTCTATGTCAACGCGTTATCCGAGCTTGTAGTGTTTATTGGCAGTGTCAGCAACAACGAAGCCGAGGAAAACGGCGGCGGTGTCTATGTCAACGACGGTGGCTCTATCATATTGACCGAATGCACTATCAGCAACAACGAAGCCGAGGAAAACGGCGGCGGTGTGTATACCCTCGGTAATTCCGAAGTCGGGGTCGGCAGTATTATCAGCAACAACAAGGCGCTTACCGGTGACGGCGGCGGTATCTATGTTAGCATCGATGGTTCGCTTACTGTCGACAACAGCATGTTTAGCGGAAACGAAGCGCCAGAAGGAGACGGCGGCGCTATTTATGCAGAGAATCCTCCCGCCTTGATTATCTCGGCGACAACGCTCTTTGAAAACAACAACGCATCGAATCCGGTTGATTTGGAACTTAGCCATCAAGAATACTTGGAAATGTTCCCCCTTATTTCAAGCCCCTATGTTCAGAATTACAGTGTCAGCACGGCTTACCACCCTGTGAACAACTATGACATCAATGCACAATACATTGTTATCTACAAGGCCAACGGCGGTACAGGTGCCGATCATGTGCAAGGAGTAGGCACCTCCGGCTTTTTCACCGCAGTCACGCTTTTAGACACCGGCTTCACGGGTCCGACGAATGCAACTTTCATGGGCTGGAACACGCAAGCGGGCGGCGGCAAGGAAACGCGTTACAACGAATCCGAACCTGACATTCCCGTTGACGGCACTTTGATTTTATACGCCGAATGGAGCGCGCGTTATATTGTTTCAAAAGACGGCGATGTTGGTGTAGACACTACTATTATTAGCTATCATCATTGGTTACAAGATGCCGTGGATGCTTGCGGCGATTATTCAATCTCCGGTGCATTTACGATTACGGCAACCACGAATGATGACAACGTGACGGAAGGAAAAATTGGTCCTGTGACAATTCCGACAGACAGGTATATCACGATTACGTCAGACAGAAACGGGCCTTATACGATTAAGCAGCCGAATTTGGAAAGACACATCGTTATGGAAGACGGCGATCAGACTCTGAAAATTACAAATATCATTTTCGAGGGCGGTAATGATACTCAACATGGCAATTACGGTGCCAGCGGCGGTATCGTTGCGAGTGGAGATTACACATATTTGCTCATGGAAGATGATGCATTGATATGGAATTGTTACACCTACTACGACGGCGGCGGTGTACATATCAGCGACCAGGCCCGGCTCATCATGAACAATAGTACTATCAGTGACAACGTAGCCGGCAGAAACGGTGGTGGTGTGTACGAAAGCTCGGGTTATTTTGCCATACACGATAGCAATATCAGCGATAACATAGCTCTGAACGGCAACGGCGGCGGTGTATATTCCGATTGTCTCCTTTTCAGCGGGAGATCCATATGGTACAGTGATGTCAACAACAACACAGCGCTAAACGGTGATGGTGGAGGTATTTATACTGTTGACTCGGGTGAGTTCAGGTTGGACGGTGGCAATGTCAACAACAATACAGCCGGTGGAAACGGCGGTGGTGTATACGTCGATGGTTCGGGTGATTTCATCATTCGCTACAGCGCCAATATCAGCAACAACACAGCCTATGGAAATGGCGGCGGTGTATATTCTAATATCTCCTTTTTAGTGCCTTTTTACAGTGACCTCATTATCAGCAACAACAAAGCGCTAAACGGTGACGGCGGCGGTGTCTATGCAGGTGATAACTGCCAATTCTTAATTTACGACGGCAATGTCGAATTTATTAACAACACAGCGCTAAAAGGTGATGGTGGCGGCATTTATACAATGAATCATTCCCGCTTGCATATTCCGGAATCGACATCCTTTGAAAACAACAAAGCATCAAGAGAAATAGATTTGGAACTCACTCAAGATCAGTACTTAGAGATGTTCCCCACGATTTTAAGTCCATACGAACAGAATTACAGTGTCAGCACGGCTTACCATCCGGTAAATAACTATGACATCAACGTGCTTTACATTGTGATATTTAATGCCAACGGCGGCGAATTTGACAACGACGAATCGTTTTTCAACATTACTTTCGTACCGGCAGTATTGCCGAACTTGACGACGGTCGGCAGCTATATGCCAAACGACCCTGAACGCATGGATTATATTTTCCATGGCTGGAACACCAAAGAAGATGGTACCGGCATATGGTTCTATTCGGATACGGAATTGACCGGTAGCATAACGGTTTATGCCATTTGGACGCAAATCATTACAGACTTCAGCAAAGTTTCAGGAGGCACCTTCAGCCGCGTCGGCGACCCTGTTGTCTTTACGATCAGTTTCATACTTCCAAGAGACCTTGAAGGATACAAAGGATTGCTCATTTTTGACGAGCTTCCTGAGACACTTGACTATCAAGACGCAGAAGCCAGAATTATTTCTACACCCGATGTAACGCTTACCGTTAATTATAACGACGGAACGGTCAGCGTGTACATCAGTGAAGCGGACCTTCAAGGATACGAGAGAGAAGAGGTCGAGCTTGTCATTTACACAACAGTGAACAGCGAATGGACAGACGGCGACATCGAGAATACGGCACTACTGTTTGTTCAGGCCAATGACACAATGCCTGACCCCGAAACAGATACGCATTTCGCAGAAGATACGGCAATTGTGACGCCGACCGACTTCAAAAAGCATGGACCCGATATCATGTATTCCATCGGCGGTACGGTTGAGTATCTGATTGCGTTTACTCTTCCTGCCGGCATCGATAACTATAGTGAAATAATTGTTTATGACTACTACCCGAGCAATGCACTTGAGTATATTGGTTTTGAGATGCATCCCATCAGTTCTCCCGAGACGCCGACAGTCGATGACACAGTAGATGGCGTGGTGTCCTTTACGTTATCAACGGCAGGATTAAGCGAAGGTGAACAAATAATACTCACTCTGACTTTCGAGGTGAAAGACACCGCATCAGGATCGATAACAAACAAAGCGGAGCTTTTCTTCGATGAAGAATTCAGCGGAAGCGATGAGACTGAGACCGAAGAGGGTGTCAGCGGCTTTACCAAGAATTCAAACGCTCACTACGTCCCCGACGGCGTTATGACTTACGACATCGTGTTCATTCTTCCGGATGAATCCTCTCACATCGAGACAATCGAAATCTATGATTCTTACGCTGAGAGCGGTTTCCTCACTTATACAGGCAATTACACAATAATTGTCGACACAGGTGCCAAACCGAGCATTGATCTCGACGATTTTGTAATTGAAGACCAGATGACCGGCGGTGTCAAATTTACTATCGACGTCCTCAACTCCCCACTGACCGGCGGCGAAACGATTACCATTACGCTTGAATTTAATGTTGATCCTTCAGCATCCGGCCCTATCAAGAACATGGCCGAACTCGTGGTCAATGAATTGATTACCGACATAGTTGAAAATGAAACCTTAGAGGGTATCAACAACTTCACCAAGATTACTTATTCTCCCTACATCCAAGGCGGTTCGGTAAATTACTATATATCGTTCTATCTCCCATATGATCTCGAAAGCATTACAAGTATCACCGTTATTGATTATTACGGTCAGACCGGCTCCCTCGATTACATCAACTATAATATGACCATCGACTCCGGTGCTATTCTCGGCTGTGATGTAACAGTAGCTTCTAATTTCTCCAGTGTCACTTTTGAACTCGACATCACTAACTCCACCCTGACCGGCGGTGAATTGATAACTCTTAATCTTTCATTCGGTGTCTCGCAATACGCTCCGGGAGGAACTATAACGAACAAGGCCGAAATTAAAATCAATGGTGAGAAGGTCGACGAGGTTGAAAATGAGACCTTTGAGGGTATCAGCGGCTTTACCAAGAACTCTCTCGTTCCATACACCCCGGGCAGCAAGCTGACTTACGAAATTGAGTTCTATCTTCCGGGTGATATCCACTATATCAGTACCATCGATGTCATCGATCATTACGGTCAGAGCGGTAACCTCACTTACACGGCAGGCAATTACACTTTTAAGATCAACGACACCATTGTTGATTCCAGTAGTTTCATGACTGAACTCCCGGGTACTGACGATGTCACGTTTGTCATTGATGTCTACAACTCCCCCTTGGTCATCAACGATAAGGTTACCATTACTCTCGAATTTGATGTCGATGAATTCGCGACCGGTCCTATTCCCAATAGAGCTGAAATTAAAATCAACGGAGAGTTTATGGACGAGTTCGACAATGAAACCCATGAGGGTATCAAGGACTTTGCCAAGAATTCTCGTGCGGCTTACGTCCCCGGCGGCGTTTTGACTTATATGATCGAATTCACTCTTCCTGACACTATCATCGATATCAACACCATTACTATCATTGATACTTACAGTGCCAGCGGTTACCTTACTTACGGCAACTTCACTATAATGACCGATTCCCTCCGTGATCTCAGCAGTTTCTCGGTTGAGGACATAGATGCCGACACTTTCAGTATTGAAATTAATATCATCAGCGCCGGTCTGACGAGCGGTGAAGTGGTCATCCTTACGCTTAACTTCGATGTCGCTGACGGTGCCACCGGTTCCATCTATAACGAGGCAGAAATTAAGGTCAATGACGTGAAAGTAGATGAGACTGACAACTACACCGATGAGGGCGTCAACGGCTTTAGCAAGAATTCCGTTGCTCCCTACACCCCCGGCGGTTTGATGACTTATGAAATAGAGTTCACGCTCCCGTCCGACCTCACCAACATCACTACCATCACTGTCATTGATGATTTCAGTGAAAGCGGTTACCTCACTTTCAACAGCTACACATTAACTTCAGACCCGTCGGTTGATTTTATCGGTTTCTTGTCTGAATTGCTTGAGACTGACACGATCACAATCGGAATTAACGTTGCCGACTCCGGTTTGGTTGGCGGTGAACATATCACCCTCATGCTTTACTTCGATGTCGATGAAGCTGCATCCGGTCCCATCAACAACAAGGCCGAAATCGAGGTCAATGGTCAGAAGGTTGACGAAGATACCGATGAAACCGATGAAGGTATCACAGGCTTTGCCAAGAACTCCGTTGCTCCCTACACCCCCGGCGGCATCATGACTTATATGATAGAGTTCACGCTTCCGTCTGACATCACCAACATCACCAACATCACAATCGTTGACAATTTCAGTGACAGCGGTTACCTCACATACAGTAACTACGTTATAACTTCTGACCCGCCTGTTGATTTCACCGGTCTCATGTCTGAATTGCTCGAGACTGACACGATCACAATCGAAATTGACGTTGCCGACTCCGATTTGGTTGGCGGTGAACATATCACCATTATGCTTTACTTCGATATTGACGGAGCTGCAAACGGTCCCATCAACAACAAGGCTGAAATTTACATCAACGACAAGAAGGTTGACGAAGATACCGATGACACCGATGAGGGTATCACCGACTTTACCAAGAACTCTCTTGTACCGTACACCCCCGGCGGCGTGATGACATATGAAATCGAATTCACACTCCCGTCTGACCTTACCAACATCAGCAACATTACCATTATTGATACATACGGCGCCGACAGTTACCTCACTTACGTTCTCGGCAACTACACTTTAACTGTTGACCCGGTCGTTGACCTCGACTCTTTCATTACTGAAACCTTGGGCACCGGCACAGTGACCTTTGTAATCGATGTCGCCAACTCCGATTTGACCGGCGATGAACTGATTTCTCTTATGCTGTCCTTTGATATCGATGAAGATGCATCCGGTCCCATCAACAACAAGGCAGAACTTTTAATCAACGGCGTGAAAGTTGACGAAGACGAAGATGACACCGAAGAGGGTATCACCGACTTTACCAAGAACTCACTTGCTCCCTATACTCGGGGCGGCGTTCTGACCTACAAAATCGAATTCACACTTCCGTTTGATCTCATCGGTATCAGCAACATCACCATTGTTGATACATACAACGAAAGCGGTTACCTCACTTACGTTCTCGGCAATTACACTTTAACGGTTGACTCAGGCGTTGACATCGACGCTTTCTTGACTGAAACAATGGACGCCGGCACCGTGACCTTTAAAATCGATGTCGACAATTCCGATTTGACCGGCGGCGAAATGATTACATTTGAGCTTGACTTTGATGTCTCACTCAACGCGACAGGCACCATCACCAACAAGGCCGAAATTCAGATCAATGACGTGAAAGTTGACGAGGATGAGGAAGACACCGATGAGGGTATCAGCGACTTTGCCAAGAATTCACATGCGCCCTACACCCCCGGCGGCGTCTTGGTTTATGACATTGAATTCACCCTTCCGTCTGACCTCACCAACATCACTAATATCCGTGTGATTGACAACTACGATGAAAGCACCTTCCTTACTTACAAGGGATACAATGTCACTGTCAGTCCATCGGTCGACATTACAGACGTCTTGCTTGAAAATACGGGCAGCGGTACTGTGACCTTTGAAATTGACGTTGCCGACTCTTCTTTGACCGGCGGCGAAAAGATCGTCTTCACGCTTGAATTTGATGTCTTAGCCACTGCATCAGGTCCCATCTACAACAAGGCTGAACTTGAGGTCAATGGCGACTTTGTCGATGAAGCAGAAAACGAAACCGATGAGGGCATCAGCGGCTTTAGCAAGAATTCGCTTGCGCCGTACACCCCCGGCAGTGTGTTGACTTACGAAATCGAGTTCACGCTTCCGTCCGATCTCACCAACGTCAGCAACATCACCGTGATTGATACTTACGGCGACAGCACCTTCCTCACTTACACG
>Ga0123353_10002933_pt1 | contig 21355 bp, 20 predicted proteins | sample TergutLab28metaG_3_FD_92763 | JGI IMG/M metagenome (GOLD analysis project Ga0123353, IMG submission 92763) | Labiotermes labralis P3 segment gut microbial communities from Petit-Saut dam, French Guiana - Lab288 P3 | ecosystem: Host-associated > Arthropoda: Insects > Digestive system > Gut ... | reverse complement strand
GGGCGCAATATTTTGCGCCCTGTCTAATCGCGTACAAAGCCCGCGATAGGGCCGAAGATATTCGGCCCCTACACGCGATGGCTAGCATTGTATATAATTCCCTCTGACGAGGGGGATATTTATCGCTTGCACCATAAAGTGCTTTTGTGATTAAATTGTTATGGTCATTAAACAAACTGTGAAAATTTTAGGGGTGATTGTTAAGGGCGCAAATACCGTGCCCAAAGGACAACACCGTGAAACCCGCAGAAAGCTATACACACATGTCTGGATTGCTTCGCGGCATAATCTTTGTCGCTTTCATGTTGGCGTTTGTCTGCGCGGCCTATGCCGCGCAGACCAGGACTTTGCATATCGGCACGTCTTCCGTGCCTTTGTTTCTGGATAAAAAGTCATCCCCTGCGCTGGCTGTCCAGATAGAAAACACCGTATGGTACGGATTTCTGGCCAGCGGCACGGCGCCCGGCAGGCTGGTGACGGAAATGCCGTCGGGCGAACGCTATCACCTGCGTTCTCCGGATTGCGAGGCGGGGACATTTTCAACAAGCGGCTCTATCCCCTGCCAGCCCTGCGGCCAGGGACACTTTTGTACCGGCGGCAGTCATCGCGCGGCATGCACCGGCGGCGCCTGCGCCTGCGACGGTACAGACCATGCGTCCAATCCGGTCGTGCCGGTGCATTGTCTGACGAACAGGATGCTGACGCTTGCGGAACTGCAATCAGCCAATATCGCCGCGACAAGTTTTGCAGATTGGCAGGAAGTGCGATGCATCACCGCCCATGCGTGCCACCGCGGCACCGCAACGACGCCGACCGCCACGAACACTTGCGCTATCGGCACGATTGGCCCAGGAACATACCTGTTTACGACAAGACATACGAACGGAGGGGCTTCCGGTACAAGGGATTCGTTCTCTAACACGCTTGGTACATCCGTAAGCAGCGCGAACATCGCGATATTCGACCGTCAGGTCGGATACAATATCCTGCATGCCGAAGGCACCTACTTTAATTTCGTCGATACGAATCGTTCGAATTTTATAAGCTGGACAATCAGGTCGCCGAACGCCCCCAATTTCAATGCCAATCTGAATGCGACTAATGTTTCGGGTCTGAACCAGATAGGTGCGGCCACGCTTTGCATATTCAGGTTGAAATAAAAAGCGCCGCTTTCGCGGCGTTTTTCAAACGTCATAGAACATGAAATGCTCGTCCTCGTCGGCCCAGTATTTCGCACCCATGCGTTCGTACAATTTCCGCACCATGGTGTTTTTTCCATATACGCTGAAACAGATTCTTTTGATGCCTGTTTTTGTCGCGATATTCCGTATCTGCCCCAACAATGGGAACAGTGCCCGCCCGCCGCGGTATTCAGGGTCTACAAACAGGTACGGAACATGGAATATCGTGTCGACGGCCAATGATGTGAAGAATCCGTTATAGAATGAAATCGCGCCGACAATTTTTCCAGCGTCTTCCGCGACAAATATGTACAGCAGCGGCCGTCCGTTGAACGACAGGTTTTTTATATCGCGGACAATCTTGTCTTTTTGAATCTGTTTGTTATCGTTGTCCAGATCTTGGAAATATTGGTGGAATGATACCAATATGTTGGCGATTTGCCCTGTGTCGCCAATGCGCGCGCGTCGTACCAGCATGTCAGTCCCCTTCCTTGGCCGGGATTTCACCGTTCGCGGAAAGCAGGATGGCTATCCATCTGGTACTGTCGAACTGGGCGGTCGCTATGAACGCCGCGACCAGCAAGGGCACTGAAAAGAACATACCGACAGGGCCCCAAAGCATGCCCCAGAACACCAGGTTCAGGATTATCGCCAATGTCGAAAGGTTCAGGGCTTTGCCCATTATGCGCGGCTCCAGAATGTTGCTTATCAGAACCTGCAGCGATACCAAGCCCGTCGCAAGCAGTATTGTGAATTCCGCGTCGTTGGTTATAATCAGCGAATATAGAACCGGCAGAGTCACCGCAATAATCGTTCCGATGGTCGGTATATAGTTCATGATGAATATGATGAACGCCCAGACGCCCGCGAATTCAAGGCCCAGATAGCTCATCAACATATAGGAAGTGACCGCCGTCAGCACGGACGTGAACGTTTTCACGAACATATATTTCTTCATATTGCGGTCGATGGATTTCATAATGTAAAGCATTTTTGTGAACTGCGTTTTCTGCGGGAACAGAGCTGCGAGTTTTTTCGAAAAAGTGCTCTGTTCTATATAAAGAAAGAATATATAGACCAGGACCAGACCCATCGCGGCCGAGAACTGCGTCACGCTGGCCCCTATGCTTCCCAGCACGGCGCCCGTGTCGGGCAACATGGTTTCGTCAATGGTCAGTCCGGTCGATTCAGATATATAGTTTTTGAAAGTCAAAAGGCGTTCCTGGATTTCAGGAAGGCGCGCGACAAGCCCCGAAAAAGCCGGCCGTATCTGCGTGGTGAATGCGTACGCAAGCCCCCCGAAAGTCAAGGCAGACATCAGGAACGAAAGCGCGTCGAATGCGAATTTTCCGAACTGGGCGTATGGGCGCGCCGCTTTTTTGGACTTTGGTTTCTGTTCTTCGGCTTTGTAGAACGGCAAGACCTTTCTGTAATACGCCGCGGTAGCGTTCAAAAGATACCAGACCAGAACGCCGACCAGAAACGGAATGAATATGGTTCGGCCGACATAAAGTATGAATGTCGCCGCGACAACGAAAACTATGCTGTTCATTTATTGGCTCTCTGTTTTTGGATTAGGTCCTTCTGCCGCTGGCAACTGTTCGGTAAGTTCCGCCTGTTCGAATTCGGCAATCATCGTGACCGGCTGGGTTGCGGGCGTGCTGAAAAACAGCGTCATGGCCATCACAGTTATGCTGGCTATGTTCAGGATTATTGCCGCGGTGGAAAGCATTCCCGGCATTTGAGAGGTCAGTTTTTTAAGCCCGTAAATCTTTACAAAAGCAAAGAATACAACCAGCGCCGCGACAGTGCCCGCTATCGCCACGGGGTCGGTGAACCCGTCCAGAATCGCGGCCAGCACCAGGGCCATGCCGCCGAATATCGGTTTTGAAATTATGAAATCGACCAGCCCGTCCAGCCATCCGGACTTGTTCGAAATCGCAGACGCCGTTTTCTTGTCGGATTCCGCGATGAACGCCGGCCAGCCCAAAAAGGTTATGCCGGTGGGGATGGAAAGCAGTATTTTCCATTTCGGAACAAGGTTCGCTTTCGCATATTTGTAAATCGCGATGAATTTGAAAACTATCAGCCCCATGATGTAAAGGCCGAGCAAGAGACCGAAAGACACCAGCAGAAGATACAGGACAGGCGCTGTCATAAGCAGCATGTACTGGTACGCTATGACCGCGTCCATGCTGACGGACAGCGCGCCGAATATCGCCAGCGCAGTAATCGCAGCCGAAATCAGCGTAAAGGAAACGTTGACGTACAGCAGATCGCGGCGGGACAAAAGCGCGTCGCCCGCTTTCCGGATGGCCCATTTGATAGTGATGATAAATGAAGCCGCGATGGATGCCAGCATCGTGATTTCAATGACTGTCTGGCTTTTGCTGAACGCCGACAGCAGGATAAGCGCCAGTGTCGCAAGCATCAGGCCGAATGAAAGAAGGGCGAATTTTGCCGGCCACTTGAACAGCCATTGGGACAGCGCCGCCGATTTGCCCGTACCGGCCGTTTTTATCGGTTTTTTTGTCAGGGGTTTCTTTGCTGGCATATCACATCCTTTTTGTTTATCAATTTGCTGCAGGAGTTCCCCGGATATTTCCTGGACACGCGCTTGCGCGTGCTGCGGAAATTCCGGGGATGACACTTGCGGTATCTTTGATTATCCTAATTATACCACAACTTCGCCGCCGGACAAAGCCGTAACCGCCGAATTTTTTACCATGTTGGTGAACTTTTCCTGGTGCGATATAATCAGGAACGACGTTCCTTTTTTATTCAGATCCTTTATGATTTTCGCGAAGAGCTTTTGGGAATCCGCATCGACGCCTGAATCGATTTCATCCAATATAGCAAGACGCGGCCGCAAAAGCAGCATGTGCAGAAACATCAGCCGTTTTCTTTCGCCGCCGGAAAATCCGACATTAATCGAACGCCCCAGCCATGATTCAGGAATGTTCAGCTTGGTCCGCGCGTCGGAAAGCGCTTGAAAAAATTCCCCCGCCGTTAATTTCGGATAGTGCGCCATCATCGAAGCTTTAAGAAAGCCGGTTAACGACAGGCCCGGAATTTCCGGAACGTGCTGGGCACCGATGAATATGCCCAACCGTGCGCGTTCCGCAGTGGGCAGGGCGGTTATGTCGCGCCCGTCAAAAATAATTTCGCCGGCGTCTATTTTATAATCCGGATTGCCGGCTATCGCTTGGACCATGCTTGTCTTGCCGCTGCCGTTTGCGCCCGAAAGCAAGTGCCGCGCGCCTTCCGCAACGTTCATATTTATGCCTTTCAACAGGGCTTTTCCGCCCAAAGACACGCACAAGTTTTTTATTTCAAGTATATTCATTTATTTTGCTCCTTTCAGTCGTAAATCGTGGTTCGTGATTCGTGTCGGTGTCGGTGATTCGTGACAGTAGTTGGCTGTCTAATATATTAGACAGATATAACTACTGACACCGACACGAATCACCGACACCGTCACGAATCACGATTTTGCCAATGCCATTTGTATCAGTTGTTTCGATTCCACCAGGAATTCCATAGGCAGCCGCGATATCACCGGCGCCGCCGCGCCGGTGACAATCAGCGCGGTCGCGACATCGGCATCTATCCCCGCCGCCGCCAGATACTGCAGCGCGTCCGCGGGGATGGCGCCTGTCTTGGCTTCGTGACTGTGGTCATTTTCGCCGTTGTTGTGCGCTATGGTTGGATACGTATTTATGACCGCATTACCGCCGATGATTTTTGAATCGCATTTGGATGCGTTTTTTGCGCCGCGCGTTTTCGGCGCGAACGATACCATTGAACGAAAAGTCTGGCGCGAACGTTCCAATGCGACGCCGTAAGACACTATGTTGGATACGGTGTCCGCCCCGATATGTATCATCTTGGTCCCGGTATCCGCTTCTTGCGCGCCGCGCGTTATGGCCAGGGAATAAAAGTCGCTTGCGGCGCCGTCGCCGGCCAGAATGCTGGACGGATATTTCCATGTCAATGCCGACCCGATTTCAACCTGGGTCCAGAGCAGTTTTGCATTCTTGTCAACGCGTCCGCGCTTTGTGACAAAGTTGAATATGCCGCCTTGCTGGACATTATCCTTTAATTCCCCTGCGTACCAATTCTGGACGGTCGCGTATTTCACAGTCGCATCGTCCATCACGATTACTTCGACAACGCCGGAATGTAATTGATGGTTAGGACGGCGCGGCGCGCTGCATCCTTCCAGATATGATAATTCCGCGCCAGTATCGGCGATAATCAAGGTGCGTTCGAACTGGCCTATCTTTGCGGTTTCGATTCTGAAATAACTTGCCAAATCTATCGGACATTTTGTATTCGGCGGAACATAGACGAAAGTGCCGTCGGAAAACACCGCAGCGTTCAGGCATGCGAAAAAATTGTCGGTTGCCGGCACGACCACGCCCAGATATTTTTTTATCAAGTCGGGATGTTTTTCAACCGCTTCGGAAAAAGGCAGGAATATAATGCCAAGCCGTTCCAGTTCCGCCGAATAGCTGGTATGCACGCTGCGGCTGTCTATGACTATGTCGGTCGCCATGCCCATCAGAGCGCGTTGTTCTGCTTCGGGCAAGCCCATTTTTTCGTATATCGATTTCAGGTCGGAATTGTCGGCGGGCGCCGTTTCTTTATAGTAATCCATCGCATCGTAATCCAGCGGCGTGTAATCTATTTCCGCCCAATGCGGTTCCGCCATCTTTTGCCAGGCGTCGAATGCGGCCAGGCGCCAATCCAGCAGCCACAGCGGTTCCTGTCGCTTTCGGGATATAGAGATGATGGTGTCTTTGTTCAGCAAATCAATTATTTTGCGCCAGCTGTTTCGCCTGGGACAACAGTGTCATGGTCTGGCCCATCAATCCTTCGGCGAACGTTGCCGCAAGCAGGCCGTCCGGATCGCTTGCCGCCAGATGGCGCAGCAGTTTTTCAGACCGGCCCAGGAATGCGTCGGCGCCGCGCGCTATGTCGCCGTCCAGTTTTATCAGCCGGCGCAGGTTTTCAAGCACGTACGGGTTCCTGGAATATTCGTCGATAAGTCCGCCCAAAGTCCGCCACAAGGAATGCTGTTCGGATTCGCGCGGGACGATTTCCGCCGCCTTGACGATGGGCATTATATGCTGCAGCAGGTCCTGGTATATTATTTCGGCGTTCTGGGCGATCGCGTCGATGGAATTTCTGCGCTGGAAATTTTCCTGCATCTTGGACAACAGGCCGGTCTGTCGCGCCAGCAGCTGTTCCAGCTTTCGGATCCTTTGCGCGTTTGCCAAAGACAGATAGACGATTCCGCAGAACAGAATGATTATGATAGATAACAGCAAAAGCATGATTGTCATGGGCAAGTCCTTTATTATGCAAGATAGTATAACACAAAAAAACCGACACGCAAATTGTCATTTTGCCTATAAAATATATGCCCTTTTATCCATGCCATATGCCCTGATTTTCCCCTTGCGTCGATTCGGCTAAACCGTTACAATAAATCAGTATATATACAAGGAAAGGTTCATAAATGTTCCGACACTTATTCATTTTTGCTCTTTTTGCGACTTGCGCAGGCTATTGTTTTGCCGCCGGAATGCCGGCCGGCTGGGATTATCACACACCCATGACCGAACAGCCGGTATGGCCCGCGCCGGGTTCCGACGCCGATGTCCGGATCGTGCCCCAAGGCCGCCCTGGTGGAAGCGATGACGACAATATCCGCATAGTTTCCAGAATCGGCGCAGATTTGGTTGTAGAAAACAACATCAACGTGGGCATGCGCGGCGCGTTCGACCAAGGATTTTCCGGCGGCGCAAACATGACCCATCCGCGCAGCGCGCCGCACGGGTTCAATATCTGGGAAGGCAACGCGGAAATGCCGCTGATGCATGCGGAAATGATGGAAGATGACGGGGCGCCCGTCCTGGTGATGTCAAGGTCCGGTCGGCAAAGGGCTAACAACCGCCAGCCGCACGAATGGCAACAGGTGCAAATCGATGCTTTGCCGGAATCTGAAATCGATGTGGATTACGAAGAAGATCAGACAGCCGGCATGCCCGACCAGGTAAGATCGTGGGTCGTGGCCAGCGGCCGGACGCTGCGCGACGTGCTGCAGGACTGGTGCGACCAGGAAGGTTGGGATCTAGTCTGGGCGACATCCCGCGAATACCCGATACAGGCATCCGCGGTGTTCAGGGGCAGGTTCCTGGACGTGGCCAGCGCGCTGGTTCGCAATTTTTCGCGCGCCAACCCGACGCCCTATGCGAAATTCTATAAAGGAAACCGCGTTGTCGTAGTGACGACCGCCGGTGGGGAATAAAAAGGAATAGGGAATAGGGAATAAGGAAGAAGGGATAAGATATGAAAAGTTCAAACTTCAAAATTCAAAACTTGGATAAAACGATAAGGATGTCCCGTCTTATTCCTTATTCCTTATTCCTTATTCCTTTGCTGCTTTTCAGCGCTTGCGCCAAAAAGGAATCGCAGGTGGTCGCGGGAACTGTCGACCAGGATTTCATAAACGCATTCGACGCGTTCCAGATGGCGAAAAGGCCGACGGCAAGGGTGTCTAATGACACAATATCCGTGTCCGAAGCAGTGTGGCTGGGCAACCAGTCCATAGTTCTGGAACACAGGAACAACCTGCCCAGGGAATTCGAAACAGAAACCGGAATCACGATACTGCTGAACGAACCGGTGTCGCTGCAGGTCCTTGCGAACACCATATTTTCGGCGACAGAAATACCGGTCAGAATCGACAGTCAGATAAACGCGGAAAAGCTGCGCAGGAATCTGAACGTCGCATACACCGGAAGCCTGTCCGGACTACTGTCGCAGACTGCGACCGATCTGGATCTGCTTTGGTATTTCGACAAGAACGCCATCGTCTTCTATGAAACCGAAACGCGGACGTATTCGCTGTACGCGCTGGGCACGGACGTCAGCTTTCATTCCAGAATCCAGACCGACGACGGCAACATGGTCGCGCTGGAATCCAACATGCGCGAATGGGACGAAGTTGAAAAGGCCATCACCGGCATGATCGGAAACAGCGACAATTCCAGATTCACCGTATCGCGCAGCCTGGGTACGATCACCGTGACGGCCCCGCCGTCCGTGCAGGCCCGCGTTTCCGAATATCTCGACAGGCAGAACAGACGACTGTCTCAGCTGGTGACCATCGACGTGAAAGTCCTGCAGGTTTCCATTTCCAACGATTCCGCGTTCGGACTGAACCTTGCCGCGGCCATCAACGCGACTTCGGGCCTGAACATAGTGGCCAACCCAGGCAGCAACCTTTCCGGAACGACCCAGGCGGCCGCATCCGGCATGAACATCGCAGTCCTGTCAAATGCGGTTGCGGGCGCCGCGACGGGCTTGCCCGACACTTATTCGCCGGACCAGATACGGGGCGGCACGCTTTCGCCGGTTGCGGGATCCACCGCGCTGATACAGTCGCTGGCCAGGCAGGGCAAGATTTCGCTTGTGACCAATGTCGGCGTGACGACGCGGAACAACCGCATAGCGCCGGTGACGAACATGCGTTCCACCGGATACGTGCGCAGAATAGAATCGCGCAACTTCACGACGGTGGAATCTACGTCCGTCGACCAGGCGGATTTGGAAACCGGATTCTCGATGCAGCTGTTGCCGAATATATTGGAAAACGGCCGGATACTTTTGCTGTTCAGAATGTCGGTCCGCGAACTGATTGCAATGCGCCAGACGAATATCGGCGACATACAGTTGCAGCTGCCAGAAGTCGAAGAACGCAGCTTCATGCAAGAAGTCATCATGGAATCGGGCCAGATGCTGGTCTTGTCCGGGTTTGAACGCCAGCAGAACAACGACACACGGTTCGGTCTGGGCCAGGCGGACTTTATGGCGCTGGGCGGATCGCGCGAAACGGCGTCGACGCGCGACGTTCTGGTCGTGATACTGACCCCGCAGGTATTGGTATCGCCGATGGATGCTGAGCGTTCAATCCGCCAGCACTGGGGCGCCCCGCTGAATTAATTTTCCCGTCCGATACCGCATTGGCGGCGTTGGACAACCCTCGTGTATTATTATACACGTCGGGTCGCCCACCACTGCCAAGCCGGCCTAACGGACAAAAATCATTTGACTTTTGGCCCCGGAATAAAAAAGGAGTAAGACATGTTCTATAAAATCGGATTTTTTGTACTGCTGGGGCTGGTGGTTGTCAGCGGGGGACTGCTGGTGCATGTAAACCCCATGAGAAACCAAGGCGCAATGTCATGGGCGGAAATGTATTCCGAAGACCCGGCCGCGACGCTTTTCTTTCTGAACAGGACTTTGGGCATCAGGGTTGCGGACACCACAAAAACGCCGGACGGCATGATATACAACACCATCAGGGCCAGGCGGCAGATTTGGCCGTTCGCAGGCGTAATGGGTCTGCCGCGGATTGCCGAAGGCGAAGAAGCCCAGGCCGGCACCATAATATATCTGACGGTCAGGGATTATGAAGCGGCCCACGAAGCGATGATCGAAAACGGCGCGATAGCGCACAGGGCGTTCGAAGTCGCCGAAGGAATGAAGTTCGGCATCTATACGATTCCGGGCGGCGTGACAATAGGGGTTGCCCAGTACGGTGTGAAAGAATAAAAATCCGCGCTTTGCGCGGTTTTTAGTAATCGATTATATGTAGGGGCCCGGGGGAAACGCGCCGTTTTTCATCATCGTCCACAATATACAATATTTAATTTCGCCCCATAGCCCTGCAAGCATCGTGATATTTTTTATCTTTCCATTCGCTGACTGTTTTGCCGGATTCCAAAAATTCCAGTAATTCTGTCTTTTTCTTTTCAGCCAAATCTTTTGTATTGCCGCCGATTGCTTTAAAGTGAAGTAATAAAGTTGGCACATCGTCTTCTGGCAAAAGAATCGGATACCAATATACATTTCCTTTATAATCGTCAAGAAGACAAGGCATGTCTTCGCAGAATTTCCTCCAATTACGAAAGCAGCAAAAAGAACAGCCGGAATAGCTGTATTGGTTTATTTCATCCCAACGGTACACACCTGGAACAATATTGTGTTCCATAGTTCTGTTTTTCATGTAATCAGGCAATTGTGACATAAAACAGAGCGTTAAAAACCCGCCGAATGGCGGATTTTTATGCAACTTTGTTGAGTTTTTTCGTCAGCCGCGATACCTTGCGCGCTGCGCGTTTTTTCGGCATGATCTTGCCGGCTGCTTTCATGATTTTCGATTCAGCCGTGCGGGTTGCTGCGGTCGCTGCGACTTTGTCGCCGGAATCGATGGCTTTGACGGCCTTTTTTACGAAGGTTTTGACGGCGCTTTTGCGGGCGGTGTTCACCCGGTTCTTTTTTGCGGTCACCAGAATGCGTTTCTTTGCAGATTTATGCGTTGCCACTTTTTTTCCTTTTATTATGGTGTTTCTGGCGGTATTCTATATACTGTTTGTTGAAAAGTCAATAAAAAGGAGAAATTTATGACACATATTATATTAATAGTCGTTGCGTATTTGCTGGGGTCTATTCCGGTCGGGCTGCTGTTGGCCAAATGGGCGGGCAAGGGCGATATCAGAAAAGTCGGCAGCGGCGGAACCGGCGCGACCAATGTCATGCGCGTCGGCGGATTCAAGCTTGCCGCCGCGACTTGGGTTCTGGACATGGCCAAAGCAATGATCGCCGCCGCACTCGGCTGGTATTTTATCGGGCATGACATGGGCGCATTCTGCGGCGCGGCCGCGGTCGCCGGACATATCTTTCCGGTATGGCTGAATTTCAAAGGCGGCAAGGGCATCAGTCCCATGATGGGTTTTATGCTTGTCACGAGTCCGGTTATATTTATGGCCAGCGGCATAAACTGGCTGTTGGTTGCTCTTGGAACCGGGTATTCGTCCGGCGGGTCATTGGTCGCTTTGACAATTCTTCCCATACTGGGTTTTGTTGCTGGGTTTAATATAGGATTGGCGTGCCTGATTGTTTCCGCGTTAGGCTTTTACGCACACCGTGAAAATATAAAAAGATTGTTGGCCGGCACCGAATCGAAAATAGAATGGAAGTGGAAAAAGTAATTCGTGTCGGTGTGCTCGCGTCGCTCGCCGTGACGGTGTCGGTGATTCGTGTTGGTGATATTATTTATAGTTGTCTACTATAGTAGACAATCAAATACAAACACTATCGCCGACACCGTCACGAATCACGAACTACGAAAGTAAAAATGAATAATTTATTCCATAAACTTTTGATACTGCGCACGCCGGGAATAGGGCCGGTGAAATATGCCGAATTGTTAAATAAATTCGGGTGTCCGGCCGCCGCGGCCGAATCGCTGGCCACTGCGCCGGAACATATCGATTTGGTCAAACGCGAAATAGAGCATGCGGCAAGGCTGGACATACATTATATATGCAGCGATTCGGAGTTTTACCCTGCGAATTTAAAGCTGGTAAAGAACCATCCGCCGGTGCTGACCGTGCGTGGCCGCGTCGAAGCGCTGCGAAAGCCGACCATCGGAATCGTAGGCACGCGGCACGCGACCGGCGCGGGAATGCGCTTTGTGCACGAATTGGCGCATGAATTCGCATTGTGCGGGTTCAGCGTCGCCAGCGGCATGGCAATGGGTACCGATACCGCGGCGCACATGGGCGCGCTGGCGTCAAAAAACGATTCGTGCACTATCGCGGTGCTGGCCGGCGGCGCCGACTATATATGGCCGCTGGAAAACGAAAAACTTTACCATCAGATACTAGAGCGCGGCGCAGTGATTTCCGAAATGCCCGTCGGGACCAAGGCGATCGCCAATAATTTCATACAAAGGAACAGATGGATCGCGGGAATTTCCGAAAGATTGATACTGGGCGAGGCTGACGGAAAATCAGGCAGCATGGCGACAGCGGGCTTTGCCATTGATTACGGCCGGCCTGTGCACGCGATTCCCGGCCATCCGTCCGATTCGAGAAGCATGGGTCCGAATCGTCTGATAAAGGAAGGCAGGGCGACGCTTTGCGCCGGCATCGGTGATTTTTTTGAAACCAAAGAAACGAAATCCGAAAACCGAACGTCGAATTCCGATCTGCAGGATTTGATTGGAACTATTCCTATGACTGAATCTGTGTTGGCAGAACTTGTCAAAAAAAACGTGGCTGTCGTCAGACGCGAATTGGTAATGCTGGAACTGGGCGGCCAGGTTCGCAAAACGGACAGCGGGTACGTGAAAGTATAATCTTTGCTTGTCTATACGCTGTCTATACAGGTCGCGGAAATCGGGCTGAAACCGAATCGGTGGCAAGCGAAAAATATAAAAATATTTGCGGATTAAAACTTGCAATCGTTTTTTTTTGTTCTAACTTCCCAATCGGTATCCGGGAATGTTCAAAACAATTTTCCCACCATATCACGGAGCAGAGAGTGTAAGTACAGCATCACGGATTTTATCGTCGAAAGCGAATGAAATCTGCGATTAGTATTGGGTGGTTTTTGTACTCTCGGGCAGATTAATCACTTTCTTTGGGAAAGGAGAAAGGCGATGATGACAGCAGTAAAGAATCCGGCGAGCATCAGCATAGATGCGATCAAGGATGCTGCAAAACTGAAAATGGATTCGTGCGCGCATGCAACCTGGGTTGCGCCGCTGCGCGGGACTGTCGACGGGGATGTCGCCAATTTTGTCGCCGCCAACCAGTTTTCCGCTGACTTCATAAAATCCGCTTATCTTCATGTATTGCGTGCTGCCGCCGCCGAATTCGAATTGGGCGCCGATATCCGCGCGGGCGCAGGCGCCCAGCACCCGGTCGTTCCCATAAACGACAATATGGTGTCGCCGCATTACCATGCGCCGGTCGCGTGCGCGGCAACGCCGGACAAGACCTTTGGGTTCGACGACTTCATATCGTCCGAAGAAAACTTTTTCGCAGTTACCGCATTGCGAAAAGTGGCCGCTGGCTCCGTCACCTTTTCGCCGCTGTTCATATATGGCCCTGAAGGCTGCGGGAAATCATTATTGATGCAATGTCTTTCCGGGGCGGCGGCGGGACGGACTCTGCTGATGTCCGGTGCCCAGTTTGTGTCGGAATTCCAGCGCGCGATAACGGAACGCACTATCTTTGCCTTTAAAGATTTCGTCCGCAACTGCGATACGTTCATATTGGACGATGTGCATTCGCTTTGCGGCAAACGCGCCACATCCGAAGAATTTCTGACGCTTTTGTTGGAACTGGTGCAGGGTGGCAAAAACGTGGTGCTGACGTCGAACGCGGCGCCGGGCGCGCTGACCGGATTCGACCGCCGCATGCAGTCTGTGCTGGCGTCGGGGCTGGTGGTCGATTTGGCCGGCCCGAATCGCGGCGTGCGCAAAAACATGCTGGCCCGCGCGGGCGTGAAATCCGATGTGGCCGAAGTGTTGTCCGCACGCGCGTCCGCAAATGGACATATCGTTGCTGGTCTGGCAAAAAAAGTTTCCGCATGGCGTGAAATGATGGGCGCGGATGTGACGCTTGATGTGGCGGAACGGCTTTTGTCAGATTCATTGGGCGCGGAAAAAACGCCGTTGATTATGGTGCGCAATATGTGTGCAAAGCTCGGTGTATCGTTCGACGATGTGACAAGCGCATCGCGCACGCGCGGCGTGGTGCGCGCGCGCCAGATTATGTTCGCCGCGCTGAAATCCGCGACCAAGCTGTCGTTGTCCGAAATCGGGCGTCTTATCGGCGGGCGCGATCATGCGACGGTCTTGTACGGATTGGCCCAGATTGAAAAAATGAAATCGGCGGATTTGGTTCTGGCCGCCGATATCGAACAAATGATTGCGGAATGCCGCTAAATCTTCTTCAAAAATTCTTTCGTATAAGTCACGGCGGATGATACGGACGTCACAAATGCAATCCACAGCGCGACCGTGCACGCGATAAGCATATAATGGGACAGGTTCGTATCAATAATATGCGGAACCAAAGCGATAACCAAAAGAAACCCGCCAAGTGCGACCATCTGGGCGACAGTCTTGATTTTACCGCCGCTGCCAACCGGCAATTCCATTTTCTGCGTGCCCATGAATTCGCGCAGGCCCGAAACATAAAGATCGCGGCATATCATCAGTATAATCGGAACTGATACGAACCATATCGGCCAGAACATCGCGATCAAAATCGATGTTATCGCGATTAGGAACTTGTCGGCCATATGGTCCATCACGCCGCCCAATTTTGTTTCGACTTTATATTTCCTTGCCAGGTATCCGTCGAAGAAATCGGATATCGCGGCCAGCGCGAACAGCGCGAACGCGGCCCAGAACCATTGGTACACAAAGCACGGGATGATGGCGAACGCCGCGATGAAACGGAATGCGGTTATCGAATTTACGAATGTTTTCATGATTTGTCCTTTTGATTTATTCTATTCGCTTTCCGGATGGAAATACAGATATATTTTTTCCGCGGCCGCTTTCGATATTCCGGGAACCTTCGACAGCGCCGCCGCACTTGCGCCCGCGATTCCGGAAACCGACCCGAAATGCCGCAAAAGTGCACGGCGTCGCGCTGTGCCGATGCCTTCGATTTCGTCCAATGCGCTGGCGGTCGCAGCTTTCCCCCGTGTCTTTTTATGGAACGTGACCGCGAACCGATGCGCTTCGTCGCGCACTGCGCGCAGCAATAAAAACAGTTTCGAATCTTTTGGCAATGATTTGTCGACCGTGCCGTCCGGCTTTATAAAATGTTCGTCGCCGTCGCGCTTGTCGCCTTTGGTAATCCCCAGCACGGGAATATCCAGATTCAGTTTTTTCAAAGCCCGCCGTGCCGCATTCCATTGCTGCTTGCCGCCGTCGACTATTAATAGAGTATTATCCGCGGTGCCGCCGCCATACCGCCGAGTCAGAAATTCATCCATCATGGCCGTATCGTTGCCGGCGCGCGCGTCGTCGTTCAGTTTATAATGCCTGTATTCTTTTTTAGCAAAGCCGTCCTTGCCGAATACGACCATCGCGCCGACGGGATGGGTGCCGAACAGGTGCGAATTGTCGAACACGTCCGCCCGGTTGATTTTCGCACCCAGCCAGGTTTCCAGTTCGGACATCGTTTCAGCCCATTTGATTTCGGTGCGTGCGAAGACCTTGCGGTTTGTGGATATCTGGTTCAGCAGTTTCTGGATTTCGGAATCGGCCGGCGAATACGCAGTGTCCGGCAACAACGGCGTTTTGATGTTGGCGATTATCTTTTGATTTTTTGTCCCAGATTCCAGATTGCTATAGAACCACAGTATCGTCTGTTCCATAATATCCGATGGCGACATGTCGTCGGTCCGTTTCGGATATATTATCTGGTTGGATATGATTTCCCCGTCGCGCACCCGTTCTATGGCAATTGCCGGTGCACCCGAAAAATCAAGCGCGAAATAATCTGCGGACGCGCCGCTTTTCCTGCCGCGCGACGCGGTTTCCGAAAGCGCCCGGATGCGGTCGCGGAATGCGGCGGCATTTTCGTAATCCATTTTTGCGCTGGCCGTGTCCATTTCCGCGGACAAATCTTTTATAACGCTGCCTGTGTCGCCCGACAATATCCGGCGGGCCAATTTCACATTATCGTTATACGATTCGGTTTTGTTCATGCACGGCGCGCTGCACCTTTCAATCTGGTGCAGCAAGCACGGTCGCGTCCGGTTGTTCATGTATGAATTAGTACAGGTGCGCAAGCGGCAGACTTTTTGTATCAGCTTTAATGATTCGTTCAGCGCCGCGCCCGACGGATACGGGCCGAACACGTCGCGTTTCTGGTTCGCGCGTCCCCGGAATTTGACCAGCCGTGGAAATTCGTCCGCCGACAGCGCAAGCATGGGATACATCTTGTCGTCGGTCAGCAGGATGTTGTATTTTGGCCGCTTGTTCTTTATCAGGTCGGATTCCAGCAAAAGCGCGTCCGATTCGGTCTTGGTCGTTATGATTTCTATCTTTGCCACCTGGGACCGCATCACCCTGGTATTATATGACAGCTTGTCGGTATTTACATACTGGCGCAAGCGGGCGGCCAAGTTTTTCGCCTTGCCCACGTAAAGCAGTGCGCCGGATGCGTCAAACATCTGGTATACACCCGGCAAATTGGGAACATTTTCAATCAGCGTCTGGAATTGCATTTTTCGCCCGTTTATGGTAGTATTATATAGTAGAAAACAAAATTTATGCAAAAGGATAAAAAATGAAGTTCAAAAACCAGGAATCAGGCCGTTCTATGATCGAAATGCTGGGCGTTCTGGCCATAATGGGTGTGATAACCGTCGCGGCCATCGCCATGATTTCCGCCGCAATGCGCAGCGCCAACCGCAGCGCCGTCCAGGACCAGGTGACCCAGATCGTGACCGGTGTGCGTTCTTTGTTGGGCGGGTTCGATGATTATTCCGGAATAGACAACGGTACGATATTCGCGGCAATCGGCGTATCCAACAGAAACCCGTATAACGGCGAATACACGCTGGCCGCGCATCCGGCGGATGCACGCTTGTTCGTGCTGAATATTACGGGCCTGAACCGGTCCGACTGCACGTACTTCAGGACCAAGGCATGGATAGATTCCGTTGGTTTCCAGGTGTCCGACGGCAGAAACAGCGGCGCCGAAGCCGATCCGGCCGACTGCAACGCTTTTGATGGCCGAAATACTATAAGGATAGTTTTCAATTAATGGTTGTAGAACCAGTAAAAGTTTCCCCGACCGAGGACGGAATCCGCCTGATGCGCTGGTTCGCAAGGCACTATCCGCGACTTTCACAGGGCGAATTCAGGAAACTTTGTCGCACCGGGCAGATACGGATAAACGCAGGCCGGGTTCGTGGAAACGAAATCCTGCATGCGGGCGATATAGTCCGGATTCCACCCGTGGCGACATCCGCCGCTAAAAGGGAAGAAAGAAAAAAGGAAGAGGGCGGCGGAAAGTTTTCGATGTCGGATTTGGAAAAATTGCGCAAGCGGATAATACACGACGATCGGGATCTGGTCGCGTTCGACAAGCCGGCGGGACTTGCGGTACAGGGCGGCACAGGGATAGTGAAATCATTGGACAAGATGGCCGCCGCGCTGTTCCCGCACGACAATATTTTATTGGTCCATCGGCTTGACCGCGAAACGTCCGGTGTTATAGTGCTGGCGAAGAACCAGCGCGCGGCGCAAGGGCTGGCGGCGGAATTCCAGTCGAAAAACGCAAGGAAGGAATATCTGGCGCTGCTTTCCGGCCGTGTAAAGCAAAAACGGGGGACCATAGACAATTTTATGACGCGCGGCCGCGTGTTCGACCCCGAAGAGGCAGAGGTTTTCAAGGCCGAAACAGGACTGCGCCCCCAACGGGCAGTGACAAGATACAAGGTCCTGAACGAAATTCCGGGGATTCTGGCATGGGTCCAGTTTATGCCTGAAACCGGCCGCACGCACCAGCTGCGCCTGCATGCGGCGTTCTCGCTGGGGGCGCCCATCGTGGGCGATGCGCTGTACGGCGGGGAACGGGGGCAAAAGATGGAGACAGACCTGCGCGCGATGATAGGATCGGACAATCTGTTCCTGTTTGCGCACCAGCTGACGTTCCGGCATCCCGCGACGGGAAAGACCATGACGGTCCGCGCGCAATTGCCGGAATTCATGAAGACAGTTTTGGGTTTATTAGGGTTTAACGAGGATGACGAAAAAGAAAGGCCGCCGGACTAGGGCATGCCACAATTCTTTGATAAAAGCCCGCGGCGCAAAGATTTTGCGCCTGCTTAAACGCGCCGTCAAAAAGAAAAAGCAGAAATACGGCGCCAGGATACTGTTCATCCTGCGCGCGTTTTTTCTGCTGTTCATTGGATTCGTCATTGCGCTTGTCATCGCCCTGGCGCAGATAGATCTTGAATCGTTGCGCGGCGAACTGACGGCGGGATTGCGGTTTGCGACCGGGCTGCCGGTGGAAATAAAGGGCGACGTCGCGTGGCGGTTTTCGCTGCGCCCGCGCGCCATGCTTTCGGACGTGCGCATCCCGAATGCCGAATGGGCAGAGAATCCGGACGGCGTGCGGGTCGAATCCGTCGTCGTGACGCTTGACCTTTTGTCCATATTCGGCGGGCGTCCGGCGGTATCGGAACTGCGCCTGATTAATATGCAGATGTTCCTGGAAGAAAACGTAAGGGGACAGCTGTCCATAGAAATGAACAGGGATCAGGAATCGCCGTTCGTTCTGCTGCCCGCGTCGGAAAACAGAGAATCGGCCGACCGGTTTCCGTTCGATTTGAATTTCGGCTTTGAAACGATAGAGCTGGTCAATCCGCACATAGTTTACATACGCCCCGACGGGACAAGGAACTGGTCGCTGACGCATGCGCGCATAAGGTACAGGATGCACGGGACCAGCATAGAATACAGCGGATCGGTCGAAAAGGACAAAATCGAAACATCGTTCGTAATATCATTTTCCGAACTGGACGCCGACCGCCGCGTGTATCCCGTGCGCATAGCCGTCGTCGGCCGGCCGGCCCGCCTGGTCGCGCATGGCGCGCTGGAAATGACAAGCCGGATACCGATCGATTTCGTGATAACCGGAACCGTCAATGATTTCAAGAAAATCGGCGCGCTGCTGAATATGGATTTTCCAGAAATACCAAGATTCGATCTGAACATCAACGGCGGGATGGATTATTCCAAACTTATAGTGCGCAGGTCTTCGTTAAAGTCCGGCAACAACGATCTGCATGTTTCCGGCGAATTCGACTGGCGGGGTGCGGTCCCGTCCGTAACGGCGAACATCAGGTCCAACAACATCAACCTGAAACAGGTTGCACCCGACATATACCGCCCAGAATACCCGCCGTGGGTGCGGCCCGATTACCGCGAACTGAATGTGTTCAAGGACACGCCGCTTTATCCGGAATTGATGCGGATCGCCAATGTCAACCTGTCTCTTGATTTAAAGAATCTGGTTGTGTACCGCGAATTGGCCGTCCGCGACGCCATAGCCAGCGCGACCTTGCAAAACGGCGTCTTGTCCGTCCACGCGGTGGCCGAAATGGGCGGCGGCGAAGTAAGGGGCGCCGTAAGGGGAAGGGAAGAAGACGGCGTTATTTACGCAAGCGCGGCCGGCCGCGGCCACGGCATTGTCGTTGGTGATTTACTTACGGAACTGCGCACTCATAACTTTCTGACGGGGCTGCCGGGCGGATTCGAATTCTATTTGGAAAGCAGCGGGTCCGATCTGTCTGCTTTGATGTCTAATATGAACGGGCGTGTGGTCGGCACCTCGACCGGCCGCGGCCGCGCGCTGAACGATGCGATAGACTTTTTATACGGCCGGGATTTGCTGACCACGCTGCGGACGAACGTCACGAATGTGGTCAGGCGGAACAATACGGAAATAGTGCGCATAAACTGTGCCGCAGGCAACTTGAAGATCCGGAACGGCCGTACAGAAACCGAACGCGGCATAGCGGTGGAAACGTCCGAAGTCAACATCCGCGGCCAGGGCTATGTCGATCTGGGCCAGGAACGGCTGCAGGCGTCGATGGTCACGACGCCCGTGCGGGGGCTGAAGATATCCGTGTCCGGCAATGTTGTGAATTCGATGGAATTCAGGGGCAATCTGGCAGAGCCTGATTTGATTGTCAGCCGCGCCGCCATCGTGAACAGGGCGGTTACCGCGACGGGTCTGGGTCTTATCCTTGCGCCGTTCACCGGGGGGCTTTCGCTTGCGGCGGGCGCTGGTGTCGGGCTGCTGACCAGCGACATGCTGGCCAACTGGCTGGCCGACGATCATCCGTGCCAGACGGCGCTGTCCGACCGCGGTGCGCCGTCGCGCAGGGGCGATCCGGCGTTCATGACCCGTCCGCTGAATGAAGTGGTGGATGAGTTTATAGGCGGGAAGAAAACCGGGAATTAAAACCTTATCCCTATATTTATACCGAATTCCGTCGTGACGTTAAGGGGCTCGTTTATTCTGCCGACCAGGGGGCTTGGGGTCATGCTGAAAGCAACAATTTCCGTCGCCGCTATGCGGGTGTATGAAATGTACGGTTCTATCCACAGCATTTCGTAATTGTATTCGACCGACACTTCGAACCGAAATCCCCTGGACTGGTCTTTTTTTATCGTGCCTACACTTGTCCAGACGCTGCCCAGATCGGAAAGCCGGCTGGAATGTTCACCGGATATCAGCGGCTTTGCCTTGACCACCAATTCCGCGCTGCGGTATTCTTCCCAAGTGTGCTTGGCGCCGAACCCCAGCACGCCGTAAAGCGATTCGCGCGTCCTTTTGTAAAAATATCCGTTCACCGTATGCGCCTTGTCGTCATATCTTTCATATTGCAGTCCGATAAAGCCGCGGAACCGGTTGTTCACCGCACCGGCCAGGAATTCGATATCGTATTTGGACACGGGCAGGGCGGTTTCCGAATATCGGGTGCGCTGGCCGCCCAAGTTCTGGATGTATCCGTTGTAATTATAGGTGCCGGATTGGTATTTGTACCGCAGCGAAGCGAACACGGGCATCCGGTCGGGGTTTTCCAATGCGGCCCTGATGACGAAGCCGGGAAAGTAGTAATTGCTGTGCGTTACGCCGATATCTGGTTCGCTATAGTCCGAAATGGCCAGATTGGCGCCAAGGTACAGGTGAAAAAAGCCGGTTTTCGGAAAATGCCTGTCAGCCGGCATTCCGCCTGTTCCATTGGAATAGTGTTGACCGTTCCCATTGCCGTTTTGCGCGTTAACGGGCAGCGCGAAAAGCAAGGAACAGACGGTAAAGATCAGAATTATCATTCTCATGTTGACAATATAGTATTTTATGTACATTTTGTCAAGTAGTTTTGTCAAGTATTTTTCCCCTTTATTCCCAGCCATCTTTTTCCCTTGCCCGGCCGGGTGCCTTTGTGATTAAATGCAAACGGTCATGAAGCACAGGGAAATATATTACAACAATTATGTAGGGGCGCATCGCATGCGCCCAAGGGCGTGCGCGGCACGCCCCTACACGTACAACACCGTGAAACCCGCAGAACTCTACACACACACACACACATGTAGATAGCATTGGTGGCATAAAATTTTTCGCGCGTGTATTCAGCGCGGCGCTTTTCGTTCTTGTTCTGGGCGGCGGGGCTGCTTGGGCATGTTCCAGCGATTCTGCGTGCGCTCCATCCGGTGCTTGTGTGAACGGTGTTTGTATGCCGTTTGCCTCTTGCCGTTCTCTATG
>Ga0123353_10002932_pt1 | contig 21360 bp, 13 predicted proteins | sample TergutLab28metaG_3_FD_92763 | JGI IMG/M metagenome (GOLD analysis project Ga0123353, IMG submission 92763) | Labiotermes labralis P3 segment gut microbial communities from Petit-Saut dam, French Guiana - Lab288 P3 | ecosystem: Host-associated > Arthropoda: Insects > Digestive system > Gut ... | reverse complement strand
CACGGACGACTACCTCGCCGCGATCGCCGACACCCGGCCCACCCTCACCGAAGCGGCACTGACCGCCTTCCACGAGGACATCGAGCACCACCTGCGCACCTGACCCTCACCCAGGACCAGCCCCACCCTCCCCCACCGGGCGTCGCAGGGCCCTCAACGCGTCCCTGAGTTCGGTAAGCCGCGCAATCTCGCTGTCAAGCGCGGCGATACGCCGATCAACGACACACCGGCCGGCCGTGGGCCCGGCGGGCGCGGGCGCAGCCGGCCACGCGGTGGTCGCACCGGTAGCGGGCGCTACGGGACCTGCGTTCGCCGGCGGGGCGCAGTCCGGGGCCGGTTCGGCGGCGAGCATCGGCAGGCTGGCGGCGATGCCGTGGAGGTCGTCCACGGTGAGGCCGAGGCCCAGCAGCCGCCGGATGACGCGCAGCAGCGCGAGTTCGTCCGGCGAGTAGTCCCGCTGGCCCGCGCCGGTGCGGCGCGGCGGCGGCAGCAGGCCGCGCTGCTCGTAGAAGCGCAGGGCCCTGGGCGTCGTGCCCACCGCTGCCGCCGCGTCGGCGATCCGCATGCCGTCTCCCTTCCCGCCCCGCACGGGCGCGGTCCTATACCGGCCGTCAGCCGTGCCCGTCCTGCTCGACCACGACCGTGCCGAAGTACGCGCCCTCCATCAACTGCTCGAACGCCCGGGGCGCCTGTTCGATGCCCTCGACGCGCGTGACGGGGCAGCGGATCTCGCCGGAGCGCAGCCAACCGGCCAGCCGCGTGCGCCACTCGGCCTCCACGTCGGGGTGGTCGCTGCCGAGATAGCCCCTGACCGACGCGCCCAGCAGGACGAGCCGGTAGGCGTCGATCTCCGCCGGGGCCCTCCCGCCGCCGCCCTCGGCGGCCAGCTGCCCGGAGAGCGCGCCGACCAGGGCGATCCGGGCGCCGTGCCGGGCCGCGTCCACGGCCGCGCCGAGCTGCGGGCCCGCGACGAGGTCGAGTACCACGTCGACGCCGTCCGGCGCCGCCTCCGCGAGCCGGTCCGCGAACTCCCGGTGGGCCGCCGCCCGTTCGCCCGGGCTGCCGCCCCCGCGCAGCGACTCCGTGGTCACCACCGCGTCGTAGCCCGCCTCCGCCGTCAGGCGCGCGGCCTTCGCCGGCGTTCCCGTCGTGCCGATCACCCGGGAGGCGCCCAGCAGCCGCGCGATCTGCCCGGCGAGGGTGCCCACGCCGCCGGCGGCCCCGGTGACGAGGACGACGTCGCCCTCGCGGACCGGTGCCACCCGCGTCAGTGCCCCGTAGGCGGCGGACCCGGCGGCCAGCAGCGCCACCGGATCGGGGAACGCCGGGTCGACGACGGTGCATTCGGCCACCGGCACGAGGGCGTACTCCCGCCACCCGAGCATGTGGACCACCAGGTCGCCGGGGCGTACCGGGCTGCCGGGCGGCGCGGTGACGACCTCGCCGAGCGCGGGCCCGAACAGGGTGGCGCCCGGTCGCAGCGCGGGCAGCGGCGTGCCCTGGACGGCCCCGCCGATCAGCGTGCGCAGGGCGGCGAAGACCAGGAACTGCCGGTTGCGCACCAGGAGTCGGGCGGTGCCGGCGGCGGGCAGCGGTACGTCGGCGACGGCCAGGTCGGAGGCGGCGGGCAGCCCCTCGGGGACGGCGGCGAGCCGCACCTCGCGGCTGGTCCGGGGCAGGGGGGACGTCATGACGGGGCTCCTCGGAAGGGGAGCGGGCACGGCGGCGGTCCCCCCGCGGCTCGGCCGCCGGGCACCCCCACCCGGCGCGCTCGGACGGGACGGGCGCCCGGACGCTAACCCCTGACGCGCACGTCAAGGGCAAGCCCGTCCGGTCCACGGCGGTGGGACGGCGGCACGGACCGGACGGTGCTTCCCGCGCGTGTCCCCGGGGGCGTGCGGTGCCGCCGGGCACTTCAATGGCCGGAGCGCCGTCACCGGGACGGCGGCCGGGCCGCGGGCGGGAGTCCTTGGAGTCGACGCGATGAGCGGTGCAGCGGGTCCCGCGGTGAACGGGGACGGGGCCTCGTGGTGGCGGCGGTTGCGCAGCCAGCTGTGGCAGCCGCCGCGGCCGCACGGCGAGCAGCCGCGCCGGCGGGTGGTCGGGCCGCTGGAACTCTTCTACGACCTGGTGACGGTCGTCCTGGTCGCCCAGGCCGCGCACCAGCTGTCGGGGCGGCTCGACTGGCACGGCATCGGGCAGTACGCCGCGGTCTTCGGGCTGGTGTGGCTCGCCTGGGTCAGCGGGAGCCTCCACCACGAGCTGCACGGCCGTGAGGACGCCCGCGGCCGCACCGCGTTCCTGGCGCAGATCCTGGTGCTGGTCCCGCTGGGCGCCTTCATCCCGGCAGCGGGCGGGGAACGCGGTGCCGCGTTCGCCGTGACGGCGGGGATCCTGTTCGCCGTGCTGGCGCTGCTGTGGCTGCTGGCATCGCGCGGCGACCAGCCCGAATTCCGGCGCCTGAGCAAGGAGTTCGTCGCGGGAACCGCGGTCTGCGCGGTCGCCCTGGGGCTCAGCGCCCTGCTGCCGGCCGGCGCCCGCGTCTGGACCTGGGGGGTGCTGGACGTCGCCTACCTGGCGGGCTTCGCGGTCACGATCCGGCGGGTCATGGTCAGGAGGCCGGCCGCCTTCACCGTCACCGACGCGGTCGTGGAGCGCTTCGGGCTGCTGATCATCATCGTGCTCGGCGAGACCGTGACCGGGGTCGTCACCGGGCTGGAGGCGCAGCCGGTCGGCGCGCTCGTGCTGGCCGTCGCGCTGGTCTGCGTCGTGGTCGGATTCGGCGCGTGGTGGACGTACTTCGACTTCTCCGGCGGGCGCGAGCCCCGGCCGACGCCGGCGGCCTCCCTGCAGTGGATGCTCGGCCACGTCCCGCTGACCGCTGCGGTGGCCGCGATGGGGGCGGCGATGGTGGACCTCGTGGAGCAGGCGCACCACGGGCGCACCTCGGCCGCCACCGCCTGGGTGCTGTGCGGAGGTGCCGCGCTGGTGCTCGCCGGCACCGTGGTGGTGGCCGGCAGCCTCACGGACTGGCGGGCCAAGCGGGCGCTGTTCCGGCGCCTGTCCTGGACGTGCGCGGCGACCGCGGCGGCGTGCCTGGTGGTGGCCGCGCTCCGCCCCGAGCCGCTGGTCCTGGGCATCCTCCTGGTGGTGCTGTTCAGCATCCCGTGGAGCGTGGCCGTGGCCCACCGGGTCCGCCGGGCCTGAGTGTTCGGGCCGGTCCCGCACGGCGCCGGACCGGATCCGGAGCCGTGCGGGGGCGGGCCGTACGGGGGGAGCCGTACGGGGGCGGAATCGCGGGTCGGGGTCAGACGGTGGCGGTCGCGGGGTCGCTGGTGCCGGCCGCGCCGGTCTCCACGTGTCCGGCGAAGCGCCGGACGAACGCGCTGTCGGTGGTGGAGGTGACGGTGACGTCGTACCAGTGGTGGCCGGCGGCCACACCCCAGGCGGCGACCGTGCGGGAGGCGCCCGGCTGCACGGTGTAGGAGTAGTGGTCGTCGGGCGCGTACGCGTCGGTGGCGGTGAAGGTGACGGCGGTGCTGCCGGCGTTGGTGAACGTCAGCGTGACCTGTCCGGCGGTGTTGTCGTGGCGGGCGGTGACCTCGGGGCCCACGGCCGCGTTGGTGCCGGCCTGGCGGCGCAGGAACCCGTTGGGGCCGTGGACGGAGAAGTCGTAGCGGGTGCCGGGCAGCGCCCAGCTGTCGGTCAGGCTCTTGCCGCCCTCGACGGTGTAGGGCCAGGGGCCGTCGCTGCGGGTGGCGGAGGTGACGTGGAAGGCGGCCCCGGCCGCGCCGAGGCTGGCGAAGGTGAACTGCATGCGGCCGCCGACCGCCTTGGTGTCCACGGCGAGGTCGTAGGGCAGCGGCCGGGCGTTGCGCAGGCCGCTCTCCTGCTTGGGCAGCGTGCCGGTGGCCGGCGGCGCGGGCACGTAGTCGCCGGGGTTGCCGTGGTTCGGCGGTGCGTAGCCGCTGGTGTCGGGCAGGCCGGGGGCGCCGGCGTCGCTGCGGGAGAAGTCGAACGCCGACGTCAGGTCGCCGCAGACGGCGCGCCGCCAGGCGGAGACGTTGGGGTTGTGCACGCCGAAGCGCTTCTCGATGAACTGCACGATGGAGGTGTGGTCAAAGGTCTGCGAGCAGACCCAACCACCCGTGCTCCAGGGGGAGATGACGAGCATCGGCACCCGCGGCCCGAGCCCGTAGGGCCCGGCGGCGTACCCCGACGAGCCGCCGAACAGGTCCTGCGTCACGTCGGCGGTGGACAGGCCGCGGGCCGCGGAGGCGGGCGGGAACGGCGGGATCACGTGGTCGAAGAAGCCGTCGTTCTCGTCGTAGGTCAGCAGCAGGACGGTGCGGCTCCACACGTCGGGGTTGGAGGTGAGCGCGTCCAGTACCTGCGAGACGTACCAGGCGCCGTAGTTGGCGGGCCAGTTGGGGTGCTCGCAGAACGCCTCGGGGGCGGCGATCCAGGAGACCTGCGGCAGGGTGCCGGCCGCCACATCGGCCCGCAGCCGGTCGAAGTAGCCGTCGCCGCCGGCCGCGTGGGTGCCGGTGCGGGCGCGGTCGTAGAGCGGGTCGCCGGCCTGCGCGTTGCGGTACTGGTTGAAGTAGAGCAGCGAGTTGTCGCCGTAGTTGCCGATGAACGCGTCGCTGGTCCAGCCCCAGCCGCCCGCGGAGTTCAGCCCGGTCCCGATGTCCTGGTAGACCTTCCAGCTGATGCCGGCCTGCTGGAGGATCTCGGGGAAGGTGGTCCAGGAGTAGCCGGCCTCCTCGTTGCCGAGCACCGGCCCGCCGCCCTTGCCGTCGTTCCCCGAGTAACCGGTGTACATGTAGTAGCGGTTGGGGTCGGTGGAGCTGAGCATCGAGCAGTGGTAGGCGTCGCACACCGTGAACGCGTCCGCGAGGGCGTAGTGGTACGGGATGTCCTGGCGGGTCAGATACGCCATCGTGGTCGTGGACTTGGCGGGGATCCAGCGGTCGTAGGCGCCGCCGTTCCACGCCGCGTGCGTGCCCGACCAGCTGTGGTCGAGGTCCTGGATGAACTGGAGGCCGAGGTCGTCGGCGTCCGGGCGGAACGGCAGGGTCTCGTGGCCCGAGGTGGCGGCCTGGTGGAAGGCGGTCGCACCGGAGGGCAGCACGAGCGGGCGCGGGTCGCCGAAGCCGCGGACCCCGCGCAGCGTCCCGAAGTAGTGGTCGAAGGAGCGGTTCTCCTGCATCAGGACGACGACGTGCTGGACGTCGGCGAGCGTGCCGCTCCCGGCGGCGGGCCGGATCGACGCGGCGCGCGCGATCCCGGCGGACAGGCTGGTGGCCGCGGCCGTGCCCGCGGCGAGTTGCAGAAACCTTCGGCGGCTGACGTCGGTCACAAACTCTCCTGGAGGTCCGGTGGGGGGCTCAGACTCAAGGGCGGCGCACATCGGAGTGCGTGAGTGAGTAACGCGTCACAGTCCGCACACGTGACGCGGACATGATGTGGACCGCGGTGACGTGCTGTCAATGACGCCTTCGGCGGGCGTGCCCGCCGCGCCGGCGGCGTCACGGTGTCCCCATCATGCGCGGAGGTGCGTGAACGGCGGGCGTACCGCGCATGTCCGCTCGCCGCGGGCCGGCCGGGCCGCGGCCGTACGGTGGAGGCATGGAAGGCAACGGTCTGGCGGAGCTGGACGCGCGCGTCACCGGGTGCCGGGCCTGCCCGCGGCTCGTCGCCTGGCGCGAGGAGGTCGCCCGCACCAAGCGCGCCGCCTTCGCCGACCAGACGTACTGGGGGCGGCCGGTCCCCGGCTTCGGTCCCGCCGACGCCTCGCTGCTCGTCGTCGGCCTCGCGCCCGCCGCCCACGGCGGCAACAGGACCGGCCGGATGTTCACCGGCGACCGGTCCGGTGAGGTGCTCTACCGGGCGCTCTACGACGTCGGGCTCGCCTCCGCGGGCACGGCGGTGAGCAGGGACGACGGGCTGGAGCTGTACGGGGTCAGGATCACCTCGCCGGTGCACTGCGCGCCGCCCGCCAACAAGCCGACGCCGGCCGAGCGGGACACCTGCCGGCCGTGGCTCGTCGAGGAACTGGAGCTGCTGCGCCCGACGCTGCGCACCGTGGTGGTCCTCGGCGCCTTCGGGTGGCAGGCCGCGCTGCCCGCGTTCGCGGCGGCGGGCTGGCAGGTGCCGCGGCCCAGGCCCGTCTTCGCCCACGGCGCCCGCGTCTCGCTCCCCCGCGACCGCACACGGGACGTGCCGGGCACCCCCGGCGCCCTCGAACTGTTCGGCTGCTTCCACGTCAGCCAGCGCAACACGTTCACCGGGCTGCTCACCCCCGAGATGCTCCGGGACGTGCTCAGGACCGCCGCGTCGGCCGCCGGCCTGCCCACCCGCGCGTAGGCCCTCGGGCCGCCTCCGCCCCTGAACTCCGCGGCCGGGCGGGCTTTATCGCGTTGCCGCCGCTGCCCGCGGCCGATAGCGTCGCCGGGCCGTCCGCAGCGGGCGGCCGTCGAGGAGGAGGTGTGCAGCAGATGCGCAGGAGCCGTCGGCACCGGAACCCGGTTACCGCCCTTCACCCCTTCCTCTTCTCGACGGAGACACCTTGTCGATCCGCATCACCGCACTGACCGACGCCGACACCGCGGACGGCGGCGCCGGAGCCACCAGCAGGCGCCTGGCCTGGCTGGCCTCCCGGGACGCCGGCATCCCCGTGGGCTCGGCGTTCCTGCGCCTGCACACCTCGCCCGGCCGCGACCACCTGGCCGAACTGGAACTGGCCGTCCATCCGGCCGAGCGGCGCGCGGCGACCGGCACACGGCTGCTGGACGCGGCCGTGGCCGCCGCCCGCACCGACGGCCGCCGCTGCGTCACGGCCCAGGCCGAGGCCGGCTCGGCCGGCGACGGCTTCCTCGCCGCCCGGGGCTTCCGCACGGTGCTGACCCTGCTCTACACCCGGCTGCCGCTGGCCCGCGTGGACGTCGCCGCGCTGCGCGAGAGAGCGGGGCGGCCGCGTCCCGGCTACCGGCTGGAGTCCTGGGACGGAATCGTCCCCGACGACCTCGCGGCCACCTTCACCGCGTCCCGCCGGGCCATGGACGACATGCCGATGGACGACTCCGACCACGGCACGGTCGTCTGGGACGAGGACCGGGTCCGCGCGGCGGCCCGGGCCGTCGAGCGGCGCGGCGAGCACCTGCACACCGTCGCGGCCGTCGCCGAGGCGGACGGGTCGATCGCCGGGTTCACCGAGCTCGTCGTCCCGGGCGACGGCAGGGGCGACGCCCAGCACTACGGCACGGGGGTGCTGCCCGAGCACCGCGGGCGCGGCCTGGCCCGCTGGATGAAGGAGGTGGCGATCCTTCAGGCCCGCGAGCGCCACCCGCGGCTCGACGGCCTGCTCACCGACACCGCGGCGAGCAACACCCCGATGCGGGCCGTCAACGACGCGCTCGGCTACCTGCCCAGGCACACCTCGCTGATGTACCAGCTCGACCTGTAGCGCCCGCCGGGCCCGGAGAGCGCCAGAGCTCTCCGGGCTCAGCCGGTGGGCGCGGCGGGCGGCGAGGAGTCCGCGTCCCGGGTGCGGAACTGCAGCCGGCCCTCGGCGGCGTCCACCGTCATGGTGCTGCCCTCGCCGACCTTGCCGTCGAGCAGCAGCCGGGACAGGTGGTTGTCCACCTCGCGCTGGATGGTGCGGCGCAGCGGGCGGGCGCCGTACTCCGGCTGGTAGCCGCGCTGGGAGAGCCAGTCCACGGCGGCGCCGGTGAACTCCACGGTGACGCCCTGCGCGTGCAGCAGCCGGCGGGTCCGCTCCAGCAGCAGGTCGGTGATCTGCCGCAGCTGCTCGGGGGTGAGCTGCCGGAAGACCACGATCTCGTCGATCCGGTTGAGGAACTCGGGCCGGAAGTGCTCCCGCAGCGGGCGGAGGATCTGCTCGCGCCGGGCCTCCTCGTCCGCGTCGGCGCCGCCCGCGCCGAAGCCGATGCCCGCGCCGCGCCGGGTGATGGCCTCGGAGCCGAGGTTGCTGGTCATCACGATGACGGTGTTGGTGAAGTCCACCGTGCGGCCCTGGGAGTCGGTCAGCCGGCCGTCGTCCAGCACCTGCAGCAGGATGTTGAAGACGTCGGGGTGCGCCTTCTCCACCTCGTCCAGCAGCAGCAGCGAGTACGGGTGGCGGCGTACCACCTCGGTGAGCTGGCCGGCCTCCTCGTGGCCGACGTATCCGGGCGGCGCGCCCACCAGCCGGCTGACGGTGTGGCGCTCCTGGTACTCGCTCATGTCCAGCCGGACCATGCGGTCCTCGCTGCCGAACAGCGCCTCGGCGAGCGCCCGGGCCAGTTCGGTCTTGCCGACCCCGGTCGGGCCGAGGAACAGGAAGCTGCCAATCGGGCGGTCCGGGCTGGCCAGTCCCGCCCGGGACCGCAGCACCGCGTCGGCGACGACGGTCACCGCCTCCTCCTGGCCCACCACCCGCTCGTGCAGCCGGTCCTCCAGGCCCAGCAGCCGTTCCTTCTCCTCCTCGGTGAGGCTGCTGACCGGGATGCCGGTCTGCCGGGACACCACCTCGGCGATGGCCTCCGCGGTGACCTCCAGGTGCTGGCCCTCGTCCGCCTCGTCCTCGCCGCCGGCCTCGGCGATCCGCTTGTTCAGCTCGGCGATGCGGTCGCGCAGCTTCGTGGCCTGCTCGTACTCCTCGCTTGCGACGGCCTGGTCCTTGTCGCGGGTCAGCCGCTCGGTCTCCCGCTCAAGCGCCCGCACGTCGGTGCCCCTGGTCCGTGCCTGCAGCTTGACCCGGGCGCCCGCCTGGTCGATGAGGTCGATGGCCTTGTCGGGCAGCCGCCGGTCAGTGAGGTACCGGTCGGACAGCTCGACGGCGGCCACCAGTGCCTCGTCGGTGTACCGGACCTGGTGGTGCGCCTCGTAGCGGTCGCGCAGCCCGCGCAGGATCTCCAGGGTGTCGGGGACGGTCGGCTCCGGCACCAGGATCGGCTGGAACCGCCGGGCCAGCGCCGCGTCCTTCTCGATCCGCCGGTACTCCTCCAGCGTCGTGGCGCCCACGATGTGCAGCTCGCCGCGGGACAGGGCGGGCTTGAGGATGTTGCCCGCGTCCATCGAGCCGCCCTCGCCGCCCCCGCCGGCGCCGACCACGGTGTGCAGCTCGTCGATGAAGATGATCAGTTCGTCGGAGTGGGCGCGGATCTCCCCCACGATGGTGTTCAGCCGCTCCTCGAAGTCGCCGCGGTAGCGGGTGCCCGCGACCACGGAGCTCATGTCGAGGGCGACCACCCGGCGGCCGATGAGCACGTCGGGCACGTCGCCGTCGGCGATGTGCTGGGCCAGGCCCTCGACGACGGCGGTCTTGCCGACGCCCGCGTCGCCGATCAGCACCGGGTTGTTCTTGCCGCGCCGGGACAGCACCTCGATGGTCTGCTCGATCTCCTGGTCGCGGCCGATCACCGGGTCGATGCGGCCGTTGCGGGCCAGGTCGGTCAGGTCGCGGCCGTAGCCGTCGAGGGTCGGCGTGGTGCTCGCCCGCTCGCGCTCGGCCCCGGCCGGCGCGGCCGCGTCCGGCCCCTCGGCGGGCAGGCGCCCCGCCTCGAAGCGGGCCGCGTTCAGGATGTGCCCGGCGGCGGAGTCGGGGTTGGCCGCCAGGGCGGTGAGCACGTGCTCGGGTCCGATGTACCCGGCGCCGCCGGCCCGCGCGACCTCGTGGGCGTCCAGCAGGGCGCGCTTGACCGCCGGGGTGAGGGAGAGCGCGGTCGGCGGCTGCTGCCCGTTGCCCTGCTGGGGCCGTACGGGGCCGGAGCGCGCGTCGATCTGCGAGGCGAGGGAGTCCGGGTCCGCGCCGGCCCTGCTGAGCAGGCTGCGGGTCGGTTCGAGGGCGAGCGCCGCGCGCAGCAGGTGCTCGGTGTCCAGGTCCCGGCTGCCGTGGTCGCTGGCGTACTGGGCCGCGCCCTGGACCAGCTCCCGGGCCGGCTGGCTGAGCAGCCGCCCGATGTCGACCTGGCGCGGGCCCTGGCGCGGACCGCCGAAGAAGCGGGCGAAGAAGTCGCCGAAGGGGTCGTCCTCCGGGCCGGTGAAGCCATTGGTCATCGTTCCGTCCGTCCCTTCCCTTGCGCCGCTGCCCTGGCTGACGGCCGGCCCGCCGGGAGGGCCCGCGCGAGCCGCGCACGACGGTGCGGGTGCCCGTCCGGGCCAGGAATATGCGGATTCGTCCCGGCGGGACGCTGCCGTCCCCGTCCCGGCGGGTCGGGGCCGCCCTCGCTGCGGGACATCGTTCGCTCCCGTACGCGCCCGTAAGGCGCTCGCTCCGGACAGACGGGGCGCTCGCACAGGCGCCACGGCCACGTTGCCACCGGGGAGCGCGACCGGGCCGCCAACGGTGCGAGCGGCCCGGTCCCCCTGCGCATCCGATCCACTTCCTGCGGCCCGTCCGGCTCGTCACAGTGCGTGACGGGCCGGCGACGGTTTTCCGACCGGCGGGCCTCGCCCGCGCCGGGTGCCGTCAGCGCGTGGCGGGCACCCACGAGCCGTGCAGGCCGAGCGGGACGCGCGCGGGCAGGTGGATACGCGCCACGGGCTCGCCCGTGAAGTCCTGGGCGGACAGGATCACCAGGTCGGCCGCCCCGCGGTCGGGGTTGTGGACGTACGCCATGGCGTATCCGTCGTCCTCCGCGCCCGCCCCGCGGGAGCCGTCGCGCGGGACGAACACGGCCTCTCCGGCGGGCGAGTTCCGCGGGAAGCGGTGCACCTCGGTGGTCCCGCGCAGCAGGTCCTGCTTGAGCAGGGCGTTGCCGAACGCGGCGTCCGGCGGCACCCCGTCGACCGTCTCGTAGGCGCGCCACATGTCGGCGGCCGTGGCGGTGTAGGCGTAGCGGTGGCGGCGCGAGACCAGGTCCTCGCGCACCCGCGGGAACTCCTGGGGCCGGTCGTCGATCCGCCGGGTGCGCAGACGGCCGCGCTCCAGGTCGATCGTGCAGCGCTCCAGGAACGGCGTGCCGACGGACGACGGCCCGTCGGCGCCGCGGCCGGCCGCGAAGAACGGCGTGGGCATGCCCGCGTAGTCGACGATCACGTGGTGGCCGTCGTCGTAGGCGTTGAGGGTGTGCGAGTAGTACGTGCGCGGGTCGGCCTCGAACCAGCGCACGGGGCCGCCCGCCCGGGGCATCACGCCGATCCGCGCCGGGTGCCGGTCGTTCCAGGTGTACGGCACCAGGGCGCCGGCCTGGGCCGCGGCCGCGTCGAAGACCACGGGCGTGTCGAAGATGACCACGTAGCGCTCGGTGAGCGCGAAGTCGTGCATCATCGGGCTGTCCGCGACCGGGATCCGGGTGGTGCGGGCGACCTTGCCGGTCCGGTCGACGACCAGGTGCCGGACGTGGTCCCACGTCGGGTAGTAGGTGACCGCGTGCAGCTCGTCCGCGGCCGCGTCGTACTTGGTGTGCGCGGTGTAGGCGCCGCTCAGCGACCCGCCGAAGTCGTACGGGCCGAGGGTGTTGAGCTCCTCGTCCAGCTCGTACGGCATCGGCCCGCTCTCCTGAAGCGCCAGCACGCGGCCCTTGTAGCCGATGACATGGGTGTTGTTCGCGAAGTCGTTGTCCGGCACCTGCCACGGGTAGGGCTCGCCGAGCTTGGCGGCCACGCCCGCGGACCTGACCCAGCGGTTGCGGTACCACTCGGCGCGGCCGTCGCGCACCCGCACGCCGTGCACCATGCCCTCGCCGAGCATCCAGTGGTGCGCCCGCGGGTCCTCCAGGCCGAGGACGTTGGGGCCGGTGCGCAGGTAACGGCCGTTCAGTTCACGGGGGATACGGCCGGTCACCGGCAGGTCGAAGGCCGTCACCTCCTCGCCGACCGGCGCGAACGCGCCCGCCAGGAAGGGGTACCGGTCGGCGCCGCTCACCCTTCGCCCCGTTCCCCCGGACGCGGCGCCGGCCGTGCCCGCGCCCGGCCCCAGCACTCCGTGCAGGGTGGCCAGTCCGCCCGCCGCCGCCACCGCGCCGCTCCGCAGCATGTCCCGCCGCGTGAACCCGCCCATGGTCCCACTCCCCGTCCTGATCGCTTCGCCCCGCGCCCTCCGCGGTGCCTCCACGACCTTCCCGCGCGGCGACGGCCCAGGTCACTGCGGCCAGCACCCGTCCCGCGGGCCGGAAGCTTCCTTCCCGGCGGTGGGGAAAAGTGGAGGAGCGCGGGCACGAACGGTGCGTCCGCCCGGCCGGCAGCCGGGCGGACGCGGTGGCCGGAACGCCGGCCGGGCACGCTCGTTGACGAAGCGTCAGGCGGTCAGCCCGCGCAGGTCAGCTTGGGCTCCGCCCAGTCCCCGTGGTCGTAGGCGTTGCCGTCGCCGGCGTCGCCCACGACGAGGTCGAGGGTCTGCACGCCGGTGAGGTCCGCGCTGATCTGCTGGGCCGGGTCGTGGCCGCGGACCGTGCCCGTCGCGGCGAGGGTCTTGCCGTCGCCGAGCACGCTGAAGGTCATCGATCCGTTGCCGCCGGCGTCGTCGTCGTTGCCGACCGTGGCGGTGAACTTCGAGCAGTTGCCGCCGAGGTAGATCGTCACGTCGCTGACCGAGTTGGTGCCCAGGCCCTTCGGGTAGACGGTGCCGTTGATGGTCAGCGGGGTGCCGTCGCCGGCGTTGGTGCCGCCGACGGACTGGTCGCGCTCGACCGGGCCCCAGCCGTTGGTGGAGGTGACGAAGTCGAGGTCGCTGACGTCGTTGACGCCCGACGGCGGGGGCGGGTTGGTCACCTGCACCTGGGCGTCCTGCCGCAGCACCTGGGCCACGCCCTGCTGGGCGAAGGTGGCCGTCGCGGTGAGCACCGGCTTGGAGGCCGCGGCGGTCGGCGCGGTCAACTGCCAGACGGCCGTGGCGCTGTGGCCCGGCTGGACGGAGCCGAACACCTGGGCCATGGAGTCGTAGACGAACCCTGCGGGCGCGTCGAGCGTCATGTTGACGCCGTCCGCGGGCTTGCCCTGCTTCGGGACGGACAGGGTGGTGGTGACGGTGAGCTGCTTGCCGCGCTGGACGGTGGACGGCGACGGGGTCACCGTCAGGTCCGCCGCGGCGGCGGCGTGCCGGACCGGAGTGAAGGACAGGTTGTCGAACTGGTCGGTGTCGTAGGAGGTCAGGCCCAGCCCGCCCAGGCCGGCGGTGTAGCTGCCGTCGCTGACCGTGCCGAGCTTCCTGCCGTCGACGGACGCGGTGATCGAGGGGCCGTCGAAGGACAGCGCGAGGGTGTGCCAGGTGCCGGTGCCCAGCGGCGTGGTGGCGGACCGCATCAGCGCGGTGCGCTTGCCGTCGGCGTCGCTCTTGAGGATGCTCCACGCGCCGGTGTCGCTGATCTGGAAGAAGTAGCCCTGCTGGTGCGACTGGGGCCGGTTCTGGGTGCCGGCGCGGCCGATCAGCTCCAGCGTTCCCGGCGCGGCCAGTTCGGCGTCGGTCTGCAGCGTGTAGTCGCTCCAAGTGGTGTCGCCGGCGAGGGTGAACAGGTCGGAGTCGTCCTGCCATTCGATGGGCTTGACCGGCGCCATCTGCTGCAGGCACATCCCGCGGCGTCCCGCCGCGCACGGCTGCACCTCGAACGAGCCCTGCATGTCGGACAGGTACCGGGCCTCGGTGCCGGCGGCGTCGCCGTCGAACGAGTCGCGGTACGGGAGCGCGAGGGGGTGCGCGGCCGGCGGGGTGGCGGTGCCCTTGCCCTGGCCGGTGGTCGTGGTGACGGTGTAGACGTGGCCGGGCTGCATGGTCAGGGAGTAACTGCCGTCCGCCGCCGGCGTGATGTCCTGGCCGCGGACGAACGACGTGGCGGGGTCGGGGGTGTTGACGTCGGTCGACCAGACGTGGACGGTCCCGGTGGACAGCCCGCCCTTGACCTGGACGTCGACGGTCTGCGGGGCGGTGGCGGTGGTGGTCTCCAGCACCGTCGAGTAGTCCGATCCGTTGGGCGACTTGAGCGTCACATAGCTGCCGTTGGACTCGCTGCCGCCGAGGTAGCCGGAGGCGGAGTCGACGAACGTCCAGCCCGGCTGGGCGAACTGGGTGACCTGGGCGGTGGCCCAGGTGCTGGCGCCGATCGTGTAGTTGCCGGACCAGGGCGAGTTCGCGGTGGCCAGGCCCACGGTGCCGTACGGCAGGTTGGGGTAGATGGCGGCGATCAGCGGCCAGTTGAAGTAGCTGGTCATGCTGGCGTCGAGATAGCCGCGGGTGATGGCACGGATGAGGGCGGGCGCGCCGGTGTTCATGTCCTGCGAGCCGTTCTCGCTGTCCCACAGCGGTTTGCCGCTGTTCTTCGCGGTGGTGGTGCTGGAACAGGTGTGGGCGTTACCGCCGTCGCCGCCCTCGCACGAGTAGTGGGTGCCGATGATCGACACGGCGTCGTTGAACGCCGGGTCCTTGGCCATGTCGTCCGCGACGCCCCATCCGCTGTCGTCGGCGACGAGCTGGACGTCGCGGTAGCCGTGGGCGTCGAGGGCCGCGCGCAGCTGCACGAACCAGCCGGCGTCGTGGCCGCGTTCGTTCCAGCCGCCGAGGTAGCTGACGGTGAGGCCGTGCTGCTTGGCGCAGCCGAGCCAGGAGATCAGGTAGTCGATGGTGTCGGTGGACCAGAACCCGCCGTTGATCCAGCCCGGGGCGGCCCAGGCCAGCCCGTAGAACTTGATGCCGGGGTTGCGCGCCTTGGCCTGCTCGGCGAGCCAGAACTCGTACCCGGCGTCGCAGTTCACCGTTCCGCGCGCGTGCTCGATCGACGGCTCGGAGCCGTCGGTCGAGTTGGCGTCCCCGCCGATCTCCAGCTTCAGCAGCTGCAGGTTCGCGCCGTACCCGGGCTTGAACAGGTAGTCCAGGATCTGGGCCTGCTGGGCCGCCGGATAGTCGCGCAGCAGCCGGGAGTTGCCGCCCCCGCCGCTGATCGCCCCGATCCCGTCGAAGGTCCGGCCGCCCTGGGATCCGTCGACGACCACCGAGGTGTCGGGCGCGGCGTGGGCGGGCGCGCTGCCCACGGCCAGCAGGGCCGCGAGGAGCGCGAGGATCCACAGCGGGGCGAGTCTGCGGACCGCGAGGATTGTTGTGGGCATGCGTGGGCCACCCTTCGCCGGTCGGGAGAGACGGGCGTCATAGTGACCTCGTGTTGGATTCCGGGTCAATGCCCGTACAAGACCAACATGATTGAACAGAATTGAAAACCGACATCCCTGCCCCACTCCGCCGGAATCGCCGTCTCGACCGCTGAAAATGCGCCATCGGGCATCCTGTGCAAAGCCTTGACATCGTTGTCCTCAGCGACTGTCATGTGACCCGTTTCGTTTGGGTGCGTGCGAAGTTGTTGATCCGTGGCCGTGACACCGAGGGGACTCCGATGGGACGACGATGGCAACGGGCGCGGCGGGCGGTCGCCGGCGCCGCGGTGGCGGCGCTGGCGGGCGGTGGGCTGGCCGTCGCGGCGGCGGCCCCGTCCGCGGCCCAGCAGGACACGGCGGACAGCTGGTCGGTCGCGGGGCCTGCCGGCTCCCAACTGACCGCGGAACTCGGCCTCGACGCCGGCGGCGACCTGCGGCTCGCGATCGACCGCGGCGGCTCACCGGTGCTGCTGCCGGGCCGGCTGGGCATCCGCACCGACCAGCACGACCTGACGACCGGTCTGCACTTCACCGGGCGCAAGGACCGCACCGTCCACGAGAACTACCGGATGACCACCGGCAAGCAGCTCCAGCGCTCGGCCACCATGCGTGAGGCCACGCTCTCCTTCACCGGGGCGGACGGCGCCCGACTCGGCGTGGTCGTGCGGGTGTCCGCCGACGGCGTCGCCTACCGGTACCAGCTGGACGGCCCCGGCCAGGTGACGGTCGAGCAGGAGGCGTCGACGTTCGAGGTGCCCACCGACGCCAAGGCGTGGGTGCAGCCGTACCAGACCAGTTACGAGACCGAGCGGACCGAGACCACCGCGGGCGGGGCGAATTCGGCGCAACCGGCCACCTGCACCGGCGACACCTGCTCGTTCGGCTACCCGACGCTGTTCGACGTCGGCGGCACGTACGTGCTGCTGACCGAGGCCGACGTGGACGGCCGGTACTCCGGCAGCCACCTCGACCACCAGGCCGGCAGCTCGTCCTACCACGTGGCCCTGGCCGACGGCGCCGCGGTGACCGCGCCCGGGCCGCTCGCGACGCCGTGGCGGACCGCGATCGTCGGCTCCCTCGACACGCTCGTCGGTTCCACCCTGGTGGACGACCTGGCGCCGCCGTCCAAGGTCAAGGACACGTCGTGGATCAGGCCGGGCGTCGACGACTGGTCGTGGCTGAGCGACGGCAACAGCCCCGGGAACTACGCCCGGCAGCGGGACTTCGTCGACTACGCGGCGGCGCACGGGCTGGAGTACACCCTCGTCGACGCCGGCTGGCAGGCGAGCTGGGTGCCGGAACTCGTCCGCTACGCGCGGGCCCGCGGCGTGGACGTGCTGCTGTGGTTCGACTGGAACGACCTCAGGACCCAGGCGCAGCGCGACGCCTGGCTGCCGAAGGTCAAGGCGTGGGGTGTGGCCGGCGTCAAGGTCGACTACATGTACTCCGACGCGCAGTCGACGTTCCAGTGGTACGACGCGATCCTGCACGACACCGCCAGGCTCAAGCTCATGATCGACTTCCACGGCGCGACCATCCCGCGCGGCCTGCAGCGCACCTGGCCGCAGGTGATGAGCGTGGAGGGGGTGCGCGGTGAGGAGAACGGGCAGAACGCGACGCGTGACATCTTCCTCGCCTTCACCCGCAACATCGTCGGGTCGATGGACTACACCCCGACCTGGTTCTCCCGGCCCAACCGGCAGGACACGGTGGCGCGGGAACTGGCGTTGCCCGTCGTCTTCGAGTCCGGCTGGACGAGCCTGGGCGACAACCCCGAGGGCTTCGCCACCCAGCCGCTCGCCGAGGACTACCTGGAGCAACTGCCCACCACCTGGGACGAGACGCACCTGGTGTCCGGCGGGCCCGGCCAGCAGCCGGCCGGCGACCGGCAGGTCGTCATGGCCCGGCGCAGCGGTGACCGGTGGTTCGTCGGCGGGATCCTGGCCGGTTCCGGCGACACCATGAACGCGCCGCTGGGCTTCCTGGGCAAGGGGCCGTGGCTGCTGGAGACCGTCGAGGACGGCGACGGCGGGCAGTTGCGGCGCAGTGTCCGCACGGTGACCTCCGCGGACACCCTGTCCGTGGCCGCGGCGGCCAACGGCGGCTTCGCCGCCCTCGCCTGCCCGGCCGTCAAGGGCCGCACCGACTGCGACGAGAAGGTCGTCACCGCCCCCGCCACCACCCTCACGCTGTCCCCGGCGTCCACCACCGCGGGCCCCGGCACGACCGTGCCGGTCGACGCCTCCTTCGAACTGCCGCAGGGCGACACCCTGCGCCAGGTGCGGATGACGGTGGACCGCGACCGGCTCCCCGCGGGCTGGACGGTGAACGGCCCGGAGGTGTCCGGCGGTTCGCTGCCCGCCGGGCAGGTGCTGAGCGGCCACTGGACGGTGACGGTCGGCAAGGACCAGCCGGGCGGCACGGTGGAGGTGCCCGTGTGGGCGGAGTACGCCAACCCCGCCGGGAACGGCGCCCCTCCGGTCCACGTCGAGCAGGTCGTCCGCGTGTCGATCCCGCTGCACGGCACGGTCTACGCCAGCGACCAGCCGTTCCTCACCGAGACCAACGGCTGGGGCCCGGTCGAGCGCGACCAGTCCAACGGCGAGACCGGCGCGCAGGACGGCAAGCCGCTGACCATCGACGGCACGGTCTACGCCAAGGGCCTCGGGATGAACGCCGACGCCCGGGTGGACATCGACATCCAGGGCCGCTGCACGCGGTTCGACGCGCACGTCGGCGTCGACGACGAGGTCGGCGGGCAGGGCAGCGTCACGTTCACCGTGATCGGTGACGGGCGCCAGCTGGCCGCCACCGGCGTGGTGCGCGGCGGCCAGCCGGCGGTCGAGGTGACCGCCGACGTGACCGGCGTCCACACGCTGGGCCTGGTGGTCGGCGACGGCGGCGACGGCAAGAACTTCGACCACGCGGACTGGGGGCTGGCGCAGCTCACCTGCGCCGACTGACACCACGCGCACACGGCGGCCGGGCTCCTCGACAAGGGGCCCGGCCGCCGCCGCGCGCGAGGGATGCGGGCGGCCGCAGGCGGGTTCGGACGGTCGCCACCCGAACTGGCGTGCGTCATGGGGCGGTTCGGGGGCAGCCGACCGGTGAGGGCGCGACAGCGCGTCCGACCGGAGCGCCGGCCCCGTGCCGGCCACCTCAAGGAGGAATCGCCATGCTGGCAGCCGTGGGCGCCGTCATCCTCGCCATCGCCTATCTCCTCAACGTCACGAGCACGCACACCGACGCGGCGTTCACGCCGTTCAGCCTGCTGGTCGCGGGAGCGTTCTTCGTGGCCCTGCACCTGGCCGGGTTCGGCTGGTCCGCGCCCTCGTCCAGCAGACGGCGCTGGCGCCGCTGAGGTCCTGCCGGGCCGCCGGCCCGCGCCGGCGACCTGTCGCCGGGCCCGGGGAACGGCGGCTCTACGGCCCGGCATTGCGCCGGCCCTGGCACGGACGCTCCGTCCCTCAGCCGGCGCGGCGCTGCTCCTCCCCCGCCTCCCGCCGGATCCCGGAGGCCCCCTGCTCACGCGGGTGTGCGGCCGATCCGGTGAAGACGTCGGCCAGAGCGATGGCCAGAGCGAGCACGGCGAGTCCCGTCGCGGTGATCAGCCCGGCCTGAAGCCCGCCGGACCAGTCGCCGTGGCGGCCGCCCGCCCGGGTGAAGAAGACCGAGCCGACGGCGGCGATCCCGGCCGCGGACCCGATCCGCTGGGCCGTCTGCAGCACCCCGCCCGCGCTGCCCGCCCGGGCGACGGGCACCTCGCTGAGGGTGATGGTCTGGTTGGGCGCGATCACCAGGCCGCTGCCCAGGCCGGCGAACAGCAGCGGGCCCGCGGTGACCAGGCCGATCGAGCGGGTGCTGTCCAGGTGCACGGCCAGCGTGGCGCCGAGCAGGCCGACCACCACCATCACCAGGCCCGCGGCCACCAGTGGCCGCCCGATCCGGGTGACCACCCGTCCGCCGACCGCGGCCGCGACGCCGGAGCCCACCGCGAACGGCATGATCGACAGTCCGGCTTCCAGCGCGGAGTAGTGCAGGCCGTTCTGCAGGTAGAGGGTGAGCACGAAGAAGATCGAGGTGAAGCCCGCGAAGTACAGCAGGGACAGGAGCGTGCCCAGCCCGTAGGACCGCTGCCGGAACAGTCCCAGGTCGACCAGCGGATCGCGCCGGCGTCCGTAGCGCCGCTCCCAGGCGGTGAAGCCGGCGAGCAGCCCCAGGGCCGGTACCAGCAGCAGCCACTTGAGCGGGCCCCGCCACTGCTGCTCCTGCACGAACGGCAGCAGGAACAGCACCGTTCCGGCACCGAGCAGCAGCACGCCGAACGGGTCCAGGTCGGTCCGCCCGGCCGGGCTCCGCTCCCGTGGCGGGCCGGGCAGCAGCCGGTACGCCAGGGGCAGTGCCACCGCGCCGATCGGCAGGTTCACGTAGAAGACCCAGCGCCAGCCCTCGTGCGTCCCGAACGCCTGGATCAGCAGGCCGCCCAGCAGCGGCCCGACCGCGGTGGAGACCCCGATGGTGGCGCCCAGCAGCCCGAACGCCCGGCCCCGCTCGGCGCCGCGGAACATCTGCTGGATGAAGCCCGACACCTGGGGCACCAGGACGCCGCCCGCGACGCCCTGCAGAAGCCGCGCCCCGACCAGCCATGTCTCGTTCTGGGCCGCTCCGGCGAGCGCGCTGGCGGTGGTGAACAGCAGCAGCCCGGCCATGAACACCGAGCGCCGGCCGCGGACGTCCCCCAGCCGCCCGGCGGGCACCAGGACCAGACCGAACGCGAGGGCGTACCCGGACAGCACCCATTGCAGGCCGCTCTGGGACGCGCCGATCCCGGTGCGGATGGACGGCAGCGCCACGTTGACGATGCTCACGTCCAGGAGCGTCATGAACCCCGCGGTGAGGCAGACCGCCAGCGCCCGCCAGCGACGCGCCTCGGCCTGCGGTCCCGGCGGTCCGTGCCGTTCCCGCCCGGTGGGCGAGGGGCTGCGCGTCGAGGCCACGCATGCCTCCTTCCGTCGGCCGCGGCCCGGAGGAGGTGCCCGGCCGGTGCCGGTCGGCGCCCGATCAGCGCACCGCTTAGGGCCGGGGCCGGGATCCCGCCGCGGCCACGCCTGCGATCCCTGCCCAGGCCGGGGCCGGGCATGCCCGCCGTGACGGTGGTGCGCCGGACCCGCCGGCGTACCGGTCGTGCGCCGGACCCACCCGCCGTACCGCTCGTGCGCCGGACCCGCCCGCCGTCCAGAGCTCGGGCCGTGGCCCCCGCGTTTCGCCGCGGACGCGCCGGGCAGCCGACGAGGAGGACCGCAAGCCGCCGGCGGCTCGTGTGCGTCCTGCGCGACGGGTCGCCCCCTGGCGGCACGACCCGTTCGAGAGGCATGACCATGGCAGCGAACGACCTGAAGGGCCGCAGCGTCCTGGCGATCGTCAGCACCTACGGCGTGGAGCAGGACGAACTCCTCGTTCCCGTCGGCCACCTGCGGGACAACGGCGCCACCGTCGACGTGGCGGCCACCGCCGACGAGCCGGTGCGGACGCTGGTCGGCGACAAGGATCCGGGCAAGACGGTGCAGCCGGACACGACCTTGGACGAGGTGGAGCCGTCCGGCTACGACCTGCTGCTCATCCCCGGCGGCACGCTGAATGCCGACACCCTGCGGCAGGACGGCCGGGCGGTGGCGGCCGTCGAGTCCTTCGCGTTGACCGAGCGTCCGGTCGCGGCGATCTGCCACGGCCCGTGGACCGTGGTCGAGGCGGGGGCCGCGCGGGGCAAGATGCTCACGTCCTACCCCTCGCTCCGCACCGACATCCGCAACGCGGGCGGCGACTGGGTGGACCAGCCGGTCGTCTCCGACAGCACCGGGGGCTGGACGCTGATCACCTCGCGCCGGCCGGCCGATCTGGACGCCTTCCTGCGCGAGACGGAGAAGGCACTGGTCACCGCGCCGTGAGGGAGCGCCGCGGCCGGGGCGGCGCCCCGCGCCGGGTGCTCCGGGTCCGCGCGGGCCGGGCGTCAGGGCCCGCCGTCAGCCGAACAGCGCCCCGGAACGGGTGAGTTCGAGGACGCGGACGACGGCGGGCGACATCCGCACGACCGCGAGCGGAACCCCGAGTCCCCGGGCCTGCGCGCGCAGGCGCAGCAGGACGTTCATCCCCGAGCAGTCGAAGAACGCCACCCCCGACAGGTCGAGGTCCAGGCCGCCGGGGGCGGAGGAGAGGGTGTCCTGCAGGACGTGCTGGAGCATCCCGGCGCAGCCGAGGTCGACCTCCCCGATCACGGTG
>Ga0123353_10002931_pt1 | contig 21374 bp, 19 predicted proteins | sample TergutLab28metaG_3_FD_92763 | JGI IMG/M metagenome (GOLD analysis project Ga0123353, IMG submission 92763) | Labiotermes labralis P3 segment gut microbial communities from Petit-Saut dam, French Guiana - Lab288 P3 | ecosystem: Host-associated > Arthropoda: Insects > Digestive system > Gut ... | reverse complement strand
ACTTTCCACTTTCAACTTATTCAATTATGTTATTATTTTGTTACTAAAACTGTTGAGAAGCGTATAACCCGGTCACCTAACGTGAAGCCTTTTTGGATTTCTTCGGCGACCATGTTCTCGCCCAGTTCCGGATTTTCGACAGACATGACGGCATTGTGCAGATTCGGGTCAAAGGGTTCTCCGACAGCAGGTATTTCTTTTACGCCCAAGGTGCCCAGCATATCTGTCAGTTGTGTCATTATTAATTCGACACCTTTATAATAAGATTCATCAGAACACTCCATTTTGAGCGCCCGTTCCAAATTATCATAAACAGGTAATAATTTGCCGATAACATCCGCACGTGCGTCCGTGTATGTCTTTTCACGCTCTTTTGCACTGCGTTTACGGAAATTGTCATATTCCGCTGCCAGTCTCAGATACTTGTCACGTTCGGCGGTGAGTTCGTTTTGATAAGAATCATTTGAAACTGTTTCGTTAACTTCACTTGCTTCTGTCATTTTGGAATCTTCTGTAACATTCCTGTTTTCCGCTTTTGTCTTCACGCTTTTTGCGTCCTTTTCTTCCTTTTTAACTCCGGGGGTGCTTTTACTTTTTGCCAACTTTAATGACCATTCCTTTCGTTAATATTCAGTTACAAAACAACCCTGCATAAGTAATGGTCATTTTGTGCATCATTTGCGGTTCCCAAATGGGAGCGGATGGCACATTCCTGATGAGATTAGATTTATTCAACCTTATCTCCTGTCTTGTTTACTTTTGAAGAGACTTTGAGCTGCATAACCTCGCTGCCCGGACCTCCTAAAAGCCAGCTCAATCCTTGTGCCATATATGAAAGGTGAGCGGCTACCTTCGAGTAGTCCATCCTCGTTGGTCCGACTACGCCGATTAGTCCCTGTATGTCGCTGCCTGTGTCGTACTTTATTGCCATTACACTTGAATCGCGCAATTCGTCTGCCAGATTTTCAGGACCTATTGTTATCTTTATCTCTCCCGGTGTATCCGGTGACGGTAATCGGGCAAGTTCTTTTTCGTCGGACAGATATCGTATGATTCGTTGTGCTTTGTCTACATCCCTGTATTCGGGATGGCTTAAGAGGTTTATTGCTCCCGATACGCGGGTTCCTACCGTTTTTGCTTCTATCAGGAGTTCTATCGTAAATCCTGCAACTACTGAGACAAGTCCGGTATTATCACCAATCGCACGTTCGCTGGATGTTATTAGCGCTGGGGTTATGCGTTCCTCCGGAATTCCCGTAAAGCTCGCATTCAGCACCGCTGACAGCCTTGTTAACATTGGTAACTCGACGTTCGTTGTAAGGTGGACCAATTTGTTCTTTACCGTGTCGTTGCTTAAAAGGACTACGATTATGAACGTGGAGGAGTCAACATATATAAGGTCAAACCTTACAATGCTTATAACTCCGGTCATGGATGACATCGCGTATGCAGGATATGTTGTGAGCCTCGATGTCAGACTTCCGACCTTATCGAGCAGATTCGGTGTTTCTGCTATATGCCCGTCAAGTGTACTGTCGATTATTTCGGCATCGTCACTTGATATGTTTTGGTCTTGCATCAAGTCGTTTACATAGATTCGGTAACCGTTTGATGATGGGATCCTGCCGGCTGATGTGTGCGGTTGTTCGAGCAATCCCATACTTTCAAGTTCTGCCATTTCGCTGCGGATTGTAGCAGATGAAACTGATGAACCAAGGGCTTCCGCTACGGCTTTTGACCCAACGGGTTCTGCTCCCTTAACGAACAACTCCACGACGGTACGTAAAATTTCTTTTCTACGTTGACTGAGATTCGTCACGCTAAACCTCGTTTTTCGGCATTAGCACTCTCACTCTCTGAGTGCTAAGTACAGTGTACCACTACTTTTTTCAATTGTCAAGCATTTTTTGAAATTTATTTTTGACCTTCCCTGACCAATGGTTGCCGGTCATAGAAAGAGTACATAAGGACTTGTGTGCATTGCCTTTCAAAAATTTTTGACGTCACACAAGTGAGTCTCGCCAATTTATCGATAACCTTGTATATTTCTCAATAAGCGAGACGGGTGCGTTAGTGTTGGCGGCGAAAATTCTTTGAAAGGTAATGTGCATAAGTCCCGTGAGTAACTCCCTGCTTTATACTGCCGATTGCTCACCACCTTCCTTTGTAATAATTTGTAATTGTATTGTTGTTGCAAATTACACAATTAATGAATAAACTGTTAACTCGTTAAGTAAGGCGGTGAATATTATCAAAAAGCCACTTATTCCTGTTATTATCATTCTTGGCAGCTTAATTGCAGGGTTTCTTATTACCAGTGTTATATATGCAACTACCGGTTTTTCGATTTTCGGCAGCGCACCAAAAGCAACAGTGCCTGTACAAGAGGCTGAAAATATCGAGATAACAATGCTTGCATACAGAGTCCTTGAATATATCAGAGATGATGATTTTGTTTCGCTGTCGCACGTTGTGCATCCCGATTACGGCGTATTGCTCTCCCCATATGCGACAATAGACCTGGCAACCGACAGACGCTTCACCGCAGACGAGATAGCAGTATTGGATTCGGATAATACCGTTTACGTTTGGGGTGTTTTTAATGGAAGCGGAGAGCCGATAAAGCTGACACCTACAGAGTATTTTGAGGTATTCGCACCTGCTTCCGAACATATTGACGCAACACTCATAGGAATTAATCAGGTCGTAAGAAGCGGAAACGCGCTCGAAAATCTTACCGATGTATTTCCGAACGCGAGTTTCATCGATTTTCACATCCCCGCAAGAGAATCCTCCGACGAACCCGATTGGAGAAGCCTGCGACTTGCTTTTGAGGAATACGAAGGCTATTATAAGCTGATTGCAATTGTATATAATAAATGGTCTATATAGAAATGTGGGGTCATTTTGTATGATTCTTGCCATTTCAGTCAGTACTTTTCACCTTTGCGAAGGTGAAAGGAAACCGCCTCGTCGCCGGAATTCTCTCAATGTCAAGAATCATACAAAACAAACCTGATTTAATTAACGGGTGTTAAGCTTGTATGAAAGGTTCTATTACTTGATATGAATAATAAAGAATTAATAAATATCAAACTTAATAATGAATGTACGGCAGTTATAATCCTTGACCAGACTTTACTGCCGAATGAGGAGAAATATATCGAATTAAGCAGTGCGGATACGCTGTTTGAAGCGATATACTCTCTGCGTGTCAGGGGAGCACCTGCAATTGGTATTTTTGCTGCATATGCTCTTTATATTCTTGCACGTCAAATCAAGACAGATTGTTTTGAAGAGTTTTCCACAGAAGTTTTGAAGATCAGTGCTTATCTTGATTCTTCACGTCCTACGGCGGTGAATCTTTCAACGCAGCTCAGAAGAATGGAGAAACTGGTAAAAACCAGTTCGGGGTTACAAGTTAAGCAAATACTTGAAGCAATGAGAGAAGAAGCGGACGATATTTATAATGAAGATGCGGCAATGTGCAGGGCTATATCGGAACACGGTCTTACTCTGATTAAAAGCGGTTATGGGATAATGACACAATGCAACGCCGGCCCGATTGCAACATCAAAATACGGCACTGCGCTTGGTCCGATTATCTTAGGACACGAAAAAGGCGTGGATTTACACGCTTATGTGTGTGAAACCCGCCCTCTTTTGCAAGGTGCCCGCTTGACGGCTTTTGAGCTTGACAGAGCCGGTGTTGACTGTACACTAATCTGCGACAACATGGCGAGCATCATAATGAGCGAAGGCAAAATAAACGCTGTTTTCTCAGGATGTGACCGTATAGCGCGAAATGGAGATGCTGCAAACAAAGTAGGCACAAGCGGTCTGGCAATTCTTGCAAAGCATTATAATATTCCATTTTATATATTCGGTCCATCCACAACTATAGACATGGATTGCGCATCAGGAGCGGAGATAGAAATAGAACTCCGAAAACCGGAAGAACTAAAAGAAATGTTCTACAAAAAACCGATGGCACCTCAAAAAGTAAAATGCTACAACCCCGCATTCGATGTAACACCAAACAACTTGATAACCGCAATAATTACAGAAAAAGGGATTCACAAGCCGGAATACATTTGTAAGGACTTGTGTGCATTGTCTCCCTAAAAACTTTTGACAAGTTTTTTTAACACAATTTTCATATATATTTCACAAAAATAGGTATTGACATACATGTTTTCTTATGTTATATTGCATATGTAATCGGATCCGGTTCGTGTTTATATAGCGACTGGTTCATGGCAGACAGGGTTATTAAGACCAAAGGCACAACCGCGGAGAGAGACCGCCGGTACCCGTCAGGGGATTTGAATGGTGTGCATGTGCTGCATCAGAAACGAGTGTTAGTAGACAGGATGGGTTCGTAAAGAAAGGTGGTAAGACTCTATTGTTAGTTGAGTACCACGAGTAGCCCCGCATCTGCGTTGGATGGATGCGGGGTTGTTTGTGTCTGGCTAGGCGAAAAGCCGCAGGAATTTTCATCCTCCGCAGAGGCGAAAAGGAATACACTCGTATTTCAAGGGTTTTCAACGAAGTCAGGCGGAAAAAGATGCCGTAAGGATAGTGTACTTTTAGGTGTTACATACCACTGCTTATCGGTGTCTGGCTCGTTTCACCATAAGAACTAATCCCGCTGTCGCTGCTACCGCTGTCAAGGTGGCGCCGCTGCTGATAACTGCTATCAACCAGCCGGGCATAGGCTGCGCATCTGTATCTCTTCCCTGTGTTGGCTCGTTCTCAGTTTCTCGTCCTTGAGTTGACTCGTCCGAAGCCGGTTTGTCGGAAAGTGTGTTAATCAGGACATAACCCGTGTTCGGCTCCAAGGTCATCGACTGTGCACCTACTTCGTACAGCGGAGCATTCCCTGCAGTGCTTCCGTCAACAAGCACGGACCAATCACCCTCAGGCAGCGCAAGCGTATGTCCCACTGAATCAACATTGACAGCAACTATAAATTTCTCGTCGCCTACCACGCTTCCATCAAGGGTGTACGCAAGCACCTGTGGTTCGGTATCGAGAAATATTATTGCGTCATTAATTTCCTGCGCAGTTCGCAACCTGAATGCCGGGTGTGTTTTTCGTAATGAAATCAAGCCTTGATAATACTCAAACAAGTCTATATGCCTTGTCTTGTCCTCCCAACGAATCATATTCACCGAGTCCGGTGATTTATAGCTGTTTTCATCGCCGTCCTTTGAACGCGCAATCTCTTCGCCCGCATGGATAAACGGTATACCTTGTGATGTCATTACTAAAAGTGCCGCCATCCTGTTCATCGCAAGCAGTTCGTTTTCATTTGCATCGGGATTTGTTGCAATCAACTTGTCCCAAAGTGTCAGGTTATCATGCGCAGAGGCATAGTTAACTGTTTGCGTGGGTGCAAGTGCCCATGGAGCTTTTGAGTATGCCATTTTCGAGTATTCCACCTGCGGATGCTCGACTGATGCAACAACGCCAAACATCACATCCACACGCCTGCGGTAATCTCCATTTACAAAACCCGGCTGTGATGCGTTAAACACATGCCCTTTTATGCCATCGCGCATATCGTCGGAGAAAACGGCTATCCGCTCATGCAGAAAAGGCGCATTATCCTTGAGTGCCTGCTGATCCCTCGGCAGCGGTGTACCGCCTCCTGTCCACCCTTCTCCGTATACAATTATTGTCGGGTCGATTTCGTCCAGAGCAGCACGTACAAGGTTCATAGTTTCTATATCATGTAAGCCCATCAGGTCAAACCTGAAACCGTCAATACGGTATTCGGTCGCCCAATAGACGACAGAGTCAATTATCAGCCTTCTCACCATTGCCCGCTCGGAGGCAGTTTCATTACCGCAGCCTGAACCGTTGGAAAAACCGCCTGTAGTTGGATTTTGCCGATAGTAATAATCGGGGACTAATGTGTTAAGATTGCTGTCCGCCGTAGCTCCGGTATGATTGTACACTACGTCCATTACAACAAACAAGCCGTTTTGGTGCAAGGATTGTACCATCTGCTTGAATTCCCGGATGCGCACATTTCCGTCATAAGGGTCGGTGGAATATGAGCCCTCGGGCAGGTTATAGTTTTCCGGGTCATAACCCCAGTTAAAGACGCCCTGCTCAAGTCTCGTTTCGTCAATGGAGCGAAAGTCAAAAACAGGCAGCAGATGTATATGCGTAACACCCAACTCAACAAGATGGTCTACACCGGTCGAAAACCCGTCCGGATTCACCGTCCCTGTCTCGGTGAATGCAAGATACTTGCCTTTGTTGGTTTTTCCGGAAGTTTCGGAAATCGAGAAATCACGAACATGCAGTTCGTATATTACAGCATCCACGGGGCTGGTGAAGCTCTGCCGATCGTAGTCAAACCATCCCTCCGGATTGGTTGCCTCCAAATCCACAACCATTCCACGCCTGCCGTTGACACCGGCGGCGCGCGCATAAGGGTCAACCGCTTCCCGGTCCCGCCCGTCTATATCAACAGAAAAAGTATAGTAAACATTTGCCAAGTCACCCTGTTTCACGGCTTCCCACGCGCCTTGCCCGATGCTTGTCATTTCCAGCCTTTCTGACATTTCAGAATCATTCCCTGTCGGGTACAGGTTCACAAAGGCGCCTTGCGCAGTTGGCGACCATAAACGAAATACAGTTTGTTCTTTGCTGTATATCGCACCTAATTCTCCATCAAATGTATACATATCCTCAAACCTGTCTTCCATAAAAAATCTGTCCGCAAGTAAATCGGGTGGTTTATAGTTCATAAACTCATCCGTATATGCTTCATCTCTATCGTATGTAAAATCGTAATTTCCGGACACTACCCATATCTCATTGCCAATTTCAAGGTCAATGTAGCGATCCTCTTCCACATCCTTATCCCAGGAATCGGTGCGAACGATAAATCCTACCATCCTTTCCGCATTCGGTACCCTGAATACGGCAATTTTCCCGAAATCATCTTCATCATTAAAAGGAAAAGCAGCACCGTCTCTCCCCTGTGCCCAGGACCAAATGTTCCACTTAGCATAATCGTCATCGTTGCGGCGATAATGTATGATTATCTCGACACCATCACTATCAGCTCGTACATGTGGTGATATGTATGGGAGAAGGAATAAACATACCAGTAAAAAAACAACTATTCTTCTCATTTAATCATCTCCTTGATATATAAAAAAAGTAACGTTTCACTTTTTGCCGTTAGCGTGATTATATCACATAATGAAGCGAAAATAAAGCATCCGGTGGTCTGTAACACCTACACCCTTAGCATTTCCTGCAATTCTTCCAGCTTCTCGTGTGTTATCAGTGCTGTTTTATCGGTCCCTCTCAGCTCGACATTGTAGGTCCATCTGCCGTAAGGGGACATCCTTGTTATTGCAGAGGTGTTTATTATATATGCTCTGTGGCTTTTGAAGAAATCGCCGCCGTCAAGTTTCTTCCAAATTTCTCCAAGACCTTCTGATGTTGTGTAGGCAGCCTCTGATGTTATGATATGTGTCGCCCTGTTTTCTTTATAAACAAGCAGGATATCACCAACAGGCAAAAACGTCATGCCGTCACGTTTTTTCAGCATGATCGTTTTTGCCGGTGAGGTTTTTCTCTTTGCGCGGTCCTTGTAAATGCGTCTTATGGTCTGACGTACCCTATCTGTTTTGAAAGGCTTAATCAGATAGTCTGCTGCATAAAGCTCGAATGCACTTGGCATATACTCACTGTGAGCTGTACAAAATATCAAGCGTGTATCAGGAAGCGATTCGATAATCTTTTTCGCAGCCTCAGTCCCTGTCATAACAGGCATTTCTACATCAAGAAACACAATGTCGGGCTTCTGCTCCAGACATAGACGGACACCATCGACACCGTTGACCGCCTCTCCTGTACACTCTACTTCTTCCATACTGTCAATTATCTTACGAAGCACGGCACGCATGCCCGCATCGTCGTCTATTATCAGTACCTTTAGTAACATCTGCCTCTCCGTCTCTTTGCCTTGGGCGGACCAATGATTTCGGACATTATTATTGCGTTTCTTGCCGTTTCGGCATTTAATTTCATTCCATTAATACTTAGTATATCAGCTCCCGATGATACCGCAGTTGCTTCTTTTGATATCGTGGGTGATACTGTTGGCGATACTGTCGCTTTAATTGTTGTTACTTTGGTTGTTTTTTCTGTATTTTTGACAGGTTTTGTTAATGATCCCGGCATAGGTTGTTTCTTTGCGGTCGGAGCCCTTTGCCAGTTAGTTGTTTTTACTTGTTCCATAATGATCGTCCCCCAAGGTTATGTATCATCACTTACATGCTTCTGCTCATCGCCGCTTGCAATTGAGTGGCGCATTGTTGTATCGGAAACGACATTCATCATGTTGTAGTAATCCATAACACCAAGCTTGCCTTCTCTGAGTGCGGTTGCCATAGCTTTTGGTACTTCGGCTTCCGCTTCGACAACTTTTGCACGCATTTCCCTGACTTGTGCACGCATTTCCTGTTCAACAGCGACTGCCATAGCGCGGCGCTCCTCTGCCTTTGCCTGTGCAATCCGCTTATCTGCTTCCGCTTGATCAGTCTGCAGTTGCGCACCGATGTTTCTGCCGACATCGATATCAGCGATATCTATCGAGAGAATTTCAAATGCCGTTCCCGCTTCAAGGCCCTTGTTGAGCACAGTTTTCGAAATTTGATCGGGATTCTCCAGGACTTCTTCATGTGATTTCGCACTTCCTATTGTTGTAACTATACCCTCACCGACACGAGCTATAACGGTTAATTCTCCCGCTCCGCCTATTAGCCTGTCGATATTTGCCCTAACCGTGATTTTTGCTTTTGCAATCAGTTCTATACCGTTTTTGGCGATTGCCGATATTGCGGGTGTTTCAATAACCTTCGGATTTACGCTCATCTGCACGGCTTCCAGCACATCACGGCCTGCGAGGTCTATTGCCGCTGCACGTTCAAACTCCAGATTTATATTTGCTCTTTGCGCTGCAATAAGCGCGTTAACGACACGGTCTACATTACCACCTGCCAGAAAGTGTGCTTCCAGCTTGTTTATCGAAAGATCCAGCCCCGCTTTGACCGCTTTGATTTGCGGAATAACGATTCTGACGGGAGTTACCCTTCTAAGCTTCATGCCAATGAGTGTTACAATGCGTATCCTGACGTTTGCGGCGACTGCGCTTATCCATAGCCCGATTGGGATAAAGGTAAAGAACAGCCAAAGGAAAAGAACAATTGCGATGACAATAATTAAGATTAAATAGAGTTCCATGCTTTTGCCTCCTTAATAAATTGAAAATTGAAAGTTGAAAGTTGAAAATTGAAAATTATAGGTAAATTAAATATGAAGATAGCAGAGTTGATGCCTGTTATTTATATGGTATCTAAAGACAATTAGTAGCGATATTAGTAAACGGTCTTATTGTCCTTCATTTTCCATTTTCCATTTTCAATTCTCCATTTTTAATTTTCTAACTACAACTCTGTTACCTTCGATTTCTATAACTTCTACAGTTTCGCCTTTTTGAATAAACTCTCCCTGTGTGACAACTTCAAGCTTAACGCCGTCAAAATCAACATTTCCGACAGGTCTGCAAATTGTTACCACCTCGCCGGTTTTCCCCATAAGATATGACATATCCTCTGTGCCGGAGAATCCCTGCTCCAATGTCTCCGATTCTTTAAGAATCATTTTACCGGGCAATCGGCCTTTTGAGACTAGTGCTAAGAATATTCCTAACATGATGAGTAGAATTACGAAAAATATTGCTGTAAGAATAAGCCCCTGAGCGACAGTTTCCGCCGTTACAAATACACATACGATAAGGGCAACTATGCCAAATGCTCCGAAGAAACCAAATCCGGGTTCAAACATCTCAACAATCAATAGTCCGATTCCAACAATGAATAAAATCAATGAGAGTATTGAAATGTTTGTAAATAAGTTGAGAAATTCCATTTGCTCCAAACTCCTTTCCTAGACTTTTTGTGTTTCTGTTACTATGATACATAGTATAAAGGAGTGGCAGATTCTATGCAATGTATAATTGCCCAATTATACATATTCATGCCTCAAATGTCGCTTTTAATGGACAATTGGTATAAAGCCCTCAAAAACTGTTTCGTGTTCATCTGAAACGACCCAAATTTTGCCTCTGTGTGTGCTCATTATATCATTGCAGATTGCCAGTCCCATACCTTCGCCGGTATGCTTTCCCGATGTGTAGCCTGCTTCAAATATTTTTATCCATAAATCGGGGGCAATTAAAGGACCGTTATTTGACACCGTGAACCTATAGCTGTGTATATCTTCAAATATTTCTATCCTTATCCTGCGCTCACTTTGCATATCTATAAGCGCATTTATTGAGTTGTCAATAAGGTTTCCGAAAACGCGGCATAATTCCCAATCGGGGATAGAGACATTCGATAAAGTTGAGCTTATATTCACAGAAACCTCGATGCCCTTACTCTCACACGTCTGCCTCTTGCTTTCCAATATTGCGTTGACGGCAGGTATTCCTGTTTTTAGGATACTGTTGACTTTCTCAATATCGGCATAGACTTTGTTTATGTAATTATTTGCTTCCGGGTATTCCTCAAGCTCAATCAGACTATGGACGACTTGAAGATGATTCATAAAGTCATGCCGTTGGGCACGAAGTGTGTTGTTGAGCTTATTAAGGTTTTCAATAGAATCCTCGGTCTGCTTTAGTTTGATATTATGCATTGATATGGGGCGAAGCAGCATTATAGACGGCACGGCACTTGACAGGGATATCAAAGAGATAATAGGGAGTATATATAACTCTGCCATAGTCGTATTCTCATTATGAAAGATATAAAGATAGATTGTCAGTGCAATGAGCGCTGCCGCAAGTAAAATATCAAGCACAATCATCATAATGAACAGTTTTCGTATATTATATCTTTTCACAAACCTGCACCTTCCCGATTTTTATGTTACCAGTATCGCATCGCCGAAGGAGAAAAATCTGTATTTTTCTTTTATTGCTGCTTCATAGGCTTTTAGAGTGTTCTCTCTGCCTGCAAAGGCTGATACCAGCATTATTAGTGTGCTTTCCGGCAGATGGAAGTTTGTTATCAGACCATCCAAGCACTTGAATTTATATCCGGGATAGATAAAAATATCTGTAAACCCTGAAAACGCGGAGACTATGCCGTTATCATCCGTACATGACTCAAGCACTCGGCACGAAGTGGTGCCAACGGCTATGATGCGCCCGCCATTATTTTTGGCTTTATTAACCGCCGAAGCAGTTTCCTCTGAGATTATGAAGTATTCTGCATGCATATCATGGTCTTCAATATTCTCAGTTTTCACAGGACGAAATGTTCCAAGCCCAACATGTAATGTAACATATCTTATATCAACGCCCTTTGATGCAATCTCATCCAAAAGTTCTTTAGTAAAGTGCAGCCCGGCAGTCGGCGCGGCTGCAGAACCAACCGCATTTGAATAGACCGTTTGATACCGCTCAGCATCTTCAAGCTCCACATGTATATAAGGAGGAAGCGGCATTTTCCCAAGACGTTCCAAAACCTCCATGAAAATTCCATCATATTTGAACTCCAGCAACTTGTTTCCGCCATCGGCGACGCCAGTAACCGTTGCGGTCAACTCGTTGTCTCCGAAGATAATTTCCGCACCAATCTTAGTTTTCCTCCCCGGCTTTGTTAAGCACTCCCACACCATCTTACCGTTTGGCAAGCTAACATCCCGCAACAGCACAACCTCCACAGTTGCACAGGACAGGGGGCGGGACAGGGGGACAGGTTCATTTTCTTGTATCTCACGTATACAAGACAATGAACCTGTCCCCCTGTCCTGTGTCCTCAAGCTGCCAATCAGCCTCGCGGGTAAAACCCGCGAGTCATTCAGCACAAGGCAATCGCCCTTCTTCAACAACTGTGGTAGCTCATAAAAATGATGATGCTCCAAAGCACCCGTATTCCTATCCATGCACAGAAGCCGTGAATGCTCACGGCGCTCAAGCGGGGTTTGTGCTATAAGCTCCGAGGGAAGCTCAAAATTAAAGTCGCTCTTTTTCATTATTGATTACCTGCTCTTAACACTAGTCACGCGTAACGTTTATAAAGACTTGTGTGCATTGCCTTTCAAAAAGTTTTGACATCACACAAGCGAATCTCGCAAATTTTCGATAATCTTGTATATTTCTCAACAAGCGAGATGGGTGCGTTAGTGTTGGTGGCAAAACTTTTTGAAAGGTAATGTGCACAAGTCCCATGAACAACACCCCCAAACTTTCGCTTGAAAAACAAGTATGCGTATGATACACTGAAACGCAATATTTTTCAAGTCCGGTGTAGCGTTCTGTAAAGGAATCTACAGAACGCTACATTATATAATAAGCCGCAACAAGTCTGTCAGGAGTACAAAAGTGCATGAAAAAATACAAAGTAGGAATTATCGGAGCCACGGGGATGGTAGGGCAGCGTTTTGTTACGCTGATGGAAAAGCACCCCTGGTTTGAGCTTACATCTGTCGCAGCCAGCAGCCGCTCTGCTGGAAAAACCTATGAGGAAGCTGTCGGCAAACGTTGGATGATGCAGACCCCAATGCCCGAAGCTGTTAAAAACCTGACAGTTTCATCGGCAGAAACCGATATATCAAAAATAACCGATTCGGTCAATTTTGTATTTTCGGCTGTTGATATGAAAAAGGAAGAAATAAAAGCACTTGAAGAGGCATATGCAAAAGTGGAGTGTCCCGTAGTCTCGAATAACAGTGCACACCGATGGACGCCCGATGTACCGATGCTGATTCCGGAAATCAACCCCGAGCACATGGCAATCATCCCCGAACAAAGAAAGAGACTGGGAACAAATCGCGGTTTTATAGCAGTCAAGTCAAACTGCTCAATACAAAGCTATGTCCCGCCATTTCATCCGCTTCATAGTAAATTTGAACTCACCCACGCCCTCGTCTGCACATATCAAGCAATCTCCGGAGCAAGCAAAACCTTCGAGACATGGCCCGAAATGGTCGAAAACGTAATCCCGTATATCGGCGGCGAAGAAGAAAAATCCGAAGCAGAGCCGCATAAAATATGGGGGAAAATAGTAGGCAACGAAATAATCCCGTCGAAAACACCTTCAATAACGACCCAATGCGTGCGTGTTCCTGCTCTTGACGGACACATGGCAGCCGTCTTTATGAGATTTAAAAATAAACCTGAAAAAGATGTAATAAAACAGATATGGCGCGACTTCAAAGGACCGCCGCAGGAACTAAAGCTCCCCTCGGCACCAAAGCAATTTCTCCACTACTTTGAGGAAGAAAATCGCCCGCAAACAAAACTCGACTGCACCCTCGAAAACGGCATGGCAATAAGTATGGGACGCCTGCGCCCCGACATACAATACGACTATAAATTCATTTGCCTGAGCCACAACACCCTGCGCGGAGCCGCAGGCGGAGCAGTGTTATCGGCAGAGCTGCTGTGCGCAGAGGGATATATCAAATGACAAATGATTATATGCGGTTGGTTTATTTTGTCAACACTTTACTAAAACTTTCAACTTTCAACTTATAAAACGAAAGGATATTTAAAATGAAAACACCTATTTTTACAGGCTCATCGGTTGCTATCGTTACACCGTTTCAAAATGGAAAAGTCAATTATAAAAAACTCGCCGAGCTCATAGATATACAAATATCAGCAGGAACCTCTGCAATAACAATAAACGGAACAACAGGTGAGTGCTCAACAATGACGCTCGAAGAGTCTACCGCGACAATAGATTTTTGCATAAAGCACGTAAACAGCCGCGTTAAAGTTATAGCAGGAACAGGCAGCAATGACACACAATCAGCGTTATTTCTCTCACAATCAGCCGAAAAATCAGGCGCCGACGCATTGATGATGGTGAGCCCATATTACAACAGAACAACACAACGAGGGCTTATTAAACACTTCACATTCCTCGCGGACAGAGTACACATCCCAATCATTGTATATAATGTACCACCGCGAACAGGAATGACATTTACCGCAGAAACATATATAGAGCTTTCAAAACATCCCAATATTATAGGCGCAAAAGAAGCCTCGGGCGACTTCTCACTCATAGCCTTAACCATGGCAGCCTGTGGAGATAACTTCTACTTCTGGAGCGGTAATGACGAAGACGTCGTCCCAATGATGTCACTGGGAGCAAAGGGTGTAATATCAGTCCTTGCAAACATCATACCCGCAGAAGTAGCAAAAATGACAAAACACTGCCTGGACGGCGACTTTAAGAAAGGCGCCGAAATCCAGTTAAAATACTTTGATCTGATAAAAAAACTCTTCATAGAAAACAGCCCAATGCCCGCAAAAGCAGCATTAAACTTGATGGGAATGGACGTTGGCGAGCCGAGACTACCCTTATGTGACTTAGAGCCGCAAAACCACGAGAAATTAAAAATAGCACTTCAGAATGCAGGGTTGTTAAATTAATAGTTAAACCTCCCAACAGTGGGGCTTGGGAGCTATATTTTGTAGTTCCGTCAAGCGTAGCCATGGACGGTGGAGCGTCCGACAGTAGAGTACAGGACGTACTCTCTGGCGGTAGGAACTATAAAATATAGCTACCAAGCCCCACTGCCTGAGCACTATAGGAGCAATACAATATGATAAAATTAATTCTATCCGGATGTAATGGCTACATGGGACGTGTTGTTACGGCACTCGTCGAAAGCGACCTTGATGTCACAATTGTCGCTGGTGTTGATATTGATACCAAACAACAAAACAACTACCCCGTTTACAAAACAGTCAATGACATCACCGAAGAAGCTGACATCATCGTAGACTTTAGCAGTCCATCCGCACTCAACGACCTGCTTATATACAGCATAGCAAAAAAAATACCGCTCATTCTTTGCGCAACCGGATACACACCGGAGCATCTTGCCGGGATAGAAGAAGCAAGCACACAAACCGCTGTGTTTCGCAGCGGAAATATGTCGCTTGGCATCAACCTGCTCCTGGAGCTTGTAAACCGTGCAAGCTCTGTGCTCTTCGATACTTTCGACATAGAAATCGTAGAAAAGCACCATAGGCGCAAGATAGATGCGCCAAGCGGAACAGCGCTGATGCTTGCCGATGCCGCTGCAGAGGCATTGCCTGAAAAACCTGTGTATGTATTTGAACGTGAAAGCAAGCGCGAAGCACGAAGCAAAAACGAAATAGGAATATCCGCAGTACGCGGAGGCACTATTGTAGGAGTCCATGACGTAATCTTCGCGGGGCAGGATGAAGTAATTGAAATCCGCCACACGGCAGCATCACGGGACGTATTTGCCGCAGGAGCAATTAAAGCAGCAAAATTTATGTTAAATAAGTCTCCCGGTATATACAGCATGAAGGACGTATTAAGGTAATAATCATTATATTGAATAAAGCTTATTAATAACTTGTTAATCAATTTGATGTTGCATTTATATAAAAAACTAGGTATACTCATTTGGTAGAGATTATTTAGCTTGAATTAAGTAAGAATAGTGCAAAGTCCGAGAAAGAAACCGGTTGTATTAATATTATGACTTGACGAAAGGAAAACTCATCAATATGGAAGTAAATCAAGAATTAGTAAACGTACAAGATGCATTAAAAAGAATCGGCGGCAGCATGGATCTGTATAAAAGGCTGCTTGGCTCATTCACCGGAGGGGATCACATCAGCCCGCTGGAAGAAGCCTTAAGCTCAGGAGCAATGGAAAAAGCCTCGCATTTGATTCACACACTAAAGGGCACCGCCGCAAACTTATCGCTGACAAAACTCAGCAATGTAGCAACGGAGCTTGAGCACAAAGTGAAATCAGGCGAAGAGCACTCCGAAGTTTTCGCCGAGCTTAAAAACATATACCTACTCACATCACAAGAAATCTCCAAAGTATATTAGCAAATAAAAATTAATCAAAGCGCGATTGTGCTGCGAAAGGATAATTATACTATGAGTACACAAAAAAGAGATATAATTCTTATAGTAGATGATATTGAGATTAACCGTATAATACTGCGGGAGATCCTTCAGAAGGATTATGACATACTCGAGGCTGCGTGCGGACAGGATGCGTTGGACATACTGCTGCCACCTGACGGCAGCAAACCAAAAACTCTGCCGACAGCAATTCTGCTCGACATAATGATGCCCGGAATTGACGGCTTTGAAGTATTGGAGAGAATTAAAAGCACGGAGTCTACAAAAAACATCCCCGTGTTATTTATAACGGCGGCAGAATCCGATGAAACCGAGTCAAAAGGACTCATGGCGGGAGCTGCTGACTATATCACAAAACCATTTAATCATACCGTCGTAAGAGCACGTGTTGACAACCATATAAGCCTTGCACGTTACAGCCACAGCCTTGAGAAGCTTGTTGAGTTAAAAACTGCGGAAGTAACAAAAACATACGAATCCACCCTTGAAGTACTCGCAACAATAATCGAATACAGAAACCTTGAATCAGGCGCGCACATCCGCAGAACAACCCTCCTTACAGATGCAATTATTTTAAAAATGCTGGAGCATGAGCATTTCAAATCCAAACTCGATAAGTTCAACATCGCATCACTTATCAAAGCCTCTGCGCTGCATGATATCGGGAAAATCGGAATTCCCGACGGCGTCCTCCTAAAACCCGGCAAGCTCAATGATGAAGAGTTTAATATGATAAAAACCCATACAACCGTTGGCAGCCATATAATAGATAGCATTTCAGAGAATCTGCCGGACAACGACAATTTCTTACAATACGCGAAGGACATCTGCCACCATCATCACGAACGCTGGGACGGCAGAGGCTACCCGGGCGGACTTGCCGGTGAGGACATACCATTAGCCGCAAGAATCGTCTCAATCGTTGACGTTTATGATGCATTAGTAAGTCCGCGCTGTTATAAAGACCCATTCTCGCATGATGTTTCATTCGGAATAATTAAAGACGGACGCGGCACACAGTTTGATCCCAACCTGGTAGATATAATCGAAGAGGTTGCGGAAGACTTCAAAAAAATACAAGAAGAATACAAAGACGTATAATAATAATTGAAAATTGAAAGTTGAAAGTTGAAAATTATAAGACTTCATACTCGATTTATTAATCGACCAAAGTCACTTAGCAAAGTAAAGAAATATTAACTAACAAAAATCGTCATCGCGATCTTCGGGTCACAATGACGATTTTAGCACAGGACAGTGAACGTGTCCCCTTGTCTCGATACAGGACAGTGAACCTGTCCCCCTGTCTCGCGGGTCTAATTAAAACATTCCTGCGTTTTCTTTGGCGCGGTTGACCATCACGTCGACCAGTCCGACGAGGTTGGCTATTTCAGGCTTTGACAGTTGTGCGTCGGCACCGACTTCAGCGCCTTTTTTCTGCATGTTTTCATCAATCAAGGATGAGAATATAATTACCGGTATCGCATTGAGCACAGGATCAGATTTAATGAGCTTTGTGAGCCTGTGTCCATCCATACGGGGCATCTCAATGTCCGTAATCAAGCATGCAACCTTTGATAAAATTTCCGTTGTACCTGAATCCTTGATTCGTGTAATGTGCTCCCAAGCCTCTTCGCCATTGTTTAAAATAATTAGGTTATTATAGCCTGATGTGTGGAGTGCTTCGGTCAGCATTTTCCTGAGAAGAGCGGAGTCCTCTGCGACTACAATCGGAATGTGCTCCCTGTCAAGCCCCGAGTATGCTTCAACAGTGCTTAAATCAATCCCGGTTTCGGGGCTGATATCAAAGGTGATTTTCTCAAAATCCAGAATCGAGATGATTCTGTCATTGACTTTTGCGATGCCTGTGACGACACCCTCCTGCCCGCCGTAGATAATCGAGTCGGGTTTTTCTATGTCGTTCCAAGAAATGCGGAAAATGCTTTCCACCGCGTGTACGTGAAAGGCTATGTTCATTTGGTTGAAGTTTGTGATAACGAAGATATCTTTGGGAGGATCGTCTGACACTCCAAGTCCGAGATATCTGGCAAGATCCACAATCGTGTAGACTTCGTTTCGCGGCTGGAAGATTCCCTCCACACAAGGGTGCGCAAGAGGCATCTCCTGCACCTCTTGGGCTTGCATTAGTTCGGTAATTTTTGCGACATTTATGCCATAACTGTTACCGGATATGATAAATTCCAGTATTTCAAGCTCATTTGTCCCCGTTTCAAGAAGGATGTTTGTATCAACTATACCCACTTAATCACGTCCTTTTGCATTTTTTTATCAATTATACAGATAATCCGCTATTATTGCAATAGCGGATTAATTTAATTTTTAATTGTAGTAGTTCAGAGGGTATCTGTAACCTTTTAATAGTTTCAGTCGGCACACAAATTTTGACGACAAAACAGGTTTTCACTATAGTGCTAGTGCGTTGGCTGGAACTATTAAAAGGTTACAGATACCCTCTGAACTTCTACTTCATTCTAACCGTTAATAATATCTGTTATTCTCACACCGTAGTTGTCGTCAATTACTACCACTTCGCCCCTTGCGATCAGTTTTCCGTTAACTACAATTTCTACGGGGTCGCCTGCGATTTTGTCGAGGACGATTATGGTGCCCAGACTGAACTCAAGGATTTCGCTTATTTCTTTTTTTGCTCTTCCGAGTTCAACACTCACCTGGAGCGGTATATTGTAGACTAAATCGATACTTTTTGGCTCTCCGGCAGGACCCGGAGAATCGAATGCCTGAAACTGCATCGGATGTACGTCTACGACGCGTCCTTGTCCTGCCATCGGGGGTTGCTGCGGATATCCCATAGGCTGCTGCGGGTATGGCATTTGAGGATACGGCTGCTGCGGATATGGCATTTGCGGGTATTGTGCAGCGGGTGCATACGGGTCTGCCATCGGCTGCGGCGGATAGGGTTGCGGCGGGGGTGCTGCCGCATACGGGTCTGCCATCGGCGGGGGAGGTGCCGCGGCTTGCGGTGGAGGCGGAGGCGGCGCTGCTGCCGCCGGTGGCGGGGGTGGCGGTGCTGCCGCTTGCGGCGGCGGTGGAGGCGGCGGTGCTGCCGCTGCCGGTTCTTCGGGGCTTCCGCCTGCTCCGACATCCATAAACTGCTTTGCAAATGCGCGGCTTTCTTCGTATGGAACAAGCTGTATCAGCTCGCTTTTCAGCAAGCCTTCAATTTCCATATCGAAGCTGATTTTTGTAACCTTATCCAGGTCTCCGAGGAATACCGAAACATCAAGACCTTCCTCAACGGTTGTACTTTTCGGAGGAGCGATATCTATTGCTTTTCCAAGGAGCTTGGCAAGCGAGGTGGATGATGCACCCATCATCTGATTCATTATCTCGCTCATTGCGCTAAGATGCATTTCGTTTAGCTCAATAGGTTCTTCGACTGTTCCGTCTCCGCCCATGAGAAGATCTGTAATCAGTGCTGCGTCTTCGATTTTCAATACTAGTAAGTTTGTTCCTGTAATACCTTTGGTATATTCTATTGTCGCAACAACAAATGGTGTTTGGTAGATTGCCAATATATCTTTTGATTCAAAAACACGGACACGTGGTGTTGTAATGCTGACACGCTTATCCAGAAGTGTGTACATTGTTGTTGCTACCGCACCCATGCTGATGTTTCCGATTTCTCCGAGAATATCGACTTCTTCGTCTGTCAGCATTCCTTCAAGCGCTACAACATTAGCAAGCGGATCGCCTGAAACGCCGCCTGTGATTTCCGATGCCGCAGGTACTCCTGTTCCGCCTGCCGCCGCATCGTCGAGCATTGCGGCTATTGCATCCGGTGACATCATATCACCGCCTGCCGCATCGTCAAGCATTGCAGCTATTGCCTCCGGGGACATCATATCGCTGCTTGAGCCGGCTTCCGTTGCAGCTATGGGATCGACACCGCCTGCCGCATCGTCGAGCATTGCGGCTATTGCTTCCGGGGACATTATGTCACTGCTTGTGTCAGCTTCGGCTGTTTCAACTACAGGGTCGAGTCCGCCTGCCGCATCGTCGAGCATTGCAGCTATTGCCTCCGGGGACATTATATCACCGCCGGTATCAGCTTCAGCGGTTGCTACAGGAGCATCGCCGCCTGCGTTTCCCGCCATCATGGCTTCAATTTCATCTTGTGAGAGATTCATTTTGTGCCTCCTCTTCCGTCAGGATTTCAATAACTTGCATTGCATACTTGTGACCCAGCGTTCCTATTGTTGCTTTAAACTTCGGTATATGATGAATATTTATCGTAAGCGGTTGATCAACCGGATGGTCAAGCTTTATAACATCGCCGACTTGGAGATTAACTATATCAGAGACCGTTGCAGGTGTTTGCTCAAAGTATGCCGTCATCGGTATCGGTGAATGCATCAGCATGCCTGTTATTGCCGCAAGTCTTTCTTCTCCTCTGCCGTCGTCACGTATTCCGCTTGAGAACCACATTCGGGTGTTGAGCTGCTGCGCAATCGGTTCAATTGCCGTTTGAGGGATACATATACTCATCAGTCCCGATTCATCGCCCATTGTGATATTTATTATTATTACCGCTACCGGTTCGTTTGGAGCTGTTATCTGAGCAAACTGCGGACTTGTCTCTATTCTGTCAATATGCATTGAAAGTGCAATAACCTTATCCCATGCTTCATCAAAGACTGCACATTGCGTGCGCAGTATACGCTCGACCAGAGCAATCTCTATTTCCGTAAACTGTTTTGAGTTTTCACCTGTCGTGACCCCGCCGAATAAACGGCTGATGAGCATGTACGCAAACTCCGGTGACATTTGCATCAGCAGTGAACCGTGCATCGGGTGAGCTTCCATGACTGCCAGTATTACCGGAGCGGGGAGCGAGTTGTTAAACTCACTGTAGGAACACTCTTCGATTGAAAGAATCTCGCATTCGCACGACACGCGCAGTATACTTGAAAGACTGTTTGATAAAAGCTGGCTGTATGTTTCAAAGACCACATGGAAGGTACGCATCTGTTCTTTCGGGAATCTGTTGGCGGTCCTGAAGTCGTATTCCTTGACCTTCATCGACGAAGTCCCGCTGGAAGCCTCCGCCTCCGCCGCCGAGTCTCCGGTCATGAGCGCACTTAACAGTTCATCAATTTCCGATTGTGATAATATTTCAGACAAACCGCACTCACCCCTTTAGTCCCTATTATTAATTTTTGCTATCATATCATTAAACAGGATTTGAGCGTAATTGTCAATAGAAATTGTACTTTTACCCATTAATTACCCTACATCTTGTGGTTCCAAAAAGTGCGGGATGTGAGGTATTACTTTTTATGCTGAGGGAATAACGGCGACGAGGCGTTACTGACTGAGGCATAAAAAGTAATACCTCACATCCTGCACTTTAGAAAGTTGT
>Ga0123353_10002930_pt1 | contig 21376 bp, 13 predicted proteins | sample TergutLab28metaG_3_FD_92763 | JGI IMG/M metagenome (GOLD analysis project Ga0123353, IMG submission 92763) | Labiotermes labralis P3 segment gut microbial communities from Petit-Saut dam, French Guiana - Lab288 P3 | ecosystem: Host-associated > Arthropoda: Insects > Digestive system > Gut ... | reverse complement strand
TAGAGCTTCTCTTAAAGCAAAACCTGTTCCATATAAGATAGGAACAATGATAGAACTTCCAGCAGCTGCATTAGGCGCTGGGGAAATTGCCCAATATGCTGAATTTTTCTCTTTTGGTACAAACGATTTAACTCAGACAACACTAGGTCTTTCAAGGGATGATTTTAATAACTTTATGCCAGACTATACAATGTTTGACTTAATACCTGCAAACCCCTTTGAAATCCTTGATTCAAATGTTAAAGAATTAGTATCTTTTGCAGTTCGAAGAGGAAAAATGACAAGACCCAATATTAAGCTTGGATTGTGCGGCGAACAGGGTGCAATTCCTGTAAATATTGAATTCTGTATTTCTGTAGGACTTAATTATGTATCATGTTCTACTTATTCTGTACCTATTGCAATACTTGCAGCAGCTCAGATACAGATGAAAAATGCAGGTAAATAAAAATAGTTATATAATTAAATAATAAAAAAGGCTGCCTAAAAAGCAGCCTTTTTTTAATTAAATAGAGCTTATTTTTGCCAGAGTTTAAATCTCTTTAATCCATCAATAACAACACGAGCACTCTTCTTAGTATCTGACTGAGGAACTCCTGCTTCTTTATTCAATGTTTGAGTAAAAAAGAATTCAAGATTTTTCAATACATCATCCAAATGATAAAAGATTAAAGCAAAGTTTACTCCTGTGGGTTTTAGGATAGTAAAAGAAGAATATGAAATAACAGGATTTTTACTTACCATAACTTTTGTTTGGTTTTTTGCTGTAACAATATCCAATTCAGCAAAACGTTGAGGTATGCTGTCTCCTTTTGCTCTGGTAAAAGGTTCCTGATATTTGTGTGGATAATTTGTAGGTTCTACAAGAACAAATATCTTGTGCCCATCTGCCTGAAATGTAAGAGAAGTTTCTCCTGCAAAGATTGCTTTTACATTATCATAGGCAATAACTTCATATATTGAATATGTTGATTTTTCACTAAAAAAAGATGATACAATATAACCGCCTTCCTCAGGCATTTTCCCTTCTTTATAAGCCTGAAAAAGATCCAGCGCTTTTGGCATATTACTACTCATTAGTTCCTCCTGTTATATATTATCATTATTGCATTAGACTGGAAAATATCAAGTATTTTTTTTAAACTTTTCTCCCAGTTTTTCGAATTTTACAGCAAAATCCTTTAAACCCTGGGATTTATATATTTTTGCTATATTATAATAGACTCTCCATTCCTTTTCATCCAATTCCAGAGCATTTTTAAATGCACTCAATGCAGTGTCATTTTTGTTTAACTTTGAAGCAAGAACTCCTATAGTAAGTTCAATATCTATATCATCTTTTAGATAATTTTTTGATTTTTCCAAAAGGCTAAGTGCTTTTTCTGCACCTGAAAGTTTATCTGTGCAATAAGCATAAGAGAGGAGATAATTAGAATTATTAGGGTATAATCGCAACATTTTTTTATAAATTAACATTGCTTTCTGAAAATCTCTAATATTTAAGTAGCATTTTGCCAGGAGCCTGTTTACATTTTCACTGCTTGCATATTCAGATGAATATTGTTCTATCTCTTTTATTGCTTTATCATAGCTTCCTGTTTTATAGAGATGATTGATATAATAACGCCTTATCTTGTTATCATCAGGAAATATTGAAAGATAATCCCTGAATACCTTAAGAATTTTACTTTTATCTCCAAGAAGATGATATGTTTTAATAAGACCAACATAAGCAGTAGAAAGCTCTTTATTATTTATTATTGCTTTTTGAAAATAATTTTCAGAATGACCAGGCATTTTAAGTCTTAGATATTGTTCTCCCAAAGCTTCTAAAAGATATGAGTCAGATTGATTATTTTCCATTTCATTATCTAATATCTTTATAACATCATTTGGATTTAATGAAAGTTTTGCTGCAGTTAATGCCAAATAGTAATTTATGACATTATCTGAAGGGAAATTATTAACTGCTTTCTTTAACTCTTTAAATAACTCTACAAAACGCTCTTGCAGCCACATAACCATTATTATTCCGTAAATGGCTTCAATTTTGTTATTCTCCCGGTTTAATACAAGTCTAAAATGATTTTCTGCTTTCTGATAACTCTTTAAGTGTCTAAATGCTTCTCCAATAAGAAGGTGTATTTCATTATCATAATAATTGCTTTTTAATACTTTCCTGGCGAAAAAAATAGCATCTTTATAATTATTTCTTTTAAATGCTTCTATTGCCAGCATCCTGTTTATATCAACATCATTTAAATATGTATTATCGATAGGAATATTTTTTTTAGAGAGTTCAATTATGATCTCAGATGCTTCATTAGTTTTTCCTTCTTTTAGTAATAAAGGAATTATCTGCATTTTAAGTAAATGGTCATTAGGATTAATTTTTGTAACATGATCATAAAGCTTTAGAGCTTCATTAATGCGTCCCTGTTCTTTTCTTACTTGAGCAAGATATATGGAAACAGAGGGGAGATCTTTATCAGTTTTTAATATAAATTCAAAAATATCGCCTGCTTCATCAACTCTTCCTGAATATAGATCTCTTATCCCTTTTAGATATAAAACATTCAAATAGGCATTATATATAAACCTGTTTTTTTGATCTGCATAGACAGCTTTTTCAAGATAATGCAGGGAAATAGATACTTTTTTTAACTTTAAATATGTTAATCCTGTAAGGCTTAATACTTCCGGATTATCAGGTACAAGTTCCAGGGTTTTTTTAAAACATTTTAGGGCTTTTATATAAAAACCAAGTATTAAATATGTTCTGCCCAGAAAAAAATACCCTTTTGGAGAATTTTCCTTATAAAAAATATAATATTGCAATGTCTGTACAGCTTTATAATACTCACCAAGCGCATGGTAGCTTCTCCCAAGATACAGGAAAGCTTCCGGAAGTTCATCTGTTTCTGCCACTATTTTTTCAAGAATAGTAGCTGAAACCGCATAATCTCTTTTTTTCCCGGTTTCAATAGCTTTTTGCAGTAATTTTTTATGTTTTTCAGCCACACTCTATTGTAACCTGAAAATCATAATAATTAAAAGTAATAATCAATATATTTGACAAAATCTTTACTTTTTGCAAAAATTAGCTATGGAATCCAGAGATCTTTTTAAGAATATTTCCCCCCTTGATCATAGATACTATCTGGCAAATAAAAATCTTTTTGAAGAACTAAGTAATTATCTTTCAGAAGAAGCATCCACAAAATATTGCGTAAAAGTCGAAGCAGCGCTACTTAAAACACATATTATTCTTAATTCCCACAAAGATAAGGAAAATCTGCTAAAAGAAGCTGATTCTCTTGAAAATTTAATAAATCCTGAAGAAGTTTATCAGGAAGAAGAAAAAACACAGCATAACATAAGAGCATTGGTCAATATTATAAAAAAGCATGTTTCAGATACCATTAAACCATATATACATCTTGGAGCTACTTCTGTTGATATACTCGACACTGCAACATCGCTTAAAATCAGGGATGTTACAAAAAATGTTGTCTTAAAGCTTCTTATGGAAATAGAAGAGCTTCTTATTGATATAAGCAGCAGAGAAGCAGAAACACCTCAGGTTGGGCGAACACATGGACAGCATGCTGTGCCAATAACATTGGGATTTGCAATATCAGAATATGTAGCCAGGCTTGGAAAATCAATTATCGAAATTACCAATAAATCCAAAGATTTGCGAGGAAAACTTTCCGGAGCTGTAGGCGCATATAATTCAACTTCTTTAATGGTTAAAAATCCTTTGCAAATGGAAGAGGATACTCTCTCTTATCTTGGTTTAAAACCATCAGAATATTCCACCCAGCTTGTTGAGCCTGAATATCTTTTAAGGCTTCTTCTTGAAATGAATGTAGCTTTTGGCATAATAGCAAACCTTGCAGATGATCTAAGGCATTTGCAACGATCTGAAATTTCTGAAATAAAGGAAATGTTTACAGAAACACAGGTAGGGTCATCTACAATGCCTCAAAAAAGAAATCCATGGAACAGCGAACATGTAAAAAGTTTATGGAAAACATTTGCTCCAAGAGTTATTACATTTTATATGGATCAGATTTCGGAACATCAAAGAGATTTAACTAATTCAGCTTCTCAAAGATTTATTGCTGATTATATTGCAGGTTTTTGCGCTGCTCTCAACAGAATGAAAAAAGTTCTTTCAACACTATATGTTGATAAAGATAATCTTAGAAAAAATCTTTCTTTTACAGGAGACCTTGTTCTTTCTGAAGCTGCATATATACTTCTTTCCTGTGCAGGAGAGCCTGATGCGCATGAAAAAATAAGGAAAATAACAATAGAATGTGAAAAGAACAATAAAAAGCTTTCTGAGCTTCTTATTAAAGATAAAGATATTTGGGATAAGATAGATTCACAACTTAAGAAAACAGTTGGAATCAATGCTTCTGTTTTCTTTTCAAATCCTGAATATTATAGGGGACAGTCTGTTCTAAAAGCAAAAGAACTGTCAAAAAAATATAGATCGGAAATGTTAAAAATTAAGGAGTATATTTTATGAGCAAGCTTACTATAAGCGAAGGGCTTAGCTATGATGATATTTTACTTGTACCTTCATTTACAGATGTTTTACCTGGTGAAGTTAATGTAAAATCAAAACTTTCAAAAGATATTCATTTGAATATTCCAATAGTATCTGCTGCAATGGATAGTGTTACTGATTCTACTCTTGCAATCGCAGTTGCTCTGGAAGGGGGCACAGGCGTTATCCACAGGAACTACACTCCTGAAAAACAGGCAGAAGAAGTTTCTAAAGTAAAAAGATATCTTAACTGGATAATACAGGAGCCGCAGATTGCAACTGAAGATACTACTATTGGGGCTATTAAGGATATAATGAACAAATATCATGCAACTGGAATTCCTGTTATAGATAAAAATAAAAAACTTTCAGGAATTATAACATCACGGGATTTAAGATTTTGTGATGATAATAATATACTTGTCAGGGATGTAATGACAAAAAATCCAATTGCAGAAGTAGGCTCTCCAACAGGCAATAGTGCAAGAGAGAAATTTGATAAATATAAAATTGAGAAACTTCCTATTATTGATGAAAATGGTTATGTTATTGGACTTGTTACATATAAAGATATGGACAAGAAAAAAAGCCATCCTGATGCCACTATTGATGGAAAAGGAAGACTAATAGTTGGAGCTGCAATATCTCCTATGGATTATGAACGGAGGATCCCTCTATTACTTGACTCAAAAGTAGATTTTGTTGTTATGGATACTGCAACAGGAGATTCAAAAAGCGTTATCGAGGCAATATATAATATAAAGAAAAAATACAAAATTACAATTATTGGAGGAAATGCAGCTACTGCTGAAGGAACAAAAAGACTTATTGATGCAGGTTCCGACTGCATCAAAATTGGTATTGGTCCTGGCTCTATTTGTACAACCAGAATTGTAACAGGAGTAGGGGTTCCACAGTTTAGTGCTGTATATTCCTGCTCCGAAGAAGCAGATAAGCAAGGAATACCAACAATAGCAGATGGTGGAATAAAATATTCAGGAGATATTGCAAAAGCAATAGGAGCAGGAGCAAGCACTGTTATGATTGGAAATCTCTTTGCAGGGCTTAAAGAATCCCCTGGTAAAGAAGTTATCTATGAAGGAAGAATATTTAAAGAATATAGAGGAATGGGCTCTATTGGTGCTATAATTGATGGTTCAGGAGATCGATATAGAATGACAGAAGAAGAAGATCCAGTTCCTGAAGGAATTGAAGGTAGAGTACCATATAAGGGAGAATTAAAACCTTTCCTTTATCAACTTATTGTGGGATTAAAAAAAGGTATGTTCTATTGCGGATGCAAAGATATAGATGCTATGCGCAATTATAAAAAATTTATAAAAATAACAGTTGCAGGTTTAAAAGAAAGCCATGTTCATGATGTTTCTATAACCAAAGAACCACCAAATTATACAAAGTAGGGGGTAGTATGAATTTAGTAATCATAGGAGCCCAGTGGGGCGATGAAGGTAAAGGCAAGATTGTAGATTATCTTGCAGAAGATGCTGATACAGTTATTAGATTTTCAGGCGGTGCAAATGCAGGTCATACTATTGTGCACAATGATATTACATATAAACTTCATCTTGTTCCATCGGGAATTATATATCCGGAAAAAACAGTATACATGGGAACAGCAATGGTTATTGATCTTGAATCTCTTTTCAATGAACTTGATACATTGGAAAAACAGGGAATCGAGTGGAAAGGAAGACTTTTTATCTCTGATAGAGCACATATTGTTTTTCCATCATATAAGCAAAAAGATATTGAAATGGAAAAAACAAGGCGTAACCCTATAGGGACAACAGGAAGGGGAATAGGTGTTGCTTATGCCTTAAAATCATATAGGGAAGGGATAAGGATCGGAGATATTTTTGACAAAGCTATATATAACATTCTTAGACCAGATGAAAAAGAGTATGTTGATAAATACAAAGATCTTCTAGAAAAAATGGTTGTTAATCTGGCAGATATCATGGCAAAAGAAAAAAATAAAAGAAAACTTTTTGAAGGTGCTCAGGGAGCTCTTCTTGATCCTGATATTGGAACATATCCTTATGTTTCATCCGGTTCTTCTTCTGCAGTAGGAGCCTGCACTGGAGGTGCAATAGGTCCGCTCGATATAGATAGAATACTTGGAGTTTTTAAGGCATATAACACAAGAGTTGGTAACGGTCCTTTCCCAACAGAATTCAATAATGAAACAGAAGGTGAACTCGAAAATACAATAAGAGAAACAGGAAGAGAATACGGCGTTACAACCGGAAGGCCAAGAAGAATTGGATATCTTGATCTTGTTGCATTAAAATATGTTTGTGCAATGAATTCAATAAATTCACTTGTTTTGACCCATATTGATATTTACGATGATATGAAAGATTTAAAAGCATGTGTTGCTTATAATATAAATGGAAAAGAAACAACATCATTTCCAACATCCATAACTTCTCTTGAAAATGCAAAACCTGTTTTTAAAACATTTAAAGGATGGGGTAAAAAAATAGGGGATGTTAAAGAGTACAGTCACCTTCCTGCAGAGACAAAAAACTATATAGAATTTATTGAAAAATTTACAGGAGTTTCTGTTGATATTATTTCTGTAGGATATCAAAGAAATGCAACAATGGTAAGAAAAAATATATGGACAAGATAATTGTTTTAGACTTTGGAAGCCAAACAGCACAACTAATTTCAAGACGCATAAGAGAAATAGGGATATATAGCGAAGTACTGCCGGGAGATATCAATATAAAAGATGTTGATATAACAGGGATCAAAGGGATCATTTTATCCGGCTCGCCTGAATCTGTATATGATAAAGATGCATATTTTGTTGATAAAACAATATATACTCTTGGAATTCCTCTTCTTGGGATATGCTATGGACTTCAGAGAATTACTGTTGATTTTAATGGAAAAGTTACTGCTCTTGAAAAAAATGAGTATGGCAGGTCTAATATAAAATATGTTTCAAAATCTAAACTATTTGAAAATGTACCAGAAAACTTTAATTCATGGATGAGTCATGGAGACAGTATAGAAAAACCAGGAGATGGTTTTGAGGTTATTGCACTTTCTGATCACCATATTGCAGCTGTCTATAATAAATCAAATAATATTTATGGCATACAATTTCATCCTGAAGTAACACACTGTGAGCATGGAAACAAAATACTTGAAAATTTTACAGCAAATATTTGTGGCGCAAAAAAAGAATGGAACATGGAGCTATATCTTGAAGATGTACGCAAAAATATAATTAACCAGGTAAAGGATAAAGATGTTCTTCTTTTAATCTCTGGAGGAGTAGATTCTACAGTAGTTGCTGCACTTTTACTAAAATCATTAAATCCTGAAAAAGTCCACCTTATGTATATCAATACAGGGCTAATGAGAAAGAATGAATCAACAGAAGTAGAGAATAATTTAAAAAAACTTGGGGCTAAATATTTTCATCATATAAATGCTTCACGTAAATTTCTTGAAGCATTAAAAGGAATAACTGATCCTGAAACAAAACGAAAGATAATCGGAGACCTTTTTATCACTGTACAACAGGAAGAGCTAAAAAAAGCAGGAATACCTAATAATGCGCTTCTTGCACAAGGAACACTATATACAGATTTAATTGAATCAGGAAAAGGTGTTGGGAAAAAAGCTCATGTAATAAAATCTCACCATAATGTAAAATCCCCGCTTGTTGAGGAAAAAAGAGAAAGAGGAGAAATCATAGAACCTCTAGATAAGCTTTACAAAGACGAAGTAAGAGAGCTTGGGAAAATAGTAGGAATCAGTGATGAAATCATAGGGAGGCACCCTTTCCCTGGTCCAGGACTTGCTGTAAGAATACTTGGAGAAGTAACAGAAGAGAAATGCGATCTTTTACGAGAAGCTGATTATATCTATATAAGCGAACTTAAAAAAAGAGGGCTCTATAATAAAATATGGCAGGCATTTCCAATATTGCTTCCAATAAGGTCTGTAGGAGTTACAGGTGATACAAGAAAATACGGTCATGTGCTTGCTCTGCGTGCAATAACATCAATAGATGGAATGACTGCGGATGTATTTCCAATGAATATTAAAGATCTTCTGGAAATATCTTCGCTGATCACAAATTCTATCCCCGGAATAGGCAGGGTAGTTTATGATGTTTCAAGCAAACCGCCTGCGACGATAGAGTGGGAGTAGATTTTTTATTATTGGGATTTTCTAATAAGTATTTTCATCCATATTGCGGAAATCATTTAAAACACGATCGACTCTGGCAATATGTTTGTTGATTATTGCATTATAATCAAGAAGTCCTTCCCTTATTCTATAGGACTCATCTTCCCAGGCCTGGATTTCCTCAAAACAGAACCATGATCTTTTTACCTGAGCATTCCATTTAAGAACTTCTGCCCAGTAAACTTTGGCATATTCATACGATTCTCTTGCTATTTCAAGGCTTCTAATATTTTCCCTTTGCCATGGAGCATTATAGAAATAAGCATGCATTTTATCATATTTGCTCCCAAGACCTATATATGATTCAACAAGTTTCAAGCTTACATGCATTCTGAAAAGAGTTCTATATCTTGCCCATTCTTCCTTATTTTTTATAACTGCAAGGGCATTTAAAGGGTTACAAAAATCAGATCTTAAAGCTCGTTCAAGATAAAAAATATTTTCAAGATAATCTTCCGGGTACTGGTAAAAATGCCTGTGATACAATTTATAGAACTGTTCTGCATATAATATTTTATATGAATAAAGAGATCCCAGAGGTAAAATTAAGAGTAATAATATAAAAAAGAATTTAAATTTAGCCACTACTATTATATCGGCATTGGGAAAAGGATTTTCCATATTTTTTCATTAATTATTTCAGGAGTTTCTTCTCCATTTATATAAAAGACTTTCATATCACTTTTATCAAACTTGTTTACACCATAACCATAATTATCCAGAATATGTTCCTGTAACAATATATCCTCAAAAATCTCTTTTTCATGACGAATTTCCATTCTTTTTTGACATTCTCGGGGGCTGGTTGCAATAAAAAAAAGATATTCAGGCAGAGGAAAATTGTTTATATCAACTACCCATTCAAGGTTGCAGTCAAGAGATTGATATGCTATTGAAGAAAAGAGATACCTGTCACATATTATCCACTTACCATTTTCCAGTTGCTGCATGATTCCATCTTTCCCATAAAGATGTTCATTTCTATCAGCTACAAATAATAAAGCTAATGTCTTATTATCCACAATTATCTTTTTTCTTAAAGCATCCCTAATAACTCTTCCAATAACGCCATCTGTAGGTTCCATAGTGGCAAAAGAGTCTATTTTATTTTTATCAAATCTCTGTTTTAGCATTTTTAGCTGGGTTGTTGTTCCTGACCCATCAAGACCTTCTAAAACTATAAATTTTTTTAAAATATTTTCCATTTTCATACTATTTTTCCTGCTACTTAATATTTTATCACAAAATATGCTATAATTTTAGTAACATTTATATAATATTAAGGTTATTAATTAAAGATATCTCAAAAAAAAGAGTTCTGGAGATAGAAAACTGCATAAAGTCTGGACTAAATTTATTTTAATTTTTCTCGTTTTATTTATGGTTTTAATAGCTTTCTTTCTCAACTATTATTTAGAAAGAAGAATTAATAGTTTTAAAGAAGCAGTTATAATTGGTCTTGAAAAAATAATAGACAGAACTATCACTTATGAAACTATTTCACCTTCTATTTTTCAATATATAGAAATCAGGAAACTATATATAACTGATCCAACTGGCAAATATGCATTAAAAATTGAAAAATTCAGAATTAATTTTAGTCTATCAAGAATGTTTTTTTTAAATAAAAATCCTATAGATATGATATATCTGGAGAATTCTTCAATCAATCTTGATACAGGATCTGATGAAAATATAATTGAAATAATTACAAATGCAATTGGAAAACCTAAAAGTGATCAAACATCAAAAAAACCAATTAATAATTTTTCCATAAAAGGGAGAAATATTTCAATTACTACTGCTTCTGATAAAGGAATTTACAGACTAAATAAGATTTTTGCAGATTTAAGAATTGAGGAATCTAAAGTAAATTTTTTAATAAAAACTAGTTTTTTAGCAGAAAATATTTCTTATAAAAATATAGGTGTTTTTCTTACTACAGATATCAAGATTGAAGGTTTCATGGATCTTTTATTACAAAAACATGATTATAACTTTGAAATCACTAATTTGAAAACAGATAATTTTAATATAAAAAAACAAAATCTTAATATACAGTATCAGGATAAAAAAATATCTGTTAGAAAAGTTAAAGATAGAGCCCCGATCGACCTAATAGTCGAGTATGACTTCTCTTTTAATATAATTTCTGCTTCTGCAAAATTTGAAAATTATTCACCAACTGACAGTGGTTTAATATTTAAATCTGATAATAAATATCCTTTTTTATTTAAATCAAAATATACCGGCAATATTGACTTGTTATATCATCTTGATAATGATGAAAATAAGTTAAGCTATAATGGAGATATTATCTCATCGCTGGATAAAACAATTTTCCCATTAGATAATAATTTTTCAATATCATTTTATGGTGATAATAATTATATAAATTTTTCACATCTTTTATTTGAAACAGAAAAAGGTAAATTATCTTATACTGGCTTATTGGATTTTAATACATTTCTCCCGGCAGGAACTTTAACACTTGCAGATTTCCAATATGGTTCTTTAAAAAGTATAAATAGTCAGCTCATTTTTGAACAAGCAGGAAAGAACAGTATAAAAACAGCTATAAATATCGAATATGGAAATAAAACAATAAATATAGCTGAATTAAAAATACTAAATAATAATAAAAGATATTCAATACAGTTATATTTAGAGACAGAAGAAGGGGGAATATTATCTTACTCTGGATTTTATTCAAATTCAGACAGACAATACCTGGAATCAGCTATAGTATTTGAAAATTTTGGACTGGATTATATAGCAGACATTTTTCTTCTTAATATTTTCAACGGGAAAAGAAATCCTGTATCAGATTTTAATTTAGATGCTTCAATAAAAATAAATACCAATTTTAAAACTTACAATATTGCTTCCAATAATATCAAAATATTTGATATTTCAGATACAGAACATTATATTTCAACTTCTATAAATATTGATGATAAATTTATTTCTGTAAGCGATATGGTAATTAACTTAAAAGATTATAAGGGAGCAGCGAAGCTCTATATTAATAAAACCAGTCCTGGAAAACATGACCTTGAATCTCTGCTTATAGTCAATAATGAGATTTATAATTTTGCAGGCATCATATATCCCGGAGCAGGGTTATTAATAACAGGAAATTACGATTTTTATTTTTCGCTATTTCAATCTGATACAAAATATGTATTTTATATTTTTTCAGAAAAACTTCCCATTTTCTTACCTAATAAAACTATTTCCTATCTCTCTTTACGAGTGAGCGGCTATAATGAAAACAACGGCAAATATAAAATAGTTGTACATAACAATACAATAACAGGAATTAAAACTTCTCAAACAATGATAGATGTTTCATTAAGCTGTTACATTATTAATAATAATATCAGGATAACCCGCATTACTTACACAGATTCTTTTTCAAAGCTTAATGGAATTGGAGATATATTTTTAAAAAGTAATCAGGAAATATATGGCTGGACATATATTTCAGATACCAGTAACAGAGAAAAATATCTTTTTAATATAGACATAAATAAAGATTTTTACTCAGCTTCAATTGATTTTAATAATTCACTTATGCAGAGGATAAATGGACAGCAAGCACTAGGAAAATTATCAGGACAACTGGTATATAAAAATCAGACAGGATTTCCTGAGGTATATATTACAGCTTCAACTAATGAAGCATTGCTTTTTGGAACTAATTTTTTACTTAATTTTGATTTTTATCTGTCAAATAAAGAAATATCAATTAATAGATTGGAACTTGAATATGGCACAAACAGAATTACTAATGGTAGAGGATATATTAACAGAGTAAACAGAGATTACCGTTTTACTTCTAAACTTATATCTAGTCAGTCAACAACAAATTCATTTGAAAGTAATCTAATATTAAATGGAGAATTATCTAAAACAGATTATACTAATAATTTATTTGATATATCTTTATCGCAATTTACAGATGGTATCTTTCTTTTAAGTAACGTAGATAATAATATTTCAAGTTATGATTACTGGCTTTTATCATTTATAAACACAAAAGAATATTTTTCTGTGTTAGGAGGACCGGAAAATTCAATTAATGTATATTACGATAAATCAGGATCATTTGATATATCTCTTAAAGAACCTTTGCCATTAAATGGGTTATTAAGTGGAACAGTAGAGGAAGGGAATATTCAAGCCACTTTCAAAGATATATCCTTAAATTTAAATATATTCACAAAAACATTATCAAAAACATATTTTAAACCTATAGCTGGAATTATTAAAGGAACTTTAAATATATCAGGAAAAGTAGTTGATCCTGATTTTTCAGGAGAACTATCAATCGAAGCATTGGAAGCTATTTCTCCAATAACTCCGCATCCAATAGAACCATTAAATTCATACATAGTATTTGATGGTAAAAGTTTATCTATACCAGACACACTGCTTAGATCACAACGATCAAAAGTCCTTTTTCAAATGGATGCACTAATAGATCGCTGGATTCCCAGAGAATATATTATGATATTCAGAACTCCTCCAGGCGGAACTGTATGGGTAAGAGATAGATTTGGATCTGTGGATGTCAATGGATATGCCTCAGGAGAAATAGCAATTGAAGAAAATAACGATATTACAACTATTTCTGGAAGAATCATTGTAAGCAGAACAATAGTTACGATGGTTGGTGATAAAGATGAGAATGAAATAGTTTCTAACACAGAAGATTCTACAGATGGAACAATAATTGATCTGGAATTAGTATCAGGATCAGGTATAGATTTTTACTGGCCATCTTTGAGAATACCGATTTTAAGAGCATCTGCAGCTGTAGGACAACAAATAAATATATATAGTGATTCAGTTACAAATACCTTTTCCATGACAGGAAGCATAAAAACAATAGGCGGAGAAATATTATATTTTAATCAGAACTTTTTTCTAAAAGAAGGTGTTATTTATTTTGATGAAGATGAAGATCTATTTGATCCCCATATTACAGCCAGAGCAGAAATGAGAGAGAGAACAGCTGATAATAGAGATATTAAAATATTTCTTGTACTTAATGATTGTCCATTAAGCAAATTTTCTCCCCGTTTTGAATCTAATCCTCCATTATCTGAATTTGATATATACAATCTTCTTGGACAAGGTATTTATAATCAGCTTGGAGGGGAAAATATTACCATCGGTTCGGCTATTGTCAGAGCAGGTTCGTATAGTACACACTTTTTAGGATTTTTGCGACCTTTTGAAACAGGTGTAAAAAATCTACTTAATCTAGATTTTTTCTTAATGAGGACACAGTTTTTACAAAGAGCCTTTCTTTATGATATATTTAGGGTAAGAGATTTAAGCTATACTGAAGATCAGGGATTAAACACATATTTAGATAATACATCGATTTTTATGGGAAAATATTTTGGAGATTACTTTTTTTTACAAGGTTTACTAAGATTAAGCACTTTAGATTTTGACAGACCGCGATATTCTTATTATGATATACCAGATTTCATGGGTATGTATCTTGAAACAGATATAAGCTTAGAAGTAGATACGCCTCTTGTTCTTATTGACTTTAGATTCTACCCACAAATTGCTAATTTTTATGATTCTTTACTTGATACAACTCTCCAGCTTTCATGGAGGTTCTCATTTTGATTAGGAGCTTATATGTTTTTTTGTAAAAGAACTTTCCTGCTTTGCTTTTTTATTTTATTTATCTTATCAGTCAATATACTTTTTGCTGATTGGTATTCAGATAAAATTATTACAGATATAAGATTTAAAGGATTGAACAATATATCGCAAAGTGAAGTTTCCTCTATTACGGCACAATTTATAGGAAGAAAGTTTTCCGATGAACTTCTTTGGGATATTCAGGGCAGATTATATGCTCTTGATTATTTTGAGGATATTATTCCAACTGCTATTCCCGGAATTGCTAATTTATCTAATTATGATCCTTTAAATACAGTAATTATTGAATTTAATGTTGCAGAACACCCTATTGTTAAAAGAATTCAAATTGTAGGAAATAAAAATATCAGAAGAAATCAGGTCCTGGATGTTGTATTGCTAAAACCAGGAGATATAATCACAAAAACTAAACTAAATATGGATGAAGATAATGTTTTAAACTTATATGTTGAAAAAGGCTTTCCTAATGTAGCAGTAACTGGAGAAAGAGGAAATATCGACAGTTCAAATGAAGCTGATGTTATATTTAAAATTGAAGAAGGGGCACAAACAAAAATCAGTGAAATCCGATTTCAAGGAAACTCTTTTGCCTCCAGCAATACTTTAAGAAAAACAATAAGCACAAAAAAACAATCTTTATTTTCAAAAGGACTTTTTCTTGAATTTAAAATAGAAGAAGATAAACAAGCTATATTAAAATACTATGGAGAAAAAGGTTTTATAGATGCCAGAGTATTAGATGTTATCCATGAACTTTCTGAAGATGCAGAAGGAAACAAGACAAATCTTACTATAACATTTGTAATTAGCGAGGGAAAACAATATCGATATACTGGAATGGTTTTTAGTGGAAATATTATTTTCAAAGATGAAGAATTATCAAAAAATCTTAGAATGAAATCAGGTGAAATTCTTAATAGAACAAAAGCAGAAGCTGATTTTTCAATGATTACTGACCTCTATTATGATGATGGATATATTTTTAATGTAATAACAAAAGAAGAAATAAGAAATGAAGAAGAATCTACGATTTCCTATGCAATAAGAATTGTGGAACAGGGGAGAGCTCACATTGAAAATATTATTGTCAGAGGAAATGATAAAACAAAAGAACATGTTATCATAAGAGAACTTCCTCTTGAAGTTGGAGATATATTCAGCAAGAAAAAAATAATACAGGGAATAGGAAACCTTCACAACCTTCAATATTTTGATGTAATAGAACCAGATACTCCTCCTGGAAGTGTAGAAGGTCTTATGGATCTGATTTTAAATGTTGAAGAAGGAAAAACAATAGATCTCCAATTTGGACTTACTTTTACAGCAATAGCAGGAGACATTCCTATTATGGCTTTTATAACATGGACAGACAGGAATTTTCTTGGCAATGGGCAGGAATTAAGTATAGGAGGAGAACTTTCCGGAAATACACAAAGAGTTACTTTAGGATTTAGAGAAAACTGGCTTATGGGCAGAAGATGGACAGGAGGGATTACCCTGGCTGTAACACATAAAACTACAGACCGTGCCCTGCAGGATATTCTTCCTCCTATATTTTCAGGAAACGATCTTGATAAGGGAGAAGTTCCTGATCCATTTATTGGAATAATGGTTGACCCAAACTCCGGAAAACCTTCTGATGCATCAAATGCAATAACTGATTATGAATATGCTTTAAGACGTGGATACCGTATACCAGATGCTTATCTTATGGAGTATGAGTTATGGGATGTATCTGTTGGATTAAGTACAGGATATACATGGCATACACCTATAGGCAGATTCAATACATCAACAGGATATATGTTTTCAAGAACATGGGCAGATTATGATGCTGCAATTTATAGGCCATATAACGAAACAATACGAGATAACTATCAAAATTGGCAAACTATTAACAGAGTCTGGTTAAGTGGTTATTGGGATACTCGAGATATAGTACATAATCCAACTAAAGGATTTTATTTGAAACAATCAGTTACTTATGTTGGAGGAATTTTACCATCTGCAAGAAATTATATATCGACAAATTCAAAAGGACAGTTTTTTTATACTCTATTTTCATTACCTGTCTTTAGAAGTTGGGAATTTAAAACAATACTTGGACTTAATTCTTCACTCTCTCTTATTTTTAAGCAATTAGATGGTACATTTGATATAACAACAGAAGATATGTTTTATATTGATGGCTTAACAATGGCAAGAGGCTGGGAACGTGTATATGATGGACAAGCATTATGGGATAACTGGGCTGAACTGAGAATTCCTATAATGGAAAGATTTATTTGGTGGGATTTTTTCTATAGTTTTACAGGTATATGGCCTGATAGATCATCATTTAAGAAGTATGATAAAAATGATTTTTACTACTCTTTAGGTGGAGGCATAAGACTTACAATACCTGGAATACCTATTGGATTTTATTTTGTAAAGCGTTATCAATATATTGATAATAAAATTGTCTGGCATAATGGTCCTCTTTTTACGAATTCCATGGCTCTTGATTTTGTTATTGGCTTTACACCAAGTTTTTATTAAGATTTAAAATTAAAGGTTTTAAAAGCTCCTTTATATGAGTTATATATAAGAACCTTTAAAATGTAGGAGATAAAAATGCGAAAATATCTGTTCTTTACTCTTTTTTTATTAAGCGGATCTCTTTTATATTCACAACAAATCGTAAGAATAGGGGTTCTTGATTACTCAAAAGTAATATCTTCGCTTTCATCAGGTGATTCAAGAGCTTTGCAGGAAATTGACAGGCTTGTTAAAAGTTATGAAGAAGGACTTGATAATATCAGAAAAGATATAGCTTCGCTTGAAGAAAAAAAACTTTATTTTGCAAGTCAGGGTGATGATTTCAATGCTCTAAAAATGGAGGAGCAGATAACTAAAAAAAGGGAATACATGAATGAATATAGCAGAGTAAGGCTTCAAAATATTGAAGATAGAAAAAAAAGAATAATGTTATCTCCTGAATTTCTGGTACAGATACTTAGAGAAATTGAATACATTGCAGAAAGTGAAGGCTTTTCAATGGTATTAAATTCCAGAGACCCTAACCTTATATGGTGGAGTCAATCTGTAGATATTACTGATTTAGTAATAAAAAGATTAGCTCCAAAAAATTAAAATATGTGTGATACTCCTGTAATACAGCAGTATAAAAAAATTAAAAGCCAATACCCGGATACAATTTTATTTTTCAGACTTGGTGATTTTTATGAAATGTTTGAAAATGATGCAAAAGAAGTTAGCTCAATACTTGATATAGTTCTTACAAAAAGACACACAATTCCAATGTGCGGCGTTCCTTATCATGCTGCTTCAAATTATATTGCAAGGTTGTTAAAAACTGGAAAAAAAATAGCAATATGTGAACAACTTTCAAATACCCCTCAAAAAGGATCAAAAATTGTAGAAAGAGAAGTTGTAGAAATAATAACTCCAGGAACTATAGTAAATGAAGATTATCTTGATAATAAAAACAATAATTATCTTGCAGCAATATGCAAATATAAAAATATAATATCATATTCATATGTCGATATATCAACAGGCGAATTTTGCGTAAATAGTTTTCCTTTTGAGGAAAAAGTATCTGAAGAAAATATTTTTCGAGAAATATTAAAAATTGCACCAAGTGAAATAATTATTCAAGAATCATTTATAGAAACTAATGAAGAGATAAAAAAAATAATATCTGGATATGGTAATGCAATAATAAACAGATATCCTGACTGGTATTTTAATTTAAATAATTCGCTTGAGATCTTAAAAAAGCATTTTAATGTTGCAACACTTAAAGGTTTTGGAATAGATGATAATTCTGCTGAAATAATTACTGCAGGAATTATTATTGAATACCTGCGGGATAATGCAGGTGTATTACTCTCTCATATTACAAATATAAATAAAATCAATATAAATAATAATCTGGAACTTGATGGAAAAACAATTAAAAATCTTGAAATAATACGAAACATGAATGATGGTTCTGCAAAAAATACATTATTAAATATTATTGATTATACAAAAACTTCAATGGGTGGAAGATTATTAAAAAAATGGATCCAGACACCATTAAAAAGTTGCAATCTAATAGATACAAGACTCGATCTTGTAGATTTTTTTTATAAAAACCAGCTTTTGCTTACAAAAATAAGGGCACATCTTTCATCATTAAACGATATTGAACGTTTCACTTCCAGACTCGCCTTAAATAAAATTAATGCAAAAGATTTACTGGGGCTTAATATTACTTTAAAAGCATTTCTGGATATTTCAAATACAGTTAGCGTAGCACCTTCAGATTGCGCAGCACCTTCAGATTGTGCAACACCTTCAGGTTACGCAGTATCTTCAGGTCACGTAGCGCCTTCTGGTGAATATAATGGCATCAATCTATTTAAATTTTTAGCTGATAAAAAAATATATGAAGAAGTTTTATCAATTACCAATATTCTTGATGCTGCTGTTTATGAAGACCCTCCTGTTACAATAACTGATGGAAACCTTATTAAAAAAGCTTATAACAGCGAACTTGATAAACTTCGTAATTTAAGAGATAACAGTCAGGAAATACTCAACCAATATATAGAAACAGAAAGAGAAAAAACCAATATTCCTAATTTAAAAATAAGATATAACAAAATAATTGGTTATTTTCTTGAAATAACAAAATCATATTTAGATAATATTCCGCAACACTTTATAAGAAGGCAATCCCTTGTTGGAAGCGAGCGTTACACAACAGAAAAACTTATTTCTCTTGAAACAGAACTCAACAGCGCTATGGAAAAAATAACAGTGCTTGAAAAAGAACTTTTTATTGAATTAAGAGATTCTATAAAAAAATATATACCATTTTTAAGAACTGTAGCAGAAAACCTCTCAGAAATTGATTGCATACAATCTTATGCTTATGCCGCAACAGCACGCGGATATACTCGCCCTAAAGTTAATAATAGTGAAGATATTATTATAAGAAATGGGAGACACCCTGTTGTTGAGGCAACACTTCCTCAGGGAGAATATATACCCAACGATGTTATACTTAATAAAAAAAAGTTTTTTGTAGTTTTAACAGGTCCAAATATGGCAGGCAAATCTACATTTTTAAGACAAACAGCTCTTATAATTCTTATGGCACAAGCTGGGATGTTTGTTCCGGCAGATAGTGCAGATATAGGTCTTGTTGATAAAATATTCTGCAGGGTAGGCTCATCTGATAATCTGGCAAGAGGTGAATCGACTTTTCTAACTGAAATGTCTGAAACCTCATATATTCTCAGAAATGCTACAGAAAATAGCCTTTTGCTAATGGATGAAGTTGGACGCGGAACAAGTACAGATGATGGACTATCTATTGCCAGAAGCATCTGTGAATACATTATAAAAAAGATCAAAGCAAAAACACTCTTTGCAACACATTACCATGAGCTGGCATATCTCGAATTACCCGAAATTGAGAACCTCTCTATGAATGCTGTAGAATCAGAAGGGAAGCTTGTTTTTCTTAAAAAAATAATAAAAGGGGCTTCCAATAAATCTTATGGCATAAATGTTGCAGAAATGGCAGGGATACCATATAGCATTATATCCAGAGCAGAAGAACTTCTGGAATTTTATGAAGAAAAAAGAGATGAAAAAGAAACAAAAACATATGATTCTAAAAAATCCACCAATCCTATTGATGCCTCACAGAATGAACTATTTAGCGAAGAACATATAGTTTCAAAAGATATCCAATCAATCGATATCAATAATATTACACCTATTGAAGCTCTAAAACATATAGAAAATTGGCAAAAAAGATTGAATTAGTATATCTCTATTACTTGTTTATTATATATGCTCCTAAATCCTGTTTTTGATTTTTTCTTTCCTGTAAAATGCTCTTTATGCGGAGCCATTGTAAGAAACATAAGCAACAATAAATTATTCTGCAAAAATTGTGCTGAAATAATTCCTGAAATATATCCTGATGATAATAATAAATGCAGGGTTTGCAGCAGAGAGCTGATTTCCGAGATAGATATATGCACAATATGCAGAAAAAGGAAATATCATTTCTCTAAAAATATTTCATTGTGGGATTATAATAATCATTATATAAAAACACTTATCCATAACTATAAATTTAAAGATAAGAAAAAAATTGCATATTTCTTTGCTTATTCAATTTTTAAGATTTATAGTAGTAACACTGATTTTAAGGATATTCCTGTAATTCCAGCTCCATGCAGCAGAAAAAGAATAATAAAATATGGATGGGATCATATGAAATATCTATCATCAATTCTATCTAAAAAATATTCTATCAAAATATTTCATATTTTTACAAAGAAAAAAACCAAAGATCAAAAAGAATTGGATTATGAAAAAAGGCAAACAACTCTTATAAATCAGATTAAAGTATCTGATAAAATTATATCAAAATGTCTAAAAATCAGTAATATAGCGATTTTTATTGATGATGTTTTTACTACAGGAGCAACTGCCAGTTATTGTTCAAAACTCTTATTGGATCATGGTTTTAATAAAATAATTGTAATAACATTAGCACTTGATTAAAAAATAATAATTTGATATAGTTTATATAGATTCAATATTAGTTTGGTTTAAAAGAGTCGTAAAAACGACTCTTTTTTTTGTATTAAGGGCAATCGAAGAGCAATATATAGTGTAAAAAAATGGATTTTATTGAAAATAAAAGCGAATATTATCAAATTATTGAACCAGTAGTAATTTCGTATGGTTTTGAGATAGTTGAAATAAACGAAAAAAATCGTACAGATGGTCTATATATTAATATAGTTTTATATTCGCCAAAAGGAATATCATTAAATGATTGCAGTAAGGTTCATAAAACTGTACAGGGAAGGTTGG
>Ga0123353_10002929_pt1 | contig 21384 bp, 24 predicted proteins | sample TergutLab28metaG_3_FD_92763 | JGI IMG/M metagenome (GOLD analysis project Ga0123353, IMG submission 92763) | Labiotermes labralis P3 segment gut microbial communities from Petit-Saut dam, French Guiana - Lab288 P3 | ecosystem: Host-associated > Arthropoda: Insects > Digestive system > Gut ... | reverse complement strand
TTTTCGTATCGATACTATCTCTAACAACCTGGCCAACGTGGAAACCACCCGGGGTGCCGATGGGGAACCTTACCGTCGCCAGCAGGTCGTCTTTCAGGAGCGCCCTACGGCATACCCTGCCAGCTTTCATACCCACCTTATGCACCAGCTTACCTTAAAGCGCACCCGGGTTCAGCACTTTCCGGAGCAGCTGAAAAACCGCTCTGCTGTGGGAAGTCCTACAGTGGGGGGAGGAGTTAAGGTCGCCGATATCGTGCGCGACCCCAGCGAACTACGGCGGGTTTACGAGCCGGGTCACCCCGATGCTGACGCCGAAGGTTATGTCTCCTATCCCAACGTTAATTCAGTCTTAGAAATGGTAGATATGATCTCCGCTACCAGAGCTTACGAAGCCAATGTGGCAACTCACAACGCAGCCCGCAGTATGGCGCTGAAAGCTCTGGAGATAGGGAGGTAAAGTATGAGTAATATCAACAGTAGCGGCGCCTTGCGAACGGTGGCTTCCATCCCTCTCAGTAGCATCGAGGCTGCCTATCGCCAAGCCATGCCGAAGCAGAGCCCCCCTGTAGGCACCATAAACTTCGCCGAGATGTTAAAGAACTCCCTGGCAGAGGTAGAACAGGCGCAGCGTACCTCCGACAACATGACCGTAGCTATGCTGCTGGGTTCCGTAGATATACACGAAGCAACTGTTGCCATGGAAAAAGCTACTCTTACCTTACGTACCTTTATTGCGGTGCGGGACAAGATGCTGGAAGCTTACCAGGAAATTATGCGTATGCAGATCTAAGCGGGATAGCTATAGGGCGAGGTAGAAACTGTTACTTGGGGTGAGGGAATGGAAAATCCCATGGCGGCAATGTGGAGTCAAACCAGAGGGTTTTGGGGGTCGATGACGCGTCGGCAGCAAGTACAACTGGTGGTAGTTACCGTAGTCGGTTTGCTCACCCTGACGGTGCTTCTCCTTTTTGCTTTTCGCGTAGATTACGCTGAGCTGTACGTAAACATGGTGGCCAGTGACGCCGGAGAGGTTAAAAGTCTGCTGGATAGCAAGGGTGTGCCGACGCGAATCATTAATCAGCCAGATGGCAAGTTTACTATTCAAGTACCTTCCAGTCAGGTACCCGCCTTACAAGCGGAAATGGCGGGACTTATCAAACAGTCGGTAAATATTCTTTCGGTCTTGTCCGATACCAGCGTTTTTACCTCCGAGGCGGAGCGTAACTATCGGGTGCAGTATGGCACCGAAGGGAAACTGGTTACCGCTTATAAAACTATTAACGGGGTGCGGGATGCTGATGTAACGCTAAACATCAATCGCACCCCTCAAACCTATGGAGCGCCGCGCTCGGAATCTTCAGCCTCGATTATTCTCACCCTGGAGGATGGCTTTACCCCGGATGATGAGGCGGTGCGCGGCTGGGTCAACCTGGCAGCTCGAGCTGTCCCTAACTTGCCCATTGAAAATATTGCCCTTCTGGATCAAAATGGCTACCCCCTCTACGACCCTAACTCCCCGGCAACTACCATTACTGCCACCAACAAGCTGGTGGAGTTGGAGTCCATCCTGGCGCGCAACTTCCGGCGCCAGCTTACCGAGGAGCTAGGCTTTGTTTGGGGTTATAATAATGTACGGGTTTTAGTTAATGTGCAGCTCAACAACGACAGCTCTCTGGAAACCAAACGGGAGTATTTACCCGCAGATCCGGAAAACCCCACCTCCGGTTTTCTCATCAGTTCCGAATCAGCCTGGGGTAATACCGGCAGTGAATATATCGGTGGTATCCCCGGCACAACGGCGGATGTCCCCAATGTAGGCTCCTGGAACCAGCAAGGTGCTGGGGAAGCCGGCTCTTACTGGTATGAACTGGAAAACTATGATTACAGCGAATCTTACCAGGAAATCGCCCTGGGACCAGGCTCCACCCGCTCTATTTCCGCTTCAGTGGTGGTGAACTCTCGAGTAGTACCTACTACCCCAGAGGATATCCTTAGCTATATCTCCTTAGTGCGCACCTTTCTAGGCAAGAATGCCGAGGTAGCGGTGGTAGGCATTCCCTTTGTGGACTTTAGCGATCCGGCGGCAGCAGAAGCTGCTGCCCGACGCACCTTGTTGCTCAATGTAACTTATGCTTCCCTGGCGGTGGTAGCCCTTCTGGCTATACTCATCTTCCTCTGGCGTTACCTGGCAGCCCGTCGCCGTCGCTTAGCTGAGGAAGATGTGGAAATGATGCGCATGTTAGCCACCCAGCAGCAGGTGCATTTACCCGATAGTCAGCCTTCGATCCAGGATAAGCAGCGCCTGCAAATTATGGACGAGCTCAACCGCCTAGCGCTTAACCGTCCTGAAGAGTTTGCCAAACTGGTCATTGCTTGGATGGAGGAAGGCTAGGTTTAGCATACCTACAGCTGTTGCGGTAATTGGTGAAGTGAAAACGATCAGAGGTGATAGCTTATGGATATAGGGCAGAGTAAAACCAAGCCTCGGGCTAGTCAACGGGCGGCTATGCTCATGGTCTCCCTGGGAGCCGACGCCTCAGCTAAGGTTTTTCAACACTTCAGAGAAGAGGATGTGGAAACCCTCACCCTGGAGATTGCTAACTTGCGTAAAGTCTCGGAGCAACAGCGTGACGAAGTCCTCTACGAGTTTTATCAGCTCGTTCAAGCTCGGGAGTTTTTAGCCCAGGGTGGTATCGGCTACGCCAAAGGGGTTCTGGAAAAAGCTTTTGGCGATAGCAAAGCCAACGATATTATTAATCGCTTAACCGCTTCCCTCTTGGTGCGACCCTTCGATTTCGTGCGCCGAACTGACCCGGCCCAGCTTTTATCTTTTATCCAAAACGAGCACCCCCAGACGGTAGCTCTCATCTTGGCTTATCTCGATCCCGACCAGGCGGGAATTGTCCTCTCGGGGCTGCCTCCGCACTTGCAAGTGGATGTGGCACGGCGAGTCGCCATCATGGAACGTACCTCACCGGATATTCTGCGCCAGGTGGAGACCGTTTTGGAACACAAGCTAACCACTTTAGTCACCAAAGATTTTACCATTGCTGGAGGTATAGACGCGGTAGTGGAGCTGCTCAATCGCGTCGATCGGGCAACAGAAAAAGTTATTTTGGAGAATCTGGAAATTCAAGACTCCGAGCTAGCAGAAGAGATCCGCCGCCGTATGTTTGTCTTCGAGGATATTATTCATCTTACCGACAGAGATATTCAGCAGATGATGAGAATTGTGGAAATTGCCGATGTGACCGTGGCATTGAAGGTCTGCAGCGAAGAGGTGCGGGATATGATCCTGCGCAATGTCACCAAGCGCGTCGCCGATATGATCAAAGAAGAGATGGAGTTCATGGGACCGGTGCGGATGCGGGATGTGGAGGCTGCTCAGCAAACCATCGTTCAAGCTATCCGTCAGTTGGAAGACCAGGGTATTATTATTATCTCCCGGGGTAGCAAGGGGGAGGATATGCTTGTCTAGGCTCATTAAGGCTACTTATGTGCGGGTAGAAGAAACCCCGGTGGCTTTGGAAAACCCAGTTTTCGCCCCTTCGGACTTAGATTCAGACGATGACGAAGCTACTCGCTGGGAAACCCAAATCGAACGTGAGGTGCAGCGCCGTCTCAACCTACGCAGTGAACGCATCCGGGAAATTGAGCGCAACTTAGAGACAAGACGACAGGAGCAATTGGCAGAGATTGCCAACTCTGCTGCCCAGACCAGACAAGAGCTCCAAGTTCTTCGGGAAGAGGCGGAGCAGGAGCTTGCTCAGCTTCACCAGCAGACGTTGGTCAAAGCCGAGGCGGAAGGGTTTGCCAAGGGTCACCAGGCAGGCTACGAGCAGGGATACGGGGAAAGTCAGTCTGCTACCGAGAATATGCACCGGGAAGCGCTGGAGATGCTGCAGGAAGCAGCCCGGGAAGCCGAGAGGCGTGTTCTCGAGGGGGAACACCGTATGCTGGACTTAACCTTTGCCATTTGCCATAAGGTGTTGGAAATCAGCCTAACCCAGCAGGAGGAGCTGGTTTTGCAGCAAATTCGTTTAAGCCTGGCGCAGTTTCGTCAGGCGCCGCAAGTTATTATTAAGGTTCCTCAGAGCCGTTACCAAAAGGTTTATGAGAATTTGGCTAATCTTAAGGAAGAGTTTCGCCAGATCGTCACCTTGGATTGTTTGGCAGACCCTTCCTTACCTCTTACAGACGTAGTCATCGAAAGCCCCTTTGGCATGATGGAAGTTCGCTATGATGCTCAACTCTCTATACTCCAGGAAGCTTTACACCAACTGGTGCGGGAGCAGATGCCATGAGTCAGCTCCAACAAGAGGGAAGGGTTAATCTAAGGGATTTTGCTTACCTGCCTCTGCTCTATCGGCAGCGTATACTGCAGACTCCCACCATCCGCATGATAGGTCATGTGGAACAAATCGTTGGTCTCACTATCGAAACCAGAGGACCACAAGCACTCATCAATGAGCTTTGTTATGTGGAAAGTGCCGATAGAGATCGCGAAATTCCTTGCGAGGTGGTTGGCTTTCGCGGCGACCGCATGATCCTCATGCCTTTAGCCGATATGACCGGCATTGGTCCCGGCTCCTCGGTTTATGCCACGGGCGGGGTTTTACAAGTGCAAGCCAGTGAGGCGTTGTTGGGTAGGGTGCTGGACGGTTTAGGGCACCCCATAGATGGTAAAGGCATAATCGAAAGCGGGGAGTCGTTGCCTATCTACAACAACCCTCCTCATGCTTTGCAGCGTCCCCGCATTACCGAATCTATTGCCACAGGTATTCGGGCGATCGACGGTATGCTTACCTGCGGTAAGGGACAGCGGATAGGCATCTTTGCTGGTAGTGGGGTAGGAAAGAGCACTCTCCTGGGGATGATTGCCAGGAACACCAACGCCGATGTCAACGTGGTAGCTTTAGTAGGCGAGCGGGGGCGGGAAGTCAACGAGTTTATCGAGCGAGACTTAACCGAAGCTGGTTTAGCGCGTTCGGTAGTGGTGGTTGCCACTTCCGATCAGCCGGCTCTACTCCGTTTGAAAGCCGCCTTTGTTGCCACTACCATCGCGGAGTATTTTCGCGACCGGGGTCTCGACGTTATGTTAATGATGGACTCCGTAACCCGCTTTGCCATGGCGCAGCGAGATGTGGGGCTCTCCATGGGGGAACCGCCAGCTACTCGGGGCTACACCCCCTCGGTCTTTTCTCTGCTGCCCAAGCTGATGGAACGTGCCGGCATGAGCGACCGAGGTTCTATCACCGGCTTTTACAGCGTTTTGGTGGAAGGCGACGATATGAATGAGCCTGTCACCGACGCTTCCCGCTCCATTTTAGACGGACATATTGTTCTCTCCCGGCGGTTGACCAACCAGGGTCACTACCCAGCTATCGATGTTTTAGCCAGTATCAGCCGTCTGATGACGGAGGTAACCTCGGATAATCATCGCGAGTTAGCCATACGCATGCGTTCCTTAATGGCTACTTACAGCGAAGCAGAAGATCTAATTAATATTGGTGCCTATGTGGCTGGAAGTAACCCGGCTATCGATGAAGCTGTTGCTCTCCACAACGCTATCGTGCAGTTTTTGCAGCAAGGGATCTTCGAGCAATCTACCCCAGCCCAGTCTTTGGAGTATTTAGCCAAGGTGTTGGGGTAACAGGTAAGGCTAGTCGGAGGTGAAAGCATGTCGTTTCGGTTTCGCTTTGCCCGCTTAAAGAGTATTCGCGAGTTAGAAGAAGAGCTGGCAGAGCAGCGCTTGGCGCTGGCGCGTCAGGAAGAGGAGCGCCAGGCTTTACGACTACACCAGGTGTGTCAAGTGGAAAAGGCTGCTTTAGCCGAATTTGCCGCTCCACACCAGGGGGAAATTTTAGAGTTGGAACTGGAAGCCAGATATTGTCACGAAACCACCTTTTCCCGCTTGCAGCAAACAGAGGTGGTGCATCAAGCTGTGCAGCAGGTAGAGTGCGACCGGCAAGATTTACTGCACCGCAGGCAAAAGGTGGAGGTTATGCAGTCGCTGCACGATCGTCACCGGGAGCAGTTCCTTTACGAAGATAGTTTAGCGGAACAAAAGGTTTTAGATGAGCTGGGGAGTATGCAGTACATGCGCCAAGCTAAGAAGGGGAGGTGAGTCTGGTGTCCACACGCCCTCAGGAGGTGGCTATGGAAGAACAAGAGACGGTGGTTCAGCTGGGCAGGATGCAGGTTTTTACCTACCTCTTCCTGGTACCCCTTATCTTTACCATTTTGCTCACCGTAGTCCTGGGGAGCGCTCTCTCAATCTTCGATTTTTCCCCACAGCTTCACGGAGCTCAGATGTGGTTGCATAACTTACCTTTGGTGGGAGCTTGGATCCCCGAACCGGCGCCCCTCATATCCGACTTGGATGGGCTGACCCTGCAGCGCCAGGAGATTGCGAAAGAGTATGCCTTGCTGGACAAATACCGGGAGGAGCTTGATGGGCAGCGTTCGTTGTTAAGGTCTCGGGAAGATACCTTCAACGACATCCTGCAGTCATATAATAAACAGCGAGAAGAAGCCAACCGGCGGGATAGGCGTATCGCCAGTCTGGTTACCTACTACGAGCTTATGAAAGCCGAAGAGGCGGCGCGTATCTTTAACTCTGATATTCTGGAGGACGAAACCTGTGTGGAAATTTTGCTGCAGATGGAGGCGTCAAAGGCTTCCAAGCTGCTGGCAGCTATGGTTCCGGAAAAAGCTGCTCGACTTTCCACGTTGATAAGGCGGTAGTTCTCACTAACAAAGAAAACACCCAATTTATACAGACTGTAGGCTACGAAAGGAGGTGAGAAAATGAATATAGCCAACTTAAGCAGCTTAGGGAACTTGCTACCACCTTTAGCGGTAACATCAGAAATGCCTTTTCCTCCCCCAGCCTCTCCTGAGGGGGTAACTTTTAAGGAGAGCTTACACAAAGCCGCAGCTTGGGAAAAACCGGTTATTAAAGTTAAAAATAGTGGGGAGATACTCCCCGAGGTCAAAGAGGCGCCTCCTGCTAGAGTAGCCTCGACGGAGGAAAAAGGGAGAGTGGAAAAAGAGGCTGGGGTAGTCAGCCTCGAGGGTGGTTTACGGGCTAAGGAGAACGATACCGGCAGTGACGCGGTGGTTGCCGCTAGTGACCCGGAAGAGACGGCTGCAGAGGAGAGCTTGCTGCAAGGAAGCCTGGTGGCTGCCATGGTCATGTTAAGCCCTCTAACCAGGGACAATACCCTAGCCATGGAGGCCGAAAGCGCTCCGGTGATCGAGGCGCTGACCCTTTCAGCTACGTCAGCAGTGCTGGCTCCGGAAGTGGCTGCGGTGGAGATTGAGCTTGAGGAAAATAGGCAGTTACTACCAGAGTTTACTCTGCCAACCGACGAAATGGTGCCGGAGTTGCCAGTAGCTGCTACACATGGCGAGGCCACCCTTTCGACTTGGGGTCTGGCTCAGGAACAGGAACCGTTAGTCCCGCCAGGGGAAGGAGCAACCTGGTCAGAGCTGTCAATGGTGGCGGTTCCTCTAAAGGAGCATCTTAATACTCCTCTGGTAACCCGGGAGGAGGTAAAAGGCGCTGAAGTCGATAGCCTGCGGGTAGAAATTGCTCCCTTGGCTACGCTGGCTGAAGCCGAACCGCTTTCCCGTGAAGGAGAGAGCTTAGCCGAAGGGGAAGAGGGGTTTACCTCTCAGAGCAAGGGCGAGACTGGCAGCAACCCCTTGGCAACACTGCGGGGACGCAGTCGCGAAGCTCCGACGCGAACGGAGACAGCGTCCCGAGCAGAAGCTACCGAGTGGAACTTCCAGCAGCTACTAAACCAACAAGAGAGCAGCTTGGTTTCGCCCCGTTTGGTCACTGGCTCTTTAAGCTCTAACGGTGTCGTGGCTCAGGTTGAACGCTGGATGGCTTTGCTGGATGCCGGACGGATAACCGTCCAGGAAGGGGAGGTAACTTCCCTGGAGTTTGAGCTACACCCCAGGAATTTGGGTAAGCTAACCTTGAAAATGGAGATGGTGAACGGAGAGCTAAGAGCCTACTTCGCTACCCAGTCTCAGATTGTCAAGGAAGCTTTGGAAAGCAACAGGGGAGAGCTTCACGATTTACTGCAACAGCAAGGTTTAGCGCTGGCTAGCTTGCATGTCCAGGTGGGCAGCGAGGGTAACGATACCGCCACCTTTAGCGGTGAGCTTACTGCTCCCAGGAGGGTAACTTCCCTGGAGGGTGAGCTGGGAGAAGCTCCTCTTGCTAACGTCCAGCGAGCCGGTGAGTTGTGGCAAGGTCTTATGGGAGGTCGCCTTTACTTACGCATCTAAGACCAGCAACTTGGTAAGTAGCATGTTAAAAGATAGCTAAGTGGGTAAAGTGGCAAGAATTTTAACAAAGCGGTGGTGTCATGTCGAATATTAACAGTGTAGTGGATGAGCTATTTCCAGTACGGGACGTAAATCAACGTGCTGACCCTAAAAAAACCTTGGGTAAAGACGATTTTTTACAACTGTTCCTGACACAGCTTACTCACCAAAACCCTATGGAACCTATCAACAACGACCAGTTTATTTCCCAGATGGCGCAATTTACCGCCTTGGAACAAGCAACCAATACCGCCTCTTCCCTGACCAAACTATTGGCGCTCCAGGAGGAGAATAACGAACTGCTGGCGATGCTGCTCTATGCGGAAATGGGTTCTGTTTCCCGCTTGCTTTACGAAAGCAGTACCCTCATTGGTCGTACCGTCATCTGTCGACGAGGGGAAGAGCCAGCGGTGCAAGGGGTTGTTCGTTCGGTTTCCCTCAACAACGGCGAAGCCGAAGTCTACTTGAACAACGGACAGAGCTTCCTCATCTCCGAAATTACCGAAATCACCGGCTAAGGAGGTGCCGATTATGTTTAGCGAAGGGATACGCCAAGATTTTATGCAACCCCAAGTGCGTGGTGTTCGCCCTGCTACCGGCACGGCTCCCCGACCGGCTCAAGAAAACCCTGTTGCCGACTTTGGCTCTGTCTTACAACAACAACTTCAGCAACCGCTAGGAGCGGCTCTCACCTTTTCGGGACATGCTTTACAGCGGATGCAGCAACGACAGCTTAGTTTAACCCAGGTGGAGCGCCAGGCTCTGCAAGAGGCCACGGTTAAAGCCAGGAGCAAAGGTGCCAAAGAGACCTTAATTCTCTCGGATAAAGCCGCCTTTGTGGTGAGTGTCACCAACAATATGGTCATTACGGTTATGGATAAGGAGAACCTCAAAGACAACCTCTTTACGCAAATCGACAGTGCCATTATCATCTAATGTCTTATCTTTTATATTATGCAAGGTGGCTATGAAAAGCTGGACCTCTTGGAGGGAGCTAAAACCTGCCGACCGATTGAAGCAGGTAGCAAAGAGCCACCACAAGAAAGGGGTCGATTCCCATTCTTCGTTCACTATTCTCCGGTGTGGCTGCTTTAAGGTCACACCAAACCCGTCTGGACGTAGTGGGTAACAACATCGCCAACGTCAACAGCCTGGGCTTTAAATCTTCCCGAGTTACTTTTAAGGAAATGTATAACCAATCCATGCGTGCTGCCTCCACCCCTTCACCGGTTGCCGGCGGCGTAGGCGGTATGAACCCTATGCAAGTAGGCTTAGGGGTGCGGGTAGGCTCCATTGATCAAAACATGTCAGCCTCCAATATTGAAAATACCGGCTTTAAGTCGGATATGGCAGTAGATGGCAGAGGGTTCTTCGTCCTCAGGGTCGGAGATAGCTCCCAGCTCATTTATACCCGAGCTGGCAACTTCACCCGTGATGGTGCTGGGTTCTTAGTCCACACTGGCACCGGAAACCGACTGCAAGGTTATCTCCTCAGTAACCCCGAAGACGACAGCTCTATCTCTGGCAGCGTCACCGATATTCAGGTTCCTTTCTCCGACTTCTACCCACCCTCGGCTACCACCATAGCCGAAATCTTTGGCAACCTGAATCATCTTACCCTCCCTAATGAGGCTAACGAAGAAGGGGAGCGCGATAAGAACTGGTTGGCAACCTTGGATGTTTACGACCGCCTGGGGCAAAGGCACACTATCTTGTGCGAGTTTTTCCAAGCAGAAGAGCCTGATCCGGAAAATCCTACCTGGCGGGTCGTTATGACCATGGCTTCCCCCTGGGAAGCTATAGATGGCGGCGAGGATATCGAACTCACCTTCGATACCAACGGTCAGCTTATCTACGATGAGACCGGTGAAGGGCGCTACTATACGGTAACCTTAAGCAACGGTGATCCCGACGACCCGGAGACTGCCGGTCTCCGAGTGGGCGGCTTCACGGAAGAGATGGAACTCATCATCGACTTCGGCAAACTCACCCAGTTAGCCGGCAAAACCGATGCTTTAGCCAGGCGCCTGAATGGCAACGAGTATGGCAATCTTTCCAACTGGGAAGTAGACGAAAACGGCGTCATGACTCTTTACTATTCCAACGGCGAGTCTCGGATGCATGCCCGCATTGCTCTTGCCAACTTCCCCAACGACGAAGGTCTCACCAAGCTCTCTGACACCACCTGGCGGGAATCCAACAACTCCGGTGCGGTGGTTATCGCCATCCCGAACACGGGAGACTTCGGCAAAGTGGTTTCCGGCGGTATCGAAATGTCCAATGTAGATTTAGCCTATGAGTTTACCAACTTAGTTATCACCCAAAGAGGCTACCAGGCTAACGCCCGGGTCATCTCTACTTCGGATGAAATACTCCAGGAACTGGTGAACATTAAACGTTAAGCTGTCATCTAACCGTTCCCTGGGGGACTAACCCCTCCCCCAGGGCCACCCCCAATAGTGTCCGAAAGAAGGTATCTCCATGATAACTGTGACTCGACTTAACGGCACCACCTTCATTCTCAACTGCGAACTTATCGAAGTCATCGATGCCACCCCGGATACCGTGGTTACCCTTACCTCGGGTAAGCGCTGGGTGCTGGCGGAATCTCCGGAGGAACTGGTGGAAAGAATTATCTCCTATAAAAAACGCTGCTTCCCGGAAATTCGCGACCTTTCCGAAAAATAGTTAATTTGGCAAACAATACCTCTGGGCTAAACTATATATAGTTGCAGTGACTCAATCATTATGCAGGGGGTCGATCATTAGTGGATGCAGCATCGTTTGTTGGTTTTATAGGTTGTTGGGTAGCGTGTGCTATCGGTATAGTCACGGCTACCGGTGGTAATATTGCACCCTACTTGGATCTACCCTCCGTTTTTATCACCATTCTCGGTAGTTTTTTCGCTACCATGCTTTGTTATCCCATGGAGATGACCACTAAAGGGCTACCTCAAGCCACCAAATATGTTTTTTTTACCCCGCAGCTAGATACCGCCGGGACTATTCGCACCATCGTGGAGTTTTCCCAAAAGGCACGTCGGGAAGGGTTGTTAGCTCTGGAAGCCGAAGCCGAGCAGCTCGCCAACCCCTTTCTGAAAAAAGGGTTACGTCTGGTAGTTGACGGTACCGACCCAGAACTGGTGCGTTCCATTTTAGAAATTGAAATGCAGTATATGGACGAACGGCACAAAGGTATAGTAGGCTACTACTTTATGTGGGGCTCACTGGCTCCGGCTTTTGGCATGATCGGAACCTTAATAGGACTTGTCGGTATGCTTCTCAGCTTGGGATCCGGTAGTGTGGAAGACTTAGGTCCCTCCATGGCAGCCGCGCTCATTACTACCCTTTACGGAACCCTTATGGCCAACATTTTCTTAAACCCTTTTGCCACTAAACTTTCCGGGCTCAATGCCGATGAGCTTTTACTTAACGAGCTAATCCTTGAAGGTATATTATCCATGCAAGCAGGGGAGAACCCCAGAATTATCGAGGAAAAACTGTTGGTCTTCCTTTCCGGTGAAGCCAGAAATTCCTTAACTAACAGTCAGTACGGGGAGGAAAGTTAACGCCATGGCGAGAAACAAGAAGGGGGCTTCGCCACCGCCTGGTCCGCCTCCTACGCCAGGTTGGCTTGCCACCTATGGGGACATGGTTACCAACATGCTCTGTTTTTTTGTGTTGATGATGGCTATGTCCAATACCGACGTAGACAAATTCCAACAGTTAGCTGATGCTTTCCAGTCTTTACTCGGCGGCACCCGTTTCGTGCTAACCGGTTCTCAGAGTGTGCTGCCTTATCCTAGACCTCCCGCCACCTCCGGCAACACCGGAAATGAGGCGGGTAGCCAAGAGGAGAGCGTTGAGACTACTTCTCCTAATATTATTGTCGAGACTCCTTATCCTACTGAAGAAGAGTTTGCTCTCATCATGCAAATTTTGGAGGAGGCAGGGGTTTCCGAACAGGCAGAACTTAGAGTTAACGAACGAGGTTTACTGGTGCGTCTCTCCAGCTCTCTTCTCTTTCAGTCCGAGTCAGATGAGCTGCTCCTTGAAGCCCGCGCCATCATCGACCAAATCGTTCCCAGCCTCTTAGAAATTGACAATGTGCTCTTTATTGAAGGCCATACCTGCGACCTACCTCCGGTAGGATCGCACTTTACAGATAACTGGGCTCTCTCCAGTGCTCGAGCTGCTGCGGTAGTGCGCTACCTGGAGAGCAGAGGGATTGCCTCGGAACGACTGATACCTTCCTACTACAGCCGTTACCGTCCGATAGTTCCTAATATCAACGAAAACAATCGTCAAATGAACCGCCGTGTCGATATAGTTATTGCCAGTAACCGGATACCGTAGATTGCTTAAAGGGTAGGTGTGCGCAATGAAAAGTACTGTTCCCCGCATGGTTTTAACTGTAGTTCTCATCATCGCTCTCTCCGCAGTCATCTCCACCGTCTCCTTCACTGCCTTTTACTATTTTGTAACCCGTTCCGAAACAGCTGCTAACAACGAAAATGGCACGGAGCCACCGGCGCTAACCCAGCAAGCTGTTTTGAAAGAGTACGACATGGGGGAAGTTACAGTAGACTTAGCCGATAAACGCTTTGTACGCCTTACTATGGTCTTGCTTTATCCGGAAATTAAGGTTAAAACGTTTTTTGGCTTAAGGGAAGCGGTAGACGAAACCTTACCTAACACCCTGGCAAGTAACCACAACCAGATTAAGCATGCCGTGAATACTATCTTGCGCAGTCATAACTCCACGGAGCTTAGAGGCCCGGAGTTAGATAGAGTCATGGCCGATATTCTTCTTCAAGTCAACCGCATCCTCCAAACTCGTTATGGAGTGGTTTCCATTCTCTTCCCAGAATTTGTCATATCGTAACAAGATATTTGCGCCTTGCGGCGTGGTAAGGGGTGTACCTAATCCATGGCAGAGATGATGACCCAGGCGGAGATAGATGCCCTACTTAGCTCGCTGGCAAGTGGCAATGTTAACGCCCAAGAGATAAGCGCCAAAGCCGAAGAGAAAATTCGTTCCTACGATTTTAAACGACCCAGCAAATTTTCCCGAGATCAGGTGCGGGCGCTCCAAGTTATGCACGACAACTTTGCCCGTATGCTTTCAAACCTCCTGTCGGCACAGCTGCGCACCCTGGTGCAGATAGCGGTGGCTGCTATCGACCACCAAATGACTTACGTGGAGTTCCTAAACTCCATGCAAAACCCCACCATCATGATGGTTTTCTCTTTGGCACCCCTGAAAGGGACAGCTATTTTGGAAATATCTTTAGGATTGGCTTACGCGATTATCGACCGCCTTTTAGGTGGTCCCGGCGTAGGTATCGAAGAAGCTCGACCCCTTACCGAAATAGAGCAATCGGTAATGATGGTAGTCTGTGAGCGGATTCTGGAGCAGTTTAAGGAGGTCTGGCGGGATGTTATTGAGCTTGATCCCAAAATCGAGTTTTATGAAAACAATCCCATGTTCGTTCAGATCGCCTCTCCTAACGAAACGGTGGCTCTTATCTCCCTAACCGCCCAAGTTGGCGCCGGTGAAGGGTTTATGAATATCTGTCTGCCCCATATGGTGTTAGAACCGATTATGACCAAACTCACTTCCCGTTACCTGGTTTCAGCCACTGTTCACGGAGGGAATAACGATCCGGAGGTGCGAGAAGCTATCTTTAAGGACCTTTCCTCCACTTCTATGGATTTGGCTGTGGAGATGGGCACTATTGAAATATCGTTAGGGGAGTTACTGGGGTTACAAGTGGGAGACTGCCTGCGTCTGGGTCGTGCCCCTCATGATGATATCGATGTCCGGGTAGGACCACATCTACGCTACAAAGCCCGCCCTGGCACCATGCAGCGCCGTTTGGCGGCTCAGATAGTCGATATTGTTGAACCATATTAGCAAGGGACATTAGTTTCCGACACCGATTTGTAGTGTCAAGGGAAAAAATATAGTAGGATTTACTATAATGCGAGAATAGTTTTTATTGCAGAGGAGGACTGAGGATGGATTACTACCGCCTGTCACAAGCCGAAATAGACATGCTCCTGGGGGGGACTGATTCCTCGGAAGGGGAGGCTCTGAGCGAAAGTGAAATGGACACGGTGGGTGAGATAGGCACCACAGCCATGAATGCCGCTGCCACCTCTTTAAGCGAGCTGCTGGCGGTTAATGTCTCCTTAACCAACCCCAGAGTCAGCGAGGCTACCCTGGAGCAATTCTGCACCGATACTGCTGCGGCAACCTATATTGCCAAAATCACTTTCCAGGAAGGGCTTAACGGCAGTTTTTATTTAGTTTTCCAGGAAAGCGACATGCTGCTGGGCGCCGGACTTATCTTTGGTAACGATGGCAGTAATCCGCCGGAAACCATGGGCGAAATGGAACTCTCAGCCATTGCCGAAGCCGTGAGCCAGCTTTCGGGAAATATGATGACCGCGCTCTCCTCCCTCTTTAAGAAAAAGGTTATCTCCGAGCCGATAGATATTCAGCGATACGACCTGGCTCTTCTGGAAACTCCTATCGGTATTACCCTGGACGACCACTTTGCCAAGTCGGTTTACCGCTTCGAGATAGGGACTCTAAGCGACAGTGTCCTGACCATGCTCATTCCTGTCCCCTTAGCCAAAGATATGGTGCGTGCCTTTGAAGCAACTACCATGCCTGCTCCGGCACCTACCCCCACGGCTACCCAACCGGTGACCACGGCGTCACCCCGAGGCGATACGGCTGCGGTGGCAGCGCCTCCCGCCTCCTTCGCCATGCCCCAAGGGGCTGCTACTGTCGGCAATGAAGCAGTTAACGCCCAGCCGGTGAGCTTTGCCCCCTTTGGAGGGCAGTCGGTGCCCCTCGCTACCGGCAACTTAAGCCTTATCTTAGATGTTCCTTTGCAAATAACCGTGGAGTTGGGTAGGACGCGCAAGCAAATTAAGGATGTTCTGGAACTGGGAGCCGGCTCGATCATCGAACTGGATAAACTCACCGGCGATCCGGTAGACATTTTAATCAACGGGAAAGCTATTGCAGAAGGAGAAGTTGTCATTATTGACGAAAACTTCGCAGTGCGGATAACCAAAATTAAAAACCTGGCAGACAGGTTAGGGTTGCTCCAATAGTCCCTAGTGAAGCCCGAAGCACCCGGGAAAGTTAAGATATCCGCAACTATTTTAACACTGCAACCTGTACCCTTTAAGACGCTTAAGAGGCGGCTGGGTGGTTCATAGTTCATCAGTTTTCGAAGGGGGAAATAACAATGCCGGGAACAGTACTCATTGTGGACGACGCTGCTTTTATGAGGATGCTCCTCAAGGATATCTTAACTAAGGCTGGTTACGATGTGGTAGCGGAGGCCGAGAACGGACGGGACGCTGTGGAAAAATACCTTAATCATAAACCCGACTTGGTTACCATGGATATAACCATGCCGGAAATGAACGGTATCGACGCCGCCCGGGCTATTCGCACTGCCGATCCGGCAGCTAAAATTGTCATGTGTTCGGCTATGGGGCAACAGTCTATGGTTATCGAGGCTATTCAGATTGGCGCCTCCGACTTTATCGTCAAGCCGTTTCAGCCTGCCCGCGTTATAGATGCGGTTAAAAAGGTGATCGGCTGATCGTGTTCACTCTCCTCCGCACTGCTACCAGCTCCCCGCTCTCGTTCGTACCAGGGGCTGCCCCTGGCGGTGAGTTTACGGTCGGGTACTGGCAGCAGTTTACTTTTATCTTAACGGTTTGTCTGGTAGTTCTTCTTGCCTGGTTAGTGACGCGCTTTATCGCTCGACGCGGCGCTGGTGTGTTACAAAACCAGAGCCGCTATTTGAATGTACTGGAACGATTGCAAGTTGCCCCAGGACGCTACCTGCTCCTGGTTACAGTTGCCGGGAAGGTTCTCTTGGTGGGGCAAGGAGAGAGAGAGCTCAGTGTGGTTAATATTATGAACGAAGAGGAGCTTATCCGCTTTCTGGAGCTTAACCCCTTAACGGAGATGGATACCAACGGTATGACCTTCCTGCGCAACTTGCAGCAGTCTATCGCCCGTATCTCCAAAGAAAGATGAGCACACATGGATAAAAGAAAGTTACTTCTCAGAGCAGCAGTTGTCTCGGTTGGTGTAGCTCTCCTGGTGGGAGTTTTAGCTTCTTGCACTCCGGTGCAAGGTGCCATTATCCCCGGGTTGAATATCGATATAACCCCAGCTGAGACCCCCGGCGAGGTAGCTCAGAGCTTGCAGGTTTTAGTGCTGCTTACCGTTCTCACTTTAGCGCCTTCCATCTTAGTGCTAATGACCTCCTTTACCCGTATTGTCATCGTCTTAGGCTTCACTAGGAACGCCCTGGGTACCCAAAATATGCCTCCCAACCAAGTGGTTACTGGGCTGGCGCTTATTCTAACCTTTTTTCTCATGTCCCCGGTTTTTAACACTGTATATAACCAGGCTTGGCTCCCCTACAGCAACGGCGACTTGGAACTTACCGAGGCTTTGAGCCAGGCTGAGGCTCCTCTGAAAAAATTTATGTTGGACTTCACCCGCCACGAGGATGTGGCTCTTTTCGTCAACTTTGCCCCCCAGGGGTTGCCAGAAGGGGGTGAACTCCCTTTTCGTTATGTCTTGCCGGCTTTTATTATCAGTGAATTGCAAACTGCTTTCCAAATGGGTTTTATGATTTACATCCCTTTCCTTATTATAGATATGGTGGTCGCCTCCACCCTGATGTCTATGGGTATGATGATGCTGCCACCGGTGATGATTTCCCTTCCCTTTAAGGTGTTGCTCTTCTACTTTGTCAACGGATGGAACTTAGTTGTCGATGCCATCTTACGCTCCTTTACGGTCTCTTAAACATAAGCACTAACACAGGAGGTGCAGTCTTATCAACGAGACATGGGTTCTCTCCCTGGCGGTAGATGCTCTCAGGGTTTTTCTCATGCTAGCGGGACCTCTTTTGGCTATCGGCTTGTTGGTCGGTTTACTCATCTCCATTTTGCAAGCCACCACCCAGATTCAGGAGCAAACGCTGGTTTTTGTGCCTAAGCTGCTGGCGGTGGGGTTAACCCTCCTAGCTTTTGGTTCTTGGATGCTGCAGGTAATGAGCGGGTTTGTTTATGGCTTACTTACTGCCATGGGCAACGTTTTACGTTAACATGCCAGACCTATTACAGCTCTCTCTGGAATCTTGGGCTTTTTTCCTGCTTATCTTTGCTCGGGTGCTGGCTATTTTTGCCGTGGCACCTATCTTCGGTGGGCGCAATGTTCCAGGAACGGTGCGTTTAAGTTTAGCCGGTTCTCTGGCTTTCCTCTTCTCCCTGACCGTGCCTCCCCCTCCGGGGAGTATCTTCAACAGTTTCTTTGCCCTGTTACCTGTGGAAATTCTTGTGGGGTTAGCTATCGGCTATATATCCATGCTTTTCTTTAACGCTTTGCAAATGGCAGGTTCCTTAATAGATATTCCTATGGGCTTTTCCATGGTTAACGTCTTCGATCCCAACACCGATACCCAGCTACCCATTATGGGTGACTTTTACTATGTGCTGGCGATGCTGCTCTTTTTGGCAACCAATGCCCATCACCTACTCCTGGCAGCCATCCTGGAAAGCTACCAATGGTTTGCGGTAGGACAAAATATACAACCGTTAGGGTTGGTAGCATTTGTCCAAACTTTTACCCGTTTCTGCCTCATTGGAGTGCGTGTGGCTATCCCTGTGGTAGGGGTTATGCTGATGAGCGACGCCGCTTTGGCGCTGTTAGCCCGCACGGTACCCTCCCTTAACGCTTTTATCCTGGGTGTACCTATCAAAATTATTTTTGGGGTAACCACCATGCTCTTTTGTCTGGCTGCTTATATCACCTTTACCGGCAATCTTTTTCACAATTCCGAAAGCGGTATGGTTTACGAAATATTCAACTTCCTGGGTTTGATTGGCGGTGGCAGATAGATGCTACAAATAAACCTCCAGTTATTTGCCGGAGGAGAGGAAAAGACCGAGGAACCTACCCTTAAGCGACGGGAAGATGCACGCAAGAAGGGGCAAGTCGCCAAAAGTAGCGAGCTGGTTTCGGCTATTGTCTTCCTCATGGTTTTTGCCTATCTGCGTTATTTTGGCTTCGATATGGTCGCATCTTTGGCGGAGACCTTAACCTACTCTCTATCCAATGCTTTTTCCACCTTAGAGTATTCCCACTTTGTGTGGGCACTGGCGCGTTTTGCCATGGCAGCCTTACCTATTTTAGGAGTAGCTTTAGTCACCGGAGTGGCTATCAATATTGCTCAGGTAGGTATCTTCCCCAGCAGCGAACCCCTTGCTCCCAACTTCGATCGCTTAAATCCCGTCTCCGGCTTTCAGCGCATTTTTTCCAAACGCAGCTTAGTGGAGCTTGCCAAATCTCTGGTGAAGCTCACCCTTATCGCCATCATCCTCTGGCAGGGTATACTCTCCTATCTACCGCGCTTTATGCTGCTGATGGATATGGAGCTGGCTCTGGCGTGCAACACCATTATCGATGCTGTCTTAAACCTGGCGATGCGGGTGGCCTTTTTCCAGCTACTGGTAGGAGTTTTCGACTATTGGTTCCAGTGGCGCACCTTTGAAGATAGTATCCGCATGACGAAACAAGAAATTAAAGACGAAATGAAGCAGACCGAAGGTAACCCCCAAACCCGAGCGAGAGTCCGGGAACGACAACGCTCCATGTCCATGCGCCGGATGATGCAGGAGTTGCCTAAAGCCGATGTGGTTATCACCAACCCGGAGCATTTTGCGGTAGCCTTGCGTTATGCCGAAAGTGAAATGCAGGCACCTCAGGTGGTCGCCAAGGGGCAAGATTTTCTGGCTCAACAGATTAAAGCTGTTGCTTTACAGCACCAAATTATTATCGTGGAAGATAAACCGTTAGCTCAGGCTTTATACCAAGCCGTGGAGATAGGGGATTATATACCGCCGGAGTTTTACAGCGCGGTAGCGGAGCTGCTGGCTTACGTTTACCGCGTCCAGGGCAAAGTTCCGGCTCTGACTTAGTTGGGAGGTGAGGCATACGCGAGACGAACTAATTGTCATGGCAGGTGTTCTGGGTATTGTCCTCCTCTTTATCCTGCAAATTCCCACCTGGCTCCTGGATATTCTCCTGGCATTAAACATCACCTTCTCGGTGGTCATGCTTCTGGTGGCCATGAGCATTACCGAGGCTTTGCAATTTGCTACCTTCCCCTCTCTTCTTTTAATTACCACCCTTTACCGTCTGGCACTGAACGTCACCAGTATTAAACTTATCCTGCTCAAAGGTTACGCGGGGCAGATTGTTAACACCTTTGGTACTTATGTGGCGGGGGGCGACCCCGTCGTCGGTTTCGTGGTTTTCTTTATCTTAATTATCATCCAATTTTTGGTGATTACTCGAGGAGCCGAGCGGGTAGCGGAAGTTGCCGCTCGCTTCACCTTAGATGCTATGCCCGGCAAGCAAATGGCTATCGATGCCGACCTCAATGCCGGTCTTATCAACGAAGAGGATGCCAAGGAGCGGCGCCGTAAAATCCAGCGGGAAGCCGACTTCTACGGAGCTATGGATGGTGCTACCAAGTTTGTCAAAGGAGACGCTATTGCCGGTATTATCATCACCATTGTCAATATTGTCGGGGGTATCATCATCGGTATGATCGCCGGAAACTCTTTGAATGCAGCTGCTTTGCAGTATACCATTCTTTGCGTCGGTAGTGGCTTGGTTATGCAAATTCCGGCTCTCTTAATCTCTACCGCTACCGGTATTATCGTTACCCGGGCAGCCTCCGATGGCAGCATGGGCAGCGAGGTTACCCGGCAGCTCTTCTTCAGCCAGCCCCGCACTTTGTTGGTGGCAGCCGGTGCTCTAGCTCTGATGGGGTTAGTCCCGGGCATGCCTCCCCTGGTCTTTTTAGCCCTGGCATTAACTATGGCCTACTTTGGCTATATCACTTTGCAGAATATGCGCCGAGAGGTGGCGCTGGAAGATGAGATCCGCCGTGCCGGCACGGTTGAAGCTATACGTCGTCCAGAAAATATTGCGGCTCTTTTAGCAGTAGACCCTATCGAAGTGGAGCTGGGGTACGGTCTTTTGCCGATGGCAGATTCCCAGCAAGGCGGCGATTTATTAGACCGGTTGATTATGGTTCGCCGTCAGTGCGCCTTAGATTTAGGGCTCATTGTCCCTACTATCCGGGTGGTGGATAATATCCAGCTTAACCCCTACAGCTACATGATTAAAATTAAAGGGGTGGAAGCCGGTGGCAGCGAGATTATGCTGGACTATTTCCTCGCCATGTCCAACGGGGTGGATATCGAAGTAGGGGGGATTCCCACTACCGAACCTGCCTTCGGTCTCCCTGCTCTTTGGGTGGATGCCGCTAATCGGGAGTATGCGGAGTTAGCCGGGTATACCGTAGTCGATCCGCCTACGGTGATCATTACCCATCTCACGCAAATTATAAAAACTTCAGCGCACCAGCTGCTGGGACGCCAGGAGGTGCAGCAGTTGGTTGCCCTGGTGAAGCAAGGTTATCCGGCAGTGATCGATGAGCTTACACCGCAGCTCATGTCTTTAGGAGAAATCCAAAAGGTTTTGGCTAACCTGCTGAAAGAAGGGATCCCTATTCGGGATTTGGTAACCATCTTTGAAACTTTAGGAGATTACGGACGTATGACTAAAGACCCGGATATGCTCACCGAGTACGTTCGCCAGGCTCTTTCCCGTACCATCTCCCGCCCCTTGCAGGGAGATGGTCCCCTGCAGGTCTTAACCTTAAACCCCAATTTGGAACGCACTATTATGGATGCGGTACAACATAGCGAGCAGGGGGCTTTTCTTAATCTGGATAGCCAAACGACTCAAAAGATATATCAGAGCTTGAATGCCGAGATTAACAAGCTTACCGGTTTTACCCAACCGGTCATTGTCGCCTCCCCCCTGGTGCGCCTCTATTTTAGGCGGCTGACGGAACGGGTGGCACCCCAAATTCAAGTGGTTTCCTATAACGAGCTCGATCCCTCCATGCAGAT